>Ga0210406_10001009_pt1 | contig 36095 bp, 39 predicted proteins | sample IncBWC30MmetaG_FD_155454 | JGI IMG/M metagenome (GOLD analysis project Ga0210406, IMG submission 155454) | Forest soil microbial communities from Barre Woods Harvard Forest LTER site, Petersham, Massachusetts, United States - Inc-BW-C-30-M | ecosystem: Environmental > Terrestrial > Soil >... | reverse complement strand
GAAAAATTCTGACTGGCCAAGGGTGTACACTACCGTCGCTCAGACAACGTATCCCCCACCGAGAGCCTGGGCCGAACTACGGAGAATAAAATCATGAACCGGAAACTCTGGATAGTTTTCGCAGTGCCGTGCGTGCTTGCGTTGTGCGCCGTCTCAGTTTTGCCGGCATCTGGCCAAATGGCAGAGGTTAAAGAAAAACCGCCGATGTACTCGTATGTTGGATTTTGGACGATTCCCCGCGCTCAGTGGGGAGAGATGGCAAAGAACGACGTGGCTGACCAGAAAATCCTGGATAAGGCCATGGCCAACGGGACGATTGTCGGATACGGGAACGACCTGAATTTGGTTCACCAACTCGACGGCCCAACTCACGACAACTGGTGGTCAGCGACGTCTATGGCAGGGTTGCTCAACGTGCTCGATCAGTTCTACAAGTCCGGCAACGCCACTTCTCCCGTTCTCGCCAGCGCCACGAAACACTGGGATAACATTACGGTGAGCCGGCATTACAACTGGCATTCCGGATCTTGGAAAGATCTGTACACTCACGGTTCGTCCTACAAATTAAAGTCAAGCGCGCCGGACGACGCAATAGAGACGCTCAGCAAGGATATGCTCGTGCCACTGCTCGAGAAACAACTTGCTGACGGCACCATTCACGAGTACGAAATCGACACCGAAGCCATCCACACGGATGCGCCCGGTACGTTCTGGATTTTCTACCTTGCAGCCAACGCAGAAGGCCTGGACAAGGTCAGCGCGGCAGTGCGGGACGCCCTCAAGGCGAGTCCGCTCAACGGCTCGGCGTTCAGTTCCATGTCGGACTCCAGCGAGCACCGTGATTATCTGGTTCGCACCAACGCTACCTACAAATAGATTTGGAATACCGTCCCGCTCGATAGGGTTTACCCGAATAAAATGCCCCGCCCATGCGAAAAACTTGGACGGGGCAACCCTTCAGAATCAAAATGTGAGCCACTGAAACGGTGTAGCGCGCGGACACTCCTGTCCGGGTGCCAGGAGCCGCGATACTCGCGCTATTTTGTTAGGAGTCCGTAAAGATGTTTATAATGGTCACACAGGTGACCACATGAAGATCAGCACGGTACGAGAGTTTCGGGACAAGGCTACTGGAATGCTACGGTCGAAAGACCCCATTCTGGTAACGCGCCGGGGAAGGCTGGCGGGGGTGTTTTTCCCCTTGCAGAAGAATTCCTTGCCGGGGGAGTTGAAGCACGAATTCTTCGCCATGCTGACGAGCGAGATCAAGCGGCAGATCAAACGCCGGGGTATTTCAGAAAAGGAAGTCTTGGCGGATTTTGAGGGTTGGCGGAAGGACCGTCGTGAAACTCACCGCGGACGCTAACGTCCTGTTGGCGGCAGTGCTGGGTGGGCGTGCCAAGTTGATTCTTGGAAGCACGCAAATTGAAGAAATACTCACGGCCGAAACGACGTTTGAGGAAGTGGAAGAATACGCGATCGTCCTGGCCAAGAAGAGACGCTTGCCTGCGGATCTCTTGCTTCTTGCTGTTGCCAGTCTACCGGTGACCATCGTCGAACGACAGGCTTACGCGAGGAGCGTCTCCGAAGCCAAACGTCGCATCGGACGCCGCGATCCCGACGATGTCGACATTTTGGCGCTTGCCCTTCAGTTTCAGATTCCGGTCTGGTCAAACGACAAGGACTTCGAGGATTCTCGAATTCAGTGGTACACCACCGAAGACCTGCTCAGGAAGCTTGGAATGCTGGAAGGGAAGTAAGGCCCCGCTCAATTGCCTTCGCGGTCGGCAGTGCGGGATCCGAGGAAAGACTTCCCAAGCAAAGCTTGAACCGGGACCTCTCCCCCTCGTAAGTTCCTTGTATTCGAAGCTGTCGGAGCGATAGGTGGGTGGCCCACCCTATCACATTCGTTACTCTGGCAGCCTAACCGCTAGAGATGCGATTCGCTCACTTATCTTGCTCTCTGAGCATCGTCACCACCTCCACGCCTGAAATGATTCCTGTCCAACAACAAACAGGTAATCATCCTCATGGCGCGGATGGTAACGTAATTTCAAATCTTGCGTCAAATGCACGGTTCCATCACTTAACGCTTTAAATACATATATTTAGCCTTTGGTTCGCTAGGTCATGTACAAATTGCCCACACTTCTATGGCATAATGTCCATAGGTGAAAGCCATGGCGACATCAGTTCCAGCAGGCCGAAGTCTAGGGGAATATTTGCGGGAGTGGCTGGGCGCGCGGTTTGCCTCGGAGTTGGAGTTGGCGGCTTTAGCGGAGCGCGGTTTGCCGCTCACGACCGTCAGCCGGATGACCAAGCATGGATTGACTCGCGACGAGGTCCATGCCCTGGTGATTCATCGGCGGACATTCAAGCATCGCAAGAGCAGCCATCAAAAGCTGTCCCGGGAAGAGTCGGACCGGGCGATTCGGACGGCCCGAATTCTGGCGCGGGCGCAGGCTACATTCGGGGATTCCGACGCTGCGCTCGAGTGGGTGCGCGCCCCGAAAGAGCGGTTCGAAGGCAAGAGCCCGATTCAGATGATGTCCACCGAAACCGGCGGGCGATTGGTGGAGCAGATGCTGGTACAGATTGATGAGGGCATGTTTGCGTGATGGGCGTCGTCTAGTTTTTCGTCTCGCGACCAACCCAGCCCCGGACGCCTCGTCCGGGCAGCCGAGCGAGATCGGCTTTTACCGCGTACACTTCCTGAAACATTCTTCGGCAACCGCTTAAATGTTTCTTTGGCGAATCAGCAATCACGAGGGGTTGGACGGACGCGGCGGCTTGCTGGCTTCCGCCCGCTGGCACACGCAGGGCCGTCCCATTGTTTATCTGGCGATGAGTCCGGCCGGCGCGCTGGTCGAGGTCTTGGTGAATCTGGAGCTGGATGCGGCGCGGTTGCCGCGAAGTTACACGCTGCTCAAGGTGGAGGCGCCGGACGATATTCCAATGATGCGCGTCGAGCCGGCATCGCTACCCGAAGGTTGGAGGACTGATCCGGCAATCAGCCGCGCTCGCGGGGATGATTGGCTGGCGGGCGGGGAATCGGCGCTGCTCGAAGTGCCTTCCGCGATGTTGCCCGATACCTTCAACGTCTTGTTGAATCCGGCTCATGCCCACGCCGCGCGCATCCACGTCGTGTCGCAGCTGGCTTATCCCTATGACCGGAGATTCTTCAAGGTCCGCAAATAGTAGAAACTCTCCCGGGAAGCCCTTCTGCACTGTGGAGGATCTCAACCGGGCCGCTCGGGCACAAGGGCGCCTACACTCGCGCGCAAAACAAAACGCCCCAGTCTCGTTAGAGTCCCTGGGACGTTCGTTGAAGCAGCCCTCCCCCGAAGTCTGCTCGAGAACCAATGTAGCAGTAGGCCTGGCCGCCGTGAATGGCACTTTCAGGCTATACGCAACACGTTGGTAACATCCCAAGGTCACATTCCTAACCTCATGAATTTGTACGCAATCCACGAATGTTTTGGGTGGCGCAGCGCTTCCAGCGTTGCAGTACTTGAGTCCGGCTAAGCCACTGAGGGCGCAGCTTACTGCCACGACCGTGTTTTCGCAGCCGTTTGATGCCAAAGCAAAAATCTTGTCAAGCCCCCTTCCCGCCCCAATTCTCCCTACCTGATTCATTCGTGGCAGAAATAAATTCTGAAATTTGGCGGGTTTACCCTCCCGAATATGCTAGACTATATCTACAAAGATGTGCGAAGGCGCAGCCAATAGCTGCGCCTTTTTCTTTGCCACTCGGAAAGGTACCCAAAATCCCGTTATGAAGCCAGCCACCAAAGCCACCAGACCGCCTGATCCCAAACCCATCCGCCGCAACCCCAAGCGCATGGGAGAACTCTCCGAAGCCGCCTTTATGCTCAAAGTAAGAACCCTCGGCTTCGGCATCGCTAAGCCTTGGGGAGACAGCGAACGCTACGACTTTATCGTTTCCTCCAGTCCCCGCCTCTCGCGCGTTCAACTGAAGAGCACCGAAGTCCTCCGCGCCCGCGGCTACGATGTCCAACCCATCTACAGCGTCTACGGCAAAGGCAAAATTACCTACACCGCCGAAGACATCGACTTCCTCGTAGCCCACATCGTTCCCGTCGACGCCTGGTACGTCCTGCCCATCGAAGCCGTTACCAGTTCCACCAGCCTCCGCTTCTATCCCGACATCCCGTGCAAATGCGCCCGCTGGGAAATCTACCGTGAAGCCTGGCACCTCCTCCAATCACGCGTGTAGGGCGGACACCACTGTCCGCCGCTCGGTGACCATAAATCCACCACGCAAATCGAGATCACAAATAAACGGCGGGTGCCCCACTCTTTCCGCGTCCTCTGCGGAAAGGGTGGGAGACAATGAATAAGCCTGGGGGACTGTCATCCAGAGGCAGCGGAGTCGCTCGCCGGCGACTCCAAACGGGGGACCTCTGTACTCGTGTAGGGCGGACACCCCTGTCCGCCGCCTTTGAATTTGGCTCTTGGTCCTGATTTATAGCAAAGATTTCTCGCCCACGAGCAGACGCTGCCTCACAAACACCAGAACTGCAACTATTTGCACGATTGACAAACCGTGGGGAGTCCGCCAACATTATCCGCGCGGTTCAAGTACGCCGGGCCCCGTAAGAAACTTATTTGCGGCTTGAACGGGGAGGAACCATGTCCAACCCTCAGGGACGTTCTCAGTCAATCATCTTTCTCGCCCTTTTGTCGGCTGCTTGTCTGCTGCTCTGTGGCCTAGCCAGCGCAGCGCCGTCCATCACTCTCTCCAAGAAAACGGGACCGCCGACGAGCCGGATTCTGGTGGCGGGTCGCGGATTCAAGCCAAACGTGGAAGTAGATATTTATTTCGACACAAGAGACGAAGCCGTCGCCGTCACCGATGCGAGGGGATCATTTTCCCAGATCGCCATTCCCGCGCCCGCTTCGGCGTTGCCAGGAGACCACTGGGTGAGCGCGGTCGGTCGTTCCGGGGACAAAGCTACACTGACGCGATTCGACGTCCACGCCAACTGGAGAGAGTTCCACCGGCGCAACATGCAGCGCATGAACCCGTTTGAAAATGTGCTCAACGTCAACAATGTTGGTAACCTGGAGTTGAAGTGGAGCTACTACACTTACGACTACGTGACTTCCTCGCCCTCCGTGGCGAACGGGGTGGTGTATGTCGGCTCGTGGGACTACAACGTGTTCGCGCTGAACGCCCGCACCGGGCACAAGCTCTGGAGCTACGGCATCGGCAACTCGGTCCTTTCATCGCCCGCGGTGGCGAATGGGGTGGTGTATGTCGGCTCGGACGACGGGAACGTGTACGCCCTGGATGCCAGCACTGGCGCCAAACTGTGGAGCTACACCACCAGCAACCGTGTGGGGTCCACGCCCACCGTGGCGAATGGAGTGGTGTATGTCGGCTCGGACGATGACAACGTGTACGCCTTGAATGCCAGCACCGGGCACAAGCTGTGGAGCTACACCACCGGCTTCAGTGTGGAGTCCTCGCCCGCGGTGGCGAACGGCGTGGTTTATGTCGGTCCGGATGACGGCAACGTGTACGCGCTAAACGCCAAAACCGGCGCCAAACTGTGGAGCTACCCCACCGGCAGCTATATGGGGTCCTCGCCCGCGGTGGCGAATGGGGTGGTGTATGTCGGCTCGGGGGACAACAACGTGTACGCGCTGAATGCCACCACGGGTGTCAAGCTCTGGAGCTACGCCACCGGCAGCTCTGTGGGGTCCTCGCCCGCGGTGGCGAATGGGGTGGTGTATGTCGGCTCGGACGACGGGAACGTGTACGCGCTGGATGCCAGCACCGGCGCCAAACTGTGGAGCTACGCCACCGGCAACTATGTGGGGTCCTCGCCCGCCGTGGCAAACGGCGTGGTGTATGTTGGCTCGGGGGATAGCAACGTGTACGCGCTGGATGCCAGCACCGGTGCCAAACTGTGGAGCTATCGCACCGGTTCGTCTGTTTATTCATCGCCCGCAGTGGCGAATGGGGCGGTCTATGTTGGCTCCTACGACCGCAACCTGTACGCCTTCGGCCTGCCCGACGGCGATCAGTCGAAACAAGACGCAGCTGCCAAACCTCCCGACCCGACGACGCTTCGCCCCGACTTCAGCCTCAAGCCGTCGAAGCCTGCCGCAAACAGCGGCAGACCATGATTCGATAACTCCGAAACGGCGATTACACCTTTTCTGCGTTCGTGAACGACTGCTACTGCGATTTTGCAACCCTTAGCAAAAAAACCCACGGCCTCAGAATTTAGAGTCGTTCACTTCTAGCCAGTATCCGTCGGGATCCTGAAAATAGATCTGTCTTACTCCGTCAGGCCGCACGCCGGCAGTCTGGTGACCTGAGGAAGTGGAGTTGCGGTAGGTCACATGGGTTTGGTCAAGGTGAGTCATGAAATCGGGCACTGACGCGACCCGAAACGCCAGGTGAACGTCAATGTCGCGCGTGGGCTGATCAGTGGCATCGGCGATGATGTGAAGTTGCTCGTGCGCGCCTATGCGAAACCAAACGTGTCGGCCGTCCTTGAAGGGATCGGGAGTCCTTGGTAACCCCATCACCCTTTCATAGAACTCTGCGCTTTTTTGCAGGTCATGCACATGGAGCGCCGCGTGATCAAATTCTGGAGGTTTGCTCGCGGTGCCGGACTGCGAAAAGCCGAACGAGCCGAGCAGAAGAACTGCTAGTGAGGAAAGGAAGGCAATCGTGTCTTTCTTCATGGTGGACGCATCTTACGCCGGTCAGCGACGGCACGCAAAGACTCGAAGCACATTCGCGTAGGCCCGGAAGACGTGACTGTCACAACCAGCCATAGCGCTCACAACCCCAAAAGAACGAAACCCGGTCAGTCAGTTCGTCCCCCCGGACAAGAATCGCAGCGCCGAAATCAACGAAGCCATCACCCGCGAAGCTTCACTACTACTCCCCCTTCGAAACCACCCCCGAAGCCTCCGCCTCGGCATACATCGCCTCAATCCGATCCTTATATCTGTCCTCCACCACCCGCCGCCGCAGCTTCATGCTTGCCGTAAGTATTCCGTTCTCCGCCGAAAATTCTTCCGCAATCACGATCACTTTCTTCAACTGTTCATAGCGCGCCAGATTGCGGTTCAAGTCTGCCACAATCCCCTCATACAGCGCCTTCACCTTGAGATGTGCCACCAACTGCTCTCGGGACGAGAAGACAACCTGATTCGCTCGCCCCCAGTCCTCGAGCACCGGAAAATAAGGCGTAATGAGCACGGCCGGAAACTTGCGCTTATCCCCCAGGATTACAGCTTCGGCGATCAGAGCATTGTGCTTGAGAGAGTTCTCGAGCGGTTGGGGAGCAATAAACTTCCCCCCGGAAGTCTTGATCAGATCCTTCTTGCGATCGGTAATCGAAAGAAAGCCGTCGGCGTCGACATCGCCAATGTCACCCGTCTTGAACCAACCATCCTCCAGCGCAGCTTTCGTTTCTTGCGGACGGTTCCAGTAGCCCTTGAAAACCGACGGTCCGCGTACCAGAATCTCGCCGTCCTTCGCGATTCGAACTTCTATATTAGGCAGAGGCTTGCCCACCGTTCCCAACTTGTGCGCCTGCGGACTGTTGACCGCGATCACCGGCGAAGTCTCAGTCAGCCCGTAACCCTCATCGATGCGTATGCCGATATCCGCGTACCACTCCGCCAGTTCACGCCCCAGGGGCGCGCCGCCGGAAATAAAAACTTCCGCGCGTCCGCCCATGCCCGCGCGGATCTTCGAATAAACCAGCCGGTCGCATATCTTCCACGCCAAAGACGATGGCTTCCGATCGGCGAGAATTTCAGCCCGGTGAGCACGTCCCACCGACAAAGCCCAGCGATAGATCCATCGCTTGGCAAAGCCTTTCGCCTTGAGATCCACTTGCCCGTGAACCTTCTCGTAGACTCGCGGAACCCCGACGAAGATGGTCGGACGAACCTCAAGCAAAGCCTGTGGCAGTTGGTCGAGCGCTGAAACATAGGCCAGTGTCACTCCGTGATACAACATGCCGAGATCCACGTGCCGCGCCGTAACGTGGGAAAGCGGAAGAAAGGAAATACTTAGGTCACCCGGACGAACCGAAAAACCGGAAAGTGAATGAGAAATGTTGGACGCCAGGTTGCCGTGAGTGAGCATCGCTCCCTTGGGAGTGCCCGTAGTTCCCGACGTATAAATAATGGTGGCCAGATCCTCGGGCCCGACAGCCCGTGCAGCGGAATCGAATTGCGCGTCGCGCTCCTCGGGGCCGTCCTGCATGAGGCGCGCCATGTGCGCGGCTTGGGCAGTCTCCACTCCGTCCATCGCCACAATTCGTTCGACGGCAGTTTGGTCCTGAATGGCGCGCACTTTTAGAAGCTGTTTTTCGGAAGAGACAAAAACCGCACGCGCCCCTGAATCCTGCAGAATGTACGCCGTCTGTTCATTGGTCAAGGTGGTGTACACCGGCACGACCACCGCCCCAATCAGAAGACAGGCGAAATCTGCGATAGTCCATTCCGGACGATTTTCGCTCAGAATCGCAACCCGGTCTCCCTTGGAGATGCCCCACTCCTGCAGGGCGCGAGCCACGCCCACCACGTTCTGATAAAGCTCCGACGACGAAATGGAAACCCATTGGATCGCCCGCCGGTGCATTACCACCACGCGATCCTCGCGATCGACTACGGCGAAAAAGATTTCGGTGAGCGTGTGCAAGTTCATGGGCGGAGGCAGAAAGCAATCACCAGGCGCCGAACAACAACGTAGGCTCCAAGCCACGGCACGGCGCAAGAATGCAGCCCACGGCGTGCGCCGTGGGTAAAACATCGAGCGCCGCCAAGCCCCGAAGGGGCCAAAGCACCGCCACATGAATTTCGTGCTCGCCGCAAAATAGTCTCTGAGTGCAATCTACTTGTTTAACCGCTGCTAAGCAACGCCCACGTAGTGGCTCAATTTGATTGTCATCCCGCGCCAGCGCTCTTTGCGCGGCGAGCGATCTGGGCGAGCCGTGCGAGCCGTCGCGTACTTTGCGGCGCAATAATCGCGCGACTGGCTCGCTTCGCTATCGAACTGAGCCACTACCCACGCCCATCCCCACTGGCGTTAACCACCATTTGCTGAGACAATAAAATCCGCATTTCCAAGGAGTGAATCTGATGCAGAAATCTCTAATTACCGCAATTGCCGCGTGGCTGCTGGTTGGCGGATGCCTGACCAACCCGCTGCGCGCCGCTGACGCCAAATCAACTCCGCCGCCTCCGTCCTTGAAGATCGGCGATGTTGCCCCTGACTTCAAACTGCAATACTTCGACGGAACCGATCTGAAAGATGTAACCCTGAACCAGTATCGCGGCAAGAAGAATGTTGTGCTGGCGTTCTACATCTTCGCCTTCACCGGTGGTTGAACCGAGCAAATGAAAGCCTTCCAGAAGAATTTGAAAAAACTGGAAGACACCGACACCCAGGTCCTGGGTGTGAGCATGGATAGCCCCTTCTCCAATAAAGCCTTCGCCGACCAAATCGGAGTCACCTTCCCCCTGCTAAGCGACTGGGGCGGAGACACCACCCGCGCCTACGGCGTCTACGTGAATAAATACAAAGCCGCCCGCCGCATCAACTTCTTAATTGGGAAAGATGGAAAAATTCTCGAAGAACAAATCGACAGCGCCGCCATCGACCCCACAAAAATCGTGGACGCGTGCCAACGCCCCACCCTGAAAAATTGACGCAGCCAAACGACATTGTTATGATCAAAACGCGGGGTGGAGCAGTCTGGTAGCTCGTTGGGCTCATAACCCAAAGGTCGGTGGTTCAAATCCACCCCCCGCAACCAACCTTAGAGCTGATCCAAACTCCACCAACTCTCCACATTGATTGAGGTTACGAGCAGATACTTCACAAACGTATTTCTTAGTTCACTCTCTCAGAACCGTCCTTCGGCCCAGTTTTGAGCACAGTTGAGCACAACTCACCGAAAAATGCTTCTTCCAGTTTGTCCATTGACTCAGTCTCGGAATCAGGCTGCAAGTGAACGTAAACGTCACTCGTAATTCCAATTCTGCTGTGCCCCAGAAAGCTCTGGGTTTGCTTGAGGTCGCCAGTGACTTCCTGCATCTGCGATCCGGCGGAATGCCGGAACAGATGGAAGCCGTACGCCCTGGTAACCTTGCGTTCGATTCCCGCCTTCTTCATCGCCGGATAGAGCACCCGTTTCCTCAGATCGTCAGGGTCAAGGTCATGACCGGCGCCGTTGGCAAACAGGTAATCTTCCGCTTCAGCAGAGGCGCACAACTCCCGATGGCTCTTGAGCACTTGCGCCAATCCACCAAGCAGGTGTTTAGCACGAAGACTCTTTCTACTCTTGGGAGTTTGTTCTTTTCCGCGCCACACCGAACGGCGGACATAGAGCTTCGAGTGATCGAAGTCTAAGTCCGACCATTTCAGAGCCAAGGCCTCGCCGATTCGCAGACCCGTCAAGTACAGAAGGACAACCAACGCCTTCAAGTTCGAGGGCATGTTGTCCGCTATGGCCTTGACCTGAGCTGGGGAAAGGGAAGGCTTCTCCGCCCTCTCGACCTTGGGTTTCGGAACACGTTGAATAGGATTCGTGTTCAACAGTTCCAAGGCAACCGCAAGGTTGAACATCTTCTGCAAGAGCACGTACAGATTGAGCAGCGATTTCGGTTTGAGTCCGGCAGCAGATTTCTCCTTGAGCACTTCCATGATCTGGAGAGCACTGATTTCGGAGAGCCGAAGCTTTCCAAACGCTGGCAGCAGATCCGTCGGGAGGCTAAGAGATTTTCCATCCGAGGTTTAGGCTACCGTCAAGGCGGGTGGCCATCGATACTCATGTGGGACCCCGGACGAAAAATTTGAAAATTTGAATCTATATTCTCGCGAGTATGGACCGGTTGGGATGGTCTTCTTACATTCCTCGCAAAAAACGGGGTTAGATCGCACGAGTCGAACCCCGAGGTTTAAGCTTATCGCTCGGGGAGTGGCTTGCTAATGATGGATCCCATCTGCGCATCCGAAAAATATGAAACTTCAGACCCTCCCCCCTTCATCGCAAGGGTGTACCCCCTTTTTGTGCGGGAGGTCAGATATTTTTTAGAAAAATTGGAGACGGAGTTTGGCCAGGCGTGAATTTGAGCGAATCCCGCTTATTGCTTTTGCCGAACATTGGTCGCACCTTGAGCAAGCCGTCCTAGAGTCGCTTCATCTCTGCCGTGAGTCTTGCCAGCGATAATCGGTTTATTCGGGATGGTTTCGTAGGCGTAGCCGGTCATCACCGCAAAAGTCTTCTTGTGAAGGATCGTCAGGCGTGCCCAACCATAGTGGGCTTTCCCGTTCACGTAGAACTTCAGTCCGAGGTAGCGGTTCTTGAACCCTTTGCCGTGATTTGCCCACGGACCCCAATCAGGCCCCCCCGAAAAGTTGGTTCCGAACATCAGACACCAGGCTTGGTTGGGCGCCCTTGGCCCTATGCGAAACCCAGCCCGAAGAGGAGAGCAACCCCCGCCGTAGTAGCCAACAATTCGGTTCCATTTCTCTTCAGCGAAGAAGTCGATTCCAAAGCCTACCCCTGTAGCCGACTGGCTCCAATCGAAATAAAAGTCCGCCCTGCCGTCACCATTGATGTCGAACGGCCAATGACCATTGTTGAAGACATCCTTGTGGGAGGGCGTGTAGACAATCCTAGCCTCGGCAGGCTGAGCAAGGGCCAACACTCCGACTCCCGCCGCACTCGCCGCAAGGGCGTAAGCATTGAGCCGCCGATGCAGCGACTCGGAAACTTGCTTGGGTACTCTGACAGGCCGTTTCATAGCGTCTCCAAACAGGCAAGCCATTGTGGACCTGTGCTGAAACAGTTGTCAAAGGGTTTGGCGAGGCGGTAGTGGGCTACTTTGAAATTGTCCTTGGCCAAAATCGACGGAGTACATAAACCGCACCTGATATGCCCAAGGTTCCTGCCAAGAGGAACCCGCCGCCGCTCACTAATAATTCACCAGGGACGATGTCTTGCGGCTTAGATAAATGGACGCTTCCGACGATTATGGCAATAAAACTCGCAACCCATAACGTAGCTCCGAACAGAGACGAACCTAGGAGCACTAGAGCACGTTTGCCGATTGATTTCACCTATGCCGCTCTTTCCGCCCTCCGCTGTTCGTGGTTCGTCTCCTTGGCATTCATTCCTCGCATAAAACGGGGTTAGCACCGAGGGCCGAGCCGGACTGTCCTTGAATCGCTCCCCTAAGGCGTGATTTCAAATACAATGCCGCAGCCATCGTCATAGCTGCATCCACCAGTACCGCCCGCCTCGAAGGTGGTCCCGTACAGATTTCCTACACTGTCCAACACCACACCGGAAAAAGGGACAGCGCCGTCTTTACCGCCCTTGAAGGAATAGAGCGTGGTCAGACTCCATTTTCCTCCCTTATCTGGCGGTTTCAGTTCGAAGACTGTGCCCTTCCTGCGCGAGCCACCGCTGTCGCACGTGCCATAGAGATTCCCGGCTACATCGAATGCTAACGGTCCCCAAGGACTGCTGCGCTTCCCAAAGGCAAAAATAGTGGACTCGGACCAACCTCCACTTGGTTTCCGCTTTAATTCAAAGACAATATTGGTGTACGGCACCGCACCGTAAATATTCCCCGCCGAGTTGATCATGATGCTGGGGCCACCTCCATTACCGTAACTGCCAAAGCTATGCAAGCTGCGGAACTCCCACTGACCTCCTCCATTCGGGGATAACTTGTAGACGCTTCCTGAGATGCCGTTTTGCCTGTCCCAGTTCGTCGACCCGTACAGGTTCCCTTGTTGGTCGAATACCAGTCGGCCTTGCGGAATTCCGGGTTGAAAACTGTAGAGCACCGATTCGGTCCATCCGCCTGTTCCGCTCGGTGAAAGCTGAAACACAACGCCGCACTCTTTGCAGGCGCCACTCCAAGTCGTACCGTACAGATTCCCAGCTGAATCAAACGTGACCGAGCCGTCAGGTTGCCGTCCGTCAGCACAATTCGTGAGGGAACAGAAGTTATATAAAACGCTCTCTGTCCAGCCGCCGCCTGAATTTGGCGACAATTCGAATACCACACCACCACCATTTGCACCGCCGCCCCCTGCGGTGCCGTACAAATTACCAACTGAATCAAGGGTGAGCCCGGTATTCCAGAAGGGCTCCGCTCCATCCGTACAGTTGGTGGCTGAGCAGAAGCTGTACAAGACCGATTCCGTCCATCCCCCACTTGAGTTTGGCGTCAGCTCAAAGACGGTTCCACAGCCGTAGGAACACCCCGCTCCGCCTCCGTACGGTGTGGTGCCGTATAAGTTCCCCGAACTGTCAAAGATTAGACCGGCCTGTGGGTTCGCTCCATCATTGCCGCCGGTAAACCTGTACAGAACCTTCTCAGTGCCAGCCAGAGCGACAGTCTCTAACACCAGAACCACTGCGAAGATCGCCAGAGCCACGCTCCAGCCGAGCGAAAATTGTTTGCGATGCATGGTGTCTCCCTAAAACCTTAATCCGTGCTGCTCATCCGCTCCTGCCATCGTGACTACGGAGTCAGCTTCCACACCGTTCCGTAGCTGCCGCTGCCACCCTTCACGGTGGTGCCGTAAAGAGTGCCTTTCACGTCCCGGACCAAACCGCCGTAGGGATATTCCCCATCCGTCACAGCGAAGCTGTGCAGCAGGGTTAACTTGCCTTTGGCACTCAGCTTGTACACCACCCCGGCGTTGTGAGAACCGCCTCCCTCGGTGACGCCGTAAAGGTTGCCCGTCTTGTCCATGATTACACCTGCAAAGGGCCATCCCCCATGGGACCCCCTCCCGGCGAAGTTGTGCAACACTGTCTCTTTACCCTTCTTGCTCACCTTCCACACGGTTCCCGCGTCGTAGAAGCCGCCTGCCTCGGTAGTACCGTATAGATTACCCTTCGTGTCCATTGCTGGAGTTCCGTGCCCATAGTACCCGTCCTTGGTTCTTCCCGTGAAGCTGTGCAGCACGGTCAACTTTCCGCTTGTACTCAGCTTGTACACCACTCCGCCGTTGTGAGGACCGCCATCCTGGGTGACGCCGTAAAGGTCGCCCGTCTTGTCCATCAGCAAACTTGTGTAGGAAGGATTTGCTCCGTCCTTCGGTGCCCCGCCGAAGCTGTGCAGCAGGGTTTCGGTGCCGCTGGTATCCACCTTGAATACCGTGCCGTAGTCAGCCGTACAGGGCGCCCGGTTTTCCTTTACAGCGCACGAGCCGCCATCGTAGGTGGTGCCGTAGAGGTTACCCGCTTTGTCCAACACCAAACCTCCGACAGGATTTAGCCCATCCGACCCCGACTCGTTGCCAAAACTGTGCAGCACGGTCTCAGTGCCGACGGTATCAACCTTGAAGACCGTTCCAGAGGTGAAATCGCCGCCGTACTCGGTGGTGCCGTAAAGATTACCTGCCTTGTCCTGAATCAAACCCGCAGAGGGATATCGTCCGTCTGCCCCTCCTGTGAAGTTGTACAGCACGGTTTCGGTGCCGCTTGTATCCACCTTGAACACCGTTCCGTAGTTGGAAGAGCCGCCTTCGTAGGTGGTGCCGTAAAGATTCCCCGCCGTGTCGCGGACCACACCTGCGTAGGGTAATCCCCCGTCCGCCCCCCCCGTGAAGTTGTAAAGTACGGCGAGAGTCTGCGCTTGTGCCGATTGGCTCACAACCACACCTAACCCAAGCACGACCACAAACGTCAGCGCGCTCCTTGCTGCTCCCAGACGCACCTTCGAAATTCGTTGTTGCCGTGTGTCAGTCACCATAGTTCCTCGCTGTCGCGCCAACCATCCTAGCCCTCCGGTGCAAGATGTCAATGGAGGCTTTCGGCCTACTCGGACGAGAACTTGGCCCCCGATTGACACTCCGCTCGGACAGGGCCAAAATGGAGCCGCCCGCCTTGAGGAGGACTTCATGAAACGTCCCCGGATTCCCTCCCAGCTTTCCGAGTCAGTTCATCACCGGCTTAACTCGTATGCTCTCGCGGCGGGTGCAGCGGGAGTGAGTTTGTTGGCCTTGACGCGGCGCGCCGAGGCCCGGATTGTGTACACGCCATCCCACGTGCGCATTTCACAGAACAGCACCGTCCCGTTAGATCTCAACCACGACGGAATCAACGATTTCTCTTTTAGCAACTTCTATGCTGGTTGGACGAACAGTGGAGTGGGAGCCTTACTCTTGAAGGGCGGTCAAGGGAACGGGTTCTGGGCGAGCACTAGCTCCGCCGCTGCTCTTCCTGCGGGAGTTTCAATCGGACCGAAGGGACCATTCCGGGGCTACGGAGCCATGGCCAATATGTTTCAGACGTTCGGAAGCTTCCAGAGTTGGGGCCCGTGGGTGAATGTCAAGCGTCGTTATCTCGGCCTCAACTTTCTTATCAAGGGAACGACACACTTCGGCTGGGCTCGCCTGAATGTGACAAACGGACACGGCGGATTCTCCGGCACGATCACCGGCTACGCCTACGAGAGCATACCGAATAGGCCCATCATCACAGGGAAGACCAAGGGACCAGATAAGACTGCCCCCGAAACTGGCACGCTGGGTGCGCTTGCAAGAGGAGCCGAGTAAGACTATGAAACGACCTGACAGAATACCCTCGCCTCTGTCCGACTCTTTACATCGCCAACTCAACGCGTACGCGCTATCTGCCTGCGCTGCGGGAGTCGGAGTGCTCGCGTTGACGCAGCCTGCCGAGGCTAGGATTGTTTACACCAAGGTTCATCAGCGGATTCCGATCAATACTGTTTACCCGCTTGATCTGAACCACGATGGAATAAACGACCTGCTCGTCTCTAACAAGTTCAGCCATACAAGCACGGGAGCTCCCTATGGTGTGCTTGCGTTGGGCCGCGTTGGCTTTAACTATGTCGAGGGCTCCGGACAACAGGCTTTTGCGCTGAAGCACGGCGTGCGCCTAGGCGTTCCGTGGAACTCCAGTCCCGGAATTATGGCTCAAGCGTCATCGAAGGGAGCGTCCGGTGATTGGGTCGATGTAAACAATCGCTACCTTGGGGTGAAGTTCCAGATCAACGGCAAATATCACTATGGGTGGGTGCGAATGCGAGTTGAGGTGATCGGACCTCACATCATTGCAATTCTCAATGGTTACGCATTTGAGACCATCCCCGGTAAGTCAATCAGGGCTGGACAAACCAAGGAGGCAGACGATCAGGTCAACAAGAATCTGGGCCCCGGCGCTTTCCTGACCAATCCCATTGCCGCTCCGCAACCGGCATCGCTCGGCGCACTAGCAAAGGGAGCCCCTGGATTGTCGATCTGGCGGAGGAAAGAGGTAGGCGGCGCTATTGTCGGCTCTTCTTCCTAGCAGCCTTGGTGCTTCGTCTTCGACGCTTGTTGTACCGCTCTCTCGCTAGAAGATAACCCGGACGACTGTTGTGGCAACGGCTGCACCCGGTAGAATGGCGGCCTCTAACCCACGCACTGGGCTGAATCGGTAGGTGGTGCTTGCGACAGAGCTGCTTGCCCGGCGGTGGAACGTTGAAGCAGAGCACGCAACCCTTGTTGCGATACCCGTACCACCACCGGCTTCGCAAGATCGGACTCCCATGTTCTCTGCGGACGCGTTTCTTAGGCGGTGGCATCTCCGTGGTTCGATAGCATTCGCTGCATCCTGTGGTTCGGTGGCCAGCAAGCCAATAGCTCGGTCGGATTGGCTTGCCGTGATCCTCGCAGAGTCGTTTCGTGGGTGAGGGTATGGCCAGCGCCGTCATAGTCACGGTGTGAATTTGAGAACTACTCCGCAGCCCTGGTTCGCAAGGCAACTAGACTTGCCGCCTTGAAACGCAGTACCGTAGAGGTTGCCTGTGCTGTCCATAATCACGCCTGCGACTGGTATGATGCCGGTCGCTGCCTCGAAAGTGTGCAGCACGTGCAGCTTGCCGTTGGCGCTTAGCTTGAAAAGAAGTCCGCCGCAACAGCTACCAGCTACACCGTACAAATTCCTCGCCCGGTCTCGCAGCAATCCCCCAATGGGACCCCTCCCGTCGCTGCTGTCAGTGAAGGCATACACAGGGGTCTCATCGCCGCCAGGAGTTAGTTTGAATAGAACGCCACAACCCTTCGACAAGGCTCACTCCGGCGGCGCTGGCGGCGAGGGCATACAAGTTGAGTTGGTGATGAACAAAATCGGAAAGCCTAGAAGGCGTTCTCGGCGGACGCGAAGGTGGTTTCATAAACCTCCTGCCGAACGCGGAGGTCATAATCGCTTGCCTGTCCGAACCCCCACAGCGCCTGAAGGCGCCAGGGGTTCTGCATTTCCGGCATCGTTAAAGTCACGCCCTGATGCGAATCGACTATTATTCGGCGCCTGCGAATCCTAGAACGGAATATCTTCGTCGCTGATGGGCGTCGATGCTGGCGCGTTCTCCGGTTCTGCGGAGCGCTGGTCGAAATTGTTTCCGCCTGCGGCCGCGCCGCGGGAGCGTCCGCCAGAATCGTCTCCGACGCCTTCGCCGCGCCCGCTGAGCAGGACCAGGTCATTGGCGATGATTTCGGTTTTGTACTTCTTTTGGCCGGTTTCCTTGTCGTCCCAGGAACTGGTGCGCAGGCTGCCTTCGATGTAGCATTTGCCGCCCTTTTTCAGATACTCGCCGACGATCTCGGCCAGGCGTTGGAAGGCGGTGATGTTGTGCCATTCGGTGCGATCCTGCCACTGGCCCTCTTTGTCTTTAAAGCGGTCGTTAGTGGCGAGCGTAAACTTGGCGACTGGCATACCGCCCTGGGTGTATTTCACCTCAGGGTCCTTGCCTAGATTTCCAATCAGGATGACTTTGTTGACGCTTTTTCCTGCCATGAAATGCTGCTCCTTCCGCCCTGGGCGAGACGCGAGAATCGACACGAAATTCGGGGCTGGAAGGCCAATATATCAGAAATGGCGGAGGCTTTGAGCCACAGTCGCTGAAAGATTGGGGCGGGCGGGCCGAAATGAAACCGGATCCTGGCGACGTGCGACATCCCTTATCGGGATGACGTCCTTCAAACAAATCCTAACGGTCTTATGGCATGATGAAATTCCCAAGCACTACGGTATAATCTGGGCCATGGCTGCTGAAGCGGAGTCGTTGAAGCCGGCGGGGATGGTGCCCGACGAGCTTAAGTTCGAACCTAAGTCCAAGGGGCTGTTGACTCCTCGAAAGAAGAAACCAAAGGAGTTGGCGGTTATCACCGAGTGCTGCACCGGGTGCGCTGGGTCTCCGGCTTGCGTGGAGTATTGTCCGGTGGAAGATTGCATGTTCTGGGTTCCGGACGAAGACAGCACTCCGTTTGGCAGGATTCAGGTTGACCCGATTCTTTGTATCGGATGCAAGAAGTGCATCAGCAAAGGTCCGGATGGATGCTTCCTCGACGGCTGTCCCTGGGACGCGATCGTGATGGTGGACACGGTCGAGGTGGAAAAAGAAGTTGGCGTCATGCCGATTTAGAGGGCAGCTCTGAGCCAAGACACTACAGCACAGAGTCATTGTGCGGAGCGCAGATTAGACGGGTTGGCGACTTATGGAAAGGGAAACAATCCGTCGTATCAGGGAAGCACTGAAAAGCGGAAGGCTGAAGAGGTCTTTCAAGCCGACAGACGTAAACTCTGCCCTCGCAATCCACTGGGCCGGCACCTTTCTTCCAAAGCACAGGGTGGGTAACCCTGGACGAAACACCGAGCTTTTTGTGAGAATCCAGCGCGGCCTGTATGGGCTCATGTAGTCTTCCAGAGAGGCCCTATGCGAAGTACGGCGGCTATCGTTGTCGTCGCGATCATCTGCATCGCCGCATCGCCTGTCGGTGCGAAGGACAGTCCGAGGACCTACCAAACAGGCAAGCTCTTAGATTTGCAGGTTCAGCGTGTAAGCCGAGGCGTTGCCGTTATCGGATCAATGGCCGCTCCCATTCCTGGATTGCTTTATGCGTTTCAAATTCAATGCGACGACCTCGTATACTTTGCAACGTACCCAGCAGGGAAGTTAAGTTACAAGCCAGACTGGATCGTTAATGACCCTATAGATTTTCGACTGGACAAGGGTGCCATGTTCCTCAAGCGTCCTGACGGCAAAGAGTTGGAAGTCAGGATGGTCAAGAAGGTACGAGTCACGCAAGAAGATAAGCCTAGCCCGCCTACCCATCAGTAAACATCGCGAGCCACTCTATTTTCGTCTTTGCCGGATTGCCTTTTCGGTTTCTATAGCTTGCTTGCGCACATGGTCAGGGATGTCGGGTAACTCCCGTTCATAGGGTTGAACCGCGGCCAGATCTTCTGGCTGGCCGACCAGGTAAAGCGCGCGCAATGCTTCCCACACTTGTTCTGTTCCTGGATCGATGGTTGCGATTGCAGAGCCTGCCGCCAGCGTCTGTCCAGTGTCCGCTGATAGCGTGCGCAGACGGCCGCTGATTGGGGATCGGAGTTCTTTAATCTGACCGCCTTCCTGGAGTTTGGCGACGATTCCTCCTTGACGAATGGCAGTGCCCACTGCGCTGGTGTCGGTTACTATTCCTGACTCCGGCGCTGAGATTGTGGCGGGTTGTAGAAGTTCAAGCACCTGCGGCCTTCCGGTCGCGTCTCCAAAGCGTACCAGCGAAAGCGCGGCGTTCCCTCGGACTATGAGGGAGGGATCGGCGAGCATTTTCAGCAGACCGTCATGAAAGCCGGCACCCGATGTGTCTTGGCCCATGACCCAGGCGTCGGTGTTGCGGACTTCTTCTACGGGATAAGAGGCCAGGCGGACAACCTGCGGATACCACTCCGTGACGCTGGTGTCGTGCCGAGTCATGCGTTCCCCGATCTGCACCAGAGCGTGCTGAATGTGGCGGGGATGTTTTTCGTCCTGCAAATATTCGCCGAGTTGTTTGTCGGAAAGTTGGCGGCCGAACCACGTGTTCCACCAGAACAAGAACGGCATTAGAACGATCAGCCATCCGGTCAGGAAGAAAAGCAGACGGTTGCGCGTGGACATACGCGGCTTAGGGGGCTTGCTTGCGTCTGTGGGAGTTTGCGGAGTGGCGTTGGGCGGGCCAATCATATCGGTGAGTTACTCCACCACGTCCGCATCCAACACGCGGTCTTGCTCAAGGTAGTGGGAGACTGCATATTGGGCTAGAAGCGGGGTTTGCAGGCGGATTTCTGCGCCTATCCATTCGCCTTTGTTGTGGGGCGCGTTAAGCGGATGACTGCAACGCCCGCCGCTGCCGAACTGTGGGCCGAAGTCAGCGCTCTGGATTTGGTCGAACTGCTGGATCCCGCGCCAGGCTTCGTCGCCCACTGTTCCAGAGACATCGATCTTTAGCCGTACCGCAGACATGTCAAGAACATTTCACCACAGAGACACAGAGTCGCAGAGAAATTCTTTGGATTTTCTCTGTGACTCTGTGTCTCTGTGGTAAAGCTTTCTCAAGCGGCCGGCCTGGTGGTGCGGCGGCTTACTCTGAAAAAGCACAGCCCGAACATAAAGATGGTAAACAGGGCTAACGCGGCGATTGAAGCCGGCAGCGGCAGCACGGTCGGGCTTTCCGGATACAGTAGATTGCGCAGGGCTTCGACGCCATAGGTCAGGGGATTCAATCGCATCACCAGCCGCAGCCAGCCCGAGGCTCCTGATAGCGGGAACAGCGCCCCCGAGAGCAGCCAGAGCGGGATGAGAAAAAGATTGATGATGGCGTGGAACGCCTGGGTCGAATCCATGGGCCATGCTATCGCAAATCCCAGAGAAGTCAGCGCAAAGGAAACCAGGAAAACTACAAACACAACTAGAAGAAAATCGATCGGGCCCAGGTGCACGCCGACAAAAGGCGCGAAGGCCAAAAAGATCAAACCTTGAATAGCCGCCAAAGTTGTTCCGCCCAGAACTTTGCCGAGCACGATGGCGGACCGGGGCACGGGCGCGACCATGACCGACAACAGGAATCCTTCTTTGCGATCTTCGATCAACGACATCATGGCAAAAATCGAAGTGAATAGCACGATCATGATCAGTGCGCCGGGATAGAAGTAATCCAGATAGTGCTGCTGTCCGGGGGCATTGCCTGACCGGAACGAGGTGCCGAAACCGGAGCCGATAACCATCCAGAATAGTAATGGGGATGCGATCACGCCGACGACTCGCGAACGCTGCCGGTAGAAGCGAACGATCTCCCGCCACCATAACGTAAAAGCTGGGAGCATCACGCCGCTCGAGAGTGGGGCGGCTTGCGTTGGTAAAGCTTGGCTCCGCGTGGCCACATCAACTCGTTTTCTGCGCCGGTGGCGCTGCGGACTTCTTAAGCTTCCCGCGAACCTCGAGATATGCATTCAGAAAGAGAATGCCGGACAGCGTCAGAAGAATCAGGCTCATGAAGAGACCGTCGACCGTGGTGACGCTTGCTTTCAGAACGATCCACGCGACTCCCATGAGAGGGACGATCCCGAGAATGACGGACAACATCAGCATCATCGTTTGTCAGCTCCTTTTGTGGCGCCCCCCACGACAGCCGCCGGGAATGCGGCACTACTTTGGCTCTCTTCGTCATCGGTCCAGAAGCGGTGGCCGGTGCGGTGGATGAAAACGTCTTCCAGAGTTGGCTTGCTTACTGAAATCGCCTCAATCTCGCCCGGAAAAGCTTCGACTACATCGGTGATGAAGCGATGGCCGTTCTCGCGTTCGATGCGGACCTGTCCGTGAAGAACCTGTGCGTCCAAATGGAAGCGAGTGCGGATTCTTTCTGCGAGTGAGTCGGGGTTCTTCGCATCCAGCAGGATTACGTCGCCTCCGATTTCATGCTTGAGTTCGTCCGGAGTGCCCAGCGCCACCACCTTTCCTTCGTTGAGGATGGCGAGGCGATCACATCGCTCGGCTTCTTCCATGAGATGCGTGGTGACAATCACCGTGACTCTCTCTTCATCGCGTAGAATCGCGAGGTACTGCCAGAGATCGCGCCGGGCACCGGGATCGAGCCCGGTCGTGGGTTCATCCAGCAAGAGGACTGACGGATGATGAAGCAGACCCTTGGCTAATTCCAATCGCCGCTGCATTCCTCCCGAGAAAGTCTCAGCCTTTTCGTTGGCACGATCCTCCAGCCCGACCCGGCCCAGCATTTCGGCGATGCGCGCTTTCAGTGCCGTGCCGTGCAAGCCGTACAAATGCCCCTGGTGCCAGAGGTTCTCGGCGGCCGTCAACTTTATGTCGATGCTTTGGGCCTGAAAGACCACGCCGATCTGGCGGCGCAGATTGTTGGGGTCCCGAGCGACGTCGAACCCCATGATTGTGGCATGCCCCGCTACGGGGATCATGAGCGTAGAGAGAATGCGGAACAGAGTTGTCTTGCCGCTGCCATTTGGCCCCAGCAGTCCGAACAGTTCGGCGGGACGAACATCGAAGGTCACACCATTCAGTGCGGCACGGTCACCGTAGCGATGCACGACATCTTGGACGGAAATAACAGCAGGCTCGACGGTGAGACCGGTCTCAGATTCAGCCACGGCAAATGGAGTTTTCGAAACCACAAACTATTCTACGATGAGACGGTGTTCTGCGGATCACGCGGCGACCGGTTTTTGAGTTCGGCTCGGGACGGGTTCCTCAAACGATAACGGCACTTGCCGCCATACCTGAATGGCGAGAATGACGGCGGTCGCCAGAAGCAGTGCCCCAACGGCGACGTGGGCTACGGTCGAGATCACCATCGGGAGTTCGGGTTGAACCGCATCGCGCCCCCAGGCTACGCGGGTGAGAAACGCAACGAAGCCGAGGCACAGTTGCACGATCATCAGCGAAACGAGAATAATTGCCGGCCGCCGCACTGCTTCAATCTTGGAGAATTGTGACAAAGCACGAATGGCTGTCCAGGTCAGCACGAATGCAACCACGGCGGCGTTCACGACGTGCGGCCACCAACTCAAGCCGTGGTGACGGAACATGGCGCCCAGAATCAGTTGAACGTAAAGCACGAAGATGGAAAGCAGCGTGAGCGTCATCAGGCTGGGACGACGGGTGTCAAATTCAATCTGCGGGACTTCTTCTATCCAGCGGCGTCCGGTGAACATGGCGATAGCCACAGCGATGCAGAAAAATGTCTGTCCCACAGCGGCGTGGGCGGAGGAGACCCACGGCGGTTGGAATAACAGGACCGTGAGTCCGCCGAGAATTGCTTGCGTGAGAACCGTACCGAGGGCGGCGATGCCCAGCCACTTCATCCATCGGCGACGGTCGGCGAACCATGTCCATGCGGCGATCGAAATCGTGAGGATCACGATGGAGCCTGCGATCGCGCGATGGCTCCACTCGAACTTTATTCCTCCATGCAACGGCGGGACACTAAATGATCCGAAAGAAGTGGGCCAGTCGGGAATGGAGAGGCCGGCGTCGTTGCTGGTGACGAGCGCCCCGGCGACGATGAGAACAAAAGTCGCGCACGCTACGAAGACAGCGAAGCGGTGGTGCGCGCGATTGTAGGGTGTGGCGAGGGACTTCAGCGGGTTACTCCCTGCTTCGATTTTACAACTGCCGAGCCTTACTCGGCTGGACGGGTCATCCCTATGCGATTCAAGCAGGACGGGTGAGACGCCCGTCCTGTCTGGCGGTGCTTACTGCGCTTTGAACGTTTGATCTACCGTTTTGCTGTCCTTGGCGGCCAGCGTGACCTTTTGGGTTTGTTCGCCCAGTTTCTCCTGCACGAATGCAATGGTGTAATCGCCCGGCGGTAGGCCCTTGATTTCATATTTGCCATCGGGGCCGGTGACCGCAAAGAATGGGTTCTTGGCTACATTAACGTACATCCTCATCCATGGATGCTGGTTGCACTTCACGGGCAGCATGATTTCTTCACGGGCAAAGCTCTTTTCAAGCGGAGCGGCCGCCGGCGGTTGAGACTCGTTCCATTCGCGATTGGCTTGCGGCGTGGGGTGAATGTTGTGCGTGGTCTGATCGTCATTCTTGATTTCAATGTTCTGGCCCGTCATCACGCCCAGCACGTGGGGATGGTACTGGCAACCCTTCTGATCGATGGTCACTGCATCTTTGGGAACGTCAAAGGTGCGGTCGCCCAGACCATCTTTTACATACACGAAAACATTGGCCACCTTGCCGCCATCGACGACGATCGTCTCAGCCGTGTTGGTGCCTTTGCAGGCCGCATCCTGGCTCATATCAATCTTGGAGGGCTTGGCAGCAGCGCCGTCAAGCTTCACCGTACCGCTGACTGAAGCCACGGTGCTGGGATCAATGGGAGTGGCCGCCGGCGCGGGTTGTGCCGCGGGTGAAGGCGAAGTAGTCTGGGATTCATTAGTGTTCTCTTTTTTGCTGCAGCCGACGAGTAGCCATAGGCCGAGCAGGCAGAGGCAGCCAAACATTGCTGCAGAGGTTTTCTTTTTCATCATGTCGCCCTTTCTGGAGTGTTAATGCGTTTTGAAAAGCCCGTTAGTTAAAGTCATTTACTGAATTATGCCCGGAGAGCACGGGACGCCCTCGCGACAGCCGCCGGGACGGTGGCACTACGAAACCCAATATTCTACCGCGAACCGCCGGCGCTTGCGCGCTGAGACAGTGTCGCAGCCTGCTTAGACTTCGCCGGGGCCTGGGTTGAAGCGCTGGTTCGTCCCATGGACGCGGCTACGCGCTTTTGCTCTTCCGGGGTTAATTGGAAAATATAATCCACCAACAACTTGGACTGGTCTTTCTCATAGCCTTGAAACGAAGGCGGTGTTGGCCCGGCAAAGACCCAGTGATTGTTCTCGCGCCTGAATAATCCTGACGGCATCGACGTGCCCGGGCTGATGGCTTGCGGGTCAAGCACCCAGCGCTCCGCCCAGTCGGGTTTCAGGCGTTGTTTGGCGAGCAAGAAGTTCGGCGCGGTAGCAATCTTGTCGTGCGCTGGATCGCCGGTGGCGTGGCATTTCAAACAGGGTGCGGCTGTGCTCGAGAACAAGCTGCGCGCCATGTCGGATTCCTTCGCAGTCAATACTGGAACCTGCTCTGGAATATAGGGCATCGGCTGCTGTGAGAGTGCCTGGAAGAATCGCACCAGCTTGCGCAGTTCATTGTCCGAGAAAGAGAACGTAGGCATCCGGACTTTTAAGTACGGGCGCACGCCGTTGCGATTCGTGTCCGTATCACTGAGGGACGGATTCGATAAGAAGCGCCGCAACCACTCGGGGTCGACGCGCGCGCCTTCGGTCAGGAGTTTCGGGGGCAATTGTTCCTGATTCTCGCGGTACTGAGGCAGGCCCATGAGGATGGTCTTCTGGCCGGGAATGAACTGATGGCATCCCATACAGTTATATTTCTTGACCACCCACCAGCCTTCCTGAATGTCATGACGGGCATCGCCGGGACGGTATTGGTAATCGGTGGGCAGGGAACTCTCCTCGCTTCCCAGCAGGAATGTGGTCAGGGCGCGAATCTGCTCCGACGTGAGGTGGAGGTTCGGCATGCGCAAGGCTTCAGTCTCAGACTTGATTTTGCCCTGGTCGAAAATGTTGGGCTCGGCAAGTTTGTGCTCGAAGAAACCCTTGTGGTCGTACCACGAATCTTTTGCCGGTCCCTCGGGGAGACGAGCTATGTCTTCCGGATTCGTGATTGGCTCAGCATGCTTGCCGCCGCGTTGGGCGACTTCGGTGAATAGAGCGAAATCAAGACGTTCGATAGGCTTGCTACCCTCGAAAGTCAACTCGGTACCGATGCGGCCTTCGTCCTCCATGCCGGAAATTTCGTGGCAACCGGAACAGCCGTAGTGGCGAATCCACTTTTTGCCTTCATCTTTCAGTGCGGGATCGTCCATGAAAGAGGCATCGGCATAGGAAGAGGGATCCTGTTTCTTCTGCGTCATTAAATAGGACGCGATGTCTTGCGCGTCTTCCGGAGCAAGACGCAGGCTCGGCATTACGGTCATGTTCTGTACTTGCAGTTCGTGTCCGTCGTTGGGACATTGGCTGTGCTGCAAGTCGAACTGGTAAGGCAGGCCCTTCTTGGCGTAGTCTTCCGGACCAACATCCTTCTTTTCGTACGGACAATACGGGCGAGTGCGCTGCCGCGCATTGTGAATCCAACGAACCAGGTAATCGTAATTGGCCTTTTCGCCTTCGCGGGTCAGATTCGCGGCGAAAGTCCCGCCCAGCATCTGATCGGCCTCGCCCATGGAGTGGCAAGCCATGCAGCCGCGGGTTTCAAAGAGCTCTTTGCCGTGTTCAACATTCCCCGGCTTTTGTTTTGGCAACGGATCGGTAAATGCCGACTGCCACAAGTAAGCCGAAATCGCCTGGATCTGATGATCCGTCAGGCGGAAGTTCGGCATCTTGGTGGTGGGACGGAAGTCAGTTGGCTTCTTCAACCACACCGGAATCCAGTTCTTGTTCAGCTTGAGCCGGATGTCTTTCAAGTTCGGCCCAACTTTTTTCATGTCCTGCATCAGGCTGTGCGATTGAAAGTCGAGCTGCTGAATGTGGCCGTCGTCCTTGCTGTTGGCAACCTTGAGGGCGATAGCTTGGTCGTTCAGCCGGTTGGCTTCTTCGTTGCTCTGGGCGGCGTCGGCCTGCTTCATCAAATCGGCAGATTGCTTGAGGTTGTCTTTTTCCTGCTGCTCAAGTTGCTTGATCTGCTGGCTGACATTGTTCAAATCCTCGGGCTCTTTGTCGTATCCCTCATAGCGATGGCAGCCCATGCAGCCTTTTTGCCGAAACAAGTCCTTGCCTTCACTGATAGTCCATCCCACGTCTCCGCTGACCAGAACCATGTCGGAGGCGTGACAGGTCTGGCATCCGGCTTCGACGTTTTGTTTGGGGAAGAGTGGCCACAGCCAATGCTCGTAATTTCCGTGAGCCTTCTCAATGCTGGTAGTGGCACGGCCATTGCCTTGATGGCAAGGCGAGCACCCGAATTTGTCGGGATCGTGAGTCTTCAACAGGCCGGGTTCGGGGTGGCTGACGAACGCCTCCGCGTATTCGTCAGGCTTCTTCTCACCCTTGGCTTCCATGGTCGCGGCCGTGAGTTTCAACGGCTCACGAACGCCCATGTGGCAGGATTCGCAACGGTCTACGATATTCGCTTCCGCCACGTTGATCTGGACGATCTTCGGATCCCACTCTTTCGTCTTTTTCTGCAAACCTTCGATTTGAGCGGGGGTGAGATCTACCATGTGCTCGGAAACATAAGCCGACATGGCGGTACTGGCTGCTGTCACGGGCTTGAGTACGTCGCCAAGTTCTGCGTTCAGCTTGGTGCGTTCGTCCTTGAGTTCGTTGTATTTTTCCTCTAGTTGGCGGAAGTTATATTTTTCTTTGTGGCCGTCAGGGAATTCTACGGTCCAGAGTTTTTTCTTGTAATCCTCCAGATCCTTCTTCTTGCTTTCCTTTCCGGAAGAGCTTGTGTCGGTTTCGATCTGGTAAGTCAGAGAATTGGCGTAGGCACGCTTGTCGGTGAAAACATTCTGCACCGCTAGGACTTGCGCGCTGAGATCGGTGATGTGTTTCTGAAGCTCGTCCCTGCGAGGTCTCGCCGCCGCATCAGCCTGCTTGTACGTCTGCTCCAATTGCTGGTACTCGGGATTGTTCTCGACATTCTTTACCGACTTGTCGGACGCCGGTTCGGTCTTATTGAGCACAGCGGTATAGCGCTGCTTCCATTCGTTCTGGAACGCTTTCCAGGGCCGCTGTCCGTAAGCTTCATCCCACAGAGCCCAGAACAGCGTCGCCATGAGCAGCACCATCGAGACGACGTAATACAGCGCGTACGATTTCGTTACTACCGGATCTTGCTCAGGGATTGGTTGTTCGGGCACCAAAATCCTCCCATCAGATGTTGCACACAACTAAACTCATGTCATTCCGAGGGAAGCGAGGGATCTTGTCTTCGCCGGGAAGCACCGAGATTCCTCGCTTCGTTTGGAATGACAACCTTTTGTTACTTCACACGTTGAACCACGGCGTTATCCATACGTACTTGATATTGAACGCGAGCCTCAATAGCATCTTCAACGGCAGCGCCAGCATCGTGAGCCAGAAAAACATCATGATGGAATATTGCAGTAGGCTCATGCGCTGATAATCTTTCGGGTTGTAGCGCCGGAAGAGTGCGTGCACCAGAAATCCTCCCGCCAGGTAAAAGCCTCCAACCACGATTGCGCCGAAGATCGCTTTCCCTAAATTCGAAGTGATCCCGAAAAGGTCGGGCAAGTCGCGGTTCACCTCATAAATGAGTCGATTGTGATCCCAGGTTTGCCCTGGCCAGAACCACTGCCAACCGGGTCCGCGGATGAAAGTTCCGATAATAATCATCGCGACCCAGAGAATCACGAAACCAAACAGAAATGTGCCAATGGCAAACTTGCGCTGCTTCCACGTGTAGTAGCCGCTGCCGAGTGGATTGGTGTCGATGTACGGAATCACCATGAGGCCGATGATGATCAGCGTCGGCATGACTACGCCGGCGATCCATGGATCGAAGTACACCAGCATTTCCTGCAGGCCAAGAAAATACCAGGGCGCCTTGGCGGGATTCATCGTGAGGTTGGGATTCGACGGTTCCTCAAGCGGAGCGCTCAGTGTGATAGACCAAATCATCAAAATAATGGTGACAATGATGGCGGCGAGGAATTCAATGCGCAGGAGAAAAGGCCAGACGTGGATCTCTTTTTGCCAGCCGGGACGGAATGGCCAACTCTTGCGATGATGCGTCTTTGCCATCGCGGGATTGGTCTCCAGTTCGCCGATCAGTTCATCGTTGGCACTGGCCTGCTTCCACGCCAGATAAATGTAGAACATCAAAAGCGGGATCAAACCAACGATAGGCACGTTGTCGGGCGCGGAACAGATCTCCCAGAGTTGTCGCCAATCCATAAGGTGCTCCTAAGCAGGAGACATTGCAGAGCAACGTCTCTACCGCAGTTCGCTTTACTGTAGAGACGCAGCTTGCTACGTCTCAGGCTTTGCCTACGCGCTACGGCGAGGCTTATCAGCTTCCGCCGTCAACATTACCGGGGCTGGGCCGGAGATGCCGCCATCTTTTCTTACCCGCCAGAAATGCACGATCATCAAAACGGAAGCTACGATCGGAATGCCGATGCAGTGCCAGATGTAGGAGCGAAGCAATGCGTTTGCATCCACGATCGATCCGCCGAGCAAGCCAAAGCGAACGTCGTTGTATGGTGTCATTCCCAGCATCTTGCCGAATGGGCCTTCATGTCCCAGCAGTGGCGTGGCGCGAGCCATGTTCGTTCCCACTGTGACTGCCCAGAATCCGAGTTGGTCGTCGGGAAGCAGGTAGCCGGTGAACGAGAGCAGCAGCGTGAACACCAGCAGAAGCACGCCGATATTCCAGTTGAACTCGCGCGGCTTCTTATACGAACCGGTCAAGAAAACCCGGAACATATGCAGCCAGACGGCGATTACCATCAAGTGAGCCGCCCATCGATGCATATTCCGGAGCAGCTTTCCGAAGGGAACGTCGTGCTCGAGATAGAGGACGTCGCGGAAGGCCTGTACTTTGCTGGGGTGGTAATAGAACATCAGCAGCACGCCGGTAAAGGTGAGGACGATAAATAAGTAGAACGTGATTCCGCCCATGCCCCAGGTATAGCTGTAGCGTACCGCGTCGCGATTGATCTTGGCCGGGTGCAAGTGCAGGAAGACGTTCGACAGCACGCCCAGCGCTCGGTTGCGCGGGGTGTCGTCATGCTTGTGGCGGAAGATCGAAGTGTAGACCTGAGTCTTGGTGGGATCCTTCAGGCCTTCGATCTGCTCTTTGGCCTTCGCAGGCATGTCGGTCTTAAGCGACTGGACGTCTTCTTTCACGCCAGCTTTCACGCGCTGCAGCAGGCCGACGCGATCGCCGTTTTTGCCGTTTCCGTTTTCTTCAGGCATTGTTTCCTCTCAAACTACGAACACGGACGAGGGCGCCCGCTCCACACAATCTGCTACGCGCGCAAGAAAGCTCCAGGATCGTTGAACTGGCTCGGCTGGCCCTTGGGCCACTGGTAGAGCTTTGATACATCCACCAGAATCTGACCGTCGGGCGCGATGTCTACCTTCGCGCGATCCATGGGCCGCGGCGCCGGACCCTCGAAGTTGACTCCTTCACTGTCGTACCCGCTGCCGTGGCACGGGCATTTGAACTTGTTTTCGCTTGGCTTCCAATCGGGCGTGCAGCCGAGATGAGTGCAGCGGGCGTAGATTACGAAAATACGATCTGGCGTCCGGTCGACCCAGATGCGGTACTTCTGTTGAAACTTCGTGTCCACTCCCAGACCGTATTCTTCCGGATAGCCGATCTTGAAACTGGTCGCAGGCTCGAATAAAGTACGCGGCAAAAAGAAGCGGAAGAAGGCCAGGAACCACGCCACGAGAAAAGCAGCGACCGCACTCCACACTAGTCGGCGGCGCTGCTGATTGACCTCGCTATCTTCGGGGCCGATCGATGCGACGCCTCCAGCAGCTGCGGCTCTGGAGGTTCCGACTGCAGGCGTTCCCACGTAGCTTGTCGATTCACCGCTGCGGGCTACGGAAGCAGCCGCTGAGGGAGGCGCGGCTTTGGCCGCCGCAGGCCGAGCGGCAGCGGGGACCGGGGCTGCGGTCGCTGCAGCTGCCGGCGCTGCAGCGGCTGGCTCTCCTAGCAGCGCTGCGATTTCGGCATCGTTGAGCGCGGGCAAACCCTTGCGTCCTCGCCTCGCCTGTTCTGCGGCAATGGTCGACTTGCTCCACTTCTTTTTTCCTTCTGCAACCCACTTGGCGACGTCAGCGCTAATCGGGCCTGACGGGACGGCAGGCGGTGGGGTGGCAGCAGCGGCGGGAACGGGTGCAGCAGAAGCTACAGATTCGACTGGCTCTCCCAGTAGAGCTGCAATCTCAACATCGTTGAGGGCAGGCAAGCCTTTGCGTCCACGGCGCGCCTGTTCTGCCGCGATGGTCGACTTGCTCCACTTCCTTCCCTCTGCAACCCACTTGGCGACGTCTTCGCTGAGGCCGCTTGCCGGTGCCGCTGCAGCAGTCGTTGCTACGGGCGAGGGAGATACAGTTGTGGGAGGAGCGGGAGTGGCCGCGACGGGCGCTGATCCTCCGTCTCCAGTTTCCCAAGCCATCGGCTGGCCAGCTTTCAGCGCTTCGATATCTGCATCGCTGAGCACGGGTAGGCCTTTGCGCTGGCGATAGGCCTGCTCCATCCCGATGACCGAGTTATTGAGCGCCGTCCGCGGCCACGGCGGAAGATGCCCCAGAACGCCACCTGCTTTGGCGGATTCGTCTGCCATCCGACCTCACCCCTTATGTCAATACTTGGCTAGCGTTTATTCTAATTCTCCCATCAGTCTGCCGCGACAGTGAACGACTCTGCCCCGCGCTCTTTTCCAATATCGACGCTGATCGCGGCGCCCACTAAGTCGGCCAATGCCGCGATGAAGGTTGGGGAATCGTTTAATCCCGAAGTCATTTCGAACTTTCTGATCCCAAGGCGCGCAGCCTCGGCGCGAGCTTCGTGGTCGATTTCCCCCAGGGTCTCCACGTGATCGGAGACAAAAGAAATGGGAACAATGCAAACCTCGCGAACTTTCTCGATCGCGAGTTCGCGCAACGTCGAGTGCAGCGAAGGCTGCAGCCACTTACTGGCCCCCACTTTGCTCTGATAGCAGAGCCGGTAGCGATTGGGCCATCCCCCGCGCTGCATCGACAGTTCAACCGTCTCTTCAATCTGCCGCTGATAAGGATCGCCCTTTTCTATCACCGCAACCGGAACGCTGTGCGCACTGAAAACGATCTCCGGGCCGTCAGGGTTGGAGAACCTTGCCAGCGAATCGTCTATCTTCTCGACCAGCGCCTGCAAATAAAGCTCATGACGATAGAAGGGCTCGATGCTATAGGCCGGAATGTCTTCCTGAAACTGGCGTCGCCACTCGTTAAGGCTGCTGCCAGTTGTTGTGCTGGAATAATGCGGATAGAGAGGAAGCAAGACAACCTGGTCGCACTGCGCCGCCCGAAGTTGTTCGATGGCCTCAGCGGTGAATGGATGCCAGTACCGCATGGCAATAAAGCAACGGGCGTCCAAACCGGAACTGACTAGCTTTCTCTGCAAAGCCCGGGCCTGCTGCTCGGTAAATCGGCGTATGGGCGAGCCTCCGCCGATGGTCGCATAATGATGCTGGACCTTTCGGGCGCGAGTGCTGGAGATCAGCTTGGCCAGCGGTTTGCGACCGATGCGGGCGAAGGGGAAGTCGATAATATCAGGGTCGCAAAACAAATTAAAAAGGAAAGGCTCGATCGCCTCCAGCGTGTCAGGTCCGCCAAGCTGGAAGAGCACCACACCTGTCCGCCGTGTTGGGTAAGCCATTCCCCCGGGTTCCTTGGTGAAAAAGGATGTTACTCAATCCGAGCGGGGTAGTCAACGCGGAACCGGTAATTGTGTCGTTAGCACATGATATGTCCGGTGCGAATAGCAGGTGATGTGTCCGCTTTGCGGGCGGTGAAGGTAGGAGATCATGCGCCCATGATCTTTTACACGAAGGCCGCGATGGAGCGGGCGATGAAAGTAGAGGAAGTCATTTTGCGGGCGCTAGCCAAGCGGATTACGTGGTGGCAGGCAGCGGAGATTATCGGCATCAGCGACCGGCAGATGCGAAGCTGGCGGGAGCGCTACGAGGAGTTTGGGCTTCGCGGATTACTTGACCGGCGGCGGGGCAAGCCGTCGCCCAAGGGGGTGACGGTGGCCACGGCGAAACGGGCACTGGAGCCGTATCGCGAGCGCTACTTCGATTTGAACCTGCGGCACTCCACGAGAAGCTCAGGGGCGAGCACGAGATTGAGCTCAGCTACAGCTGGGTCAAAGGAGTGTTGTAAGGAGCGGGGCTGATCGCGCGGGGATGCAAGCGCGGACAGCATCGCAAACGGCGGCCACGGCGGCCTTTGCCGGGCATGCTGCTGCACATCGATGGCAGTGAGCACCGCTCGGGAAGTGATCGAGCGGAAAGGCGTGCTCTGCGCCTTGTACAGCGATCGCGCCGGAGCAACCCGGGAGTGCGTTTGTGCCTTGCCGGAGAACCAATCTGGAAAAGTTTCTGCCTGCAATGGCAGCGTGCGGTGAATCGCGACAACACCGTGAGCTTTGAAAATCTGCATTTGCAGATCGACGCGGCGCGCTGGCGCGCCACCCTAGCCGGCTGCACGGTGACGGTGCATCAGTATCTGGATGGAACCCTGAGTCTGCATTGCGGGCCACACTGTGTCGGGCGCTACGATAGCCGCGGCCTGCCGCATCGTGATCCTAGCTTCTACGGAGCTAAGCAGAGGAAGGGGAACTGCCCCCTTCCCCTGCAACCGCATCCCCAAAAACAACCCCACAGCCGCTGTGAGGCCACAACCTTGAATCCAATACCGGACATTTCACTTGCTACAAAAAGCGGACATTTTAACTTGCTAACAACAATATTTTTTATTTGGTGCATCAAAAAACGTGGGCGGTTCCCGTAAGTTCAACAGAGCAGAAAGTCGAATGTAAGATTGCTTCGCGATGCGGGCAAAAGCGCTTTACTGGCAGGCCGTCAAGCGTACTGTCTGCCGTCCTTCTTCGCGCTTTCCGCGGGAGTTCTCAGCGTTCTAAGACTTTGTGTCTGCGGAGCTTGGACTGAACTTTCTCCTCCTTGTCGAATGCGGGACGCTGTCCGTTGACGTACGTTGACCCTCAACAGTCCGCAATTTGTAACCAGACTCGACTCCCGCTTTTTCTCGTAAGAAGACAAGAAATCAAGGCCGTCAGTTCAGGCCGCCACGCCGAGCTTCTCCGCAACTGACGCCACTCGTTCATAGGATCGGAGGCGCTCGGCATGCTCGTAAGTGTCCGTCACCACGATTACCTCATCCGCTGCTGTTTCAGACACCAGCTTTTCCAAACCGGCTTTGACCGTCGGGTTTGATCCCACTATTGCCGCGCTCAGTTTCGTTTGCACCGCGGCCCGCTCAAAGTCATCCCATAACTCCTCCATCGAATCGACCGGCGGCAATAATTCCACGGGTTGGTTGCGGATCAGTCGCAGGAAACGCTGCTGGGGAGTTGTGAACAAGCGGCGGGCCACGGCATCGGTCTCCGCTGCAATGACCTGCACGGCCACCATCAGGTAAGGCTTGCGCAGCACTTCGCTTGCACGGAAGCGCTCGCGGTACAGGCTCGCGGCCGCGTATAGATACTCGGGCGCAAAGTGTGCCGCAAAAGCGAACGGCAGGCCCAGGCTCGCAGCCAGTTGTGCGCTGAAGCCGCTCGAACCCAGAAGTGTGATCGGCACATTGCTCCCTTGCCCCGGAATCGCTTTCACCGCTTGCCCGGGCTTTGCTGGCCTGAGGTAGGTCTGCAACTCTTCCAGCAGTGCCGGAAACTCATCTCCGGCCTGATGCAAATCCCTCCGCAGAGCCCGCATGGTTTGGAAGTCGCCCCCCGGAGCTCGGCCCAGGCCCAGATCGATTCGTCCGGGATATAACGCTTCAAGTGTTCCGAACTGCTCTGCCACTACCAGGGGGGCGTGATTGGGCAACATTACGCCACCGCTGCCTACCCGGATCGTTTTCGTGGCGGCCGCAACATGTCCGATCAACACAGGCGTTGCCGAGCACGCCAGCCCTTCGATCGAATGATGTTCTGCCAGCCAGAAGCGAGTGTAGCCCAAACCCTCTACGTGCTCGGCTAAGTCCACCGATCGAGCAATGGCACTGCCTGCGGGCTCGCCGGTGTGCATCCCGACCAAATCCAGAACGGAAACTGTCAATCCATTGTTCATGGTGTATTAGATAACGCAAACGGGGAGAGCGATGCGGAAGCGCGGATTCACGGCGCCGCAGACCCTCGCGAATAGCAGACCCTCGCGAATAAATGATGGGAGCAGGTCTGACAACTGCGCCGCGCCCCGTTGTCGAGCCGGACTTTCGCGTTCTCGGAGAAGCTGTTAGGATAATTGTGCTTAACACTTCGCTCAGTTTCGTAAGTGGTGCATTGACGCAATGCAACTTGTGCAGCGCCGCATAAACACTGGCGATTGCGCATCTTGTTGATTTGGCGAGTGGGGACGTAGTTCAGTTGGTTAGAACGCTGCCCTGTCACGGCAGAGGCCGCGGGTTCGAGTCCCGTCGTCCCCGCCATTCTTTTCAAGCACTTGCAACCCTAACGTCCAGCAAATCAGGGGATGTTAGGGGACGATAAGCGCCGAACGAGAATGGTCCCATCCCCGAACGGTTCCAGACAGCGCTCATTGGATTAGGTTTGTCTTCGGCAAAAGACCCGTCGGCAAAATCGCGTCGACCAATTTGTCTTGTGCCAAGCGTTTGGTCTTCGATGTCGCTTGCAGGTACTTGTTCGTGACATGAAGGTTGCTGTGCCGCAAGTAGTCGCGGATTGTGAGCTGATGCTCGCCCATCTCCGCCAACATGGTTCCCACCGTGTGCCGAAAAGTGTGCCAGCCCACGCCTGCGATGCCAATCTTCTTGAACGCAGGTTGAACCTTCTTCTTGAGCACTGACGCCAGATCGAGTGGTTTGTTGCCTTTCAGTCTTTCCGAAGGAAAGATGAAATGCTCCGGTTGGTTGTAAAGACTCTGAGACTTCCAGTCGAGCAAGGCATGTTTCAGGCTTGGATGCATCGGCAACAGCTTGGCCGATGCTTCCGTTTTGGTGCACTTCAGGTGCCCACCTCGACGCCAATAGTACGAGTGTTGCAGGCTGAAGCTCATGTTTTCGAAATCGCAGTCGAGCCAGCGCAGAGCCCCGAGTTCCCCTTGACGTATTCCTAACGCACCCTCTAGAAACACGAGAAGCTGATCCCGAAATTCCAACCCTGCTAGGCCCATCTTGACCTGTTCTGCGGACAAGACCAAAGGGGAACTTTGACGTTTGGCGCTGATCCGCACGCCAGTGCTGGGACCTCGCTTGCCCCCGCTTCCGACAGGTATGCCCGACGAGATGGGATTGTGCCCACAGAACTCCCACCGAACCGCGTGCGAAAACAAAGCCGACATCACGCACTTTATCTTCGCTTGAGTGCCATTCGCTACTCCTGTCGCTCGTAGCCAGCGCTCCACCTCGACGGTCTTGACTTGTTCCAGTGGGAGATTGCCCCAGCGTGGGACAATCCAGTTTTTGGCG
>Ga0210406_10001008_pt1 | contig 36150 bp, 23 predicted proteins | sample IncBWC30MmetaG_FD_155454 | JGI IMG/M metagenome (GOLD analysis project Ga0210406, IMG submission 155454) | Forest soil microbial communities from Barre Woods Harvard Forest LTER site, Petersham, Massachusetts, United States - Inc-BW-C-30-M | ecosystem: Environmental > Terrestrial > Soil >... | reverse complement strand
CGATCACTGGGACGAACTTTGCCACAGGCGCGACGGTAACGTTTGGCACTGCGGCAGCGACCAACGTTGCGGTAGTGAACGGCACGACCATCACCGCCACAACACCGGCAGGCAGTGTGGGTGCGGTGACCGTGACGGTAACGGTCAATGGACAGAGCGCTAGCCTGGCCAACGGATTCACCTACCTGCTGGCGCCCACAGTGAGCAGCGTTTCACCGAATAGCGGGTCAACAGCTGGCGGAACGGCAGTCACGATCACTGGGACGAACTTTGCCGCGGGCGCAACCGTAAAGTTTGGGAGTGTGGCGGCAACGAATGTGGTGGTGGTGAGTAACACAAGCATTACCGCGACGACTCCGGCGGCTGGGAGTGCGGGCGGAGCGACGGTGACGGTGACGGTGAACGGGCAGAGCGGGAGCCTGACGAATGGGTTCATCTACACGGGGGCAGTAGCGATCAGTTTCGGCCAGGTGGCATCAGCCACCCCGCAATCACCGACCGCGAGTGTACCGGTCAGTTTTCCGGCAGCGCAGACGGTGGGGGATCTGAACATCGTGGTGGTGGGATGGAATGACACGACAGCGACAGTGCAGTCGGTGAAGGACAGTGCGGGAAACACCTACAATTTGGCGATAGGGCCGACGACCACGACCGGGTTGCAACAGTCGATCTACTACGCGGCAAACATCGTGGGAGGGAGCAACATCGTAACGGTGACGTTCAGCCAGGCGGCGGCTTATCCGGATATACGCATTCTGGAGTACCGGGGGTTGACGGCTCTGGATGTGAAGGCTGGGGCGAGCGGAAGCAGTACGGCGGCGAATAGCGGGGCAGCGACGACGACGAGTGCGAACGAGTTGATCTTTGGGGCGAACACGGTAGCGACGGGAAACGCGGCGGCCGGGAGCGGGTTCACGGCGCGGATCATCACCTCTCCCGACAGTGATCTGGCGGAAGACAAGATCGTGACGACGGCGGGGAGCAACAGTGCGACGGCGACGTTGACTGGTTCCGGGCCTTGGGTCATGCAGATGGTGACGTTCGCGTCAGGTTCAGGTCCGGTGCCGACGGTGAGCAGTGTGAGTCCGAACAGCGGATCGACAGCGGGTGCGACGGCGGTAACGATCACGGGGACGAACTTCGTCACGGGAGCGGCGGTGACGTTTGGCACTGGGGCAGCGACCAATGTGGTGGTGGTGAACGGCACGACGATCACGGCGACCGCACCAGCTGGGAGTGCGGGCACGGTGGCGGTGACGGTAACCAATCCCGGAGGGCAGAGTGGGAGTCTGGCGAGCGCATTTACCTACATAGTGCCGCCGACGGTGAGCAGTGTCAGCCCGAATATCGGTGCGCTGACAGGCGGAACAGCGGTCACGATTACGGGGACGAACTTTGCCGCGGGCGCGACGGTAACGTTTGGCACTGCGGCAGCGACCAACGTTGCGGTAGTGAACAACACGACCATCACCGCCACGACACCGGCAGGGAGCGCGGGCGCGGTCGCGGTGACGGTGACCAACAGCAGTGGGCTGAGTGGAAGCTTAGGTAATGCATTTACCTACGTAGCACCGCCAACGGTGAGCAGCGTGAATCCGAATAGCGGGCCGACCGCCGGTGGTTCTGCGGTGACGATCACGGGCACGAACTTCTTTGCGGGAGCGACGGTAACGTTCGGGGGCACCGCGGCGACGAACGTTGCGGTGGTGAACAACACGACGATCAACGCGACAACGCCGGTGGGTAGCGCGGGCCAGGTCACGGTGACGGTCACCGTGGGTACGCAAAGCGGGAGCCTAACGGGTGGGTATACGTATGTGGCCGGAGTTGTGGTCGTTACGCCCCCCGGCGGCTTTGCAGGTGCGTTGATGGGGACTGCGGCCCCGACTTATGTCGCCGGGCAGCAATACTACAATGCGACTGCTGGCACTTCGTTTATAACCACGGCCTTCAATAGCAGCGGCGCAGATCTCCTCGTGATGTTCCTAGGCTCTCATAACGCCACGGCCTTCACGATTACGGACAGCTATGGAAACACTTGGCTTCCCTTGGCCGGCCCCGCTTATAAGGTTGGAAATCCCTATTACCCAATGGATGGTGAGTTCTTTTATGCCCCGAACGCAACCACTGGAGCAACCCATACCATAACCGTAACGCTCAGCCAGACCGAGCCGTTGGTGATGTCGATTGCGGCACTGGCGGGGGACAACGTTTACTCCCCAATCGACGCCTATAGTTTCATCACGGGCGACAACGGGACACTCTCCAAATATATTGGCAGCAGTCTATTAAGTACCCTTCAGCCGAACGACTTGATTTTGGGGATTGTGAAAGGATACGGGAACAATACTTTTACGGCAGGAACGGGATACACATCGCAAGCGGCATCCACCGGAAACAATTTCAGTGCTGAGACTCAAACGGCTTCCAGCGTGGGCAGCTACAATTCCAGCTTTACCGCTTCCACTAGTGACTTCTGGCAGACCGTCACAGCGGCAATCTCTCCCAAACCCACTGCAATCGTTGTCAACTGGACGGCGTCCACCGGGGGCATTATCGCCAACTACAATATTGAAAGATGCGCGGGCTTGGGCTGCTCCAGTTTCAGCCAGATCGCCAGTCTTTCCAGTTCGACTCTGACCTACACGGACACGGGCATCCTTTCGGGAACAGTCTACAACTACAGAGTCCGCGCCCAAAACACGGTGGGGACTTTCAGCGCTTACTCCAACACTCTGGCGTTCAGCCCGATAATTCCGCTGGTCGTTTCCAGTCTTGCCGCAACTCCGACCGGGAGACTGGCTTGGAACGCCTCAGCAGAAACAGGTGGCTCGATTAGTCAGTATTCAATCGAGAGATGCACCGGAACCGGCTGCTCCAATTTTTCTCAGATTGCAACTACTTCAAACACTTCCTACATTGACACTTCCGCAGCGGCGGGTACGACTTATAGCTATCGTGTGCGAGCGCAAGACGCAAACAATTTCTACGGTCCATATTCAGTGGCGGCCACAGCCAGCATCCCTGCATACTTCGACAATGCAGCGGACGGCGGAGACAATGGTGGAACCACGACCTCTCTTACTTACTCCTATGCTGTCGGAACAAATTCCAACCGGCTACTGCTGGTTAGCGTGGTCGGGGACCCATCAGTCGACGATATTTCATCTGTGCAATACGCTGGCGTGTCCATGACTCTTGTTACCAAGGTGCAGACACCAGCCGATAGGTGGCACTATCTCTACTACCTTCTGGCACCAACATCAGGAACAAACAACGTGGTCATAACAGCAGCGAGTCCCCATACCCTTATGTCCGAGGCATCCTCTTGGTTCAATGTTGCGCAGTCTGGTCAGCCTGGAGCATTTTCCACTAAGACGGCTGCCTCCAACACATCCGTCATGACGACATCTCTACCAGCAAGTTCCAACAACGCGATAGTCGTGGAAACCATGTGGGCTCCGCTGCAGATTCTTCCCGGTAATGGTTCATCGGAGTTAGTTGTGGATTCAGCCATGCAGGGTCTCGGAATGTTTTCCAGCGTTCCGAGTCCAGTGACGCAGGCGTTCCCGGTGTCTATGACCAACACATGGGGCGGGCAGTATTCGGCTTCGAGCGTGATGTCCTCCTTCACTCTCGCTTCAAACGGAACTGCAGGGATCACATACGACAACTCGAAGGATGGCGGAAACAACGGTGGCTCAACAGCGTCACTGACCTATTCTTACACCGTGGGAAGCGGCCCCAACCGACTGCTCATTGTCAACCTGGTTGGCGATAGTTCGGCAGATAACATTTCGTCTGTTACTTATGCCGGGATTCCGATGACCCTTATAGGAAAGGTCCAGGCGCCATCCAACAACTGGCAATACCTGTACTATCTACTCAACCCGTCCAGCGGTTCCAACAACGTTGTTATTACAGCAGGCAGCTCGCACTATCTCATCTCCCAAGCGGCATCTTGGTATAACGTAAAGCAGTCAGCCCAACCGGATGCGTTTACGAAGAACACGGGGGCGGCCACAAATACGTCTATTACTACTTCCCTGACAACTGTCGCCACTGGGTCGTTGATCGTGCAAGGGCTCTGGAGCAACGGACATTTGGCCGCGGGAACGGGCGCGAGTCCGATAGTTACCGATACAGCGTTTAATGCAGCGGGAATTTTCGCAAGCAGCGCGTCTCCGGTTTCTCCGGCCGGGAACGTCAGCATGACAACTATCTCTGACGGCGCGTCAAGCACTGGCGTCGTTATGGGGTCGTTCGCCCCTGCGCCCTAGAACTCAAATAAAAAGGGAAAACTCTATTGACCGCGAACGAACGGGCTAAAACTTTGCCTCAATCGACGATCTTCCCGATCTCGACACACTGGACCACAGGCGAAGTCGAGATCGAGCACTTGAAGCTGCTCATTTGACGAATCGCATTCCCTAGATCTAATGCCGCATGCTTACAACAAGTACGCTTACAACAAGGCGGCTAATCAGGTGATCCTCAACGGTAGGGTCGTCTGCCCCTTCAATGGGAGCTAACTTGGCCAGGGGAACGACTGTGTGAGCTTCAGTGGACTACAGCCTTTAATTGCGTGGGAGGCGCCACCTGGGTTACCGAACTGCCCGCTTGGAAGAAATCGAGCGTGGTGGCGTAGAAGCCAATGAGATTGTTGGTCACGAACGGCCATGTCCAGGTTTGGCTGGCATTGGTTGAGAAAGTATAGTGTGCCCAACCGTTGTTCTCATCGACAGGCTCCGGGCCGTTGAGTGGTTCGCCACCATAGGTGTAAGAATCGCAAAGAGCCGTCGCGGGAGAGATCATCAGGTTGTTGCCCGCGCCGCATACCGTATTGAACGCGACAGACATCTGGGCAAAGGCCATACCGTTTGCCGTGCCAGGAGCGACATTGGTATAGCTGGTGAATTGGCTTCCTGAGCCCATCGAGCTGCAGCAAACATTGGTCGCCGATTGATGCGACACAAAAGCCGATGCCGCCGCCCCTGTTACGTCATAGAAGAGTATGTTCCCATCCGTCGTGCTATCGCCGCCCGTCGTGTTCACAGCCAGGGTTAGATTGTTGGCAGACTTCGCGTTCTGCGCATAGAATCTTTGCGACTTGCCTGCATTGCCGTCGCCGAGTACAGGCCCGGTGGAAGCCCACGTATTCCCAGCAGAGTCCGTGATGCCAGAAACCTGGTAATTGGACCCCCCGAAACCGGTGCTGGCGACCAGTAAATTGCCCGAACTAGGGAACTGCATGAACTTAGGGGTAATCCCTCCAATGGGTTTTGAGAGGGCAATATGTTCGATACCGATGATCTGCATTCCCGAGGGGAGAGGTTTTCCAGCGCTTGCGGCCTTCAGCGCAATCGCCGCGGAAACATAGCCTGAGTTACTGGACATCGTAAGCTGGGGGTCAATCGTAGCGGTCGAGTTGTATACGCCCCATTGGCTCACTAACCCGTCAAGGGTGTCTGTCGCTTGAAGGTTCCATGTTATGTTGGACTGACTGCCAGCCGTGTAAGAGTTGGTGCTTGGAGTCTGACTGCGTACACCGCATTGATAGATTAAATCGCCCGCCGTAGTTGGAGTGATAGACCCTGCCGACATCGTGGCTGACCCGCTCGTAGAAGTAAAGCTGCTGCTGGCCTCAACAGCGGCGGAGCTGGCAACATTGTAAAACTCCGCCCCTGTAACTGCTACACGATCTGGATTGGTCGCCGTGAACGCGGGAGTGATTGTACGTGTGCCCGCTTTCACATTGAGTGCGACCCAGATCCGAGCGATCATATGATTGCTAGAGTCCACGCCTGTGACAACCTCAGAGTAAGTATTGGAACCCCCTGGAGCATCGTCGGTAACAGCGGCTGTATTGGAAGCATCCCCCGATACGACGCATAGGGCAATGGCGTTCCCGGCCTCGGTCACTTCCGGCAGGCGGAAGGTGTAGTTAGACGCAGGGCCGCCCCCAGCGACCGACGCCGTGTTAGAACTGGAGCCGCTGGCCCACCGGACCAGCCCCGGAGTCTGCGCTGCGGCAAGTGAGGGGAGAATGAAAAATGAGAGAAACAGTCTCGTGTGCTTCATATCAATTGTAAAATACCAAGGACGAGCAGCTGTTAACAACTGGACCAAAGGGCAATCCTTGGACAGCGACCTAGAACTGGGAGCGAAGTGGAACACATCTGGCGGGCAACTTTTATCATACCAGAGTTTCAACGGCGATGCCAGCAGTTGGGCCGCCTCGTCTCCATCTTGGCCTGCCCTTCTTCCCAACCCTCGATTATCAGCAGCAGATTGAATGACGTAAAGTTTTGTACCGTTGATAGCCGGATGAATCCTCCCTTCCGTTTAAGTAATTGGTTAGCCCCTTCCGACCCCCTTGCAAACACTCCACCTTGCTTAGTTGGGGATGTTGTCGTTTAGAACACGATCGGCAAGGTACGGGGCTTCAACTCCGAGGGTTTCGATTGGACCGACCCTGGTAATCACATATACCCGAGAGACAACTGAATGGGGGTCGATACATTCCTTCGGTTTTGGCCCTCTTCAGGTCTTTAGCATAAGGCATTTGGTTCTCGTGGTCATTCGAGAAGGCTATCGACCCTGCCGGCAATACTCCCGAACCGAAGTCTCGCTTCTCGGCTCGTGCATTCTCGCTGTTCTGTGGCTTTGCGCTTGGTTTCGTCCATTGCCCCTAAAAAGAAAATTGCAAGATTTCAGCGCTCCTCACGCCAAAACCTTGCAATGTTTACTTCTCAAAAATCAATTCAATGCAACGTCAAAAGTTTGCTGTTTGCATTTTTTTAAGGGAAGGCTCCCCGCCGCCCAAACTTCATCTTAGCCATTAGCCTGGTCCACAAGGCCCGCTCTGAGTCCTTCAGGAATGTGAATTGACAGGTGATCGAGATTTGTCTGGCGGAAACAGACTATCGAATTGCTGAGACAACAAGGTGGCGTTTTTCTTGACCTCTGCCTCAAAGCGTGGCGTTATACTGTTGCTCTCGTCAACTAACGAGCCAAATGCCTTCAATAGCCAGTTAATGTCGAATCGTTGGATATCCGCGCAGAAGCGAGTTTGCCCGACCGCTTGCATGGCAACATCCATTTTCTTGTGGTAGCTCAATGAGATCACGGGCTTACTCAGCAGGTGAGAAAAGATAATTCCGTGGAATTTCGAAGTCACGATGAAGTCGAACGCCGACATCTCGCGGAGGACATCTTTCACGCTCTCGCTCGGACTGCGGAAAACGTCGCAGAGCAAGCCAGGCGAGGACAACTGCGAACCCAGCCGAGCTTTCAGATCCTCCAGGGCATACCGATCGACGCTGATTTCAGTAGTGAACACGCGCAGAATATAGCCCTGTTCGAGCAACCACATCGAAAATTGGACTAACTTTTCTAGATATTCCTGGTAAAACGTGTCGTCTTTTCGCGGCCAGATCCGAGGGTCACAGAAACCAATCGGGTTAAGTCCCACGATTGGCATTGAGGCGCCACGCGAGGCGCCGTTCAAATGCTCCCCGACCTCCAATGCGTAAACAGGATCGGGATACACGTCCATCGGCGCTCTTACATTCAGGCTACGAACCAGCTCTTGCGAGTCGTTATCACGAAAAGATCGATAGTCGGCAAACCGGATAGCCCATCTTATGAAGAATCTGCTCAAAGGATGTTTCAGCGGTCCCGCTCCGACGTCCAGAAAATACAGCTTCTTACCGGCAAGCTTGGCAAGAAGAGAGAACTTGAAGATCGTGTACGGATGAGACCATGGGCCACGCCATAAATCGCCGAGTTGCCCTCCACCTGAGATAATGAGCAGGTCAAGACTTCGCACTCTCTGGTACGAGCGCACGCAAAACGCTACCTCGCCCGCAAACTCCAGGACACGCTTTGCCCACGCGCTTACAAGGGGGGCCCTCTTCAATGCTGATTTCAATCTTGTTTTGAAGCCTATCCTGTCCGTGTCTGGATTTCCGGTGTTCTGAAGCGTTGGATGCCATCGCAGGATTGGGTAGCATGGGATACCATGCCGCTTCACGGTGTCATCCGGGATTAGTGAAAACCCAACAAGTCGGACGCTAGGGAGGCGCTGCTTGATATTCGCAATTACTGATTCCTGTATGGCAGCGTCACCCAAATTGCCGTACCCCATGTGATCCAGAAGACCGATCTTCATATTATTTCAAGGCCCACAAACCACAGTCTCGAATCCAGTCTTCCGATCCAACTGGCGGTTCCAAGCTCATAGATTCAGAAGTAAAACAGGCCGGACCACGCAGAACACTGCGGGCCGCAAGCCAGTTTCCGACTGTTAAGTTCGGAGTTTCAATCGCCTCCGAACGGGGTGCTATTACCATTCGAGTCTCACTGGCGGGCACCCGCGACAGGGTGACTCACATGGTTTTCCTGGTGGTCTGACGAGGCTAATCTGCTTCTGGTCTTTAGAAGCTTTTCGGCAGTAGATTTGGGATTCAGCGCATGGCCCGAAATCGTTGCCAACGCCCCTATCACGACGCGCAACCAGCTGAATCGGACGCCCGCCTCAGCTAACTTTTGCTTGTGATAGTTCATTATTCCCTTATGGCCGAGCAACAAACTCTTGCCAAGAAATCTGTAGTACTCTGAAACATGGCGCTGAAGGAGACACTCGAGCTCATCATGCGTCAGGTAATCCGGACCGTGTGCAAGCAGTTGCCGCAACATACCTGCAAAGTAAGTGTGCAGGTCCGCAGAGATCGTACTCAACGATTCAGAACGCACTCTCGTAAAAGTAAGAACCTGATGGACGAATCCGAAGTCACTGGTCCTAAGGATTTTGAAGCATACCTCCGTATCTGCGTGAATATTTGCCTCGTTGTAGAAAGGATCCATGCCCCTGACCAGGCGAGCGCGGTAGAGAACGGCATTGGCGGATCCGAACACATACAATCGATCCAGAAAATGTCGGCGACAGATCTCGCGGCCACTCAACACACTCGTTGAATAGGGCAGCCCCGTACAGATTACTTCCCTTCCTTGTAAGACATAGGCACCGACTATCCCCACCGATGGATGCTGTTCGGCTACAGAAACCAATCGTTCTATACATTCCGGAAAAACCCAATCATCAGCGAAAACCATTTTGCAGTACTCGCTTGCAGTGGAAATTTGACGGAACGCGACGTTGTGGTTTGGAATCGGACCCAGGAAGTGCCGATTTTCGTGGATCCGAATTCGGTTATCGCGCGCAGCGTATCTGCGTGCGATCTCCATGGAATCGTCCGTACTACAGTTATTGACGATCGTGTATTCCCAATTCTGATAGGTCTGCGCGAGAATGCTTTCAATGCATTCCGCGAGGTACTCTGCGCCGTTGTACACGGGTGTGACTATGCTTACCAGAGGCTGTGATGTGGCATCCATAATACCTCTGTCCTCGGTTCCGGGCTTCAGATCTTCAACCGCCTATGAGAGAACCGACTGACGAATCCGACCTAAATTCTCGAAGGAAGTCCAGGTAGACCTTTTTTCAGTCCGCGAAAGAGATCCAGGTAGAGTGATTTCTGTCCACCAACGAAGAAGAGTATCCCAAAGAACGTTACGAGCAGAACGGTACTTTCGAGCAAAAGTCGAGGGACAGGAGGCAACCAGTGGCCGTAAGCTGACCGTAGCCCAAAGGCAAGCCCTCCAGCCACGATACTTGAAGCCATCGGCCGGCTCACAACCAGAAGAATATCCCGGAAGGAGATCATCGTTCCGTGTATGCACCAAGCAATATGCGGTATGACCCACAACATCATGACCACCGAGTAGCAGAACGCGACTCCTTTGGGTCCATAACGCAAGCCTGTAACATAGCCCGCAATGATGAGAGGCGCGAAGACCAGAGCGATTTTCAAGCCGCGTCCCACCATTCCCAGCGAGTAGAGCAGCCACCCCAGAGGATTGATAAGTGCAAAAATCAATATGGTCGGAGAAAGCAAGCGAAATATAACAATCGCTTCTGTCCACTTTGGCCCCAGGACCACAAGAATCACATCACTAGCAAAAACAGTACAAACGACCGTGATCGGGATGGTTAGCGTCAGCACTAAAGAGTAGCTCTTTAGAAAAAAACTTCTGAATCGCTCGGCGTCATGCTGAACTCGTGATAACGCGGAAAACACCACGCCGCCGACTGCTGTGTTCAAGTTGTCTGTTGGAATGTTGACAAGCTGGAAGGCTCTTCCATAGAGGCCGACTGCATCTGCTCCCCAAAACCGCCCCAGCAAGACCTTCTCAAGATTGTAAGCAACATAAGCTACGAGACCATTTAATGTGAGCGTACCGCCAAAACCTATCATGGAACGAATGCCGATTTGTCTGCCAGGCCTCCCTGGAATCCACGCTGCCGTTAGCCACATACCTATCGTGGAAACCAGGGGAATAATGATCGTCGAGGCGACCAGAGCCCAATATCGGAGACCTCGGATTGCCATGGCAAAAGCAACCGCTGTGCCCGCCAAAAGGGAAACACTGTCTATTACCGCCAAGGTAGTAAAACGCATCTGACGTTGGAGAATTGCTGAGTGCTGTACCCCAAATGCGTTGAAGAGGAATCCAGCCCCCAACACTGCCGTCACACTGAATAGCCGTGGATCATGGTAAAACCTGGCAATGGCCGGTGCTATCGCAACTGAGAGGATCGTGAGCATCGCGCCAATTAATGTGTTGATCCAGAACAGGGTGGAAAGCTGCTCTTCAGTAACGGTCGTGCGCTGAATTGTGGCTGTGGAGAGTCCGAAATCCTTGAATAACTGAAAAACCCCTGTCACCGCAGTGACCATACCCACAAGCCCAAAATCTTTGGGATCTAATAGCCGGGCTAATATCATGAGGGAGCCCACGCGCACGACGAAATTTGCGCCTTGAGAACAGACTTTCGCGAAGCCTCCCCGAATCATCTTTTCCTTTAGATCATTCACAGCGATCTCACCCTAAACCTAGGAAATTTCAACCGCCCATACTCGTGAACGCGGACTTCGCGCCAAGGACAAAAGCCCCGTTTCATGTGAACTCCTTCAATGCAAGGACGGCATTATGCCAATAGAGAGGATCAGCGTTCATATCAGACGCAGCGGGCTCGGCGCCTGTGCGCGAGAGGCAGGAAGGCGTTTGACAAATCCACGTCGCCCTCGCATGTGGAAGCTTCGTACTTCGGAATCTAGTTAGTGCGCAACGGATTCCAAGTAAAATCGCATAGCGCGGGATGGACCCGGTACGGGTCATCGCGATGGTGGTTGTGTCAGCTCCAACGTAGGACCCGCCTGCGAGTAGATACTGTGAAGTAGAGGGCTGTTCGACGCGCAGTCCCAAGGTCGGGTCAGCGCGTTCGATTCCCCTGTCAGAGATTGCGGGGGCCAGCTCCGACCGGCCCGATGTGGTCGCGGAGTTCGCTATCCTGCAGCTTGGGCGACGCAGTGGCCACAGGGGCTAACTGAAAGGCTGCCGCGTAGCGGGTTCTCCAATCTTGTCTCTTCTTGTTTATGGGCTCCAGACCTCCATATTGACAGGGCCACAGGTCTCTCATGCAAGGATCTCCCTCGTGAATCTCCTCGAGTAATTCTTGCACCGGCCTCCATCCTGAATCAGATGCAACCTTTGTTCGGACGTCCAAGTCAATTCCTGAGACAAAGACATACCCATGCGGCATTACCAGCCGAGCGATGTTACGCAAACATCTCTCCGCCTCCGGGGCGTCCATATGGCAAATGAAATTGTTCGCCACCACCATTTCCTGGGGCCCCAGGGCATCAACAATTTCTGGTTCCCCAGCATCGCCGACCTGCCAGTCGATTCCTTCTTTGATCCATGATTTAACTGTCATCAAGTCCCCATCCCGGTCAAAGAATTCCTCCATTTCCGACGCAGTCATGCGTTCAAACACTGCGGTACTGGCCAATTGTGAGGCCGTGAGCGAGTACACGCCGCGTTTCGCAAATTCAACAGCCTGCCTGGAGATGTCCATAGCGTGCATGGTAAGCCTCAAGTCAGGCCTGGCAGACCGTATTCTCCACGCCAACGAATAAACCTCAGCGCCGGTGCTGCAACCCAGAACTGCTATTTTTAAAGTATCCCCCTTACTTTTCTGATCCAACAAACGACGAATCAACTCCAGCTCAGGTCGATTCCGAAGAAAAAAGGTACTAAAGGCTTGCGCCCGAGCGCGTTGTATCACCGCCAATGAGTGCAAGAAATTGCCGTATACACGTATTGGACTGAGAATGGTCAAAGACGAAGGAAGTTTGTTCCACAAGTGCTGGTTAAGTCGTAGATAAGCGCTGACCGGCGATTTTCCAAGAACGCTAAATCTCACTAATCGTGTCAACCAAGAACCGCTATCGATGACACAACCGGGATCGCGACTCACAACATCGGGATTCCATTTTGTAAATGTATCATTGCCGCTAAACCAGCGAGGTGCCGAGACGGCTATCATTCCCATATTTCCTGAATAACAATATTCCACCTTGGGAGGAACTTCCACGAGCATACCAGGATGCACATCATACCTACGATCGTCTATGGTGAAATACCCGCTCCCAGAAAGTACATAATAGATCCGAGTAATTTTCTTGCTCACCATGAAAGTGTCATGGCCCTTTTCGACGGCGATGTAATAAATCTCGAGATCCTTCTGATTCAGCGGTCCAAAGGTATACCCCAACAGACCTTTCCCGGTAAATGAGGCTGCTGTCGGAAGTGTATAGGTATAAGGCATACCTTTATCCTTTCATTTCCTTGTGATTTTGCGGTTCCCTGGAATCGGGCGACCACCTGCACGACCCTCTGCGGAATTCCAAAATAGTTGAAAGGATCTTGTCCTTCCGCTTACAGCACTAACTTACGGCAATAAAAGGCCTCGGCATAACCGCTGGGAGCATTGCATTCCATCCCACGCAGCCGCATGAGTGACAAAAATGTGTCCTTTTGAAACCAGCGCTTAGCGTGCTGCGTCTGGAAGGCATCCATGATGTGACAGATCTTCCTTTGGCACACATCGGACTCGAGTGGCACGAAAACGCTCGGTTGTCCCATGTCACCATCGTATTTGGGAATCTCGTATTCCAGAATCAAATGGTTCCGAAACGTATTCCAAGTCAATTCCGCAATCAGGCGGTGATCTTGATGCGCATCCTTGCGGTTATGAGTTAGGATCAGATCCGGAGATACTCTTTTCAATTCCTCAAACGACTCTTTGATTTTTATTCCGTCGAAGGGAAAGAAGCCGTCGCGAAAATTGTGGACGATAATTTCCTTTTGCTTGGCCCGTTCCAGAAAGAGCTCTGCGCTAACGCGAGCTTCCCTCTCGCGCTCTTTGCTGGAACTGAAAACGACCCAAACAACTTGCAGATTCTGATTGCTGGAAAGCAGCCGCAGAAGGGTCCCGCCGCAGCCAATCTCGATGTCATCGGAGTGGGACCCTAGACAGAGGATTTTGAGAGGCGCGGCGCCCTCTTGAAATAATTTTGGTGTAAGCATATCAGTCCGTTCGGAGATGGCGAGCCTTAACGGTTAACTTCATTGAAATTGGTCTTCCACACTTCCCACGGCGCAGCCCCCGCAGTGCATAGACTTTCCAACTGTTGTTTATCTTTGAAAGTATCCATGCTGGCCCAAAAGCCGTCGTATGGATGGCCAATCAATTGCTTCTCTGCCACCAGCCTGTGGAAAGGCTCAATCACTAGCTCTTCTCTATCCCGCATGTACTCGAAAATCTTTTTCTTGAAGATGAAGAACCCCCCGTTAATGCGCACATCCCCATTATTAATGGCATGGATCCCGGAAACCAGGTTGCCGTTTCCCTGCTGCAACGTAACCAGGTGATAGCTGAGGTTCGGCCGGACGCAGAGAAAGCTGGCGATTTTGTCTTGCTCGTGAAAGTGGTCAAGCTGTTGGGGAAGGGGCATGTCAGTCAGGCCATCGCTGTAATTCGCCAGGAATTCCTCTTCTCCTTCAAGGTATTTCTCAACAGCTTTCAGGCGCTGGCCGATATTCGAGTTGATTCCCGTGTCCGCGAAGGTGATGCGCCAGTCATGGATATCGCTGTTGAGTAAATCGAGCTTTTTGCCACCGCCCGAAAGGACGAAATCGTTGGAGGCGCACTCGTTATAGTTGAGAAAATAGTTTTTCACGACTTCGGCCCGGTGGCCCAAGCACAGGATGAAATCCTTATGCCCGAAGTGGGCGTAATACTTCATGACATGCCAAAGGATTGGCCGATGCCCGATATGGACCATCGGCTTGGGGACGTCTTCGGCATCGCGGATTCGTAAACCCTGACCGCCGCAGAAAAGAACAACTTTCATATGGCTTCCTCCATGTCACGCCCAACTTTCAGGCATTCGTGCGGACGGTTTCTTCCAGCCAAATTTCGTTTCGAAAACGGCGATATTGCTCAGCCCGAAGTTGGTCAGCCAGCCTGTTCGGAGGGAGAACGACATCATTGTAGGTAATGACAGAGTCTTTCGGGATGTCCCGCGTCAGCACACAGTCTTCGACCAAACCCTCCGGAAGATAACGATTCCTGCACATCTCATCCGCATTTACCGCTTCTCCGTAAGTCATGTACATTCCGTAATCGTCGAGAACTTCTCCACTCTTCAGATCGCGCTTGGCCACAGCGCAAACCTCCACCACGGGGCCGCCAAGAGGCTTCGCAACTGAGTCTCGGAAGAGTACAACGCGTGCAATCGCCGTAGGAACTTCAAAGTGCACCAAATGATAGGGAAGGAAGAACGGATACAATGGGCCATCGCCCATCTTATACAGGTTAAGATAGTGTTGCTGCTTGGGATCTGGATGCTCTGCCAGAATATAGACTTTCGTAAGGGGCGTGCCTACTACATAGTCCACAATGCCTCGTACCTTGCGGATCTCCTCAAAATCGTAGATCTTGCCGATTTTCATGACATCATCTTTGTATTCCCTGCCTCTTGACATGCCCCGTGAAAGTACGCCGAACCCGGTCGCGTTAGCGACGATCGCTTGTTCAAAGCTGATCTTGGAGCCGTCGGCGAAGCTGGTAACCATGGCCGGGTTTTGTCCCCACTTTTCGGCGAATCCTTTTTGCGTCGTGGGGTTTCGGTACGGGTCCTGAAGACCCTTGATGTTGCCAATCACTCGAGGTGTCAGCCCAAGTCCTTTCACCCATCGGTACAGATTGATTTGCAATCCCGGTTCATCGCCGTCGCACGCAGACAAAATCGCACCGTGTTCCCGTGCATAGGTTTGCAGAATCGGTCCGATGGTGGCGTCGATTTCCGCGTTCAGCAAGACTACGTCCTTTTTGTGCCGAAAGGCTTCAAGGGCCAGGCGGGCGCCAAATTCCACCGAGCCGGTCACGTCCACTAAAACATCAACGCCCGTGGAGCGGGCCAGCAGATAAGCATCGTCGGTGGCCACTACCTTGCCTTCGCGGATGGCCAGGTCAACCTCTTGCTGGGTTTTCGAAGCGGTAACGTCGTCGACGCCAGCATATTGACAGAGATCAAATGCGCGTTGCACCCGGCGGTTGAAGACACCGACCAATTTCATTCCTGGCTTGGTGTGCACAATGTGGTTGGCCAGCCCTTGTGAGATAAAGCCGGCGCCGATCAGGGCTACCCGGATCGGCCGACCTTCCGTTTCGCGCGCCTGCAAGGCGTTATCAACGAGAATCATTTGAAACCCCTCGACTAAAATTTGCGCTACTTGATGACCTCAAGTGGCTCCCTGCTCATCCTTTGCCTTATTACTTCTTCCTGCTCCTCCAGCCGCTTCCAGATTTGGTCCTTATCTGAAATCACAGTGACGGGCAAAGGCCACTTCAACCCCAGCCGAGAATCGTTATAAAGCAGACCGCCTTCGCAGCCAGACGCATAGAACTCACCCACTTGATAACTGGTTTCGGTGTTATCTCGGAGCACCTGGTATCCATGCGCAAAGCGTTCGGGCACATAGATAGACCGGTGATTATCTTCCGTTAATTCCGCTGCAATGTGGTCGAGGAAAGTCGGGCTTTCGGGGCGCAAATCCACGATGATGTCGAGGATCGCACCGCGAGTGCAGCGCACCAACTTGGTCTCCGCCGACGGGGGAAATTGGAAGTGCATGCCGCGCATCGTGCCCTTTTTGTTGTTAAAGGCGACGTTGCCCTGCGCAATGAAAGGCTTCAAACCGTGCGCCTCGAACTCATGCTGACAGAAGGAGCGCGCAAAGAAGCCCCGCGAGTCCTCCCGGCGCTCGATATCAATCACGAACGCACCCTTTAGCTTTGTCTCTGTGAAGATCATAGAAACGAATCTCCTTTCTCCTCTACCTCTCGATCTTTAGTTTATCTCGCTGGAACAGCGATTCCGTTTGCTGAAGTGCTGCTGGTCCAGTGTAGGGAAGCATCCAACTGCCCGGCATTCCAGAGGTGCTGGATATGGTTAATGCGGAAGTAGCGGCCGTCCTGCATTTCTTCAGCGGTGAGCACGGCGGCGCGATAGGAATCATGGAGTTCCTGGGCTCCTTTGCGGGCAGTCCACCGCGGTTGGAAGTTCGGCAAGGCAACACGGATCTTGCCGCAATTGACGCGGTAGCACCTCTTATCGGGCCCCCCGTCGGGGGCGTACTCGATACGGCAGCCGGGCACAGTTTCAGCGACGATATCAGCCAGTTCGCTGATACGGTAGTTTTCCTCCGTCTGTCCGACATTGAAGGTCGCATTGTGGATGGCACTCTTGGGGGCCTCAAGTACACACATCATGGCCGCGATAATGTCGCGAATGTGCACGACCGGGCGCCAGGGCGTACCGTCGCTCTTGATATGGATACGGCCCGTGGTAAGGGCTGATGCCACAAAATCGTTCAACACCAGGTCCAGCCGGAGACGCGGAGAAACGCCATAGGCGGTAGCGTTTCGCATGTAAGTCGGGCTAAAGTGTTCGTCTGCCAGTCGCGATACGTCACGCTCAACCAAAACTTTGGACTCGCCATATGGCGTCACGGGATTAAGTGCAGCGGTCTCGTCAAGGTCCGATTCACCGCCGGCACCATAAGTGCTGCAGGACGAGGAGAAGACGAAGCGTTTTACGCCTGCGTGTTTGGCTAATTCGGCCAGCCGCACAGACGCCTTATGATTGATTTCGTAGGTAAGGCTGGGATCAAAGTTGCTCAACGGGTCGTTCGATAATGCGGCCAAATGCACCACGGCATCGAAGCCCTCAAGATCAGACTCCGTCAAGTTACGAATGTCTTTGCGGATCTCGGGAATCTCCACAGCCGATTTACCGAAGTCACACCCCGCGAAGAGGTCCGTGTCCAAACCGACCACCTCATACCCAGCAGAAAGCAACATTGGCGCCGCAACAGCGCCGATATAACCTTTATGGCCGGTCAACATAACTCTCATTTTGTGCAGCTCCTCTTACAAGCAGATTTCATACTGCGATTGCGACCGAAAAAATATCACGCCGGACAACTGCTTTCTCGACTCATTCCTTAGCTTGTAATCAAGTTGGGTGCGACCGTCTAGATCAATCCTTCGAGTACAAAATGGATTGGGCGCGGGTGATTCTGTCGGCCGTCTATATGGTCGGAGGTGCTTGCGCCTATTCGTAGACTAATTTGCCGTCGACCCGTTTGGCGAAGGCCAATACGGCACGCCCAGTTTCATCACCCTCGATCTGCCATGAATTCCCTCTCTTTACCACGGACATCTTGCTTCGGGCTCTCCACCATGAATCGATGTCAGCCGGAAGCGCGCACCAGATCAACGATTGCGCACGCAACTCTCGCAAATGGCCCAACAGCTCTTTATAGACGGAACATGTATCGCGTTCTCTGATGTAATCAGGATGGACAATGAAACTCACCAGCCCATACTTTTCCATAATCAGAGCGACTTGGGTTTTCCACAAGTCAATGGATCGTTGGTCGAGTACATGGAAAAGGCTGTAGTCCTGAATTGTGGTGACTGGGAGCTCGAGGAGGTCACCGATAAAATACGGCATAACTGTGCAGCACCCACCTCGTTGGGGATCCAGATGCGCGACATTCGGAAACGACATATCGAAAGAAAACTCAAAGGCGTCATACCATTCAGGGTTTCGGTAAAGGACCGCAGCCCGGAATCCCTTCGCACCGTACTCGCACCCATAGCGGTTGATGATTTTCGCGCGGCGCAGGAATTCTTTTTTGCTGTCAAAGAGCCGGCCGTCGTGGTTCAAGTCCTGGATTCCAACTTCAAACCCACGGTTACGTATCGACTCCAGCAGATTTTGGGAAACCGCGTAACGATCCTCGGGAACGATCTGGAAGGACGCCTTGATTCCAAAAGAATCATCGACGTCCATCAGGTCTTCACAATAGTCACACCCAGACTGCGTTTCCACGTCGTGCGTCATCGTCAGACAACCGCGAGCGCCATTCGGCCAGAACCATACGAACGGAATCCTCTCCACGCCTTTGGCTTCCATCGACAAGAACAAGAGTCTCTCGCACAAATCCTCTACCGTGGTGTCCACGGGCCACTTGGGAAAGCGTACGTCTTTCCCTCTGCGTGCATGGAATTTCTGAACCTGTTTTCGCAGTTGTCGATTTGTGAATGGTCGTAAGAGGTAATACAGTTTCCTGAATGCCGTTCGCAAGCTGCCGCCCCCGCGTGAGGCGTTTGCGTATCGTTCCAGACGAAGATTGTCGATAATCTCGGTTGGATCGAATGGCAGCCTGAGCTTCGCATCGTCCACTCGAACGTCACCGAGTGCATCGTAGAGAGAAGGCTCAGCCCCGGGTTGGCGCACTCCCGAACAAGAGCGACCATAGCACGTAGTATTGGAGCCGAATCGGAAATAGCCTTGATCGGATGAGGACGGCCCGGAGAGAACGAAATCGAAAAAATTCTCAGGACAGCGATAGTGATCATTCACGGCTTGAGCCAGCCTGTCTGAATGTTCCGGGATCAACTCATTAGAGAACGCTGCAGATTCCAAGGACAAATCAGATTCTTCCTTCACCTTGGCCTTCAACCTTGCCAGGTGTTTGGCGGTCATTTTCATGTCTACGCTAGACGAGACTCCAATGGAATTACTTATTGCAATCCAGCTTCCAACAGAGCGCAGTACGCAGTCGAAAAATCAAGGGTCACAGTAACCTGAAAACGGTTGCCCGGATCCCTGTACAAAACTCCGCCGACTGCCCGAGAAACTGCGTCTGGCGGAAAGGGGAAACTTTGCCGGATCAAGTGAGTCGGAGAAGTTCGCGCGAGGAGACCCGCGCAAACGGTTGAGTGCAATCTTCTTTGAGAAGAGGGCCAGTTTACTAGCGCTAGGGTCATACCGAGACCTGACGCTTCAACATTTTCTATATTTTAGCAGGCGGGTGATAACAAAAATATGCACACTCTGAGGCCTCCGTAGGAAAAAGAGGTGTGGCGGGCCGGGTGAGAGGCGCCCAGTAACCATTCGCTAGTCCTCAGACAAGCTACCGCCATTTACGCCACGAACACTCAAATGCGAATACTGCAATCATCCTACCAAACTCCGCATTGCCTTGTAGGTCTTTTCCTTGGCAGTACTCATTAAGTTATTGAACATACGTAACTTAATGATGGCTCACCGTTACCGTAGCCCGGCCACCTGAGGATATACTCGACCTGAACTCATGAAAGGAAAACTCTTACCATCTTCTGCGATTCACAGTTTGGTTCAGTCCACTTCTCTCTAATCCAGAAAAGCTCCGAAAAAGAGTAACTGGTTCAATGGATTGAAATACCCCACAGTTGCATTGGCCCCGATTCGCAGCCCTCGTTCTCTCTTAAAAGTTGCAATGCTTGCTTCCTAGCCGATATGTCGATAGATCAATTTACCGGTCATTTTCACTAATCTGTCTGGCAGGCATGGAAAAACATATTTCGCCATCTTGAATTTCCAGCCATCGATTGAATCAAGAGAAGAAGCGTTGGGAAATTTCCAATAGACCAACCGTCTGGGTTGGGAAACCCAATGATTCTTGAACGCAAGAAGTCCGGGATTGTCCTCCTGCGTCCGTCCCAGGTCGAATTCCTTTACTCCACTCGATTTCGAGGCTGCGATAACCCTCCATAGAAGCCAAGGTGTTGCCCCGAATTTGTTGAACTGCGCATCGGAACATCCGTATTTATAGTAGACGGCATCCTTGAACCGCAAAGTGAGAATGGCAGCGACTGGAGTCTTATCTCTGTATGCCAGACGGATCTCAAGAGCTTTGTCCTGGAAGTGAACCAGGTTTTGAAACCAGGCGTACGGGGTAGGCGGCAAGCGGTGCCGGCGCCGCGTAATCAAAAACAGAGCGTAGAACTCTCTGAGCAGGTCATCGGACCTGCCACACTTCTCAACTAAACCGGCCCTCTCTGCCCGCTGAATTCGCCGCTGAACGGAATCTTTGTCGAAGCTCCGAAACACCTCGTCTAAATCTGGACGCAGGTCGAGTGTATGCAGAGAGTACGTCGCTGAGGGTAGAAAGCCGATCCCGTCATCCATCTGCCCAAAATTCCTGTGGACTGGACGAATCTCCAGATACTTCCATTTCTGATGTTCCAAGGTAGTTTGCAAGTAGCGAATCATGAAGTTGACGTCTTCGGCCGAGTCGCAAAGAGGTTCGCAATGATCTGAGAAAGGTAACGAAACGAGACGACGTCCCGTCAGCCAACTATTAATACGGCAAAACACCCACCCATTCTTCAACTCGCCGGTCGGCGGCGAAGTAGTGAAGACCACCGGTTCATACTCGTATGTGCGTCGAAGTGCCTGGAGCCACGCTACCGTGTGAAAAACGGACGCTTTAGCGTGTTTTTCCACGAGTTCGGCCCACCGGGGGTCCTGGGTCGGATCAAGTTGATAGCAACCCAGGCTAGAACCTTGCCTGACGTTACTTGTTGTCAATGGACTGCTCATCGTTCTACACGCTGGGAATTCTTGGCGATCTCAAATGGTCTTTCTTAGGACGCCTTTTAACCTTTCCGCGGCGGCGCTTAGGAGCCGGTTTGTAGACAAATAATCGTCTCTGATTTCGGAAAGGATCCGCCTGGCGGCCACGGCAAATTCGAAACGCAGTGAGCGGGGCAACTTTCTGACATTGGCCTGTTCTGGGTAAACCACTCGGAAGCACTTCTCGCTATGGGATTCGATCCGCTCGCCAAAGACAAAGTGCTCGACCTCAGTCTCCCACGCGAGAGGCTTCTCATCACACAGTATTGCGGAAACAAGATCATCAAGGCTTCTTCTCTTACGTATCCTCACAGCAATCGCGTGATCCGAGGGGTTGCTAATTACCAGTTCATTGCCAAACATCTCAAACTCTTCCGCGCCCGCTCCGTTAGCGCGGCGGCGGCACGCCCTTCGGATGACTTGCCCAAGCGGACGCCAGCGAAGACAACAGTTAAGGGAGCCGATTTTCTCAATCAGTTCAATCAATGCATCGCCGCCATCTTTGAAGAATTCGTGGTGGGCTACGATCAAGCAGGGCTTCCCAAGGAGAAGGTCGAAGGCAAAGTTCTCCAAGCCGTGAAACGCGTACCTGCGCGTGAAAACCGGAAAGTCGCCGTAAGTCATGATAGCAATGTCCCAGACGTCCCTGATCCGCGTCCGAGCATTTTGGGAGTCCACAGGGACTATCTCGGTATTGACTGCCGCGAGAAAGCCGTTGCGCTTGAGAACTTCGGGACATGCGGAGGAGAACGCGCCCTGCGGGAAGACCATTACGGAATCGTGTTGGATTCCCGTCCGCACTTGATGATTTGTCATTCTGGCACGAGCCAGTTGGGCTTTAGCATGCAAGACCTCGGACGAAGTCGCCCCAAATTCCCCCGCAGTGTGGTCACAGCCATGAATTGAGATGGAGAAGAGTCCTGACTCATCACGGAAGAACTTTCCCACGGCAGGTGAGGTGCGTCGCCAGTTCCATGGAATGAAGGCGATATTTGTCGTGAATCCGTGTCCTCGCATGAGGTCGCGAAGCTTGGCAAAATCGCAGAATCCATACTTGGGTTTCAACAGAGGATCGTCAATGATTAGGCAAGCGCCAAGTTCCTGTGCGCGCCAAGCATCCTCTGGGAACATGAATCTGATGAACATGGCGAGGGGCACAACGGAACAGAAATGGTCTTTGACGTCGTAGAATCCCCGGCCTACCGGCTCGTCGATGTCAACCATTTGTGAGCTTGTGCACAAGAAAACGGGAACGCCATTCCGCTGGGCGCGAAGGAACACCGGTGCATCCCCTGCCGAGATAACTGTTACAAACTTCGATTCCGCACCGACCGGGGCACCCGCCAGGACCGCATCTTCCCTTCTCAATGGCAACGAGAGCCTGAGACCGGCCATTGGCCCGGCCAGATCACCCAGTTCGTTGGATATGCGAAGGGAGAGATCACCTGCGGGCGCCTCTTGGAGAGACAAATCTGCATCCCCGAAGAGAGCTTGGAGCGCGCCCGCGCGGAGACTTCGCTCGCCCTCTCCGTATGCGTAAAATGCGGCCGGCCGCAACACTGGAGGGTTGGCTCCTTCGCACTGTTGAGCTGCGGCTGCGACTGCCCGAATCGATCCGAATACGGCATATTCCGTACGATTCCTCTCCATGTCTCCTAGATCGGAGGCCTCTACCATCTTCGAGGACACGCCGAAGAAGTCCAGAATACGACCGAGCCGGAGTTCGTTCGATCCGGGGCTGCCATCGCACAAAATGATTGCCAGTCTTGCCAAGAATGATTCCTCCTGATCGGAGCTTGGGCTGCCCTTGACCTAAGTGGTTTTCCGCGCCACCACAAGTGAGCGCATGGCACGGCTGGGTGCTACCAGATTCAAAAAGGGACTCAGAATCCGACAGGCGAGGGTGAGAGCCCGCCCGGCCGAGTGTGGGATCCAGCAGAAGTTTTCCTTTCTCATAATCTCGAATCCGGCCGCCTTGAAAGGAGTGGCGTATTCCTCGAGCGAAGGCAGATAGCATTCGGCTGGGTCCGCGGCTGAGTTTTTCAAATGACTCCGAAAGGCGGGAAACCGATTATTCATGTCGATGTTGACGCACACTCCTCCGGGTCGCAACAAGCCATAGATATCCCCGGCACAGTCCTGCTCCTTTCCAAGCCGATGGCAATACCGAAATGTGTTGACTCCCACGATTAGGTCGAAGAAACCGACTACATCTTCGGCCCGCTTCCCGCTCGCCGCAGCCAGGTCTTCTGCCAGGCGCTCGTTGCGCGCAACATGAAAGCTCAGTTTTTTCGCAAGACCAGGAGTTAAAGACGTCTTGGCCTCCAGCGCTGCGGATTGCACGAGACGCGCTGAGAAGTCTGTCCCGTACGCGCATTCCACGGGAATTCCCTTCTTTTCCAGAAGCGAAACGAGGCCAATGATGTTCATCCCCGCCCCACAACCAAACTCTAGCAACCGAAGCGGGCGTGGCGACGAGTTCCGCAGGTAGGAATCCACGGCGCTCAGATACACCCTGGCATAATCGTTGCGCAGCAGATAATTGATCCCATAGCCTGCTGTCCCTGTGGTGTATTTGCGCACTGCGTCCTCAGACCCGTATTCCTCGAGAAACTTCTCATTGATCTGTTCGGTCTTTTCCATTGTCCTTTTTTCCTTTCCTGTGAATTCCTCAGGATCTGCGGATCAACTCGCGCTTCTGTAAAGCAGCTTTTCCTGCCAGCGTCATCTATTGATCCGGAGAGTCGTAGAACCTTGTAGTGGTAGTTTGGGGTTTGCAGTCGATTTGCAGAGTTGAACCAATCCAGTCTACCCACGCTCCCCTCCCAAAATACAAGTCTGTTCAATTGCCGCGGTGGCCTTGGACTGGATCAATTTGACGGAGAAACGCTCGGTGCATCGCGGTCGGCCAATCCCCCCTCAGTTTTCCTAGGAAATAAGGCGGCATACACGCGCATGGTCATTTTGCCAACAACGTCCCAGGAATGTCGCTCGGTCGCGAAGTCTATTATTTCCTGCCGCTGACTGCCCAAGTTTACAAATAAATCGCTCGCGAAGTACCGCTCGATGGTCGTTGCCAAGGCAACAGGATCCTCGGACCTGAATACAAACCCCGTATTACCCTCAACGATTTCATCTTTTAAGGACCCCACGTCGGCCGCGAGGACGGGTAAGCCAAAACTGTGTCCCAGGAACAAAACGCCGCTCTGGTAGATATGCCTATAGGGCAAAACGAGGACGTCCGCCGCTTTGAAATAGACCTCTGTTTGGTCATCTGGAATGAACTCTGTCCTGAGCAGTATTCGCCCGGTCTGCACGTCCTCCCGGATCGAATCTCGGATTGTGTTCCAGTAATTCTCGGAGTTGTCGGGCTGGCCTGCGATGATCAAACGATAACGATCATAACGTGCCCCAATCTGCCTAAATGCGGTAATAAGGTACTCAAGTCCCTTGGAAGGTCTGATTCTACCGAAAAACAGAATGACCCTTTCACCGTCTCGAATGCTCAGTCGCTGTTTAGCCTCACTCGCTGTCAGAACAGTGTTTGGAACAGCATTGTTGATTCCGAAGGGGATAACGGTGATCCGGACCAATTGTACACCGAACTCTTGGACCAGTTCGCGCTTCATCTGCTCGGTATGAACAAAGATGTGGTCGGAAAGCCGATATTGGATTCGCAGTGTAAGCCGGTTGAGGAACGTATCTTTGGAATCCCGCTTGCCCGCATTCACATTGTGTGCTGTGAGGACGACCCTTTTTCCCAAAACCCTGTAGTAAAGCATGAGCAGCGTTCGATCCAAGGTCTCAAATTTATTGTTCCACAGTATGTGAAAAACCCTCGGTTTGGCTCTTGCAGCATAGTGAATCAACTTTAAATAGTACGCAGACACCCTCAATATCTTTTTTGAGAAGGTGGCATCAGGCCGTTGATCTCCTCGCAGATTTAAGAAATTTAATCCGGGCTTGTCGTGGAATTCCGGCCCATCGAGTTCATTGCTGCCAATCAGGTCTAGGGCTACCCCCTTGGAAATGAGCTCCGTTGTCAGACCGAAGACGTAAGGCCTATCGCCTCCGCCCGTAAGCAGGGTCACACCGATTGCGTGAGATGGGCCGGAAGCCTTCGATTCAGGCGACCCTGCATCGATCTGCGGGCCCACGTCAGAAACTCTTCCGGCCCCGGTGGCGGAGGGTCCCGTCTCGGGATTTCGCAAATTCTGTTTCATGCTGCCGATAGCCTCTCCTCCAGAAGCTCACAGATCGCGTGCCCGATGGTAATGTGCATTTCCTGTATTCGCGCTGTTGATTTAGAGGGGACGCACAGACACAGGTCACATGCAGCTCGCATCTGCCCCCCCGATTCACCGGTAAGCCCAATGACGACGGCTTTGCTCTTTCGAGCCGCCTCAATTGCGCGCAGGATATTCGGGCTATTGCCACTTGTGGTGATTGCCAGAAACACGTCGCCCGGCCGGGCATGGGCGGATAGCTCGCGGGCAAACACATGTTCATACCCGTAATCGTTTCCAATCGCAGTGAGAGCCGACGTATTGACGTGCAGCGCGAAGGCCCGAAAGGGTTGCCTTTCGCGCAAGAAGCGGCCAGTAAGTTCTGCAGCGATGTGCTGTGCATCCGCCGCCGATCCACCATTGCCTGCGATAAGTAACTGGCCGCCAGTACCCAGGGAGGAACAAATGATATCAACTGCGTTTGAGACGGCTGGGGCGAGCCGAGGAAGAGCCTTGGCAGTCTCCATGTGCTCTTTCCAAATTTCCATGATTTTATCTATTTGTTGGGTCGAGCTAGCCACGTTTATACTCCTCTTGTTCTAGTCTTCTTGAGTGAGGCTGACAGCGTCGGTTGCGTGGTTGACGACCGCTTCGCGAGTCTCGAAATCATACATTGCCTTGTCCCAACGCCTAGCCAGCGAAGCCTTCAGCTGCGGGAGCATCATCTGTGCCTGTTTGGCAACTTTCCAACCAAAGATTGGTTTCATCCAGGCGTATTTCCGCCGCAAGCGGGGCGGCTCCAGTTGATCCTGAAGTTGTGCAGCCAGGCTTTGCAACTCTGCAACAATATCCGGCCGTTCCGGATAGAAATTGTCAAGCCAGGTCCGCATGTAGGCCATACACGCCTTTCGGACGCGGTCACTTTCTTCGAGGGACCGGAGATATTGAATGTGTAATTTCATTGAAAGGAGTAGCGCGTCTTTCTTCTTGTCTGAGGTGCCGACGTAGCTCCAGCGGTTCGACGAGGTAATCCTATAGAATACTTTTGTCTCCGGTACGAAACGGGTGCCTTCGGCCGCTAAAAGCACGCGGCAAAAATACTCGCCGTCATCATCGGAAATGAGCCGCGTGTCCCAAGGTCCGGCGGATTCGGCCAGGTTCCGGCTCGTCAGCCAGGTTGCCGTCTGCATGTGCAGGTTTTCGCCCATTTTCCTCAGGAGCCACTCAACCGGAGAAAGGTCATGCCAAAGAGAAGTTGGAACGAAGCGCGCTCGGCGGGCCCGATAGTTGAAGTATCCCCACGCCGAGGATAGAAGTATCTTCTTGCCTTCAACTTCCCTCAGCGCCGCAAGTTGACGCTCGATCTTGTCCGCTGCCAGCAGATCATCCGCGTCCAGCCACTGGATGTAATCCCCTTGGCTAAGCTGCAAGGCATGGTTGCGTGCCGCTGCAGCCCCTCCGTTTTCTACGGATACTACCCTGACCATATTCGACGCAAATCGTCGCGCCACTTCTGCAGTTCGATCTTTGGACCCGTCGTCCACTACGATAATCTCTTTGCGTTGCCAGGTTTGTGCTATCGCAGATTGGAGCGTATCAGCGATCCACTCCTCGGAGTTATATGCGGGAATTAGAATCGAGACCAATGGTTTCATGTCAATAGGATCCTCAGTCGATTCGCTCGGGTAAACAAGTCCTTTTCAAGTCCGGTTGTCTCGGATCTCTTACGGCCATATCCCCCAACCTAAACGTGTACGTTGGACTTTCCCAACCTGTCCTCACAAACCCTGAGACGTCAGCGTCTTGCGGCCACTGAATGTCCTGTACGGTTGGCTAGACGTGTTCCAGACAGCTAGAGTTAGATAACAACCTGTCCAAAGACTGTCCCACTGTACAGTGGTTTTTGTCAGTGTTTCTGGGCACTCTGAGGGCTGCATAATGGAGAACCACGAAATGTGGGCTCGCTTGAGAGGAACGTTGCCAATGACAAGAGTTCTAGAGTTGTTATCTCTTAGCTTTCTGTTGAGCGCCTTTTGCGGCCTCGGAGCCCAGGCCCAAACGATCAACGTAGCTTCATGCAGCCAAAGCGCTGTATCGGCAGCTCTAAACAGCATCACCGTGGATGGAACTGTCGTCGTGGTTCCAGCCGGAACCTGCGCGTGGACTACGGGAATCAACTACACGCAGACACACTCCTTCACCTTGCAGGGAGCGGGAGCAATTTACGGGGACGGAAGCGGCACTAACACCAACGGCATAGGCACGGATAGCACGATTATTCAGGATTCCGTTTCGGGGAATCCTATAATGATGTTCACTCTTATAAGCGGAAAGTCTTTTAGGATGACGGGCATTGCGTTTTCGGAAGTTTCGGGTGGAGTTAAGAATGCCGGGCAGATTGTACTCCAAGGTTTCTCTACAGCGGCTCGTATTGACCATAACCATTTCAATCAGCTTACGGGAAACCAAGTAATAGCCATTGAAAATTGCGTATATGGCGTGTCGGACCATAATCAAATTGACGCGACCGCCTCAGGCACTGCATTTTCCTACAGAATACATCACGGGAAGTGCAACGGAGACCCGACCGATGACGGTGATGGTGCGTGGGCTGACAGTTCTCATTGGGGAAGCAGTTCGTTCTTTTTCATTGAGAACAATAACTTTCAAATGCTGCCCTTGAACTCAGGTTCACACAATTTTGATTTCGATTGTGGCAGGGGCGGTCGCTTCGTTTTCCGCTATAACTATAGCGGATACCACATGGAGACCCAAACCCATGCGGTATCCGGCAGCACAGGAAGCGATGACAACTCTCGCCCGTGTAGAGCACATGAGCAGTACAACAACATATTTGCGTGGAGTAGCAATCCGAGTTCCGATTATTCGGGGATGCTGGAAGACAGCGAGTCTGGCAGCGGATTGTTTTTCAACAACTCGACAGTTGGTTTTGCGAGAATCCAACGGGTCGACGTCGTGCGGCAGAACAACGCAACCTACCCGCAGACCGCACCTCCGAATGGATGGGGATACTGCGGAACGACTCTCGGGCCGAGTGCTTGGGACGGCAACACAGATGCAACCGGGTACCCATGCCTTGATCAAGTAGGACGAGGGAGGGGGGACTTGCTTACTGGGCCTTTCCCAAACAAGATAGATAGCGTAACCGGAAAGATATCATGGCCTAATCAAGCGCCTGATCCTTGGTACATGTGGAATATCACGTACACTGCACCACCAGATTCGCATGATACCTGGTGGGATGATTTCGATACCCCAGCCGTGACTCAAGAGAATCGGGACTATTATCTTCAATTGCCGAACTATAAGGAGAGCGCGACGTTCAACGGTACGGCTGGCATTGGCGTGGGAACACATGCACAACGGCTCACCTTTACAACTTGTAAGGCAGGGCCTGGGGGAAACACGCCGGGAGTCGGATTCTGGGAAACGGACACGCAAACGCTATATGTCTGCAACCCAACAAACACATGGACGACGTACTACCAGCCATATACTTACCCACATCCGCTCACCCAGAGCTCCTCGGCAACGCAACCTGCCGCTCCGACGGGCTTAACGGCCCTGGTTCAATGAACTTCGCGAGCGGCCACGGCAACTTCTGGGTGTCCTCCTAAACCGCCTGATCCTGAATTATCCAGGAAGAGACGGTGGACGAGTTCGAGTGTCAGAACCTTGTGAACCTCATTGGTGTAGTTTCGATCCCCATTGAGGTGGCCTTGAACCACTTCCTCCAGCCGCTTTCGCTCGATATAAGGCCTACTAAGACTTCGTCGGTCCAGTAGCATTTCCTGAACATACCCGGCCAGTGCATCTCGGTACCAGACCCGGAAATGGAAGACCTTGTGTCTTCCGAGGAAAAAACGTTCGAAGTGGAAGGCGGAAAAGAAATGGTCCGTCCTGGCTGCCCACTGGGGCATTCCCATGTCATATGCGTACTCCGCTTTGAACAGGAATTCGAGGAAGCTCCGGGAGGCCACGCGGGAAATGCGCCCTCTTTCTCCAGCCAGTCCACGGTCGGTCGGAATCCGAAGGAGCTCCTCATTTCCGTCAGCAATCAACCGCAGGGAATCCTCGTTGCCGTCGAGGCTAGAGGCCGGCGCTCGAAACACGGTTCGAACCAAATCGTTGTCGAGGAAAGGAGAACGTAGGGAGAGTTGCGTCTGTTCCAGCGCGAGGATGCCGTAATGATTCCATGGGCACTGCTTGAAAACTGCAAAGGAAACCGGGTGTCCCTTTTCGAGCCCGGCAAATGTGTGATCCGCTCCGCGGACATACGAGAGCAACTCGGCACGGAATAGTCCCGGGAGCGGCTCCACGGGCTTGAATGTGCGGACCTTCCGAAGTACTTCTCCTCCATAATTTCCAGTCATTCGGATCGGTGCGATCGCGCGAGCCTTTTCGTTGACGTAGACGTCCGGGGAGCGGCTCACGTCCACGCATCCGTCGGCCAGGTACACGGCGCGCTCGGCGTAATACGGAAACCGGGACAAAAATTCGTGGCCGGCCGTAATCACTTGAAATGGCTGGTTGCAGGCAGTCGCCACGCGCCGCGCCACGCGGACATCCTGATTTTCGCGGAGCATGCTGCCAAAGGTGTAGCAAGGAAGGGTCCCTGGCTCGGACCTCTGCCAGGCCATAATCATTCGGGTGTCCATCCCACCCGTCAACGACATGGCGATCGGCTCCTCGCCGTTGAAATACCGCGGAAAATTTTGCGCAAATACCTGCTGGAGTTCCCGGTAATAAGATTCCGGATCGAGAGTTTGCTGGCTTTCCCACTCCTTGGGGTTGAAATAACTGTTCTTACGTTCAAGTGAGCCGTTGCGAAAGATCCATGCCGAAGCGACCGGGAGGACGTGAACGCCCGTGAATAACGTCCGGTTTTCCATCACCGCGCCGCAGGCGATGAATTCTCCGGCCCCGCGCGGATCCAGCGTCCGGAGTTCCGGACGCACAGCAAGGATGGCTTTAGCCTCGGCGGCGAAATAGAATGTGTGATTGGACTCGTGGAAGTAGACCCGGTGCATCCCATAACGGTCGTTGAAAAGCATGGCCGTTCCGCGGTTCCGGTCTGTTAACAATCCGTGGAATCTGCCGTTTAATCCTGTAGGAAAGGTCGCGTCTTCCTCATAAAGGTGAACGAGATAGGAAGGCCCGGTGAGGTCCACATGGTGGCCCTGTTCCTTTAGACGCTGCGCCGTTCCTGGCGGCGGAAACTCCTCTCCAGAAAAGATCAGAGTTAAATCGCCTCGTTCCGTTCGCAGCGGCATTCCATCGGAGAAGGAATTTTTTCGCGCGACCCACCCGACATAGATTCCTTGCGATTCCTCCACCCAGGTGCCAGTCACGTAGAACTGTTCGTGACACATGACGGCAACCATCTGGTGGAGCTCGCGTTCCGCTTGCTCTCGCGGCATCCTGGTGATAAGTCCAACGATTCCTGGCATTGTCAGGCCTAGAGGGCCTCGTTGAGGGCCTTCAGCTTACGTCCATACCAAAGGCTTCTGATTTTGAGCAGTTGGCTAATGACGGGCTTCGGGAGGCGTTGCGCAAGTCCGCGGTGAAGCCCCAATCGCAGGGCCATTTTTCCTTTGAACGTCAGTGGAATGTAATATCGCGGCACAAGCACCTGCTCAAACCCGCTTCGCCGCTTAAATTCGGTAAGCGAACTGTTCGGGTCGTTATAGACGTAGTTGCAGTACATTAAATGCGAGGCCCCATCCTGCTCGCAGAACTCAACGACTTTTGCGATCAGGGCATTTACCGGCCTTTTGTCGAAATGTTTCATCTTGCCCAGGACCTGGATGATACTCGCAACCCTGCCAACATAGGTCAGCCTGATATAGCCCACCAGCTCATTTTCGTAGTAGGCCCCAAAAAAAACATTTCTCTCCGAATAGGTCGAATTTTCCTGCTTAACAGCCTCGAAACTCTTCTGAAAGTGCCAAAACGCTTTACCCTGCCTAACCGGGGTCTCGTCGTTGATACTGACTATGCCTCTCACGAACTCGTCGTCAAATTCCGCTCGCTTGACGACGAGCCCCAATTTAGCTGCCTTCCTGACAGCTCTTCGCACGCTTGATTCGACACGATTATCCCACCAGTCAGAGAAGGTTGTAATTGGAATTACGGCCAGGTTGTCCCATTCCAGATGGCACTTATGCTTCGGTGTTATCTCCGGCAGTCTCTGTGAAAAGGTGAAGATGTCGGCGTTCAATCCAGTCTGTTTCAGATGTGAAACAAATGACTTCGGATCCGCGACTGTGTCACCCTCTATCAGGTCTTCGTCCTGCGCAGCGGCTATCCTTAACCAATTGCCGGACGTGATTACCGTTCGGCCTTGGATCTCCGCCGAGGGAACTCGCACAGGCTTCCCTTTTACACGGATTTCAGTCTGGCTGATGCTCATAGTTCCTCGCAGAATTAAAGGGCTGTCAAGCTTCTGATTTTGCTTGGCGCCCGGAAGATTCGCTCGTTCACCACTCACCGGGATCGGGCCGGTGCGCCATCCTTCTTATTTCAAAATGGGTTTGGTTTCCAACTGCCTGTCGACGGAAGTCCGCGGTCGAGGAAATCGACCTCGCATTACCGAAAGTGGGCTGGCTGGCTCTTGGCCTGATGGGAAACTTTCTTTGTAAGTAAGGGCCATCCGACCCGCGGTTAATATCGAAAGGAGCAGTACAATCCATATCGGATCAAGCATTCTGAAGCCAGCTTCAGTGATGCTATAAATTGCCGCCGTGAGAATAATAGCTACCAGTAGATTGCCTAACGCCGGATCTCGACGAAAGGCCGCGACAGCTTTCAGGTAACCCTGTGTAAGGATCAAAACAATCAACCCCAATCCGAGCAGGCCTAAATTCAGATAGACCTCGAGGTACCCATCATGTGCCTCGTTTGTGAGGGGGAATACGTACCAGATCCTCTCCAAGCGGGGGCCAAACCAGAAATTTTCGAATCCGGCGCCCAGGATCGGGTCAGGCGACATTGTTACCAGCAGTTCCCATACTTCGGTTCGTCCATGAAAGTGTGCGTCCCTTCCTATTGCCTCAGCCGCTGCACCTTGGCCCCCGAGAAGCACAGTGAGGACGCCAACCAGTAAGATGACGAATACGAAAGCATGCACAGCCATTGGCCGGTTTCTGAAAATTGGCCGGGAAGTGGCAACCATCATTCCCGAGCCAAGGATGAAACAGGCACCGGACGTAGCCGAGTGGGCCGCGAACAAAAGTGTTATTCCAAAGTAGAGGAGCACCGCCTGGGCCAGCAACTGTCGCGAGCGGTGTAACCGTTTGCTGTCACGGAGGAGTTCGAGAATCTGCCAAAACGCGCCCAATGCAAGGACGAGGGTCACTACGCCAAGCATGTTCTTGTCAGTTGTCACTCCGGTATTCGTTTGTCTGCCCGAAAGATCATATCCGTGGCCTAAGTTGGGGAAATATCGCAACAAGAGGACCGAAACTGGTATGAGTATGAAGCCTACACGGGAGAAGAAGCGCTTAAGAGCCTCCGCTGGCTGAATGTCTGTGACCAGAACCAGCACCATCACTAAATCGCCCAAAGCTTTGAACCAACGCTTAGTGCCATGTCCGGGAAAATCAGCCCACGCGATGCTAACCAAGGAATAGAAAAAGTAAAGAGCGATCGGCCAATTGTATTTGAGTAGACGAAAGACGTGTTTGCGGCGGGCGAGGACGATCACCCCGAGGAGCAGCAAAATTCCCCCGAGGACTTGGTCAATGGGGGAGTCGTCGCGAACGCTTATTCCTAGCCAGGCTGCGACAGATCTAGATCCGTGGATCCACAGCCAGATGACAGGTAGCCAAAGGGCTTTGGATGTGCGTGCGGAGGAATCTCGATTTAGATAAAAAAGTCCAGCAATTCCGAGGACAAACACCAACACTGCAATTGATGGGGGCATTATGACGTTTTGCAACGGTCGAAGAAGTTAATCATTGAAATAATATCCCAAACTTCGTGACAAGTGGTATACAAGGAAAGAAGCTCGATCGCTATGAATTTCCTCGCGCGAGCGCCGTGTTTCAAGCCGGCTGTCTTGGCGAATTCGTCTTGTATTTTTGCCAGAGTGACAAAAGCGAAACGCTGGCGGGAATAGCAAGAAATGGAACAAGTGGCACGCTATGACGAGCATGCGCAACGGTCGGCAGGTGCACAGCGACGATGCAAATGACAAAGGTCAAAACTATACCCATTCGAGCCAATTGACCACGCCTTCGTAGCAGTTCAATGCCAGCGATGGCCAACACGAGCAGAGGGGCTTGAACCAGCACATTTATCAAAGTGGCAGTCCAGCTTTTTCCCAGAAACCAAAGGTTGAAGAAATTCTTGCATGCGCAGGCAGCGAGCAGTTGGGGGCGACTTAGGTATTCGTTCACAACGCCCTGCGACAACAGTTTGTTAAACGCCCACTCGTCATGTGCGTCATAAAAGACTTGGTAGTAGTAGGTTCCTTCGAATGGAGCGCCAAAAGCCGTCGCCATTGCCGCTCGAATACGACCGGCTCGGTTTTGGACGACGTAATAATTTTCGTCCAATGTAAGATGTTGGCAAGTGTATTGGCCCTCCTGCAATGCCACACCCTGCACGGTGGCGGTTGGGACGATGTGCTGCACCAACCTGAAGTTCCGAACCATCCACGGCGTGATAATAATGACCATCCCTGTAACAAGCACCGTAATGTTCAAAACTGCCTTCAAACGCTCCATTGCGTTGGAGGCGAAAACCAGTAAGTAGCCCAACAAAAAGATCGGGAACACCATTGGCGTGCTTCGGACCTGAACTACAACACCCAGCATCAAGCCAGCGGCGAAGTAGTGCCAGAGATTGCCCTTGTCCACCGCCCGATGAAGCAGAAGCATGAAGAGTAAGACGACCGCAATGAAAAGGATCTCTACGCCCCCTCTTGACTCCGCTATGAGCGTGCTCGGGTATAGGAGAAACAACAACGCGGCAACCACGGAGGTTGTCCGATCACCCGTCACGAGATGTGCCAGGCGAATCATCAAGAACGCAATGCCAATTGCGAGCAGGAGATTTGCCCACCGCACTGTGCTGATTCCGAAGCCCCCAATCTTAAATGCTCCAGCAAGGAAAAGGGGGTAGCCAGGCTCACGCATCATCGTCTCGCTTGTATTCGCCTGCATACGATAACCGTTTCCATGCACGAGATTGTCCGCAATCAGTTCATAGCCATCTGCGAAAGTTAGACCGTATTTAAAAGCAAAGACCTGCCCCAACCGCGGCAGCGCCAGAAAAAGAATTGCAGCTGTAAGGAGAAACACCCCGGCGAAAATGAGCGGAATTGCCCACGCACTCCTATTGTGAGACGTTTCCGGCTGTGGCAGTGTCATCTCATACTCCGTCACCAATCACTTGAGGGATTGAACGCCATGGATTGCCCAAGTACGTCACCGCTGTTGCCTGCCCCATGTGTACATTGCGCTCATGGCGTAATTCCAGACGGCGCCGACCATGATTCCAGACAAGGCCGCCAGCACCCACATGCTATTGCGGGTGAATAGGTAGGCTGCAATTCCGACGTTGGCAAGTGCGCCGATGCCACAGACCATCATGAACATGGCCAAACCCTTAAGCCATCTCCACCCTTTGAGCCGCATATCCCGGAAAGTTAAAGCATTGTTTAATGTGAAATTTGCAACCATCGCAGCGATTGTGGCGCTGGTTTGACTGACCGCAAATGACAGCCCGACGCCGCGAAAAAGGGCGGTCAACACCGCAAAATGTATCAGCACCCCTACGGCGCCAACCAACCCAAAAGCGATAAAACGGACTGGAACGATTTCACCGACCAGCTTGTCCAGGAGAAGCATCAGATAGTCCCACATTGCTTGACTATCCAGTTTGCTCTCGCCGGCATGACGATTCCGGAACTCGTAGGGCACTTCCTTAAGCCTCAACGGTTCCGGTGATGATGCCAAAAGGTCCAAAAGGATTTTGAATCCAAGATTTGAAAGCCTTCGAACTGCAGGATTCAAAATGTCGGCACGAAGGGCGAAAAAGCCGCTCATCGGATCGGATAAATCCTGTTTGATCACGATTCGACTCAGGCGAGTCGCAAATCGGCTCATCTTGGCACGGCTGGCATTCCAATCGCCGATTCCACCACCATTCATATAGCGGCTGCCGACAACAATGTCCGCGTCACCCCGCTTCAGTAGCTCCACCATGCGAGGCAACGTCGCTTCATCGTGCTGGCAATCCGCGTCCATAACAGCGAGATAGCGGGCGGAGCTTGCCAACATCCCCTCGGTGCACGCGGAAGAAAGTCCGCGTCTCCCAATTCGTTGAAGGCATCGAATCCGCGGATCGTGACATGCCATCTCCCGGATTAATCTCGTTGTCTCATCGGGCGAATCGTCATCAACGAATATCACTTCCCACGATAAGCCTTCCAGACTTGCTCTGAGACGCTGCACTAGTTCTTCAATATTGGCACGCTCGTTGAACGTGGGAACAATCACTGATAGTTCGATCATTTCCTTTCCAATCGCCTCGATCGACACCTCGGTTGTGGTCTGGGTTTCCATTTCACATTTCTCCTGCTATCAAACTTCTCTCGGTATGATTGAGTCTCTCTCAAAAGGGACACACTGGATGCCACATTGTTCAGCTGATATGTCAACGTAGTCGCCAGAATGATGGATCCCGGTCCCGACAACATTCGCGCCCCTGTGTGCTCGTAGGCGCAAATCCGGAAGACACCGGTACGAAGGATTTGAGAGCCTGATACGGACCGAGGAATCTTCCATTATTTCAATCGTCGCCGAACGGCGCTTCCGGAACCACGAGACCGCCTGCCCAGCCGTGGCAAACCATGCGCCGCGTGCTTTTAAATCCTGGATCAATTCGCGATATGTGCCCCCCCAGAGCCGCTCGGGTGCGAGACTCCGGTCATGCCAATTAATGACGAGGCA
>Ga0210406_10001007_pt1 | contig 36168 bp, 30 predicted proteins | sample IncBWC30MmetaG_FD_155454 | JGI IMG/M metagenome (GOLD analysis project Ga0210406, IMG submission 155454) | Forest soil microbial communities from Barre Woods Harvard Forest LTER site, Petersham, Massachusetts, United States - Inc-BW-C-30-M | ecosystem: Environmental > Terrestrial > Soil >... | reverse complement strand
ATGAGTTCAAACGACCAGGTGGTTCTCGCGAGACAGTAAGGTAGTTGGCTCGGCTGTTGAAACCAAGTGTGTGCCTTTAGAGCCTCAGTTCCATGTAAAGAGCGCCGGGGATCGGATTCGCGCAATACGGGGCGATTTCCCGAAAGCCGATTTTACGGTACATCGCGACGGCATCTTTCATCACTGGCTCGACGGTGTCAAGGCGCATGCGCTGAAAACCGATCTGGCGGGCTTCGGAGATGATGCGGTCTGCGAGAATGCGACCTAAACCCTTGCCGCGGAATTGCGGACGCAGATAGAGGCGCTTCATTTCACAGATGTCCTTCTCCCATTTGTGCATGGCAACGCATGCGACGAGTTGGGATTCGTACTCGGCCAACAACAGACGGCCTTGGGGAGGAGCGTAGTCGCCGGGAAGTCCGGCGAGTTCTTGGTCGAAGTTCTGGAAGCAGAGGCTGAAGCCGAGAGATTGCGCGTACTCGAGGAAGAGTTCGCGGGCTTGCGCGATCTGGACGCGGGATTCGGCTTGCGCAAGGAGAAGGCCCTTACCCACAGAGGGCGCAGGCGACACAGAGAGAAACTCGCTACCTTCTGATTCGACGCTCATGATTCTTCTTGGATATCTTTCTGCCGTGTGTTTGAGTTTCTATCCCATCAGCATGCCACCGTTTACATTCAGGACGTGGCCGGTGATGTAGGAAGCATCATCGGATGCTAGAAAAGCTACGGCGCTGGCCACGTCGTCCGGGGATCCCACCCGGCCGAGCGGGATTTGCTGGACGGCAGTCCGTCTCAGTTCTTCGCTCAGAACCGCGGTCATGGCGGTTTCGATGAAGCCGGGAGCGACAGCGTTGCAGGTAATGTTGCGTGAGCCGACTTCGCGGGCGATGGCCATGGTAAGGCCGATCAAACCGGCCTTCGAAGCGGAGTAGTTCGCCTGCCCCGCCTGCCCCATCTGGCCGAAGACGCTGGTGATGTTGATGATGCGTCCCCAGCGCTGCTTGAGCATGGAGCCGATAACCTGCTGGATGCAGAGATACGCGGAAGTGAGATTGGTTTGCAGGACGGCGTCCCAGTCGGCGCGCTTCATGCGCATGACGAGCTGATCGCGGGTGATGCCGGCGTTGTTGACCAGGATATCGATTTTGCCGAATTGGGCGACGGCGGCTTTGACGGTGGGCTTGACCTGATCTTCGTCGGCGACATCCAGAGTGAATGCCGCTGCTTTGCCGCCGGCGGCCATGATTTCGGCGACCAGTTCGTTGAGCTTTTCCTGATTGCGAGCGGCTACCGCTAACGTTGCGCCCTCTTTGGCGAGCTTCAATGCGCAGGCGCGGCCGATGCCTTGCGATGCGCCGGTGACCAGCGCTACGCGTGAAGAAAGGGGCATGAAAGTTCTCCCGTGATTCTGGTGGTATGACAGCGGCGGAAGCCGAATTATAACCGCCGCGCCCCGGTGAGGAATTGTGATCCGGCTGAGCATGTCCAGCCGAACAGCCGGTTATCGAGCTGAGCTCGATGGGACAGCCGAGGGCGGCAGTCCCACATGGGCGCTCCCGGTGGGTGAGCAAAAGACGAATCGCATTGCTAATCCACAGAGCCGCCGAGTAACATTCGGACACTCATGCCACAGACTGCGACCGATGTGATTGTGATGCCCGATGCTTCCAACAAAACTTCAACTGCGGCGGACGCGGGTTCCGCGGGTCCGGGGCACCGCTCACCGAATCGGGCTACCAGTGCGGAAGAGACGGCGGATACCCCGGGCGCCCGCGCCCCCCAAACTGGACCGTCGACCGAAGTATTCGCCGTGTTCGGGGTTGAGCCGGAAATCCAGGCTTATGCGATGGCCAAGTATTCGCGGTCGTCGCTCTCGATGAAAGAGTCGTTGCGGGAGATCAGTTCGCAGAAGGCGGAGAAGTTTCTTAATACGTTTTACTTTCAGTACGGGCATCGGTCGATTGCCGACCTGGCGCATATTGCGTTGGCGGTGGAAAGGCTGTCGATTCTGGCGGCCATTGAACTGGCGGATGAGCAGCGCTGGGACGGGCAGGAGCGGTCAACACGGTATCAGGATTTCAAGAAGAGCGGCTATTACACACCGGACTTCGGTGCAGACGACGAGGGACGAAAGCTTTACCGCGAGACGTTGGACTTTCTGTTCGCCGAGTATGAAGCGCTTTCGGCGCACATGACGCAGCATTTGATCAACATCAGGCCGAAGCCGGCGGACATGAAGCAGGATGCGTATGAGCGGACGCTGAAGGCGCGGGGGTTCGACATTACCCGTTATCTGTTGCCGCTGGCGACCAATACGTCGCTGGGCGAGATTGTGAATGCGCGCACTTTGGAGACGCAGGTGGCCCATTTGCTTTCCCATACGCACAAGGAAGTGCGAGTGCTTGGCGAGTCGCTGAAGAAGGCGGCGACGGGGGCGGCGTATAACGTGAATGCGGAGTCTTTGCGCGCTCTGGTGGAGCAGATTCGGGCGCTGAATCCGGAACTGGGTTCGCGGGCGGAGCAGGAGTTGCTGCACGAGGTGCGAGTTGCGCCGACGCTGGTGAAGTACGCGGACCCGAATGCCTATGAGATGGAAACGCGGCGCGAGTTGCGGCAGGCGGCGCGGGAATTGATGGCTTCGGAACCGGTGGCGCCGCAAAAAGCGATTGTGGACTTGCTCGACGAAGAGCCGCTGGAAGTGGAGATCGCGACCACGCTCGTCTACGAGCATTGTCACCATTCCTACAGGCAGATTCGGCAGGCGGTTGAGGTCGCGGGAGAAAGACGGCGGCGGGAAATCATCGACCTGGGTTTGCGGCATCGCGGGCGGCACGACGAGATGCTGCGAGGGTTCCGCGCGGGGCAGCAGTTTCGTTTTGACGTTCTGATGGATACGGGTGGTTTCCGCGACATGCATCGGCACCGGCGGTGTATCCAGGTGATGCAGGGATTCACAACGCAGCATGGGTACGAGATGCTGCTCGACATGGACGATGCGGGAGTGCGCGGACGTTTTGAGGCGACGATGCGGCGGGTGCAGATGGCGGTAGAGAAGTTGGCGGCGCGCGGGAGCGCGGAAGCGGAGGAGAATTCGCAGTACGCGATTCCGCTGGCGTTCCGGAAGCGGGCGCTGTTCAAGATGGATTTCGCCGAGGCAGCGTACATTTCCGAGTTGCGGACGACGCCGGCGGGGCATGTGTCGTATCGCAATGTGGCGTATGCGATGTATGAGGCAGTCGCGCGGAAGTACCCCGCGCTGGCCAAGTATTTACGGGTGCACGATGTGACGGCGCCGGTGGATTTGCTGCAGCGGTAGGTCGACGCCAGTTCCGCTTTGGAGCCGTCCACAGGTTAATTATGCTGATTCGCCTTTTCTTCGCTTCGATCTATATGTATAATCCTGCCAGATTCATTTCATGAACAGGCGTACTTCTAAAGGAGCCACTTCCAATGGCAGACGAACGGGGCAAGGCGATCGAACTAGCGGTCTCACAAATTGAAAAGCAATTCGGCAAGGGTTCGATCATGCGGTTGGGGTCGAAGGAAGCAATCGTGCCGATCGCGGTCATTCCGACAGGGTCGATCTCGTTCGATGCGGCGTTGGGTGTGGGCGGATTTCCGCGCGGACGCGTGGTGGAAGTGTTCGGTCCGGAATCTTCGGGCAAGACCACGATTACCCTGCAGGTGATCGCCGAGGCGCAGAAAACCGGGGGCATGGCCGCGTTCGTGGATGCCGAGCACGCGCTCGATCCCGCCTACGCCAAGAAGCTGGGTGTGGATGTGGACAACCTGCTGGTCTCGCAACCGGATTACGGCGAGCAGGCATTGGAGATCACCGAGGCGCTGGTGCGGTCAAACGCCATTGACGTGCTCGTGGTGGATTCGGTGGCGGCGTTGGTACCCAAGGCCGAACTTGACGGCGAGATGGGCGACAGCCACATGGGTCTGCAGGCGAGGTTGATGTCGCAGGCGTTGCGCAAGCTGACAGGTACGGTGTCGAAGTCGAGAACGTGCCTGATCTTCATCAACCAGATTCGCGAGAAGATTGGGGTGATGTTCGGCAACCCGGAAACTACAACCGGTGGGCGTGCGTTGAAGTTTTATTCGTCGGTGCGGGTCGACATTCGCCGCATCGCGGCCATCAAGGAAGGCGACGTGGTGACGGGGTCGCGGACCAAAGTCAAAGTTGTGAAGAATAAAGTTGCGGCGCCGTTTCGCGAAGCGGAGTTCGACATTCTCTATGGTGAGGGCATTTCGCGAGAAGGCGATCTGCTCGACATCGCGGTCAACAACAACATTCTCGAGAAGTCCGGCTCGTGGTTCAGCTATAAAGGGGAACGGATTGGCCAGGGGCGCGAGAACGCGCGCCAGTTCCTAAAAGACAACAAGGACGTGATGGCGAGGCTCGACACCGAGGTGCGCAAGGCGCTGGGATTGAGCCAGGGTCCGGCACAGCCGGTTGCCGCCGCCGCCGCTCCGACAAACGGGTCGACGGGTCGGGTTACTACGATGCCGACTGCCACGGAGTCGGCGAAGGCTCCGATTGCGGCCGCGAGGGCGCTAGGTTTTCGCCTCGGAGCTGCGCCGCTCATCCGCTCGTGAGCAATACCGCGTCGTGGTCATGCTGCGCGATATCGACGACCTGAGCACCGCGGAAACCGTCGCCGCTGTTGACCTGACTGAAGAAAACCTGAAAGTCCGCCTGCGCCGCGGCCGGGCGATGGCTCGCAACTGGCTGCTGTCGCGGGTGGGAGCGGCTGCGAAAGACGCCTTTCCCTTCGTGGGTGTGCGCTGCGATGGCGTGGGAGCCGGGTTTTCGCCCGTCTGGGAACTGAGTCGGACGTCGTTCCACAAAAAGTGCAGGTCGAAGGACCCGCTAAAGCTAAATAGCGCCCGAAACCTTCCTCCAATTGCCATCCTCAGCATCGCCCCGTAAAATCGTCTATTACGTTGACTGTCATTGACCTCTGGTGAGGACGATTGAATAAGGGCATCGCTGTCTATCCTGGTTCGTTTGATCCGCCGACCAATGGGCACCTCGATCTGATTGAACGAGGCAGCAAGATTTTTGAAGAGCTGGTGGTCGCGATCCTGCGGAACTCGGAGAAGACGCCCATGTTCACGGTGGCGGAGCGGCTGGAAATGCTGCGCGAACTGACGGCCGACCTGAAAAATGTTCGCCTGGATACGTTCGACGGTCTGATGGTGGAATTTGCCAAGTCGATCGACGCGAAGTGCGTGCTGCGGGGCATCCGCGCCATCAGCGACTACGAGTATGAGCTGCAGATGGCGCTGATGAATCGCAAGCTGGAACCGACGCTGGAGACAGTGTTCATGATGCCGGCCGACAAGTACTCGTATGTAAGTTCGCGGCTGGTGCGGGAAGTGGCGCAAGCCGGCGGCCCCGTAAAGGGACTGGTGCCGGAAGCGGTGGAACAGAAGCTGCGGGAGAAACTGGAACCTGCATATAAACTTCGAGATATCCAAGGGGTTGGAGTTTCGAAAAGAAGGAAGAGGAAGTCATGACCACGGCAACGACGGAAGCGCTGAAACTCACCGCAAGAATCAATCGCATCGAGCCCTCCGCCACCATGGCGGTGGTAGCCGAGGCCGACAAGCTGCGCTCGCAGGGAGTCGATGTTGTGGATTTTGGCGCGGGCGAGCCGCATTTCGCGACGCCGCAGCACATTAAGGACGCTGCGATCGCCGCGATTGAGGGCAACTTCACAAAATATACAGCCGTGGCCGGGACCGCCGAGCTGCGCGATGCCATCGTGCATCGCCACGCTGTCGATTTCGATTCGGATTACCGGCGCGAGGAGGCGATCGCGTCGACTGGCGGCAAGCATGCTCTGTTCAACGCCATTCAGGTGCTGGTGGATCATGGCGACGAGGTGATTCTGCCAGTGCCGTACTGGGTTTCGTTCAAAGATATTGTGCGCTACGCGGGCGGGAATTGCGTATTGCTGGAATCGGACGAAGCGCAGGGATTCCGAGTGACGGCGGACATGGTGGCGCAACGGATCACGCCGCGCACGAAAGTGATCATTCTGAACTCGCCGTCAAATCCGTCGGGAGCGGTGATGAGCTCGGAAGATATGAGTGAGGTCATTCGCTGGGCGCATCAACGCGGTATTTGGGTTCTCTCGGATGAATGCTACGTATATCTGAATTACACCGGGAAGAATTTTTCTGTCGGGTCGCTGCGGGAATACAAGGAACGAATGGTTGTGCTGGGGTCGCTGTCGAAAACCTATGCCATGACCGGGTGGCGGCTGGGATACGCGCTGGCACCGGCGGCGGTGGTGAGCGCGATGGCGAAATTGCAAAGCCAGTCGACTTCGAATCCGACGTCGATTGTGCAGAAGGCAGCCGTGGCTGCACTGAAGGGGCCGCAGGAGTGCGTGGAACAAATGCGGCGGGAGTACATCGGTCTGCGCGACCATGTGGTGAAAGGGCTGCGGTCCATCCCCGGTGTGGCTTGCACCTTGCCCGAGGGCGCGTTTTATGCCTATCCGAATATTTCTGCATTTCTCGGACGCGGGGGGCTAAAGTCCGCGTCTGATACGGCCGGACGATTGTTGCGAGAAGCTCACGTGGCCACTGTACCAGGTGAAGGATTTGGCACGGGCGATCATATTCGCGTTTCGTATGCGACGTCGAAAGCTGAGCTGGATCGAGGGCTGGAGCGCATGCACAAGTTTTTCGGTGCGCTGTAAGCGGGTAAGCAGGTGATTTTGATTGCCAGGCGGCACCGGCCGTTCCGTTTGTGAGCGGCCTTTTTTTTGGGTTGAGGTTTATGGTTCGGGTTCTATGGGAAATCTTTATCCAATGTTGATGCTTCCGGGATTCGATGCGCGCCCCTGGGGCAGCCCGGATTTGTCGCCGATTTATCCGAATCACAAGTTCGAGGAGAAGATTGGCGAGGCCTGGCTTAGCGGCGACGATTGCAGAGTGGCGAATGGGCCCATGACCGGCAGGACCCTGGCGCAGCTCAGCACGGAGTATCAGCGCGAACTGGTGGGGGAAGCTGCGCGTGACGCCGGCCGCTTTCCGTTGCTGGTCAAGTTTCTCTTTCCTCACGAGAAGCTTTCGGTACAGGTTCATCCGGATGATGCCGAAGCCCAGCGCGTTGGCCAGCCTTGGGGGAAGACTGAGTGCTGGTACATTGCGCACGCAAAGCCAGGTGCGCAGATTGGGTTGGGGCTGAAGCCCGGCGTTAGCGTGCTGCAACTGGAGGAGGCGATTCATCAGAAGCGCGCGGAGGAAGTTCTCAACTGGATCAATGTGTACGCGGGAGACATGATCTATGTTGCCGGTGGTACGGTTCACACGCTTGGGCCGGGATCCATCGTTATGGAGACGCAGCAGCAGTCCGACACGACCTATCGACTGTATGATTACGGGCGTCCGCGCGAGCTACATCTGAAAGATGGCATGGCCGCAGTGAAGGAAAAAGTGAAGTCGGGGAAGGTCGTGCGCCCACCTCCGACGCAGATTGCTGGCAGCAAGAACCGGCATGCGCCGCTGGTGGCAGCGCCATATTTTGTAGTGGATATGTTCGAGGCGAAAGAACCATTGGAACTTGAGACACACGACGACTCGGGGCGGAATTCGGTGCAGATCCTGGTAGCGGTCGAAGGCTGTGGTGTGATTGAAGCAGCGGGAATGGATCCGGTTACGCTGGCGAAGGGCGACGCAGTCGTCGTGCCCGCGTATGTCGGCAAATTTGGTGTGCGTCCGCAATGGTCATTGGAGTTCTTGAGGTCCTACGTGCCCGGAAAACCGCTGCCGGAGCCGGAAACGAGAATGTGAGAAAGTCATTTCGGATTGCGGATGTGGGATTTCAGACTGCCCCCCGAGCAAATCGAGCTTCCCAATGATGCACGAGTCTGAGATGACGGCCGGGAATCTGAAATCTAAAATCTGAAATGCGAACACGCGTGGCGAAGAACCCGAATTTCTATCCCGTGATTCTGGCTGGAGGTCGCGGCACGCGCTTCTGGCCCCTGAGCCGCAAGAAGCGCGCGAAGCAACTTCTGGCGCTCGACGGCAAGCGGACGATGGTTCAGCAGACTGTGGCGCGTTTGTTGCCCCTAGCGCCGGCGAAAAATATTTGGATTATCACCAACGAAGATCTGCGGCCAGCAATTCAGAAGCAGCTTCCGAAACTGCGGAAGAGCCAGATACTCGCGGAACCGGCGGGAAGAAATACGGCTCCAGCGATTGGGCTGGCGGCGTTTCTGCTGGTGCGGGAAGATCCCGAAGCAGTGATCGGCCTATTTCCTTCCGATCACGTGATTGGCGATGAGACGCGCTATCGCGAAACACTGGAGCGGGGAGTCAAGATTGCGGCGGCTGGCGCGAATATTGTGGTGCTGGGTATTCGTCCGAATCGCGCCGAGACCGGGTACGGGTACATTGAGGCTGGAGGAGCGTATCAGGGCGAGGCGTTGCGCGTGCGCCGCTTCACGGAAAAGCCAGACCCGAACAATGCCCAAGAGTTTGTGCGCGCAGGAAATTATTTCTGGAACAGCGGAGTGTTTCTGTGGAGCGCCCGAACGCTCGCCGATGCGCTGCGGGAGCACTTGCCGGTGACCGCAAGTCTGCTCGAAGAAATTGCGGCCACCTTTGGTACGAGCAAGTTTGCCGGGGCTTTTCGAAGGCAGTATCCCAAGTGTGAGAACATCAGCGTGGACTATGCGGTACTGGAGCCGCGTTCGGCCAAAGGCGAGCAGGCGGGAAATATTTTCTGCCTGCCGGCGGACTTCGGGTGGAACGATCTGGGTTCCTGGACGGCGCTGCATGAGCACCACACGTCGAAGAGCAGCCCGCCGGAAGGCAATCTGGTCGCGGGTTCTGGCTTTTTTCTGTTGCATGCCAGCGGCAATTATATTCATGCTCCCGAGAAGTTTGTCGCACTCGTCGGCGTAAGCGATCTGGTGGTTGTCGAGACTTCAGATGCGCTGCTGATCACCACTCGGCAACACGCTCAGGATGTGGGCAAAGTGGTGAAATATCTGGACGAAAAGAAGATGTATAAGCTGACTTAGTTTCGGGTTTCGAGGCATGGTTCAGATCTCGATTCCGGCTTTCGAGGAACTCGAAACTTGGGACCGGAAACTGGAAAACTTTAGTTCTTTTGACCATGGCGCAGGAGATTAAATTCGGGACCGACGGATGGCGCGGAATCATCGCTGACGATTTTACGTTCGACAACGTGCGACGCGTTGCGGGCGCGATTGCTTCTTATGTATTGAAGTATGAGGAGGCGCAACGTGGCGTGTTCGTGGGCTACGACGCCCGCTTTGCCTCGCCGCGGGCGGCACAGATTGCGGCAGAAGTGATTGCGGCGGCCGGAATTCCGGTAAAGCTCGCCCATGATTACACTCCCACGCCTGCAGTTTCCTTTGCAGTGAAACAACACGCTGCGGCAGGCGGAGTGATGGTTACTTCAAGCCACAATCCGTGGAACTGGAACGGAGTGAAATTCAAGGGTAAATTCGGTGGTTCGGCTACCCCTGCGATCATGAAAAAGATCGAAGAGGAGATGGCCGCCGGCGCAGGCCCAAAGGGCAGCAAAGCAGCGGTGGAAGAGGTTGATCTTAAGCAGGCATATGTCGCTGCGGTTTGCGGCTTCGCCAACCTGGACCTGATCGCAAAAACGAAATTCAAATTTGCAGTGGATGCGATGTATGGTTCCGGACGAGGCGTGCTGAGCGGAATCTTTGCCGAGCGCGGCGTGCAATTCATAGCGATTCGGCAGGAGTTGAACCCACTGTTTCCTGGGATCAATCCGGAGCCGATCGAGCCGCATACGGCGATGCTGCAGCAGGTCGTGGTTCGCGAGAAGTGCGACGCCGGTCTGGCTACCGATGGCGACGCAGACAGAATTGGTGCAGTGGCGGAAGACGGCAGCTTTGTAGACTCACACAAAATCTTCTGCATCTTGCTGCGCTGGCTGTTGGAGCGAAAGAAATGGCCGGGTGACGTGGTACGCGCGTTCAATACGACCCGCATGCTCGATCGCATCGCGGCGAAATATGGACGTAAGCTGCACGAAACTCCAATCGGCTTCAAGTATGTTGCAGATCTGATGATGGAGCGCGAAATTCTGATTGGTGGCGAAGAGTCGGGAGGCATTGGGTATTCGCGTTTTCTGCCGGAACGGGACGGCGTGCTGAATTGCTTGCTGCTCGCCAATGTGATGGCAGAGGAAGCGAAACCGCTGGGGCAACTGGTGGCCGATCTGCAAAGAGAGTTCGGCGCACATTATTACGGGCGGCGCGATTTGCATATTCCGGAAGACATGAAGCAACGCGCGATTGAACGTGCTCGTCGGGAGGGTACCCAGACCTTGGGCCGGTACCGCGTGCTGAAGAAAGAAAATCTCGATGGGATAAAGTTCTTTCTGGACGCACCCACGAACGGGAACGGGGCAGAGGCTTGGGTGTTGTTGCGTGCGTCCGGGACGGAGCCGCTGATGCGGCTTTACACCGAGGCGTCGTCGCCGGGGTTGGTCAGCGAACTCCTGGTCACCGGCGAGAGCTTCGTCAGGAACGGCAGCTAGGTTTTTGCGGCGACATCGATCACTGGATTTCATGGCAGACGATTCCACCCCTGTGCAATTCGATCCACCTGAGACCCGCCGTTACAATCGGATCCGGCGCTGGCTCGGAATTGCCGATTTTGCGATTGGGTTTCTCTTTCTAATCGTTTTGTTAGTGACTGGAGGGTCGGCCTGGTTGCGGGACCAAGCTTATCGTCTAGGATTCCAGAACTATTCGCTTTCGCTGTTCATGTACCTGCTGCTGTTGTTGGCGATCAGCAAGGCGTTGGGAATTGGTCTGGACTATTACGGCTTCTCGCTTGAGCGGAGGTTCAAACTTTCGACGCAGCGATTTCGCTCGTGGGCGTGGGATGAAGTGAAGGGATTTCTGGTCGGACTCGTGCTGGGAGGCGTGCTGGTCGAAGTGTTGTACTTCACGATTCGACAATGGCCGCAACACTGGTGGATGCTGGCTTGGGCGCTGTTCATGGGCCTCTTTATTATTCTGGCCCAGTTGGCGCCGGTGGTTTTGTTTCCGATTTTCTACAAGTTTGAGCCGCTCGATAACGAGGACCTGCGGCGTCGTTTGGTGGTGTTGAGCCAGCGCGCTGGGACGCGGGTGCGCGGAGTGTACCGCTGGAAGCTTTCAGAAAAGAGCAAGAAGGCGAATGCGGCTCTTACCGGGCTCGGCGCGACCCGGCGCATCATTCTGGCCGACACCCTACTCGACAACTACACGGCAGACGAGATCGAGGCGGTACTGGCTCACGAACTCGGGCACCATGTGCATCGCCATATTCTGAAGAGCATTTTTGTGCAGGCCGCGATCACGCTCTTCGGTTTCTGGGCGGCGAACTGGACGCTGCACTATGCGGTAGACCAGCACATGTTCGAGGAACTATCTGACTTTGCCAATCTGCCTCTGCTGGCGCTGGTTTCCGTTGCTCTTTCCTTCGTTCTGATGCCGGCGCTCAATGGGTATTCGCGCTTCAATGAGCGACAAGCCGACCGGTATGCATTTGAGTCGATCGCCAGGGTTGAGCCCTTTATCTCTTCCATGAATAAGCTGGCGGAACAGAATCTTGCGGAGCGAACGCCCTCGAAATGGGTGGAGTGGTTCTTCCACTCGCATCCCGCCATCTCGCGACGGCTAGCGGCAGCCGAGGACTGGGGCCGAAAGCATAACCTGAATCCGCCGGATTGAATTCCGGGTCAGCGGTTTCCAAGAATTTGGATCACACGGTGCAGGTCTTCTTCCGTATCGACCCCGACGCTGTCGTGTGGGGTCTGGCCTACAAAGATCGGAATGCCATTCTCAAGAAAGCGCAGTTGCTCCAAACGTTCACTCTTTTCAAGCGTTGCCTCCGGCAGTTGCACAAAGCGGTCGAGAGCCGCTTTGCGGTAGGCGTAAAGGCCGAGATGCTTGAAGTAAGCCGGTCGCGTACCGTCCCGATCGAAAGGGATCGCGGCACGGGAGAAATAGAGCGCGCGCCCGTTGATATCAATGACTATCTTCACCGCGTTAGGGTTGGGGATGTCGGCCTCGGCTGCGGGAGTCATCAGCGTTCCGACTTGTGCAGCCGGGTTTTCCATGACTTGCAGTAAAGACGCAATGTGTTCGGCACGGGTGAGAGGCTCGTCTCCCTGGACGTTGAGGTAGACTTCGGCAGCCTCGCGACCGGAGATTTCATGCACTCGCTCGGTGCCACTGCGGTGTCGCGTCGCAGTCATCTGCGCCTTCCAACCGTGTTTGTGGCAGAGTTCCATAATCTCTTCAGAGTCGGTAGCAATGAGGACATCTGCAAGGAGCGGCGACGATCGCACTGCTTCGTAGACCACTCCAATCAGCGGCTTGCCAGCGATTTCGCGCAGCATCTTGCGGGGCAGACGGGCAGAAGCCAAACGGGCAGGGATGACGGCGATCGCCTTCATGGACAGTATCGGTTTAGCTAGGGCTTGCTGATTCGTTGATTTGTATGCGAAATCTGAAGCATGACGCAGAGTATATCCGGCCTGATGCGCTGTGTTTGACCTATTTCGCAGCCCCTCTTAGAATTAAGCAGTGGATGAAACGCTCCGGGTCTGTTGCGCCGTGCTGCGACCTTTCTTCCGTCTCCCCGATTGCTGACAAATGGCGGCGTAGCTCAGGTGGTTAGAGCGACGGTCTCATAATCCGTAGGTCGTAGGTTCGAGTCCTACCGCCGCCACCAATTAAATCAACAAGTTTCTGGGGAAATCGACTCCACGGTAATTTCGGCCTGGTGCGGACCTGTTTTCGCCTCTTCGGCACCGACCCCGTCCAGCCTATCTACGAAACAGACGTTGGCGCCGGGAATCAGGTGCCCATAGGTATCTACGGTCACCTGAATTGAGCTGTGGCCCATTTGCTCCTTCACGTATACGAGCGACGCTCCGCTCTGGATCAGCAGCGAGCCGAACGTATGCCTCAGATCCTGGAGCCTGATCTTCCGGAGCCCGGACTTGGTGAGCACTGGCTGAAAGTAGCGGTGGTAGAGGTTGTCAGGATCCAGAATCGACCCGTCCGGCGATGGGAACACGAGCTCGTCGGAGATGTCGTTCTTACCTCCAGGAAAGCTTCCAGAAGGCGCCTGTCCCGGAGTTCGATCAATACCCGCCTCAGCTCTTGCGACAGATCAACGCGCCGGCTCTTCTTGCTCTTCGTGGTCGTGTGCTCACGGCGCACGTAATTGCGCTGCACATCGATGAAGCGATTCGCATCCTGCTCGTCCTTCCCAAACTGGAGGTCTCCCCACTGCACTGCGACGAGCTCGCCGCGGCGAAGGCCCGCGCGCAATGCCATCAGGAACAGCGGGTGATACTCAGGACAAATCTCTTTTGCAGCCTGGAGAAACTGCCCGGGCTCCGCCCGCGTAAGAGAAATTCCCTTGACTTCGGCAATCTTCGCGATCCGCGTGAATCGCCCGAGGCGCGCAGCAGGGTTTGCTTCGACGATTCCGTCCTCGATAGCCTCGTTGAATATCCCGCGGATCACGCAGAGTGCATTCCTTACCGTGTTCCGCGACAGGTCCTTGGTTACTGGCTCGTTGATCAGTGCCTTCACATCGTCGCTCCTTATCTGGTTCAGCGGCTTTGTGGCAAACCTAGGTCGTAAGTATTGCCGGAGAACTCCTTCGTAGCCATCTGCCGTCGATGTCTTGCACTCTACGCGGGCATAGCCCGAAAGCCAGCGATCGGCGAGGCGCCGAAGATGGGAACCGCAGTATTGCCGCCCAGAGTGCGGAGCCAGGGGAAGACGTGCTCGCTGACTACCGCATACATGTCGCGCGGGTCGGTGTTCTTGAAGCGATTCCAGCGGTAATCCTGGGGCCGCTTCTTGCGGTCTTTCCCGTCCGGAAAGAAGCGCTTCTGCATCGACTTCTTTTCGCGATTGGCCTTCAGTTCTTCAGCGGTTTCCTGCTCGTCCAAACGCTTCAGAAAAAGCAGATAGGTAATTTGTTCAATAACTTCGAGCGGATTGGAGATGCCACCGGACCAGAAAGCATCCCAGATGCGGTCAATTTGATTGCGGATTTCACCAGTGAGCATGAGGGCGAGCGTCGCCCGTCGTCGCCAATCGCCTAGCCTACTGGTTCGTCGGTCTTTCGCCCAATACCGGTTGATCCTGCCGCGCGGTGTCCTTCGACCTGTCCGGCAATCTTTTCCGGTGTCCGCCCGATTCCCAAGGCTTGCAGGTATCCGGTAGGCAACTGAATAGTTCCCACCACACACAAATGACCCGCAGTTACCGCAGGACAGGCCACAAACGGGCCGTAGTTCATTTGGAACTGATAGCCCGGGCGTTGCGAAGGCCGATACGCAAACGTGGTATGGCTTTGCGGGTTGGGGTTATAAGCTGCCGCGATGCCGCCCGACTGCGGAATCAACGACGTGGTGACGACCGGAGCCGTCATCGTAGCGTTGGCGCCGATAGCGCACACTGGATAGCCAGTGAAAGCCGTCGACAGAGTGCAGTTGGTCGCGGTTACGGGCAGCACATAGGTGGTGGTGTTGTACGCCAGTCCACCGAAGGGCAGCCAGCCTACCGCACCGGTCGAGGCCGCGGGAGAGTTGAACTGCAAGACGTTCGTACCAGAAGCGCTTGGAGTCAGAGAGGCAGTCGTAGAGGCTACGCTCCAGCCGCCCAGGGCATCCACGTAGATATATCCAACAAACTCCGCCGAGTTCGGCCAGGTTCCGCCAGTGGTTGCGGACTGACAGACTAAGCCAGCAGTCGTGGCGCAGACCAAGGTAGCGGAGGTGGTCGGAACCGCTAACGCCGTCACGTTGAAGGCTGGAGGTTGTACCAGGTATCCTGACCGTTTGAAATGTCATGGATGTACTGGTTCGCCTGCAGGGCCGGAGTGCCGATCGCCGGGATTGAAGTCCCTACCGTCAGGCCGGTGATGGTCGAGACGCTGCAGCCATCATCATAGAAGCGCTGATCTACCCCCACCGCTTGATCCGAGGTCGTTCAAGGCTTCCCGGAGTCCGCAGGTGCCGGAACGCAGAATGTAGGAAGAGTGGGTATTCGAGTTCGGGCAGAGACAGAGTGCAGACCGAAGCGACTCCGCCAGCCGAGGTGCAGGAGTTGGAGTTGAAGGCTACCGTCTCCGTTAAGGTCGAGTTGATGTCGACGATCTTTACCGTGGCATTGGTGTTGAAGGGGTTGAGGTACTTTCCTCCACCAAGCGGCAGGCCCTGGTAGATGACTTGAGGCGGGAAGGTGTAAGCGCCCAGCCCGGAAGTGCTGAGAGAATCGATGTAATAGTTGTACTGGCTGGCGACTCTTTGATTATTAATTCGCCCAGGCCGACAGACCGTAGCGCCCGGGGTTGGGTAAATACGTAGACCCCTGCCGAATGCCATGCCCGCCAAAGCGAACAGCACAAGCAGTGGAGTCAAGAAAAGAAACGAACTAGTGGTGTTTTGGTCATTGTGATATAGCTCCTGAGTTATTAGTTGGTAAAACAAAAGTCATTGAAAAATCGTCCATAGCAAGAGGCGCGGAGTCGCGCCCGAGGTCAGCGCAATCCGCCAAATGCCGCCCACGTAGGTAACCTGAGCCGCCGCGAGGCCGGTAATGTTCGATGAACCCAGCAACTGTGCGCCGTTATTGGGGTCGAGAATGAAGGTGGCTACTCCGCCCGAGGTCTGATCGCGCACCGACAGCAAGCCAAACGCGCCTGGGGTATTCGCCATGTTGGTTGGCGTCGACAGGACCGTTACGTTGGTCTGCCCGGCCCCGGTGTAGAGTCCCGTTCCCGAGCTAACGCTGCCCGAGAAGTAACTGGGCTCACTCGAGACGCCGGACACTACGTTGGTATTGCCGAAGTAGGTCAGCTTGGTTGGGACCACCGCCCCGAGGTTAGCGCAGCCGACAACATTCTGACTGCAATCGTTCGAACTAAATACCAGGCCTTCCACGTCGGAGTAGGCATAGAGCCCGTACTGCTGGGTAACGCCTTCGGTCGAGCCCGAGATTATGTTCCCTGAGATGACCACTTGCGCCGGATGATTGCGAATGGAGATGCCGTTGAATCCCGCATTCGAGGTATTGTTTCCCCCGATCGAGCTGTCGGTGATTTGCACTTGCTCAACTAGCGGGCCGTCAATCAAAATACCGTCATTGGCGTTGGTTCGGATCTGAGCATGGGAGAAAGCAATCTCGGCTCCGCCTGAGATGTGAATCCCGGCGCCGCCTTCCCCCGCCGACCAACAGTCGTCGCAAGCGAAATGGAGCGGGAACGATACCAGGGTCGAATCAAAGAGGAACCCATCTCCCGAGGTCAGGTCGGATTCAAAGTTCCGGAAGAAGAAGGACTGTGGAGGCAATCCACTGAGGGTCTTCCGCATCCACAGGCCATACTTACCCGCGTTGTATCCAAAATAATCCGAGACTGTGACCCCAGTGCATTGACTATCCACTAGGAGCATGACGCCGGTCGTGTTGCCTATGATCCCCACCGCGGAAGTGTTGAGGATGCGCAGGTCGTTTATATAGTCGCAAGCGATGGCTACTCCGGTGTAGGCATTGATCTTCGAGTTGACGATTTCTGCGTCATCGTTGGTCGTGCCCAGAACTTGTCCGGAGGCATGAATCATTATGGTGGAGGGGCCGCCGCCGCGAACGCCAGCGTCCTGAATGCGGCCACCCCCACCTGCCATCAGGATTCCGGTATTGGTCCCGGAAGACAAGAGCAGGTCACAGCCGATAAACCGGCCACTCCTCGCATTCATGGTGATGGCTATGCCAGAGCCGATGTAGCCGATGCTGGCGGTAGAATTGTTGACTCCCAGATTGTCCAAAATGCCTGCGGGCACACACTCCATGGTCTCATTGTCCGCGAAGGAAATCGGCGTCGAGAAGGTCTGTTGCGGGCCCGGGAAGACAACTACATGACATTGTGAGCCTAGAACGCAAGTCGCCGCCGCGAGCGCGTGCTGGGCTCCGAGATCGCCGCCGCCCCAGTAAGCGGCGCACGGTCCTGCAATGTATTTCGTAGAGTTCAGGTTGCAGGCGTTGGGCGAGCCTTGAAATAAGGGACTCCCGCCAATGACGGTAATGCCCCCCGGGAAGGCTATGGGACTGGCGACACTCTGCGTAGCGTTGTTGGCAGGGCTAGCAAAGATTGGGGTTGGGTAAAACACTCCGCTGACATTGCAGTTTCCGGTGCGCGCGCCTTGCGAAACGTTGATGACTCCGCCCGCGCCTCCGTAAGTACACCAGGACTGGGGAAAGCCTGCTACTTGGGAACCGTTCTTATTGATTAAGTTGACGGTGTAATAGGTTCCGGTGGGGACTAACTGATCGGAGAAGTAGATGTTGCAACTCGAGGTGTTGACCGTAGGCGCGGCGCTGCCTGAAAGCAAGGGCTGCGACTGCTGGAATTGCGTCCAGCCGGTCACTGTCCCCTGAATGACTTCCGCGCCTGAGCTGGCACTGATGGCTACGCCGTAGCCCGAGGCCGAACCGGGATGTAAAGAGGGCGGAGTAACGATCAGCGTCCCGCCCGAGAAGGAGACTGAAACCTCTGGGGAAGCGATCGAGTTACCGCTCGGATTGAAGTAGTAGATTTTGACGTAGTAGATTCCTGCTGGCATGGTTCCAGAGGCCAGGTTGACGCTCACAATGGGCAGGACGATCGGATCGGGAACGCCGGCAATGTTGCCTGCGGTCGAGGTGTAGCAGGCAACTTGGTTGGTCGAGAGGGTTGCGGTGTTGGCCAGAATGGCGGGCTGGCTCAGGGAGAAGGAGAGTGTGCCGTTGGTGATCGAGCCGCCCGTAGCCGTCTGGATCTGGCCGGTAATGGTTCCGCCTACCCCGCCGCCGCCGGGCACAACTTGGCCAAGGGCTGAGAGAGTCAATAACGTAAGGATTAAGACTAGAAAGATTCGTTTCATTGAGGGGTCGAGACTGCCGTCGAGGTCGAGGTGGTAGTGACGCTGGTGGCGATCTTTAATCCGGTTCCGGTTACATCCGCATCGAGCAAGGTGACCGCTCCGGTGCGACCGTTGAAGGATGCAACCCCTGCCGTCCCTGCTGTCATGGGAATTTGCGAGAACGCTCCCCCATTGACTGCGATGGCCAAAGCTGGCCCGGTGGTCAGATTCAATGGGCAGATGGCCAAGCCATTGGTCACGGTCACCGCAGCCGTATTCCATGCACAGCCGGTGATATTGGTCTGGGCTGGAATCAGAATCGTAGTTCCGGGCTGCGCGCCTCCGCCGGCGAGAGCGAATAGGAACACCAGCGCGGCCATGAAGATCGAGAACTGTTTGGTGGTCATTGTGGTTTCCTTCCTGAGTTACGAGCAGAGTTACGGGCAAAGATCGTTGCTGATGGGAACGTCGGAACGTTGTTTACATCCGGACTGGCTGGAAGTAGCGGGGATACAGATTTCCGGGTCGAGAATCGTCCCCTCACGAGAGGGGAAGATGAAGCCGCCAGATTCGTGATCTCTCGGCTTCTTGGCGGGCGATCGCCAAAGAAATTAGGTGTTGGCATAGGAATGGTCCACAGAGTCGCTCAGCGGCCTTCCAAAATCCCTTGCGGGGTCATTCCGGAACAGCCCTTAGGAGCGTTTCCTTGTACGGGCAACCCGTGTTCATCGATCTTGCAGGTTTCGACCGCAACGACAAAGCAAAAGCCGCCTGATGGTTCCAGACGGCCTTTGCCGCTCCGGGGGGAGGCGCGACAACAGCGAGATGCTCTGGCTAGGTCGCCGGTTGCAAGAATCATCACCCGAAGGTTCACATACCTTGACTGGCTTCGCTATTAGGCCTAGTATTCAGCGTTAATCGGGTGCTATGGGGCAGCTTTACCCGATCTTGTGCCTGAGTATGAGAAATGGGTTGCCCATTGTTCTCCGGGGGAGAGACAACGCGGCAACCCATTTTTCCCAAACCCTTGCCATTGAAAACTTGGCGGCTGAAAACCACCGTCGAAAACGACCTTAGATCTCCTCTAAAGCCGTCATTTTGCTAATATTCACACGAAGAGGGCGAGACTCCCTTGTGGAGGACCGTGGAGGACCTAGGCCTAGGAGACCTTGGACTTGTCGGGGTGGTTCCATTCAATCTCTCGGCGAAGGCTTTCAGTCGGGGGCGATTAACATGTAGTCCATGTCTGAAGCCTGCGCCTCAGTGAATGGTCTGCGGCAACTATCCGCCCAGAAATACAAAAGCACCGATCAGACGTTTGATTTTTACCAACCGAACGTCTTGAAAACGACGTTTCGTCCCATGGGCTCCATCCTGAGGCGCTGAATTGGCGGGTTCGCAACGGTGCCATGAACCTACTGAATGTACTGTATTCCTCTGCACGAAACCGCTGGTTAAAGTAGCGGTGCGTTCTAGGGCGGTCATCGGTTAGCGTCCCCCGGCATTGACCTTGGCACCCCGCCGGAATAGCCCTTCGTCTGTGTCGGCTACGTCCCATTTTGGGTTCTCTCGCTCGCGAATCCTGGGCGGTCAACCGGCTACGGTCAAGACGCCAATCTTCACATCCTCTCCCCCAGAGAAGGTGGACCGATGTCCAGCCAAGAATGCCGAGAGAAAGTGCTTGCAAAACTGACGACTGCACGATACGAACTCGAAGATGCGCTGAATCTCACAACCCAAGTCGAACGATACGACTCTGCTGTGCTTACGGAATTGACACGCATCAAGCTCGCTTCGATGATCGCCGATCTCAACGGCGTTCTGCACCAGCTTGAGGCGAGCCAGTGATGCAGGCGAGAATCTCGTTCACCAGGATGTCCACAATGGGTGCCAGAGCACTCGTCCGGTAAGGGAGTCTGTGTGGAAAGCAAGAACCTTCAAGTCGTCCAGTCCGGCGAGCGGACCAGTGCCGCTGGAAAGCAGGTCAGCAACGTAGTACTGCTGTCGATCTCTAATGACGACTACAACTCAATTCGTCCTCATCTCGAATATGTCAGCTTGCCAAACCATGTAGTCCTACACGAGGTGGGCAGGAAGCTAGAATTTGCTTATTTCCCGAATCGAGGTTTGGTTTCTCTGGTGGTCGTCATGAAAAATGGAGAAACGGCCGAAGCCGGCATAGTTGGATTTGAAGGCTTTACAGGAACACTGGCGGCGGTTGGCATAAACTGGAGCCCACTGAAGGCGGTTGTTCAAATCACTGGGGACGGATTTCGGGTAAAAGTGCAGGCTTTGCAAAACATTTTGGCATCCGCTCGCGACCTTCACCTGATCTTGAACCGCTATGCCGCAATTCGGGGTATGCAGGTAGCACAGACCGCAGCGTGTAACCGGCTTCACGGTATTGAGCAGCGCCTTGCGCGGTGGTTGCTGATGACTCAGGATAGAGTGGACGCAGAGTCCCTGCCCATTACCCACGATTTTCTCGCAACGATGCTAGGGACAGATCGACCTAGCGTTACGTTGGCAGCCGGTACCTTACGGGCGAGGAACCTCATCGAGTACTCTCGAGGCACTGTGAAGATTCGCAACCGCAAGAAGCTCGAAAAAACCGCCTGCGAGTGCTACGAGGTTACCCAACAGTACAATGGCGCGCTTGGCTTGAAATAAGTTCGCCAGTCAAGATTGTCTTTGAAGAGAAAATGCCACTGTCTCCCCGAGAATCACATGACGAAGCGACTTCGGAATACAGAAAAACCCGTATGCCGCTTTAACCTCCTATTGTGGCACAGTCTGTCGGATGTCAAACATTCCCGCCGTCCCTCGTCGCGACTTTTTCGAAATACAAGCCGATCTTGAGAAGGTCACAGCGCAGCTCAAGGGAGCGAAGGATCCAGACGCCAGACGGAAACTTCTCCGCGAAATGCGCGCACTTCTTGGTGAAGCCAGCCGTGCCGTAGAGTCGACGGGCAGATAGCCGAGACTTTTGCACTACGGAATCGTAGACTCAAAACCGAACCCCGACTCAATTCAGGCCGCTGGAGCTACCCCAGGATGGTGGGGCGGCAATGACCGCGTCCATCGCCGATACGGGAGTCGATGGATGACTCTATTTGCCAAAGCGTCATAGTCGGGCGCATCCGTGGGGCCCTCTTGCGGAGGAGTACTTCTTGGCGCGATCCCGAAAGGCGGCCGCATGGCCGCCGGCGGTCTGTACTGAGCGCCTGGGGCCCGCGACCACCGTCCAAATCCCGTGAGCACGCGCCCAGCGACCTGATCGCCTCACCATTGGCCTTGAACGACGATGCGGCCACGAATGGGAACCTTTCACTCAACCGATGAATGTGGCTTGCCCTAGACGATCGAGGGGTATATATTCTGTTCCCATAGATGGTCGAGTGGAACATGGAGGTCCACGGTGGAAAGCAGACAGCCCAGTGGAGAAATGGTGCAAGGCACGCTCGACATGCTCATTTTGCGGACGCTGGTGGTGGGTCCGGCACACGGGCACACGATCGCAAGCGTGATCGAGCGCTCTTCGGAGAATGTGCTGGAAGTAGAACAGGGGTCGCTGTATCCCGCACTCCATCGGCTGGAAGATCGGGGGTGGGTGAGTTCCTCTTGGGGCCCGAGCGAGAACAATCGCAGGGCAAGATTCTACAAACTCACGGCCTCCGGCAAAAAGCAATTGACCGCGCAGACGGAGCGTTGGCGCTTGCTCGTCGCTGCCATCGGCAGGGTCTTAGGTGAAGCCACGAAATAGGAGGTCGTCGTGAGTCTCAAAAGGCTTTTTCTCCGGTCGCGTGAAGACGCAGAGTTGTCGGAAGAACTCGAATCCCATCTCGCGCACGAGATGCAGGACAATCTGGCGCGGGGTATGAGCCCCGAAGCGGCACGCCGGCAGGCTTATTTGAAGTTGGGGAACCCGCTGCTCATCCGTGACCAGGTCTGGGAAGCAAACCGGGTTGCCTGGATCGAAGATGCCTGGCGCGATCTGCGCTACGCGGCACGCATCCTGGCGAAGGCGCCCGGCTTCACTTGCGTTGCCGTCCTGGTGATGGCTCTCGGCATTGGCGCGAATACCGCGATCTACAGTTTCCTCGATTCGCTTCTTCTCCGTTCTTTGCCGGTTTCCGACCCGGCCTCTCTTGTCGTCATCAACTGGCACCAAAGGAACGAACGTTCCGACAACGTCATGCAGAGCATGAGCGGCAGCACTTTTGACGACGATCGATTAGGAGTGGTCGGCGGAATCTTTCCTTACCCCGCCTTCGAGCGCTTGCAAAAGAATACCGCTGTGTTTTCCGACCTGTTTGCTTACGCTCATACCAGAGAGGTTCGCACGCTGAGTTTGTCCGTCGAAGGGCAGGGTGAAACCGCCAGTGGCGAGCTTGTTTCGGGCGAGTATTTTAACGGGCTTCGTGTGGTCCCGGCGGCCGGGCGGCTGATTGCGGCAGACGATGACCGCATGGGCGCACCCGCGTTGGCTGTGCTGAGTTTTGAATTCAGCGAGACGCTTTTTGGAGGGGCGGCAAATGCCGTCGGACGATCGATCCTCATCAATAATCTGCCCTTTACTGTACTAGGCGTAACTCCCCCTGAGTTCTTCGGAGTGGACCCCTCGATGGCTCCGGATGTTTACCTTCCGATGCACACCAACTTGCTGTTCGGAGCACAGATTCCCTTCGGATTCGCGTCGTCAGACTATCTCGACGCGAATTATTACTGGCTGGAGATCATGTGCCGATTGCGCCCCGGTGTCACGGTGGCGCAAGCGCAAGCGGAAGTCGCACCACGCTTTCAGCAATGGGTTGCCACTACAGCGCAGAATGACCAGCAGCGCGCGAATCTTCCCGCTCTCTACCTCAGGGAGGGAGCCAGCGGATTGGACACTTTGCGGCGGCGGTTTTCGAGGCCGCTCTACGTGTTGATGACACTGGTGGGGTTAATTCTCGCGATTGCCTGTTCCAATGTCGCCAATTTGATGCTGTCGCGCGCGGCCTCGCGCAAACGTGAAATCGCGCTTCGGCTCAGCGAAGGGGCGAGCCGGTTTCGAGTGATCCGGCAACTATTGACGGAAAGCCTACTGCTGGCTTCCCTGGGGGGTGTGCTCGGTATCCTGCTGGCAGCTTGGGGAATTCGAATTCTCGAACTTTTGCTGGCAAGCGATGCCAGGAACTCCACACTGCACGCTGCACTGAACGGGCACGTGCTGGTAGTGGCGACCGCACTTTCGGTACTGACTGGCATTCTGTTCGGACTTGCGCCAGCAGTGCAGTGCGCGAATCTGGATCTGGTAACAGCCTTGAAAGAAACCCGCACCACCCGGCCTCGCTCCCGTCATTCCTTCTTGCCCATCAGCATGACGCAACTTCTGGTTATAGGTCAGGTCGCGATTTCTCTGTTGCTGCTCATCACTGCCGGGCTGTTTGTTCGGACTCTTTCAAACCTGCAGTCAGTCAATCTGGGCTTCAATCGAGAAAACCTTCTTCTGTTCCGGATCAACGCCCATCAATCGGGACACAAGGATGCGGATGTCTCTGAGTTTTATGAGCATCTCCGCGAGCGCCTGGCTTTGCTCCCGGGGGTGCGCAGCGCCAGTCTCTCGGAGGGCTCGCTGATCGTGGGCGAGGATGAAGTACCCATCAGCTTGCCGGGCTTTCCCCCAAACGAACAAACTCGCTACAAGGCCGTGGGACCGGATTACCTGAGCACGATGCAGATTCCGATTCTTGCTGGGCGCGACATCACGGGGCATGACCGCCCCGGTTCGCCGCCTGTCGCCGTCATCAGTGAGGAGTTCGCGCGGTTGAATTTTGCCGGCCAGAATCCGCTCGGACGACACCTCATGTTATGGAAGGATTTTCGAGAAAAGAACCTGGTGCGTGATATGGAGGTCGTCGGTATCTCCCAGAACGCGCGCTATGGCAGTCTGAAGCGGGAGACGCTGCCGGTAATCTATATTCCATACAATCAAGGCTATCCGCAGCCGAACGAGATGATGTTTGTGCTGCGCACAGTGGGCGATCCTACTGCATTCGTCAACTCAGTCCGCGAAGTGGTTCACCAGGCGGATTCGCGCTTGCCGATTTCCGACTTTCGAACTCAGAAAACCGAGATTGCCGACACCATTCGTCAAGAAATTATGCTTGCCGAGCTGTGTTCTGCCTTCTCCATCCTCGCGTTAATCATCGCCTGCGTGGGGCTCTACGGCGCCATCTCCTACAGCGTCGCCCGCCGCACAAGCGAGATCGGCCTTCGCATGGCGCTGGGAGCGCAACGTGGCCCGGTCCTGTGGATGATTCTCCGGGAGGTCTCTGTACTGGCGCTTGTCGGGCTTGGGGTAAGTCTGCCCGTTGCATTGGGAACATCGAAGTTCGTAGCGTCTCTGCTTTTCGGGATGAAATCAAACGATCCTCTGACGTTCTCGATCGCGGTAGCGATTTTCGTCGCCGCAGGACTTCTAGCCGGATGGATACCTGCTCACAGGGCGGCTCATATCGATCCGATGAGCACGCTCAGGTGCGAATGAGGCATTCATCTTACTTGTTCACTCCTTCCGCTTCAGACGGTGGGTAGCGGTATGCGATGTCAGCATTCGTAGAGCGTCCTGCCCCATTGTGCGCGCGAGATGGTCGCCATATTCGTGGAGATCGCCGCGACTGGGGGGAAGGAGCTAAGAGGGCAATCCTCATCGGATGGGCAAAGGCGGAAGAGGCGCGTGCGATGGGGCGCGCCTGGCGCTGAAACCGGCACAGACGGGACTACCCCCAGACAAAAACACCAGTGGCGACTCCTGACGTCCGACCACGATTGGGTGCGCTAAGGAGGGAAAGGTGAGCGGTTTTTAGAGCGGCCCGCGCTGCCGACACTGTCGGCAACGAGCGCAAGACGGAACCGTGGAACTTACTTTGGTTTGCAGGCTGCAGGATTTCCGAGGCTTCCGTCGATCCAGTCCTCGTGCTTCGGTGATATCTTGGGTGTGAAATGGGGCAGGAACCACGGGAGTGAACCGTAAAATTCCGAACGGCCGGTCATAGCTCATGGACGTACTAAAAAATCTGTTCGAGCAGCGATTTCACTTGCCGGTGGAGCGGTTACAGCCTCTGCAGGGGCAACTCGGAGGCTCAGGGCGCAGAATCATTCGTCTGACTGGCGGAGACACAAGCGCCATCGGCATTCTCTACGACGTGCGCGAAGAGAACGCAGCTTTTCTCGAATTCTCCCGGCATTTTCGGCGTCATGGTTTGCCCGTTCCCGAGATTTATGGCGAGGATCTGGATCATGGGGCATATCTCGAAGAGGACCTCGGGGACACGTCGCTATTCGAGTTTCTTTCCAAGCACCGTTCGGGCGATCGAATCGATCCTGCGGTGATCGAAGCCTATCGCAAGGTCATTGCAACCTTGCCCAGATTCCAGGTGGAGGCCGGGCGCGACTTGAATTACAAGGTATGTTATCCGCGCGGGAGTTTTGACCGGCAGTCGATTTCCTGGGATTTGAATTATTTCAAGTATTATTTTTTGCGGTTGGCGGGCATTCCTTTCAGCGAACAGGCGCTGGAAGACGATTTCCGAAATTTGACGAAGTTTCTGCTGAGCGCGGGTCGAGACTGCTTTCTCTATCGCGATTTCCAATCGCGAAACATTATGCTGCGCGACGGGCAGCCTTTTTTCCTGGACTACCAGGGCGGGCGCAAGGGTGCGCTGCAGTATGACGTCGCTTCTCTTCTGTACGACGCGAAGGCGGACCTTCCGCCTGAATTGCGCCAGGAGTTACTCGATCACTATCTGGACACGCTTGCCGGCTTCGTCGTTGTGAAGCCCGAGACGTTCATGCATCACTACTACGCATTCGTGTACATCCGCATCATGCAGGCGCTGGGTGCGTATGGGTTTCGTGGATTCTATGAGCGTAAAGTGCATTTTCTGCAGAGTGTGCCGTATGCGCTGAAAAACCTGCGTTGGCTGCTGCACAATGTCACCCTACCGATTGCCTTGCCGACCCTTACCGCGGCTTTTCACAGCATGCTGGCTTCGGAAAAATTGCAAGGCCTGGCGTCGGATGCGGACAATCTGGTCGTGCGGATTTTCAGCTTCAGTTTTCACCGTGGCCTGCCGAAAGATGACAGCGGAAACGGCGGCGGGTTTGTTTTTGATGGACGGAGCCTGCCAAATCCTGGGCGCGAGGAGCGATTCAAGAAACTGACGGGCAGAGACGCTCCGGTGATCGAGTACCTGAACCAGCAAGAGAGCGTGCATCCCTTTCTGGCGAGCGTGATGTCTCTGGTGGATAGCAGTGTGAACAGCTATCAGAGCAGGGGATTCAAGAATCTGATGGTCTCGTTCGGATGCACGGGCGGCCAGCATCGGTCGGTGTATTTGGCAGAGCAGGTCGCGAAGCGTCTGCAGGGTAGAAATGGCGTCGAAGTGGTCGTGCGTCATCGTGAACTGGAGAGGATGGAAGCGGAGTCAGCGGAGGCGCATTCCGCGCCCGAGCGCGCCAAAACGGAACGAGCCGGGCGATGAAGGCAATGATTCTGGCCGCTGGCTTAGGCACGCGGTTGCGTCCGATGACTGACGATCGCCCGAAAGCTCTGGTGGAGGTGGCTGGCCACACGCTGTTGGAGATCACGCTTCGGCGGTTGAATAAGTTTGGAATTCGCGACGTGATCGTCAACGCGCATCACTTTGCCGACCTGGTTGTCGATTACCTGAAGAAGAGTGACAACTTCGAGATGCGAGTCGAAATCTCGCGCGAAGAGGTTTTGCTCGACACCGGCGGCGGGCTGAAGAAGGCGGCATGGTTCTTTCTAGAGGATCCTTCGCACGAGCCGTTTGTTCTGCATAACGTCGATGTGCTCAGCGACATTGATCTTGACCGGATGGTGAAGTTTCACCGAGAGAATGATGCGCTCGCGACGCTGGCGGTGCAGAAGCGCGAGACCTCACGATACCTCCTGTTTGACGAGCAGAATCGGCTGTGTGGACGGCGTCGGGGACGCGAGCCAGCACCTGAAATTGTCCGATCGTCAGAACATTTGCAGGCGCTGGCGTTTTCGGGAGTGCATGTGATTTCCTGGCGATTTCTGGAAATGATTGAAGAGCAAGGGGCTTTTTCAATCATTTCGTCTTATTTGCGTTTGTCGGGCCAAGGGGAAAAGATCGCGGCGTTTCGGGCGGATCAGTATTATTGGCGTGATTTGGGCAAGCCGGAAAACGTGGCGCAGGCAGCGCAGGATGTGGAGCGCCAGGTTGTTCGACTTTGACGATGGTGCCGTCCCGACGGGACTCGGCTCTGCTTTCAAGGGGTTACCCGGGACTTACGGGTTTGGCTAACCCATGTGGCCGCTTTCGCGGCTGGAATTCTGATGGTCTGAACAGCTCCGCCCCTGCTCCGCTTTCCTACAAAGCAAGTCGGCCCGCTCGAATGGGAGGCCTGAGGAGGCCTGACTTTGCACTTGCAGCAGGCCGGTGCCTTCGATACCATCTCTGCATCCTTGATGGAACTATGAATAACGGCTATCTGCACCGAATTAGTGTCGTGGACAGCGGGGTACGAGTCTTTGTACCCTCTCCGGTGTGGAGGGAACCAGTGAGCTGAGAAACGAGAAATCTTGAAGGCTCCCGAATCCCGCCCCGCCAGAAACGCTGGCTTGGTGGGTTTTGCTTTTTAGGAGCTTCCTCGGAGGTCGAATGAAGGACAATACATCGATGACGGGAGCAGGCATCCTGTGGGAGTGCCTGGAACGCGAGGGCGTTCAGCACGTGTTTGGGTATCCCGGAGGTGCCATCCTGCCCGCTTATGATGCGCTCAAGCACAGCAAGATCCATCATGTGTTGGTTCGCCACGAACAGGGGGCGACTCATATGGCCGATGGCTACGCTCGCGCCAGCGGGCAGGTAGGAGTCGCGGTCGCCACGTCTGGACCAGGCGCCACCAACATGGTCACAGGAATTGCGACGGCCATGCTCGATTCGTCGCCGATCGTGTGCATTACGGGCCAGGTTGGCAGCAAACTCATCGGGTCTGATGCCTTTCAGGAAACCGACATCACCGGAGTCACTCTTCCTATCACGAAGCACAATTATCTGGTGACGCATGCGAGTGAAGTAGCGCGAACGATTCGGGAAGCGTTTTATGTGGCGCGCTCGGGGCGGCCGGGGCCGGTGCTGGTCGATATCACCAAGGACGCGCAGCAAACAACTTGCGCGTTCGACTGGGAGGCCGCCAAACCGCAGTTGCCGGGCTATCGTCCCGATCTGTCGCCTGAGCCGAAGGAATATGAGCACGCGCTGGAGCTAATCCACAACTCCAAGCGACCGGTGATTCTGGCGGGTCACGGCATCATCATTTCCGGCGCGATGAATGAAGTCCGTGAATTTGCTGAGCGCGCCGGCATTCCTGTCGCGCTTACGTTGCTGGGTTTGGGAGCGTTTCCTGCGTCGCATCCTCTGAATCTCGGCATGATGGGCATGCACGGCGAGGCTTGGGTGAATCACACGATTCAGGAAGCTGACCTGCTGCTGGCGTTCGGGATGCGTTTCGATGATCGCGTGACCGGCAACCTGAAGACGTACGCGTCCAATGCCAAGAAGATCCACATCGAGATTGATCCCGCGGAGATCAACAAGAACGTGAAGGTGGATGTTCCTCTGGTCGGAGATCTGCGGGAAGTGCTGCACGAGTTATTGCCCAACGTGGAATCGATTGACCGCAGCGAGTGGCTGGATTCGATCGACAAACTAAAAGGCGATGCAGCGGTGCGCGATATTCAGAACCTGCCCGATAGCGGACATCTGTATGCGGCTCATGTGATCAACGATCTTTGGCGTGAGACTCGCGACGCCGAGACTGTAGTGGTGACCGACGTGGGCCAGCATCAGATGTGGGAGGCGCAATACTACAAGCATGAAAAAGCTCGAAGCCTGATTACTTCTGGCGGTTTGGGCACCATGGGCTTCGCACTTCCGGCTGCGATTGGCGTCAAAGTCGCGCGACCGGAGGCAGAGGTGTGGGTGGTAGTCGGCGACGGCGGCTTCCAGATGACGTTGTGCGAACTGGCGACCGTTGTGCAGGAGAAGCTGAAGGTCAACATCGCCATCATCAACAACGGCTTTCTTGGCATGGTGCGGCAGTGGCAGGAGTTCTTTTACGAGCGCAATTACGCGGCGACGCCATTGCTGAATCCGGACTTCGCCAAACTGGGCGAGGCCTATGGAATTCGCAGTATGACCGTGACCGAGCGGTCGCAGGTCGTGCCCTCAGTGCGGGCGGCGCGGCAACATGATGGCCCTGTGCTTATCAATTTCCGGGTGGAACAAGAAGACACGGTGTATCCAATGGTCGCGGCCGGGGCGTCATTGCACGAGATGATTCGGCGTCCGAGCAAGATTGTCGAGACGGCCGCGGACGAATAGAGAAAAATGCTGAACACATACGTGGTGTACGTGGAAAACAAACCGGGCGTGCTGACGCGCGTGGCCTCGCTGTTTCGCCGCCGCGCTTTTAACATCGATTCCCTTACGGTCGGCCGCACGGAAAAGCCCGAGGTCTCGCGAATGACCATTACGGTCGAAGCGGATCACGACCAGGCCCGCCGTATTGAAGCCAATCTGTACAAGCTCGTGAACGTCTTGTTGGTGGAAAACATCACGAACGAGCCCGCTATCGTTCGCGACCTGGCGATGATCAAAGTCGCGGCTACTCACGAAGCGCGGTCGCATGTGCTGGAACTGGCCAGCGTGTTCCGCGCGAGAGTGGTTGACGTGGCCCCCGAGTCGCTCACCATCGAGATCACCGGGGCCGAGGACAAGATTGACGGCCTTCTCGAGGTGCTGCGCCCCTACGGAGTACTGGAGATGGTTCGGACCGGAATTGTCGCCATGAGGCGCGGCAAGGCCGCGGCGGGAGCGCCCGCCCTCAACTCGGATCAGGACGTTGCCGAAGAGGATGTTTCTCACTCGGTCTGAGTGCTGACGAGGCTGAGTTTTTTCCGGACGGGCGTCGTCGGTTGGAACGGTTCAACTCGGAACCCCTCTCGGCTCTGACGGTTACCTCCGGCGGAAGGTTTTCGGTGCCGCTGGCCAGTCACCCTCCGAACATTACCAAAGTTTACCTGAAAACGTACAAATCATTGTTTCTAAAGATGTTAGCTGCTATTCATATAAGGCTGGGCGTTTCCCTCTCCCGGCCCTTACTTACATGACTGGCGCATCTAGCGTCTCTATGAGTCTGCCGCCAAACTCGCGATCCTGGAGAGGACTGTCCGCGTTCGCCAAGTTGTATATCAGCTTGGTGGTAATGGCGGGCATGGCCACATTGGTCTACGGTGGGATTCACCAGACCAGTAAGAATATTGCTGAATTCATTTGTTATTTAGGAATCTCCGTTCTCGCATCGCGGCTGAAGGTGAGCCTTCCTGGAATTACCGGCACACTGTCGGTAAATTTTCTTTTCATACTGATCGGCGTTTTGGAACTCAGCTTTGCCGAAACCCTCATTCTGGGTGCAGTGTCAATGCTCGCCCAGTGCTTGTATCCAGAGCGTCCCAGGGCGATTCAGGTGACGTTCAATGTTTGCGCAGGTTCTATTTCAACGGCGCTGGCGTACCTGGTGTACCACCATCCGTTGCCGAACGTGTTGATCTCGAATCGACCGGTGCTTCTGGGAGTGGCGGCGACGGTCTACTTTATCGCCAACGCGGGCTCAATCGCGGCCGTCATTTCACTGACCGAGCGCCAGCCGATGACCAGGATTCTGGTGGACTGCTACTTCTGGTCATTCCCCTACTATCTGATTGGAGCCGGGATCGCCGGCGGAATTGCGTGGCTTGACGAGACCTTCAATTGGGAAACGTCGCTATTGCTCGTGCCGGCAGTCTATCTCATCTACCGCTCCTACCGGCTCTATCTGGGCAAGCTGGAAGACGAAAAGCGCCACGTGGAGGAAATGGCCAACCTGCATCTTCGGACCATTGAGGCGTTGGCTCTGGCGATTGAAGCCAAAGATCACACGACTCACGAGCACTTGCAGCGGGTTCGCATCTACGCGATCGAAGTCGCCAAGGAGCTAGGCGTGAAAGGGCCCGAACTGGAGGCCTTGCATGCTGCCGCACTGCTGCACGACATCGGCAAACTTGCCGTACCGGAACACATCATTTCGAAGCCAGGCCGTCTGACGCCGGAAGAATTCGAAAAGATGAAGATTCATACTTTGGTTGGCGCCGAGATTCTGGAGCGCGTACGTTTTCCATATCCGGTCGTGCCGATCGTGCGCGCCCACCATGAAAAATGGGACGGCTCGGGTTACCCCATGGGATTAAAGGGAGCGGAGATACCGATCGGTGCCCGAATTCTTTCAGCCGTGGATTATCTCGATGCGCTGGCGTCCGATCGACAATACCGGCGAGCACTGCCGATGCGCGATGTGATTCAGAAGCTGGCCGCAGAGTCGGGTAAGTCGTTTGATCCGAAGGTCGTCGATATCCTGCAAAAGCGCTATCAGCAATTGGAACGGCTCGCTGTGGCAAAGTCGGCGAACGATCCGATAGGTCCGCTTTCCACCTCCATCAAGATCGAACGAGGCCTCGAACCGGCCGCCGGCTTTGAAAATGCTACCGCTCAAGACTATGCCGGACGCGAAAACACGTTCTTATCGTCGATTGCTGCCGCCCGGCAGGAGGCGCAATCGTTGTTCGAACTGAGCCAGGACCTGGGTGCCTCGCTCAGTTTGACCGAAACGTTGTCCGTGTTCTCCGTGAAGCTCAAGCCGATGGTGCCTTACGACGCGATCGCCATCTACATCAAGCGCCAGGACGAACTCATCCCCGAATATGTGAACGGAGATAACTACCGGTTGTTCTCGTCCTTGCGGATTCCTGTCGGACAGGGACTCTCCGGCTGGGTGGCGCACAACCGGAAACCGATTATCAATGGCAATCCGTCTGTCGAACCGGGATATCTGAACGACCCTTCGAAGTTCAGCACCTTGCGCTCTGCTCTTGCGGTGCCCCTGGAAGGAATCTCGGGGGTGATCGGAGTTTTGGCGCTCTATCGCGGCGAGCGCGACGCCTTTACCACCGATCACCTGCGCATCTTGCTCGCGGTTAGCGGCAAGATGGCGCTCTCGATTGAGAATGCGCTGAAGTACCAGCAGGCGGAAGACTCGGCGACCACGGACTACCTCACGGGGCTGCCCAACGCTCGCTCGCTTTTTCTGCAGCTCGACCGAGAACTCGCGCGCTGCAAGCGCGACAATCTGGCGCTCACTGTCATGGTTTCAGACATGGACGGGTTCAAACAGATTAACGACCGCTTCGGCCACCTCGAGGGCAATCGGGTGCTGCGCCTGTTCTCCCAAGCCCTGAAAGACAGTTGCCGCGAATACGATTATGTTGCGCGCATGGGCGGGGATGAATTCGTGGTCATTGCTCCGGGCCTTACCGCCGATTCGGCGGGAAAGAAGGCGGAGCAGATGCGGGCCCTGGCCCGGCAGGCAGGAAACGAAGTTTGCGGCGAAGATATTCTCTCACTGAGCGTGGGACGCGCCCTTTATCCGGACGATGGCAATGACGCAGAGCAAATTCTCGCCGAAGCCGATCGCCGCATGTACCTAGAAAAGCAGAAGCAGATTTCCTATAAGGATCGTCGTTCGCACCCGCGGGTCAAGTGCCGAGTTACCATCGAAATGCTGACGGAGACGGGCGGAACTCCTATGTTCGCCAACCTGACCGACGTCAGCATGGGCGGCTGCTATATCGAAACCAGCACAATTCTGGCGGCTGGTAGCATCATTAAAGTGGGATTCTCGATGGATGACGCTAATTTGTCGGCTGAGGGCGTGGTGGCGAGACTCGATCCTGGCTGCGGATTGGCGATACAGTTCCGGGAAATGAACCGAGAAGGCCGGGAGCGTATGCTCAAGGTGCTCGAGTTCGTGCAGAAGACGACCACGTTTTACAACAACCGCTACCTCAGCAGTCTGACGAAAAGCTGATTGCGCTGCGGTGGGCAGAACTTGGGAGAGCCGAACCCACGGGATGATTGGGCCGCGATCCTGCATGTGTGCGGTCGAGTTCGGCGTCTGGCCCTCCATCTCGAGCCGGGCTTCCTCGCCGCAATTGTGAGCCAGGTCCCGCACCGTGTGCGGAAACCTGTTCCAGACATTTCCGATCGGGGGCTGGCGCGTTTTCGTGACCTCTTCCTGCAGTTCGGTCGCGATCAGATTCATTCGCTGGGAAACGGCCTGAAGGTCGAGGTCTTGCACGTTGTGCGAGAACCAGTTCCGGAGCCGCTTCTAGCTTCGTTCACGGGCTCGAGGACGTACGCGCGACAGCTGGCAATTCGTCTGTACGCCACATCGGCATTCGCGAAAATGACATAAATTGTGCGCTTAGGCCCCGTCATTGCGATTCATCCTGTAACCGCGGGACAGAAATATAGAGCATAGTTCGGAGGCATTCTGCTTGAGTGCACGCTTTGGTGCTTGCCCACGCTTGAAGCCGGATGTCTAGCCCCTTACACTGGAAATATGCATGCGCACGTCCATGGCGCCGGTGGTCCTTCGCGGGTTTTGAAGGTTTCACTCGCCGTGACCCTGGTCTATATCGTTTTGCTGGTCGTGGCCGGCATTCGCGCGCATTCCCTGGCCCTGCTGTCTGAGGCCGGACATAATCTCTCCGACTTCCTTGCGCTGCTGCTGTCCTTGGTCGCGGTCTATTTCCAATCGCGCCCCGCCAGTTCCACCAAGACCTACGGCTACCATCGCGCGGGGGTGCTGGCGGCGTTGGTCAACGCCACTTCCCTGGTCGCAGTTTCGTTTTTTATCTTCTACGAAGCATTTCGCCGCCTGCAGCACCCGGAGCAGGTGCAGGCAAGCGTGATGATGTGGGTCGCCGCTGCCGGTGTCGCCATGAATGGAGGTATCTCTCTGCTTCTGTATCGATGGAGCAGGGGAACCGGTGGCGATGTCAACATTCGCAGCGCGTTGCTGCACGAAGTCGGGGATACGCTTTCGACGGCGGCGGTTATTGCGGGTGGCTGGGTCATCCTGGTGACGGGAAATTACTGGATTGATTCCGCTCTCTCTTTCGGGATCGGCGTGTTGATTCTGTGGTCTGGCTTCGGCATCGTGCGCGAGACGCTCAACATTTTGCTCGAAGGCACGCCACGGGGTATGAAGCTGGAAAAGATCGAGTCGGCCATCCGGTCGATCGATGGAGTAAATGAAGTCCACGATCTTCACGTCTGGAGCATCGGCTCAGAGAGCCACGCGCTTTCTTGTCATATTTCGATCGCAGACATTCCTCCTTCGGTCAGCGAACGCATCCTGCGAGACGTGAAGGAATGCCTGACGCATGACTTCCGCATTGTTCATACGACGATCCAGTTTGAGCACGTGGTGTGCGAAGTGGCGCATGGGTGCGTCATTCCAGTGGGGGAGACTGAAGAGCAGCATCATCACCACAGTCACTGAGTCCATACCGGGCCTTGAGTCTATTGCGGTTGCTGATCGTAGATCTCCCGCGCCCGCTCAATCGTGTCGGCCTCTTCCGCCGATTTGTCTGGCCGCAGCCGCACGATCCTGGGGAAGCGCAGCGCGTAGCCGCTCTCATGGCGATCGGACCGCATCATGTTGTTGAATGCCACTTCCAGCACGATCTTGGGCTCCACCTCCCGCCGGAATCCCTGATCTTCGACCGTGTGATCGAGGAACCACTGGGTCATGTCGGCGATCTCGACATCAGTGAGACCGGAATATGCTTTGCCGATGTTGACGAGCCGGTCGCCGTCCCACACGGCGAAGGTGTAATCGCTAAGCACGCCCACTCGCTTTCCATGCCCGTACTCCACCGCGGTGACGACGACATCGAGCGTGGCCAGTTCGCGTTTCATCTTCAGCCATGACTTGCCGCGCTTGCCCGGCGTGTAGGACGAATCGAGATCCTTGATCATCAAGCCTTCATTTCCTCGCGCCTGCGCGGCGGCGAACAATTCTTCCAATTCGTCTGCGGAACGAGCTCGAAATACAGGCGCGCGGATGATGCTGGTAGGGGCGATTTCGCTCTGCTCCCCGAACGCAAATTTCCCTTGTCTGGGTTTGCTTCCCGTCTCCGTGCCTGCGTGGTGAATGACTCGTTTTGCTGCCAGCAGCTCATCGAGAATCCTGGCGCGTTCGCGCAGCGGGCGATCCATCGCCAACTCTCCGTTGAGGTAGAGCACGTCGAACGCCAGGAATGCGACGGGGATGTCCCGCAGCATCTTGTCACTGACTTTCTTCCTCCCCAAGCGCTGCTGCAAAGCGCTGAAGGGCCGTGCTTTCCCCATCTCCATTGCCTTCTGCTCGCTCACTTCCGATGCAGCCTCATCCACCACTTGCCGCGCTTTAGAAAGATCCTTGGGATATTCCCAGGCCACGATTTCTCCATCGAGAATGACGTCGTGCGGCAGTCCGGCCAGTGCTCCCGGCAATTCCGGGAACGACTCGGTGATCTCATCCCGGGTGCGCGAAAACAGCTTTACTTCGCCGCCCGCCACGTGGGCCTGCGCTCGGATGCCGTCATACTTGTCCTCCACGGCGGCCTCGGCAAAGTAACTTAACCCTTCCTCGGCTGACTCGATGGGACTCGCCAACATGAACCCTAAAGGGTGGAACAAACGCATCTGTGCCCGCGCCAGTGCTCCCCGAGATGCCAATCGGACGCTCTCGCCGATGTCTCCCAGAAGCATGTTGGCCCGTTGCACCTCGATCAGAGTTGCGCCGTAGGCTTTAGCGATCGCCTCTTCTACGAGGCTCTCCTTCAATCCAATCCGGAGATCGCCGGTCATGATCTTGATGACGTATTTAGCCTCGAGCGGAGTCGCGCGTGAAATGAGACCGCGGATGATGGGCGCCTTGGCTGCGGGCCCTCGTGCCCCCGCAATCTGACGAAAGGTCCTCTCCACTTCCAGTACCCCGAGACCCTGATCGGAGCGTTGAGGAAGAAGCTCTCCTGCCACCGATCCAAGGTCACCGTGCCGTCGATAAGCGGCCGTCAAGTCGCTTTCGTCTTTGCCCGAGAGATCGGCCACAATTCGCGACAACGCTCGCCCGCCCACCTGCAGCGTGGTCTCTTCCCAAGACGGGAACGATCGCCCGGAAAGGAAGGTCGCCGCCACAGCCGCTTCATCGGTGGGACGGGACTTCAAATAGTCCGATAGTTAGGTGGTTGGCAACAG
>Ga0210406_10001006_pt1 | contig 36173 bp, 30 predicted proteins | sample IncBWC30MmetaG_FD_155454 | JGI IMG/M metagenome (GOLD analysis project Ga0210406, IMG submission 155454) | Forest soil microbial communities from Barre Woods Harvard Forest LTER site, Petersham, Massachusetts, United States - Inc-BW-C-30-M | ecosystem: Environmental > Terrestrial > Soil >... | reverse complement strand
GAATGTGCTTGGAGCAATGGATGTATGCCTCCAGAACAGAAACCACAACCCACCGCTCCGGACCGCGCCCCGGCGCAGCAGGCATATCCTCGCGAACGGGTTCAGACGCAGATGCAACCCTAAGAAATTCATCATTCTCGACGATCCGGGCCCGTCCATTGACATGAAGCCCGATCCTATCGGTGAAATCTAGGAACAGAAGCCCCACGTGTGGATTCTCGGAAATATTGCCAAGGCTCGACATCACTCCGTTACCTCGGTACTCGGGATATGCAAGAGTTTTCTCGTCAAGCACGCGAACGAATCCGGCCGATCCTGCGCGAAAAGAAGCGTCGGCTTCTCCATGCCTATCGGCAGTCCCAACAAACATCACTTCTTGCTTGGTGACGAAAGCCTGCATCAAGGGGTTGAGGTAACCGAGTACCTGATGGCGATAGAAGGCATTCGCGCGTGAAGTTGTATTGCACTTTTCTTGAAGCTCATGCTCTCCATTCGATCCGGGGAGCGCAACTGCTTCAGGCCTTGACATAATCGTAGATAAGCTCCTTTTTGTCTTATCGTGGGACGGGCTCACTGAAGGTCAGCTTTGGGCTCAAGCCCTACTCACCCGCATGCGCAGCGACCTCACAAAGAACAGACGCAAGCAGTGAGAAACCAGCCATTGTTGGCCTTCGTTTCTGTTTGTTTCCTTCCTATTCGGGCGAATGTAGATGCTCAGGGAACACCACGGCCAAAGCGCGTAAGCGCGTCGTAAACCAGTTGTCCTTGGGAAGCTAAATACGGAGCGGGGCGCAAGTAGATTTGGGTGTCAACGTCGACTCGTCAAGAGTCCAACTTTTTGGACTCCGACACGCTTCGCAAGTTCAACAAAAGGTTCGCGTCTCCATTCAGTGTTGATCGCCCGACTGATGCACTGATTCCTCCGGTGCTACTTTTCTTTATGACTTCAACTTCGGCAATCACAAGTAAGACGCTTAACAGCTGCGGGAGATTACAAACCGTTTGTCAAACTCTTGTCATCAAATGGGACTAAGATCGCCGAGCTGCAAACCAGGTTTCAGCAACTGCTAGCGCAACAACTCGCAACCCACAGTACTCGCTCCTCAGACTTGTTTACGCGGAACTCTCCGGCCCCGGGATGAGCTGGTAGATCGAGAATTCTCAATCTCTATATCAAGCCTCGACTTGATTGATACGAACTCGATTTCCGGCAGGCAACGAATTGAAACCGCAGCGAACATCTGGCGGAGGATCTAAAGATGGTTCGTCTTATAAACGCTCTGGCTAAACTAGGTATTTTCGCAAGCGATCTTGATTACCGCTTGATCCGCGCGTCAATGGTGATCATGTGCTTTTTCTTTGGCTATCAAAAGTGGTTTCCATACGAAGCCGACGCATTGATTCCTTACCTCTAGCTTGACTCAAATCGCATATCACTCACATTTAGCTCGCACGCGAGAATCGGGGTGTTGTGAGTCCTCAGACGTTCTCGCTTTCGGACCAACCATGGACTCTTGGTTCAGACCGTTGCCGCGTCAATGTAGCTGATTGCTGCGCGCCTAATCCTGTCAGTTTGGTTTGCCAACGCTTATCTTTAGGCGTGGGCTACTTTGAGAATTAGTTTTCCAGTATTCTCGCCCTTGAACAGTTTCAGCAACGTCTCGGGGAATATTTCGAGGCCCTCTACGATTTCCTCGCGCGATTTGAGTTTGCCGGCCGTCATCCACGCCAAGATCTCCCGTGCCGCCTCGGGGTAGCGATCGGCGTAGTCAAATACGACCATACCTTTCATGCTCGCGCGATTCACGAGAAGAGAGAGATAGTTCGATGGTCCTTTGATTGGCGCGGTATTGCAGTATTGTGAGATTGCGCCGCAGATGACCACTCGTGCGCCGCGCGCGAGCTGCGTGAGCGCAGCGTCAAGGATGTCGCCGCCGACGTTGTCGAAATAAACGTCAACGCCATTCGGGCAATGCTTCCGCAGAGATTTGCCGACATCCTCCGACTTGTAGTCGATGGCGGAGTCGAAGCCGAGCTCTTTCACAATGTAGTCGCACTTCTCGGCCCCGCCGGCGATGCCTACCACGGTGCAGCCTTTTATTTTGGCGATCTGTCCTACGACCGTGCCAACCGCTCCAGCCGCGCCCGAGACAACTACGGCCTCGCCAGGCTTTGGCTGACCGATCTCCAGCAAGCCAAAATAAGCGGTCATCCCGGGCATTCCAAGAGTCCCGAGAAAGACGGGCAGAGGAATCGCGCCCGCATTTATCTTCGTAATGCCATTGCCGTTCGAAGTTGCGAATTCCTGAACACCGAAGGCGCCATAAACGTAATCGCCAACCGCAAACTTGGGATTTTTCGACGCCGTTACGCACCCCAGCCCACCAGCCCGCATCACCTCGCCGATTTCTACCGGAGCAATGTAGGATTTCCCTGCGTTCATCCACCCGCGCATAGCCGGATCGAGCGAGATATACAGAATCTTTATGAGCAACTCACTTTCACCGGGTTCGCGAACCGGCTCCTCCTTGTATGCCCAATCGGTGCGCTTGGGCATACCGACTGGCCGCGCAGCAAGTTCGAATTTGTGATTCAATTTGCTCATGGGTGATCCCTTCGGTGCTAACGATTGGGGCAGAGCCGTAATCTATTCGACTGTTGATAGTTGCTTACAGATGACAGTGACTAACGCGGCCTGATATTGTATATAATCGCGAGCACCGTGCCAAGTCAGGATATTCTCTGAAACTGGGAGGTCTAAATGGCTGGAGCACCCGCAAGTGTACTGAACATTCCGCGGCCGCCTGTGTTTGCGACCGCAGCCGATGAACGCTTGCATCGCAAACGCATGCTCGCCGCCGCATTCCGTCTTTTTTCCCGTTTGGGATTCGATGAAGGAGTGGCGGGACATATCACCGCACGCGATCCGGAACGACTCGACCACTTCTGGGTGAACCCATTCGGGATGCACTTCAGCCAAATTCGCGCTTCCAACCTGATTCTGGTGAATCATCGCGGCGAAGTTGTGGAAGGAAATTATCCGGTTAATGGAGCGGCCTTTGCCATCCACTCTCAGGTACACGCCGCACGGCCCGACGTGATCGCAGCGGCGCATGCGCATTCGATGTACGGGAAATCCTGGGCGTCGCTCGGGCGGCTGCTCGACCCGATCACTCAGGATGCCTGTGCGTTTTACGAGGACCACGGACTCTTTGCGGAGTTCACCGGCGTGGTCTATGAAACGTCGGAGGGCGAGCGCATTGCGCAGGCTCTCGGACGACACAAAGCTGCCATTCTGCGCAATCACGGATTGATCACCGTTGGCCATTGTGTCGAGGAAGCGGCGTGGTGGTTCATCACCATGGACCGTAGTTGTCATGCGCAGTTACTCGCAGAGGCGGCAGGTGTGCCGGTAAAGATCGATCACGCCACGGCAGTTACCACGAGGGAGCAGGTGGGAAGCCACCTCGCGGGATGGTTTCAGTTTCAGCCTCTGCTCGCGCGTATCATCCAGGACGAGCCCAATCTGCTGGAATAGTTTCACCACTTGCTGGAAGGTTACTCAATAACTCCCCCCGTGCGGGTTCGGAGGGATCTATGCCGTTTGTTGAGAATCAAGGCGCCGAAATTTACTGGGATGAACAAGGTTCTGGCGAACCTTTGCTGCTCATCATGGGCCTGAGCTATCCGTCCTACATGTGGCATCGCTTCCGCCCGGTTCTGGCTCAAACCTATCGCACGATCGCTATGGATAATCGCGGGGTGGGACAAAGCGACGTACCCCCAGGCGTTTATTCCATCGCATTGATGGCCTCGGACGCAGCGGCCGTACTCGATGCCGCCAAGGTGCGGAGCGCGCATGTATTCGGAGTTTCGATGGGAGGCATGATTGCACAGGAATTCGCCTTGCAATATCCGAAACGCGTGCGTTCGCTGATTTTGGGTTGTACTGCTGCAGGCGGTCCCCATGCGGTGCACGCCGAACCCAAAGTTCTTGAAATTCTGATGCGCCAAGGCACGACCCCGGAAGAAGCGAAGGAGGCCATCATCCCGTTCATCTACGACTCGGGCACGCCGCGCGAGCGAATCGATGAAGATATGACCATCCGCATGAAGTGGTATCCCGCGGCACAAGGATATACAAGCCAACTACAGGGGATTATGGGTTGGGAGGCGTACAGTCGTATCGCGCAAATAACGGCTCCAACAATGGTCATTCACGGCGAGACCGACATGCTCATTCCACCCGCAAATGGCCGGCTGATCTCTGAACGTATCCCTCACGCCAAACTGGTGCTGATTCCTCGCGCCGGCCACATTTTCGAGACCGACCAGCCTGCCGCAGCAAAGCACGCAATCTTAGGATTTCTCGCCACTCAGCGAGGTCGCGCCCAAGCCTCGACGACTTAGCCGCAGCCCAGGGCGGCATCTCTCGATCCTCTCCATCGCGAGGCCTTGCAACTTCGCTTTAGTCACTATAATGTTAGTGCGGCTATCGAGATCTGGCCGCGCCACGGGCGCATCGTTCCGGAGGAAAAATATTGTGCGCCGCGGAAACAATGCCAGGAGACGGCCCTCAGCGCCGCGGGTGGTCAACGACGGCGCGGGCATGAAAAAACGACGCGGCGATTCTACCTCCGGGAACCAACCAACATCAGGGCTCCGCGAACGCAAGAAAGCGCGCCTCCGCCAGCAGATCGTGGAAACGGCATTGCATCTCTTTCGGCAGCGCGGCTACGAAAATACGCGCATCGACGACATCGTGCATACCCTGGAAATCAGCCAACCCACATTTTTCCGCTATTTCCCCAGCAAAGATGCGGTATTGCGCGAAGTGGGTCGCCGTGCCTTCGCCCGCCAGGCCGAGAGCCTGAAGGCCGAGCTATCCGTCAAGGCAACGACGGAACAACGCTTGCGGCGATTCTACGAAACTCTGGGAAACGTGACCGAAGTGGGACGACCGCTCTGGCAGGCCGTGATTCTGGCGGGTGCGATGGACCCGGTGCGCTCACCGGAATTGCGCGGGGCGGAAGCGGCAACCGTCAGCTTGCTGCGTGAAATCATCTCCGAAGGACAAAAGAACGGGGAGATCACTTGCGATTTTCCAGTCGTTCACCTTGCTGAGTTCATGGAAGGACTGTTCAATACCGTCGTGCGCCAATGGGCGGTGGATCTAACCGGACCTCATAAACTCACCGAACGAGTGAGAAATGCAGTTGAATTCTTCTTACGCGGAGCAAAACCTTAGCGAGAATAGTTCCCTTCCCATGCCTCCGAACTCCTGAATTCTCTTTGCCGTGAACTGAGTTGCGCATCGCAACTTTTTCGAGGTGGAAGCGATGAAAGCCGCCATCCTGCACGAATTCAAACAGCCGCTGACTATCGAAGAAGTCGCTCGGCCCAAACCCGACGCGCATGAAGTGCTCATCGAAGTGCAAGCTTGCGGCGTGTGCCATTCGGATCTACATGTTGCCAGTGGCGATTGGCCGCAAATCGTTCCGATCACCAAGAAGCCTTTGATCCTCGGGCATGAGATCGCAGGCCGCGTAGTGGAAAAAGGCGCAGCCGTCCATCATTTGGAGCTCGGAGACAGCGTTGGCGTTCCCTGGGTGCATTGGACATGCGGGGAATGTGAGTTCTGTCGCGAGGAGAATGAGAACCTCTGTGTTAAGCAACAAATCACCGGCGTAACCGTGGATGGCGGATACGCCGAATTCGTAAAGGCTCCCGCGAGCCATGCCTTGAAGATTCCCGACGAGCTATCCTGCATCGAGGCCGCCCCACTTTTCTGCGCCGGCCTCACCGTCTATCGCGCCCTGAAACACGCCAAAATCGAGCCAGGGCAACGGTTGGCGGTCTTTGGCGTCGGCGGTCTTGGCCACCTGGCTGTACAAGTCGGGGTGGGACTGGGAGCTACTGTCAGTGCCATTGATGTGTCCGAAGAAAAACTCGAACAGGCGAGAAGCTTGGGTGCATCCGTCACCCTGAACGCGACAGTCGTGAATGTCGTCAAGGAACTGCGGCGCGGCGGAGGAGTCCATGCCGCGCTTGTGACTTCCGCCGCAAAAGCAGCTTATGAAGTGGCATTTCCCTCGGTAAGACCGGCCGGGATTCTCCTCGTCGTCGGCTTGCCTCCTGAATCCTTGTGCTTCCCGCCCATTCTGATGGCAGCCTCCGAGATACGTATCAAGGCTTCTTCCGTCGGCACGCGGCAGGATATGCGCGAACTGTTGGCCATGGCGGCAGCTGGAAAGGTTCGCTGCGAGGTTGCGATGCGTCCCCTAACGCAAGTAAATGAAGTTTTTGAACAACTTGCGAACCGACAAGTCCGCGGCCGGATGGTGTTAGTTCCCCGCTGAACAATCGTCGACCTGTGGCCCGCCACGAACAACCGCGACGCCATGTGCGCCGCTCCACGAGCCATCCCCCAATTCCCAAACGTTGTTCGCTGGCGGCAAGCTCCCGCCCGTTTGGGGCTGAATTGCTGAATCGTCTTGACGTTAGTAAATATTATGTGATACGCACTATCATAATTTTGAATATATCTGTCGAGGGGATATTGAGTCCTGAAGTTCCTAAGGGGTGACGTAAGGTCTCCTGTAGTTACTTCAATACGAATTACTGGGTCCGGGATCGTTGGGGAGCGGATTCGGGCATGCCGGTCGCGGTCATTTGGGCCATGGACTGGCTGTAGGGAACAGAGCTTAACTTGGGCCAATCTAGAGAAAACTCCGCGCTGTGCTCGATTTACCAGGAGGATCTATGAGGTCGACCTTGCTCGCTTGTGCTATGGCGTTGTTGGCTTGGCTGTTTTGGGCAAACTCTGCCCTGCACGCGCAGGGTATTGGAACATCGGGAGAGATTCGAGGGACGGTGACCGATCCCAGCGGAGGGACAATCCCCAAGGCCACGGTGGAAGTAACCGATCCCGAGAAAGGGATACGCCGGAGCGCAGTGACGGTGAGCGACGGTCTTTATGAGGTGGCGGGGCTGCCGCCATCCGCTTACACCGTGACCGTGCAGGTAACCGGTTTTCAGACCGAGACTCATAAAAATGTGGTGCTCAACGTTGGACAGACACTGATCCTGGACTTTCACTTGCGGGTGGCGGCGGGCACAGCACAAATCGTGGTGACGAGCGAGCCGCCGGTGGTGGAGACGCAAAGAGGCAGCCAAGCTAATACGCTAACGCAGGACTACATCGTGGATCTTCCCATCGATCGCCGCGACTACCTCACGTTTACGCTCTTGCTGCCAGGCGTGTCTGATTCAACGCGGCTGGCCGACGACCAGGACTTTCGAGTGAAGCAGACGCCGCAAAGCGGACTCTCGTTTTATGGCAGTAATGGGCGGGGGAACAGCATTACCGTTGACGGCGGTGAAGCCTCGGGCGACTCGGGGGGCGTACGGCTTACAGTGAGCCAAGATGCCGTCCAGGAATTCCAGGTAAACCGCAGCAATTACGGGGCAGACCTGGGCGGTGCCAGCGGCGCTTCCATCAACATCGTCACCAAGTCGGGGAGCAACGATGTGCATGGCTCGCTGTTCGGCTATTTCCGGAACGACGGCATGGATGCGCGCGATCCCTTCGCGTTCAGCCAGGCGCTGCAGCCAGGGGGCGCGTTCTCGTTCAGCGAGCAAGGCCAGCCGATCAAGAACTCCTTGTCGCGGCAACAATTTGGCGGCTCGTTGAGCGGTCCCGTCAGGAAAGACAGAACGTTTTTGTTCGGGGCCTTTGAGGGCCTTCGACAAGACAGCGAGAACGCGGTGCCCTTGCTGACGCAAAGTTCCATATTTCAGGGGCCATCCGCCAGTGCGCCAGTCAATTTCCTGGGCACGGATCCAAGGTTTGCACAACAGTCGGTGGTCAGCTCTTTGGTGAGCCTCCCCGGCAACCCGATGGTCCCGTGCTTCGGAAATCCCTCGAGTCCGCCCATCGTCCTGCTGCCGGCGCAGATCTGCGCGGGGGCGCTCCAGAACGCCTTAACGGTGAGTCCGGTCACCGGTAGCCCGGGCACATCACAAAACGCGATCAACAACTATCTGATCAATCAGTTGGAGGCCAACGGAGGGCTGTTCCACTACAACACGCGCCAGTACCTGTTTTCCTCTCGGCTCGACCATCGGATCGACAACAGCAACCAGCTGAGCTTTAGTTACCGGTACGGGCATGACCTCGAGGAAAACCCCGACGTACAGTCCCTCACCGGTTTTTCGGCGGGAAGTTCGATTCACAGCTATGACAATAACGCCCAAGGCGGTTGGTATCACGAGTTCAGCGCCAACACTCAGAATGAGCTCCGCGTACAGTACGACTACAACAGCTTCAACGTGATCCCCAATGAGCCGGGGCAAGCTGGCCTGCAAATCCTGGGATTCGCGAATAATCTGGGGACGAACATCTTTCTGCCCAACTTCACGATCCTTCGGCGCTACGAATTTGCCGACAATGTGTCGCTCGTACGCGGCCACCACGCCATCAAGTTCGGTGGTGACGAACTGCTGCGCGGAAATCACTCGGAATCGCACACGTTTTTCCCCGGACGTTTCGTGTTTGGTCCGCTCCCCGGCGCCGCGGTCAGCTTGTGTTTCCTGCCTGGAAACCCGAATCCCTGCGGAATAGCGACCCAAGGAGCGAACATCAACTCGTTGCAGGCAGCCTCGTTGAGCGCGCCGCAGGTGTACCAGCAGGGCTTCGGCAATCCCGACTATCCGGCCTACACCCGGCCATTGACGGGCCTTTTCTTGCAGGACGCTTGGAACGTCACGCCAACCTTTAAGCTGACGTACGGTGTCCGGTATGAGATCGATAGTCAATTCAAGCCCCTGAACACGTACTACGGCGACGTGTCTCCGCGCGTATCGTTCGCGTGGGACCCGTTCAAAGATCACAAAACGGTCATTCGTGGCGGTTACGGAATTTTTTACGGGCCAATCGATGCCCAAATTCCGCAAGTGGACCTCAGTCTGGGAGTCCTGAACGCGGATCGCTCCGCCGTGGAGAACCAGAACAACAAGGCTCAAGTTCCAGATCAGGTGAACAATGCGGTAAACACCTGCGGTGTGGGAGTAACCGCGTTCGGTGCTCCAGGGGTGATCGTGCCAGGGACGGGCAACAGTCCCTGCAACCGGTACATTTCCATTTACGTTGACCCCGGCTTCAGCTTACTGCCGTTCCTGAAAACGGCGGGTCAAGTCTTTACCGGGTTGTTCAACCAGGGTCTGATCCAGTGCACGCAGCCGACTGTGCCAAATGGCGCATGCATCACACCCGGAGCCGTGGCTCCTTTCGGCATCTTCGTACAGAATAGCGGTCAGCTTTCGCCGCTGACGGTACTCTTCAGCAATCCGCCGAACTATAAACCTCCTTATTCGCAACAGGCATCGATCGGAATTGAGCGCGAGATTGTTCCGGGGCTTTCTGTTTCCGTCAGCGGAATCTATACCCACACGCTGCGACTTCCGGTGGCGATCGACACAAATCTTCTGCCCACGACGCCGACCAGCACGATTCCGCTCGCCAATGGGGGAACCTATACCTACAAGAACTGGAATCTGGCAGCAGCCACCGACCCGCTCGGCGGCGCCGAAGGTTTGCCCTGCGCGCCCGATCCATTTAAGTGCTTTGTGAATCCCCTGATCATCCAGAACAATCAATACACGTCCGCGGCCTCTGCGCTTTACGAGGCGGGAATCCTGGAAGTCAAAGAGCGGTTCAATGACCGCTTCACGCTCTTTGGCAACTACACTTTCAGCAAAGGCATCGACACTTCGACCGACTTCAACACCGACTATGGACCGCAAGATCCGACCGACCTCTCAATCGATCGCGGTCTTTCCGAATTTGACCAACGGCATAAGGTTGTCATTGCCGGGGTGTTCGACAGCCCGTGGAAGCAGGCCATCCTTTCCGGATTCCAGCTCAGCCCGATTTTCACCTACCACAGCGGATTGCCTTTCAATCTGCTGGCCGGGGGCGCGATCAATGGAAATAATCACATTACCAACGAACGTCCTTTTGGGGCTCCGCGCGACAGCGGCCTCGGCCCGGACTACTACGGTTTCGACATGCGGTTGAGCTGGCGGCACAAGTTGGGTGAAAAGATGAATCTCGTGTTAACGGCGGAAGCATTTAACTTGGCCAACCACACGAACTACGCCAGCGTGAACAACGAGGTGGGCCCAGTGTTCGGACTTCCCGCGGCCCTCGGTGGAGGCGGGAACACTACGTTCCATGTGCATGGCATCGTGCCCAACTTCACGACGATTACCCCGAGCACGCCACTTGCGTTCACCTCGGCGTTCCCAAAGCGCCAAATTCAGTTGGGATTGCGGCTGACGTTCTGAAGCGCGTTCAAAAATCCTGGCGTGTCCCGGCCGGGAGGAGAATTTTTTTCTATGCTGGTCGATAGCGTTCCATCGCACGGATGGGCGTCCCCCGCCAACGATCACGCCAAAATCCGGCAAAGGAGAAGCGCTTCGATTTGCCTTGAGAGATAGTCAGACGCATTCTTCGATCTCGCCGGGAGTTGCGAATGAACGTCAAAAATCTTTTTGACCTGAGCGGACGCGTGGCGATCATTACTGGCGGCTCGGTCGGGCTGGGTCGCCAAATGGCCGAGGGCTTGGCGGAGATGGGGGCGAAGCTGGTTCTCTGCGCTCGCAAGAAAGAGCGCTGCATGCAGACGGCGGAGGAATTGAAAAGCCTGGGCGTTCAGATTCTCCCACTTGGCTGCGACGTGAAAAATCCCGCCAGCATTCAGGAGGTGGCCGACGCTACCATCAAGCGATTTGGCCGCATCGACATTCTCGTCAACAATGCAGGCACTTCCTGGGGAGCGCCTGTCGAGGCAATGACCATCGAGCAGTGGAATAAAGTCATCGAAACCAACTTGACCGGAACGTTTCTTTTTTCTCAGGTCGTGGGCCAGATGATGATTGCGCAGCGTCGGGGAAAGATTATAAACATCGCTTCCGTTGCCGGGCTGCGCGGTTCGCCACCGAGTTTCTCCGCCATCGGATATAGCGCCAGCAAGGGCGGCGTGATCATTTTTACGAAAGACCTGGCGTGCAAATGGGGCCTGCACAACATCCAGGTAAATGCGATTGCACCCGGCTGGTTCCCAACGGATATGTCGGGAAAAGTCATCGAGCGAAATAAGGAAATGTTGTTGGCGGGCATACCTTTGGGCCGGTTTGGCGGGCCGGATGATCTGAAGGGAGCCGCAGTTTTTCTGGCTTCCGATGCTTCGAATTTTGTGACTGGAAACATTCTTGTGGTCGACGGAGGTCAATCCGCCTGATCCAGGCGAGGCATGCCATGAATATTCCCCTTACGCCATTGCGCTTCCTCCGCTACGCGGAGCAACAATACCCGCGCAGAACTGCGGTGGTCTGCAACCAGGACAGCTTTACGTACGCGGAATTTGCCGATCGCACGCGTCGTCTTGCAGGGGCTTTGCGCCAAGTCGGCGTCCTACCCGGCGACCGCGTCGCTTTCCTCAGCACCAATTGCCACCGCTTGCTGGAGGCCTACTACGGAGTTCTGGAAGCCGGCGGCGTTTTGCTGCCCCTGAACATCCGGCTTACTTCGAACGAACTTGCCTACATCCTGAACGACGCCGGGGCAACAATTCTTTTCGTGGAGAAGCAGTTTCTCGGTTTGGTGGAGTCTTTGCACAAGGACATTCCTTCGGTAAAAATGATCTGCCAGCTCGAAGGCAGGCCACAGGCGGCCTGGCTCTCTCCGCGTAGCTACGAAGGCCTCCTTGGCGAGGCCACGCCATATCGCGCCGACATCGCCGCCATCGATGAAAACGCTCTAGGCGAGCTTTTCTATACCAGTGGAACGAGCGCAAATCCCAAGGGCGTGATGCTGACCCACAGAAATGTGTATCTCCACGCGGTGCACGTTTGCCTTGGATTCCACATCGAAAGCGGGGCCGTCGAACTGCATACCATCCCTCTTTTCCACGCGAATGGCTGGGGTGTCGCGCATTTCCTCACCTTGCTTGGGGGCAAGCATGTGATGATTCAGCGCTTCGAAACCAAGGAAGTGTTTCGTCTCATTGAAAAGGAAGGCGTGCATTCCTGCAGCCTCGTTCCCATCATGGCCACCGCCCTGGTGAATTGTCCGGAGCGGCCCAATTACAACTTGAGCAGCCTGCGACGAATTGTTATCGGCGGCGCCACGTCTTCTCCGACTCTCATTCGTGAGGTTGAAGAAAAACTTGGTTGCGAGTGCTATTCGGGCTACGGGCTGACGGAAACATCTCCGGCACTTTCGCTTTCTCCGATAAAGCCTGAGCTGGGATGGCAAGGCGAACAACGCTTTGCGGGGCAAGCGATGACCGGATACGCCATTCCCGGCGTTGAGTTGCGTGTGCTGGACGCGAACGACAACGATGTACCGCGCGACGGGCTGACCATCGGCGAGATCGTTGCGCGGGGTGATGGCGTGATGGAAGGATACTGGCGGCAGCCAAGCGCTACCGCGGAAGCTTTGCGTGGCGGTTGGTTCCACACCGGAGACATGGCTACGGTCAACGAAGAAGGCTACCTGCTTGTCGTCGATCGTAAGAAAGACATCATCGTAAGCGGAGGAGAGAACATCTCTTCTCTGGAACTTGAGAAGGCCATCCTCGCCCATCCGGCGGTCCTGGAAGCAGGCGTGATTCCGGTTCCCGACGAAAAGTGGGGCGAGGTCCCCAAAGCGCTGGTGGTCTTGAAGCCGAGTGCCGCCGTCACAGAGTCCGAACTCATCGCGTTCTGCCGTTCGCGCCTGGCACATTACAAGTGCCCACGCTCGTTTGAATTCGTTACCAGTTTGCCCAAGACTGCAACTGGAAAAATCCTGAAAAAAGATCTCCGTAGAAAGTATTGGCACGGCGCGGGTACGATTCGCCCGGGCTTTGTGGCGGGAAACAGCGGCGCTTGAGCCGGTTTTCTGCCACGAGATTTTATTTTGCATTATAGACAAATGCGCGGAGCGCAAGCCGGAACAAGTGGAGTGAAGGAGTTTTGTCTATGGACTTGAACTTAACGGCCGAGGAGTTGGCATTCCGTGATGAACTGCGCGCGTGGCTCGCGGCGAACGCACCAAAGGACTGGAACGAGTGGCGCGAAAAGCCCCTGGAGGAATCGTTTCCGTACCTGCGCGCATGGCAGCGGAAACTCCAGGAGGGCCGCTGGGCGGCAGTTTGCTGGCCCAAGGAATACGGTGGCCGCAGCGCCACGCTGATGCAGCAAGCGCTGTTTTGGGAAGAGATGGCGCGGGTGGATGCGCCGCCTATGGCCAATTCTCTGGGTTTGGGTCTCATTGGGCCAACTATCATCTCCTGCGGAACGGAAGCGCAAAGGAAACGCTACATTCCGAAAATTCTAAGCGCCGAAGAAATCTGGTGCCAGGGCTTCTCGGAGCCGAATGCGGGTTCCGATCTCGCCGGTCTGCAGACCGAAGCGCGGCGGGACGGCGATCACTATATCGTGAACGGTCAAAAAGTGTGGACCAGCTACGGCACGCTAGGCGACTGGTGCGAACTCGTCGTCCGTACCGACCCCAGCGCCGCAAAACACAAAGGACTGACCGTTCTCCTTGTGGATATGAAATCCCCAGGCATCGAAGTTCGGCCCCTGCGTCAGATGACTGGCGAGTCTGAATTCAGCGAGCTGTTCTTTCGCGATGTGCAGGTCCCGGTCGAAAATATCCTCGGCAAGGTGAACGACGGATGGAATGTGGCGATGAGCACGCTGATGTACGAGCGTGGTTCGTACGGCGCTCGCCTGCACCTCATCTTCAAGCGCTTTATCACCCGGCTAGTCGAACTCTCGCTCACCGTTCAGCGCAACGGGCGGCCCGCCGCCGAAGATCCCCTGATCCGGCAGAAGCTCGCCCAATGCAGCGCGGAAATTGAAATCATGCGCTTCAATCAGATGCGCGCTTTCAGCCGCATCACCGCCACGGGTGTGCCGGGGCCGGAGGGATCAATCCAGAAAATTTTCTGGAGCGAGCTCAACCAACGACTGCAACAAGTCGCGCAGGAGTTGTTGGGTTCTTATGGCCAACTACTGGCCGGCGATCCGCGCGCTGTCGACAACGGAATTTGGTCCTACGCCTACCTGCGAACTCGCGGGAATACCATCGAAGCCGGCACTTCCGAGATACAGCGAAACATCATCGGGCATTTCGTTCTGGGCCTGCCCAGAAGTTATTAAAGGAAACGATATGCAATTCGGTTTTACAGAGAGCCAGGAATTTCTGAAAAACAGCGCGCGCAAATTCTTCGCTGGTGAATGCCCCAGCGCGGAAATGCGACGCCTGATGGAAACGGATACGGCATACGACGCCGCGCTTTGGTCGAAGCTCACTGAGCAAGGCTACACCGGCATCATTTTTCCGGAAGCGTACGGTGGAGTGGGCCTGGGCAAAGTCGAACTCATGCTGTTGATGGAGGAGGCGGGGCGCGCCCTCTTGCCGGGTCCGTTTTTTTCGACCGTCGTTCTGGCCGGAACCGTTTTGGATGCCGTCGGTACGCCCGGGCACAAGGAAGAATATCTCGCGTCAATCTGCCGGGGGGAAGTTCGCTCGACCGTTGCCATTCTGGAGGCGGGTGCAAGCTGGAACATGCGGGATATCCAACTGAGCGCCGTCAACGGAAAGCTCAACGGCGAAAAATTCTTTGTCTCAGATGCCGCCGTGGCCGATTTCCTTGTCGTTGTCGCACGCAATGGCGTCTTCGTGACGGACTCCAAGTCGCACGGCCTGAAAATAACTCCGATGTCGGGAATGGACCTTACGCGCAAACTGTACGCTGTTGAATTCAGTAATACGCCAGCGGAAGAACTCGGCTCCAACTTGAATCTGCCGCGGGCTTTCGATATCGCCACCGCCGCTCTGGCCGCCGAATTAGTCGGCGGCATGCAGCGGACCCTCGACGTTACGGTCGAATATGCCAAGACTCGAAAACAGTTTGGGAAGCCCATCGGAATATTTCAAGCCGTCCAGCATCAGTGCGCGGAGATGTATTTGGAAACCGAGAGCTCCCGTTCGGCGGCGTACTACGCCGGTTGGGCGCTCGAAGAAAATTCGCCGGCGGCGGCGGTCGCCGTTTCCATCGCCAAAATGTACTGCAGCGACGCCGCCCGGACCGTCTGCAATCGCGGTATCCAGATCCACGGCGGCATGGGCTTCACGTGGGAAAACGATCTTCACCTTTACTACCGCCGGGCGAAGGCTTCGGAAACGGCATTCGGCGACGCCACGTTTCACCGTGAGCGGATTGCCTCCATGGTGATCGATTCTTGCGGCGCCGCTGCGAAAGGCGCATAAAACTCAATCATGCAACAAGAGGGTCCTCCTATGGCCGAGCTAGTTCAACTCGAAAGCGAGAACGGTATCGCCGTGATCACCATCAATAATCCCCCGGTCAACGCTTTGAGCCCCGGCGTTCCCGAAGGCATTTCGGAGGCGCTCGATCAAATTGCCAAGGACGACAGCATCACAGCTGCAGTCTTAATCGGCGGCGGCCGCACCTTTGTCGCCGGCGCGGACATTAAAGAATTCGGCAAGATGACATCGGGCAAGGCGCGCGGCGCAGGATTGCTCCCGTTGTTGTTGAAAATCGAAGACAGTGCGAAGCCGGTGATCGTCGCCATTCATGGAACCGCCTTTGGGGGCGGAATGGAACTGGCCATGGCCGGGCACTATCGCGTCTCCGTTGCTGCCGCGCAATTCGGACAGCCCGAAGTAAAACTCGGGTTGATCCCGGGCGCGGCAGGCACACAACGCCTCCCAAGGCTCGCGGGCGTTTCAAAAGCCGTCGAAATGTGCGTGAGCGGTAATCCGGTGAATGCCGATGAAGCGCTGAAACTCGGGCTCGTGGAGCGCATCATCGAAGGAGATCTTCTCGCCGGAGCGCTTGTGTTTGCCCGCGAGGTAGCCGGCAAGCCAGCACCCAAAACGCGTGAGCGCAACGAACGGCTTCGAAACGCTGCGGAAAACACGCTGATCTTTTCCGCCGCGCGGGAGACGGCTGCCAAAAAACAGCGTGGCCTGCTTGCCCCCGCCCGGGCCATCGATGCCGTGGAAGCTGCCACGAAACTGCCTTTCGAGGAAGGCTGCGAGTTTGAGCAGAAGCTTTTTATTGAGTGCCTCTTCTCAGAGCAATCCAAATCGCTCATCCATGTTTTTTTCAGCGAACGAGAGGCCGCCAAGATTCCCGACGTTCCCAGGCAGACCAACGTTATTCCGATTCATTCCGCAGCCGTTGTCGGTGCTGGTACCATGGGCGGCGGCATCGCCATGGTGCTGGCCAATGCCGGCATTCCCGTGCTTCTCAAGGAGGCGGACCAAGCCGCCCTCGAGCGCGGGCTGGGCACCATCCAGTCCAATTACACGAATTCCGTGAAGCGCGGGCGTTTCTCGCAACAGACTGCCGAAGAGCGCCTGAAGCGTATCACCCCCACGCTGACGTATGACGATTTTCCCAACGCGGACCTGGTGATTGAAGCTGTCTTCGAAGGCATGGCCCTCAAGAAGGAAGTGTTCAAGGCATTGGACCGCGTTTGCAAATCGGGCGCCATCCTTGCGAGCAATACGTCAACTTTAAGCATCGATGAGATTGCATCAGCCACTTCGCGGCCCGAATCCGTCATCGGCACGCATTTCTTCAGCCCTGCGAATGTCATGCGGCTGCTCGAAATCGTCCGCGGTAAGGCTTCTTCAAAGGAAGTGGTCGCCACGTGCATGCAGCTCGCAAAAACCCTTGGCAAAGTCGGAGTGCTCGTCGGCAACTGCAGGGGTTTTGTTGGCAATCGCATGTTTGGCCCTTATCGCCGCGAAGCGCAATTCCTGGTCGAAGAAGGCGCGAGCGTCGAAGCCGTCGACCAAGCTCTCACCGATTTCGGCATGGCCATGGGGCCTCTCGCCACCGGCGACCTTGCTGGACTCGATGTGGGTTGGCGCATTCGCAAAGAATATCGTCACCTGGAAGTGGCCGGCATTCGCCAGCCTTTCGTCGAAGACCGCCTTTGTGAACTCGGCCGTTACGGTCAAAAAACCGGAGCGGGCTGGTACAAATACGACGGCCAGCGGCGCGCAGCCCCGGATCCAGCCGTTGGCGAACTCGTTCGCAAGTGGATCGAAGAAACCGGTATTGTGCAACGACAAATCTCTGCCGCCGAAATCACGGATCGTTGTCTCTACGCTCTGGTGAACGAAGGTGCACGTATTTTGGAGGAAGGCTATGCGTTGCGCGCTTCGGACATCGACACTATTTATATCAACGGCTACGGCTTCCCTGCCCATCGCGGCGGTCCGATGTGGTATGCCGACACGGTTGGCCTCAAACGGGTTTACGACCGTATCTGTGAGTTTCACCGTCCGCATGGTGAAATCTGGCAGCCCGCGCCGCTACTGAAGCAGCTCGCCGAACAGGGCAAGACTTTCGCTGAATTTGGTCGAGAACAGGGCGCAACGGCCTAGCTCGGTATCGGTGCATCAGTTTGCAAACTTAGTCTGGCATTGCACAAATGGCATCCACGCAATGCCTGGTGCGGCACAACATCTGACGGGGGGACCGAGCCGAAATGGGAATTGCGTTTCTCGTCCGTCATGCGCAGGCTTCATTCCTTGCGCCGAACTACGACAAACTGTCCAAACTCGGAGAAGCGCAAGCCTGTCTTCTCGGTGAGTATTGGGTGCGGCACAAAATCCTTTTTGACCGCGCCTGCACTGGACCCTGCGTCCGCCAGAAAGATACTCTCGCGCTTGTGAGTGATGCCTGCCGGAAAGCCGGCAGCAAGTTTCCCGATCCGCTGGTAATGCGGGAGTTTGACGAGTACCAGGGAGAAGCGGTCCTCGAACGCTGCCTGCCCGAATTGCGCGAAACGGACCAAACCATTCGCGGTCTCCATGCCGGGTTCCAGTCCTCGTCTGGCTCGGTCGAGAGGCGAGTCGCGTTTCAAAAGTTGTTCGAAGCGGTCATTGGCAAATGGGTGCGCGAGGAAATTTGTCCACCAGGTGTAGAGACCTGGTCGGAATTCTGCTCAAGAGTGAATTGCGGGCTCACAAAGTTTCTCTCCAGCGGCGGCCGCGGCGAAAGGGTCGCGATTTTCACTTCCGGGGGACCCATCGCGGTTGCCATGCAGCGCGCTCTGCAGTTTTCCGCGAAGAGCACATTAAATGTCAGTTGGGTGTCGCGGAACTCTTCCTGGAGCGAATTCCTTTATTCCGGGGAGCGGTTTACGCTTGGGAGTTTCAACTGTCACGCGCATCTCGACGATGCGGCGATGCTGACCTATCGCTAAGGAGACGCTCAAGTGAGCGACTTGCTCGACCATCCTGCGGCCATTCGAGCTGGAGAGGAACTTGACCTCACCAGGCTTGAACCCTATTTGCGCCGTCATTTTCCAAGCGATGAGGGTGCGCTTCTGGTCCGCCAATTTCCCAGCGGCCATTCCAACTTGACGTACTCGCTAAGCCTTGGAACCAGGGATCTGGTTCTTCGGCGGCCACCCTTCGGAAGCAAGATCAAATCCGCCCACGACATGAGTCGCGAATTTCGCGTACTTTCCAAGCTTCACGCGGCCTATAGCCCGGCCCCCGAAGTGCTTCTTTATTGTGACGACGATTCCATCATCGGTGCGACGTTCTACGTGATGAATCCGATTCACGGTATCATTCTTCGCAGGCATGTGCCGTCAGGCCTGGATTTTCCTGCGGAAAAGGCGCTGCGGCTCAGCGAATCCTTTGTTGACAATCTCATTTGTCTGCACCGTGTGGACTACGCCGCGGCGGGCCTCTCCGATCTGGGTAAGCCCGAAGGCTATCTGGAAAGGCAGGTTCGCGGGTGGACCGAACGTTACCACGGTTCCAAAACGCACGATTATCCGGAGGTCGAGAAAATCTCCGCTTGGATGCACCAGCATATGCCTGCCACGAGCGGTGTTTCGCTGATCCACAATGACTACAAATACGACAATGTGGTGCTCGATTCGAACGACATAACTGCAATTGTGGGCGTCCTCGATTGGGAGATGTGCACCATCGGTGATCCGCTTACGGATCTGGGCACTACATTGGCCTATTGGGTCGATGCGGCGGATCCGGAGGAACTGCAAAGAAACCGCTGGGGACCCACAAACGCTCCCGGCAGCCTGACGCGGGACGAAATCGTGCACGATTACGCGCGGAAAACTGGAGCCGATGCTTCACAGATCTCATTCTATCTCGCGTTCGCACGTTTCAAACTTGCCGTGATCGTTCAGCAAATTTATTATCGCTATCATCAGGGCTTGACCAAAGACGCACGTTTTGCGTCCATGCCTGACACAATTCAGATGCTGCTGCGCGCTTCCTTGCACAGCGCACAGACCGGGCGAATCTAGCACTTCACCCAGGTTTCAGAATTGGGGTTTGCAAACGCACGCTCACGCAAATCCCGGCGGATCACGAGTAGTAGCGGACGATCCATTCCGCAACGCAAGCTGGCTTCTCAGACTGCTCGCATTCGATCGTTATTCCGTAGGTCGCTTGCACCCAGTCGGAGAGTTCTTTGAAACCGAGCAGCGCCACACGCGCGCGAATCAGGGAATCGGCGCGGACCGCGGCGGGGAAGCGCACACGATTCAACCCGCAGTTCACCGCCAATCGCACGCTGTTTTGCATTTGAATCGCCGTTTTCAGGAAATGGCCCAGCAAAGAGAGCGTAAGAAACCCGTGAGCGATCGTCGTGCCATAAGGCGATTCTTCGCAGGCCCGTGCCTGGTCCAGGTGGATCCACTGCCGATCTTCCGTGGCTTCCGCAAACAGTGCGATCCGTTCTTGGGTAACGTGGAACCATTCTGTGACCGCTATTTCCTGGCCGACCAAGTCTTTCAATGATTGTGGATTGCTGACAAGCAGTGGAGGCATCAACTTCTCCGGTGGCAGCTGACTTTACGGTGTCGCGCGCAAGATTTCATTATCCGTGCGAAGCTTGCGTTCCTGCGGATTTCTTGCCTTTGGCCAGCTCCCACTTCGCAATCGATTCCAGGTGCACTTCATCCGGCCCGTCGGCAATTCGCAGAGTGCGCGCGCTCGCCCACGCCGCCGCGAGGAACGTGTCCTGCGATACCCCGGCGCCTCCGTGCGCCTGTATGGCACGATCGAGCACCCGCAGCGCAACATTAGGCGCGACAACTTTAATCATCGCGATCTCCGCCCGCGCCGCTTTGTTCCCCACCGTGTCCATCATATATGCGGCTTTGAGCGTCAACAGACGTGCTTGTTCGATCTCCATGCGAGATTCTGCGATAACCGCGCGAATCGAACCTTGCTCGGCCAGCGGCTTACCGAAAGCCACGCGCGCTTGCACACGATTGCACATTGTTTGCAGGGCGCGCTCTGCCACTCCGACGCACCGCATGCAATGATGGATGCGCCCTGGTCCCAGCCGCCCTTGCGCAATCTCGAATCCGCGCCCTTCGCCAAGCAGGATGTTTGACACCGGAACACGGACATTTCCGAAGGTGACTTCGCCGTGACCGTGTGGCGCATGGTTATATCCAAACACTCTTAACATGCGCTCGATTTTCACTCCCGACGCGTCCATCGGAACCAGAATCATCGACTGCTGTTTATGCGGAGGAGCCGAAGGCTGCGTTTTACCCATGAAGATGGCGATCTTGCAGCGCGGGTCACCGGCTCCCGACGTCCACCACTTCCGGCCACTAATAAGGTAGTGGTCGCCGTCACGAACGATTCTTGATTCGATGTTTGTCGCATCGGAGGATGCCACTGCGGGCTCCGTCATCGCAAAGCACGACCGGATTTCACCTGCGAGCAAAGGCTTTAGCCACCGTTCTTTCTGTTCCGGCGTGCCGTAGCGGGCGAGCACTTCCATATTGCCGGTGTCCGGCGGCGAGCAATTGAAAACCTCCGGCGCCATCTCGCTGCGGCCCATCATCTCGCAAAGCGACGCGTACTCCAGATTTGTGAGTCCTGCACCATTCTCGGGTTCCGGCAAGAACAGATTCCACAGGCCGGCGCCGCGCGCTTTCGGTTTGAGTTCTTCGACGATCCTGGTGGGTGACCACGGATTCCGCTCGATCTCGTCGCGGTATCGCTGCTCATTCGGATAGATGTGCTCGTCCAGGAAGGCTTGCAGCCGGCGTTGCAGGTCCCTTACCTTGTCGCTGAACTCGAAGTTCACTGATCGATCCTTATCTACCGGTAAAAGCCGGAGCCCGTTTTTCGACGAAGTGTGCCACGCCTTCCTTGAAGTCTTCGCACTGCAGGCTCGCCAGCATCTCTTGTTCGGAGCTCTCAAAGGATTCCGCCAGTGTCTGGAACATCGCGTCATGCACTTGCCGTTTGATTATCCGCAGAGACCGCGGGCTGACGTTCGAGGCCAGGTTCATCGCGTATTTCTGCACACTCTCCCGGAAAGCTTCCTGTGGGTAGATCTGATTCACCAACCCCATTCTCAGTGCTTCCGCGGCATCGATCATTCTTGCAGTAAACAGCAGATCCAGCGCGTTGGCGTGACCCACAAGTCGCGGCAGCATCCACGCCATACCGTACTCGGCAATCAGTCCCCGTTGGGCAAACGCCGTGCCGAATCGGGCTCCATCGGACGCAAAACGCAAATCGCAGTACAGTGTAATCACCAAGCCCAAACCCACCACCGGGCCGTTAATGCCCGCAATCACAGGCTTGGTTAGCGCGGGGAAATATGAGTATTTTTTCCGGAAGTCCGCTCGCGCCCCCTCGCGGCCTCCACTCCCAGACTGTACCGTCTGGGCTCGTCGCGCTTCGTCGAGCCCTTTCTCCGCGACCGTGCCCAGGAACGACATGTCCGCGCCGGCGCAGAATCCGCGTCCCGCGCCTGTCAAGACAATCACACGAACGTTTTCATCCTGCTCCGCCTCTTCCATCGCTGCGTGGACTTCGCCTTCCATGATGGCGGTCCAGGCGTTCAGTTTATCGGGCCGGTTGAGCGTAATCGTGGCGACCCGGGCGGCCACATGGTACAGCGTTTCTTGGTTTGGCATGATGGGCCGGATTATATACAAGCGCGACAGTGTTAGTCACATTTATCTGTGGGTGACTATCGGGATCTGGAAGGTTCCCGGCTTCCTGAATGAATCGTTGACAGAATCTTTGTCTCTTCTTATTTGGCTAAGAGTCGTTTGATCGCGGCTTCTCTCTTGAACTCTGGCCATCCCACGTATAAGATGACCGGTCGTCTTATAACCTAGCCAATGCTCAAACGTGGCGTGCATCCGGACCATGCCGGCGGCGCCCGATCTCCCGCGGCGCCACACGCCCCTTCTGTTTGGTTTTTTCAATTAACGGAACTCTCCCGGTCGAAGGTACCTGCCATATGGAAGAACGGGAGCAATTTCAGCATTACAAGGCTGCAGAGTTTCCTAGCGCTGAATAAACGGATCATGAAGGCGTCGCCGGTGAAGGCTCTCCTTGTTTCTGTGGGCCTCCGCTCCATTCCTCTTGGCGGATACCTGCTCTGGGCGGACACGAAACAGCTGCCGACCTCCTACGTCCCTGCGTTTCGCTCAAACGTAATCGATTTCGACGCCGCTCCCGCCTGCTGGGCAGACCAACCATTTGACTTCGTCCACTATCACGTCCCCCGGGAAACTCTCGACGATATCGCGGAAGATTGGGGGTTCGGCCCCGTCTCGGAATACCGGCAATCGTTGATTGAGCAGGATCTCGTCCTCGCGCAGTTGACAAGAAATATCGTTCCTTCCATCAGCCAAGAGAAAAAGCCTTGTTCACTCGCCTTGGATCATTTCCAACTGGTTCTGGGGGCTCACTTGGTTCAGAGATACGGAGGAATTGCGACGGTCCATCCCCCAACAATAGGCGGACTCGCGAAGTGGCAAAAGCAGCGGGCGCTGGAACTTCTTCGCGAGAATCTGGATGGCAGTGTTCGGCTCAGCGACCTGGCAAAAGAGTGCGGACTTTCGGTTAGCCACTTTGCTCGCTCATTCAAAACCGCCTTTGGCGTTTCGAGCCACCAGTGGCTGATTCACCAGCGCATCAATCGTGCGAAGGAACTTCTGGTTCAAACTAAACTTCCTCTTAGTGATGTGGCGGCGCAAGCCGGATTCGGGGATCAACCTGCGTTCACCCGAACCTTTCATCGCGTTGTGGGAACCAGCCCGGGATACTGGAGACGCGAACATCAGCCCAGGTAGATTTCGGCGTACTTCTTGCGAAAAATCTGACAGCATGTCTGTTTCCTATTCTCTTGAACGGTGACGAGGTGGAATGCCGCGAGGAGACGCAACTCGAGAAAAGCTCTTGAAAGCGGCCATAGGCTTGTTTCACGAGTTTGGCTATAACGGTACCAGTGTGCAGGATATTGTGAGTGCGGCCAAAATCCCCAAAGGCTCCTTCTACAGCCACTTTAGGAGCAAGGAAGAGTTGGCCATCGCTGCCTCGGACGTTTTCTACCCCTATGCCCTCGAGTTTTTGCGGCTGGAAAACACATCGTCGCCAGTCGTCCGGCTTCGCAAGTACTTGCGGCTGACACTGAAAGAAATGCAAAGGTATGGGTATGTTCGCGGATGTCTGGTCGGCAACTTCGCTTCAGAAATTACCAACGCGACGCCAGCGCTCAAGAAACGTGTTTCTGAACTTCTCGACGAAGCGACGCGTCGAATCGCCGTCGTAGTATCGCAGGCTCAAGAAGCGGGCGAATTGGATCCCGCCGTGCGAACGCTGGACCTGTCGCGATTCCTATTGAATTCACTGTATGGTGCGATCTTTCGCTCTAAGACCGACCGAAGCGAACGCCCGATGAGGCTCCTGCAGCAGTTCGCACTCGACCCGTTTGTGATCAAGAAACGCTAGAACCGTGCTCTCCGCACGCCGAAAAACAACCTGCCCTTCATTCTTGGCACAACAAACGACAAAACTGGTCGAAACGAGCAAGATGCCAATTCGCAACTCGCCTAGGCTCTTACTGCTGGAGGAGACACGAATATCTATGCACTCGCTCCCAACAACCTCGCGCTCAAGAGTGTCTCGATCATGAGTTGGTTTCGCCTGCCAGAGGAGGAGAAGTGGCAAGATTTCGAGCTTGCATTGAACCTCGCCACAAGTCACCCTCGGCTCTTCGAAGCCGTCCATGCATACGAGTTCGACGATTTCCAAAGAGCCATTCAGCACGTCTCTAGCCCGGGAAAGACGGGAGTTGTACCGCTGAAAAACTGGGCTCAGGAAGGATCGCGTATGGAAATCGGGACGATCGGAGCCGGGGCGTTCGCACAAGCGTTCGCGAAACGCGCATTGAAGGCGGGCCACAAGGTTAAGCTCAGCAATAGCCGAGGTCCCGAGAACCTGCGGCAAGTTGTCAATCAACTTGGTCCCGGAGCAATGGCTGCCACCAAGGAAGAGGCTGCAGCTTGCGAAATGGTACTGCTTGCTGTGCCCTGGGACAACGTGCCTCAAACACTTGCAAGTCTTCCGAAATGGAAAAATCAGATACTGATTGATGGGACCAATCCTTTTCACGGCCAAGCGGGAAATTTCACGCCGGCAAATGTTGGAAACCTATCCACTAGCCAGTTCGTTGCGGCACTGGCGCCCGGAGCACGAGTGGTGAAGGCGCTGAACAACATGATCGTTCCTAGCCTGGAGGCGGATCCCGTCCTCAACGGGGCGAGACGAGTCGCGTTCATTTCGGCCGACGACGCCGGCGCGAAGAAGCGGGTTGAAACCCTACTAAGAACTTTTGGCTATGCAGTCGTTGATCTTGGGAATCTTCGCGACGGAGGGCTAATCCAGCAAGCCGGTGGTCCTCTCGCGGGTCGGGATTTTTTCGAGCGAGGAGAATACTCCGAATGAAAGCCATCCACCTCACTGCGTACGGAAATCCGGCTCAGAACCTAAAGATGGTCGAAGTTTCGGAGCCAAACGCCCCATCTGCGAACGAGGCCCTGGTGCGCATGGAGTATGCGCCAATTGCTTATAGCGATCTCCTTTTGGCGAACGGAGTGTACTTGTTGAAGCCAAAGCTTCCGTCAGTCATTGGAGGGGAAGGCGCGGGAATTGTCGAGGCGATCGGGCCGGGAGACACCAGCGTCAAAGTGGGCGATCGCGTTACGATCCCTTTTGGAACGTTCACGTGGTCTGAAAAAGTCGTTGCTCCGGCCCAAGGTCTTTTCGTCGTTCCTCCCTCAATCGATGCCAAAACGGCCTCAATGTTAAATATCAATCCTGCGACTGCAATTCTTCTGTTGAACGAATTTGTAACGCTAAAGCCAAAAGACTGGATTGTATTAAACGCCGCGAATTCCCAGATCGCGCGTTGCCTGATCGCGATTGCAAAATCGCGCGCGCTCCGCGTTGTAGGTATCGTGAGAAGGCCAGAACTCGTCCCACAGATTGAAAAGCTGGGTGTTGATTTCGTTGGCATGGAGTCGCCGGAACTCGCAAAGCAAATTCAGATTGCGACCGGCGGAATGCCGATTTCTCTGGGCCTCGATGCTATAGGTGGTCCGTCGACAGCGACGATCGCAAGCGTGCTTTCATCAGGGGCCCATCTCGTTAGCTACGCGTGGCTGAGTGGTTTGCCGATTCAGCTTCCGCAAGGCGATCTCATCATCAAGAAGCTAAACATCCACGGCTTCTGGATGTACTACGAAGAGTTTCTGCCCAAAATGCGGGCGGCACTGACTGAGGCTACAAAAGTGGTCGCTTCTGGCAAATTGAGTTTGCCAATCACCGCAACATACAAACCCTCTCAAATTGAAGGCGCGGTCGAACATGCCGAGCGCGGTGGCAAGATCCTCTTGGATTTCCAATGAAGCAGAGCACGTATTTCGTCGTACCGTCTGAGCGTAGGTCGAAAATCACCGCGCAAACGGTCTAACGGGAACCGTCTGCTTACCCTGCAGTTCCAAGATCCCACGCTTCATCGCGATGGTTGCCGCATGGGTGCGATCGTTCGCATCAGGTTTGGAAAGAATGCTTCTGAGGTGATTCTTAACCGTGTGTTCCGAAATGTTGAGATTCGACGCGATGACCTTGTAACTGCCGTTTGCCACCCCACGCAGGACGTCGAGCTCGCGCGTCGTGATCGCGTCGTCCGCCGTGAGCTCGTTGAAGTCTTGGCGGAACCGACCTGATTTGTTGGAAATTGTCCTACGATCAAGCCAAGGTGGATTCAGAGAGTTTGCGATCAGCAAATGATCTATTGCTCGTAGTTCTCGACAATATCCGCTGGGCGTGCCTTCGCTGTTTCTGGATCCCTTCCGAACTCCCGCAGCGCCCGCCTCTGGCGCAGCAGGTCCCAGCATTGGTCGAGCTCAACCTTCAACTCGCCGAGTCGCTTGCCATCTTCTTCGCTGAGCTGACTCTTCCCGTAGAGCTGTTCCTCTTCCTGAACTAAGAGGTCGATTCGCCCTAGTACCGAACTGTCTGACTGTTCTGTTCTCATGTTCCCTCCCACCGTTCACGCGGTCGCTCATTGGATGCGCTTCGGCGCCCGGACGTCAAGCCGAAATTCTCCCCTGCCGCTTTGTATGCGAGATTCATCAAACCATTCGGCTGCGTCGCCATCGGAAATCAAACGCTGACCAGATCCGCGTTTAGCAAACCGGAGGGATTACTTCCCGTTTCGCCGTGACCTGCTCGCAATTTGAGTCAAACGCCCTGGAAAACGTCTCCGATGAAGTCCTTAGGGCTCCTAAAGCCGTTGCCCCACTTCGTGGCTGTGGCGGCGGTAGGCCTTGCGGCCACAATTTCGTCGAGCGATTTGCCTTGTTTCTTGAGGGCGGCCACTCTCTCGCGAGTGCCAACCAGCAGGTCGCGGTAGAAGGCGAGTTGGGATTTGTCGCCAATCGCACCGTGCCCTGGGATGACAATCATCTTGTCGGTGACCTTCGCCAAGTTGGCTTCGGTAGCGCGGATCATGCCGTCGATGCTGCCGCCGGTTGAATAGTCGATGAAGGGATAGTAGCCATTCCAGAAGGTGTCAGCGACGTGGAAAATATCGGCTTCTGTAAAAAGAACGGAGATGTCGCTGTCGGTGTGTGCCGGAGCGTAGTGCTTCAGGACAATAGTCGTCCCGTTGAGTTGCACAGCCCGCTCATCTTCGAAGACTTCCGCAGGAATTGCTGCGGCGGGCGAGGGCGGGAAGGTGAAGTTCCAACCCTCGACTCGCGTCGTAGTAGAGAGGTGCTTTCGCGTGTTCGCGTGAGCGAGAATAACTGCACCCGCAGAGTGCAACCATTCGTTGCCATCGGTATGGTCAAAGTGCCAATGCGTGTTGATGAGGTGCTTGATCGGATCGGAGCTGATTGACGCAAGTGCGTCGGCGATCTTTGAACGGGCGCCGGCAAAGCCAGCATCGATAAGGAGCTTACCGTCGCGACCGGGGAGCACTGCGATATTTCCTCCAGCGCCCATCAGGACGCTCACGTTGCCGCGGAGTTTCTGGACGGTGATAGTAGCGGTTGCGGCTGTTTTCCGAGCTGTCTGCACGAGCCCATTATCTTGCGCGAATAAATCATGAGGAGCGAGCACACCAACGGTGGCAGCGATGCCGGTGGATATGAGAAAACGACGGCGGGAAATACCGGAATCTAGTTTGACGGTCATAGTTGTCCTTTCCCTTCTCCTGCCTCGATGCTCCGCTACTTTGTTGGTACGAAGTTACCCGGCCTGTGCGGGAATTCCGAAAGGCTGGGCAAACCTGGCACTACGCTGCCGTCTTGAATGTCTTTCAAGAATGCAAACAAGTCGGCGTTAATCGTGTCGGCCTCGGTTGTGTGCATGCCGTGAGGAAAGCAGATTTTCAAGTGCTATTCCTCAGCAAACCAGCATCGGCATAAGGGCACGATCTGGTCGCCCGGATCCCCAATCTTTGTAGTAAATCGTGCTGCCATCATCCACTGTAATCTTGCTCCTTTGATATTCTCCTTTTTCCCTTCTTGGGGATGTTGAGAGTGCCCTGCCCCAGCATCGGACGCTAACGTGTCCCTAGGAAGTGCCGAGGCGGCGATGGTAGCACCGAAGCCGATTAGAAGCTCGCACCGCGATGGGAGTCCGATTCGTGTTTGGTTCTTGTCCGGCCACTTCCGTGCTTCTCTCGCAATAGTCCGCAATTCAACCAGATGAAGGTATCTCGGCGTCTTCGACGCGTGCAGTTTATACAAATCTTCCGATTTAATAGAGTTGAAGCGGTTCAGCAAACGGTAAGACAATTTCTACTCGGACGAAGCTCCCGACCTGAGGGTTAGTAATCTGACTTTCGAGTAGGTGACGCACAGAAGGAAAAAACATGGCAAATCCCATTCTGGTTACCGGCGCAGCGGGCCGCGTCGGCGCGGTAGGGCGCACCGTCACCGAACTGCTGTTGAAGCAAGGCAAAGCGGTGCGTGCGATGGTGCGAAATGAAGACGAACGCGCGCAGGCGTTGCGCGACATGGGTGCGCAGGTCGTGGTCGGCAATTTGCTCGATCTCGATTCCATGCATAGGGTGATTGCTGGCTGCGAAACGATGTACTTCGGCATGTCGGTTTCGGATGCCTACCTAGCCGCGACGGTTAATGCGGCGGCGGTGGCGAAACATCACGGCGTGAAGGCGTTCGTCAATATGTCGCAGATGACAGTCTCTCAGATGAGCATTACCGAAACTACTCCGAGTCCGCAGCACAAGCTGCACTGGCTCGCCGAGCAGGCACTGAACTGGTCCGGTCTGCCGGTGGTGCACGTGCGGCCGACAGTGTTTCTCGAAGGCTTCTTCCTGACTTTGACTCCGGATTCCGTCAAGAAATCCGATCAGATCAGGCTACCCTTCGGGGAGGGCAAAACTTCGCCGGTGGCAGCGCAAGACGTTGCACGGGTGATCGCTGCACTGCTCGCCGATCCGCAGCCGCACATCGGCAAGATCTATCACCTGACCGGTCCGCAGTCCGAGAACATGCAGTTCTTTGCGCAGGAGTATTCGAAGGCGCTGGGCCGCACAATCACCTTTCAGGACATTCCCGTCGAACCGTGGCGGGACGAGCTGCTCAAACGGGGTTGGCCGGTTCACGTGGTGAACCACCTGGCGGCGATGGGCGATCTGCATCGCGCGGGGCGTTTCGACCGGCTGTCGGACGACGTGCTCGCGCTGACGGGGCAAGCGCCGCTGGGCGTGCAGGAGTTTGTCAGGAAGAATGCCGCGACATTTACCGCATCGGCAAAAGCAAAACAGGTTTGAGTGTTTGCGGACAAATGAGGAGACAGAATGAAGCCTTTGTTGTCCCTAGCGACGCCGAATGGAGCACTTATGATGTGATTCTTCTGAGTTCACGACTAGGTGCTGCCGCTGCTAACTTTTCCAGCTCAGACCGATAAACCGCCTGTAGAAGATCCTGCGCGTAGGAGAGTGGCGGTACAGAGTCCCCGGCCCAACACCTGCCTGTTTGGCGATGTCGTCGAAGCTGGTATTTGCCCGACCGGGTGAACGCCTCCTTGGCACTTCCAGAATGCGTTCACGATTGCGCTGCGCGTCACTGCGCGGGTTTCGCACGGGAGGCGGGAAATGTTTCTTAGGTATGGCCAAAATCCATGTAACCGGAGACGGCCTCTGATTATCCAATGATTCGGAGACACTCTCCGTTTTATCGAAATCGCGGCCGTTCAGACACGGATTCGAACCGGCCGGTAAAAGGAGCAAGACAATGGTGGACCTATTTGGGGCGACCTCAACAACTGAAGACGTTTTGTCCGGCGTGAATCTGCGCGGTAAACGCATCCTGGTCACCGGCGTTTCCGCGGGGATTGGTGTGGAAACGGCGCGGTCTCTGGCTGCGCATGGCGCACATGTCGTGGGTGCTGCACGGGATCTGGCTAAGGCCGAGCAGGCGACCGCCGAGGTGCGAAGCGACGCAGCGACCGGGGGTGGGAGCTTCGAGCTGGTTGCGCTTGATCTCGGCAGCCTTAAGAGCGTGCGCGACTGCGCCGACAAACTATTCGCAAAGGGTGAACCCTTCGACGTGGTCATTGCCAACGCCGGCGTGATGGCCACTCCGTTTGGCAACACGTTGGACGGCTTTGAAACGCAATTCGGCACAAACCATCTCGGTCACTTTGTTCTCGTCAACCGGATTGCATCACTGATCCGTGCAGGAGGAAGGCTGATCAACCTGTCTTCCGCCGGTCATCGCATATCCAACGTAGATCTGCAGGATCCGAATTTTGAGCGGACGCCCTACGATCCGTTGGTTGCCTATGGCCGCTCGAAGACCGCCAATATCCTCTTCTCTGTGGCTTTCGACCAACGGCACCGCAAGCGTGGGGTGCGTGCTGCAGCCGTGCATCCGGGAGTCATACAGACAGACCTGGGTCGCTACATGGACCCGAGTCTCCTGCAAAACTTAATTCAGCAGATAGACAGACAGCTTACTGCGGAGGGCAAAGGGCCCTTTCAGTGGAAGACCATTCCTCAAGGAGCCGCAACTTCGGTATGGGCCGGAGCGGTCGCTCCGGCTGGCGAGATCGGCGGCAAATATTGTGAGAACTGCCATGTTGGGCATATCGCGCCGGACGACGCGACCATCACTGGCGTGAGCGAAGGAGTGCGCGGATATGCGCTCGATTCAAAGAATGCTGAGGCGCTTTGGAAGAAAAGTGAAGCACTCGTAGGAGAGTCGTTTTAACGATTCAGTTTTCAGCAGCTTGATGCGAAGGGGGATTTATGAAGGTATTTGTTACGGGAGCGCTCGCTCGGATGCGACCGCCGCGTCCATTGCCGCTACGGGGAGCCGAGGAATTCGAGAACACAGCCTAATCGCAGCTTAGCGGGCGAACAGTGCATATGGATCATCTCCTCCGTGAAAAAGAGATTCCCATCCACCTGCTTTACCCGAAAGGTCCGAGGAATATAGCGGACAATTGCTACTCCTGACATCAAGAGGTTTCGGGTAAAGAGGGCGTGCAACAGGTTCATGGACTGTTTCCTATCGATCTTCGGAGATCGAACGCTTAGAGATTGCTGCACAACATCGCCTTCTAGTATCCAAACCATTGGTTGAGCTCTTGCACCTTTTCTTGCGTGTAGGGCGGGAAAAGGTGCTCGATGGATACGTCGGGCGGCGAAACTAGGATCGATTTCGCATGAGTGAGAGCGACAAAGCCGTCTTTGCCGTAGTAGTGACCGATGCCGGAGTATCCGACGCCTCCGAAAGGCATAGACTCCACAAATAGATGAACATTCACCTGATTGATCGCTCCGCCGCCAAAGGACAGGCTGGCGAGGAAATGATCGATAGCCTTCTGGTCGCGGCTGAAGAGGAACCCGGAAAGAGGTTTTGGGCGCTTCTTCACTTCAAGAATGGCCGCATCGATGTTTTTGTAGGTGAGGATTGGCAGAAGCGGTCCAAAGATCTCATCCTCCATGATTCTGAGGTGTTGTAAGGTGCTCTGCGGTCTTCTCAGTTGCGTCGGTTTGCTAATCTAACCAACCCTGTCCTTGCTCATCGCTGTTCACGCGTTTTGTTAGAGTTTCGAGCTCTCAGTTGCAGTGGAATGCTCCCAAATACTGCGCACACCCTGCTTCATTTGGCGACCGCCGCCACGTTGATCGTTCTTCTCACGAAGTGAAGACGGCAATCAGTCCACGATCGAAGCTCCCGATTGGTCTACAAACGGGAAGTTATCCAGGTCAGGCCGATCAGTAAACGTAATTGCGTATCGCGATGTGCATCGCGAAGGAGGTCCAGGCCCGGAAGAACGACTGGAGGATCTCCGTTCGATCCGCTGTATGAGTGGCAGCGATTCCGACCGTTGTCGCTAGAAAGCTATGGATCGCGAATATCAAAACGTTTTCTACCATAGCGTATTGCGTCGATAGATCGATTGCCCGGTCCTAGAACAGCGAGCGCTGCTCCCAAAGCTCCCAACAGAATGTTATTTTGCGCATGAGTTGTTCCGAGAAGTAGGAAACAAACTTCAACGAGGATCACCAGCGTACCGGCGATAGGCGTCCACAACCCCACTATCAGCAGCGTACCGGCTCCAACCGCCACCGATTGCAGGATCGTGGTTTGCAGATCAGGCCCTGTCCGGAGAGCAACGACTCCGTCAGAAATAAGTAGAACACCCGCGACCAGTCTTAGCAGGAGCAGAGCAGCCCCAGGCCATCCATTGGGAAACATGGAGAATAGGCGTTGCAGAGCAGAATCCTGTGTCTCGGAGTGTAACTGTCACCCCAAGAAAGCTGCAATTCTTGAAGCCGTTCGCGTTACCGAAGGACTAACGGACGGCTACAAGCCGTGCAGCGTAATCGGGCACCCGCGGCAATCGATAGCCCAAAAAGGGTTGGTCTCAAGCAACCCTCTTGAGGGGGGCATTGCACAGGCTCGAAGGGCGATCATTGCTGGCCGCTGCATCCAAACAAACTATGGAAGAGGCGCCGGAGGGCGCCGTGGTAGACGAGCCGTAATTCCGATAACATTTCAACCCGGTGGGGTCTGATGAATTCTGTTGCTGGGGCTCCTGAAACGAGTGAGACCATCTGAAGGCTGGAAGAAATCGTCCGGTACGAGGTGTCCAGGAGAGTTGCGCGTGCAACTTTACGAACGAAAAACGCGTAAACCAACACCGCGCGAATGGTGGGCCATCTCTGCGCTTGCATTACTCCTCATTGTCTCGTCTACATCCCTTTCGGCGGCTCAAGGAGACAATCCGACGACTCCCAAGACGGTCACCGCTCAAGTGCATCGTGGCACCGCACACCCCATTCGAATTCCAGCGATCGACGGCGACGATATCCGATTTTCCCGACTGTCGACAGCTCAAGGGCTCTCCCAAACTCAAGTTAATGAAATCGTACAGGACGATCAAGGATTCATGTGGTTCGGAACTCAATATGGCTTGGATCGATACGACGGATATGAATTCAAGGTGTTCACACAAGATCCTGCGCGCGAGAACAGCCTCAGCTGTGTTTATATTCACTCTTTATTTAAGGATCGGTCGGGAGCGCTTTGGGTGGGTTGCGATCAATATCTGGACCGGTTTGACAGTCTTCACGAAACTTTCACTCACTATCGTATCGACGCCGGCGAAGTTGCGAACTATGTCAGCCAAATCAGTCAGGATCGGACCGGCATGCTTTGGTTGGCAACAGGGAGTGGCTTGTTTAGGTTGAATCCGGATACGGGTCAGATCATCCACTACGTTCACGATTCCGCAAATCCATCCGGCCTCGGCAGCAACGAGGTCAGATGTACGTTGGAAGATAGGACTGGCCGGTTCTGGGTAGCCGACGGGGAGAATTTGGAGGAGTTCGATCGTGAGAGTGGAAGAGTTCTCTCGCGGGTCCGCGTGAGTGACGGGCTAAGGTTAATTTCGTTCTATGAAGACCACCTCGGGGTCTTTTGGATTACTTACATCACGAATAAGAGCGGGAGCGGATTAGTCGTTCTGGACCGATCCACAAATAGCCTGATTCCTTATTTAATCTATGACAGGAAGTCCGGCAAGGAATTACCTGCTGGGTTTATGGCGGCAATCGAAGATAATAGCCAAACGCTTTGGTTAGCCAGTTTTGGCGCGGGCTTATTAAAGCTGGACAGAGAGCATGGCGTTTTCATCCGGTATCGGAATTATCCAGAAAATCTTGAGAGCATCGCAGACGACCGTGTGATGTCGCTACGCGGGGACCGCGAAGGAAATGTTTGGGTGGGCTTGCTTGCAAGCGAGCCAAACTTTTTCCGTACTGAAACGGTGCCGTTCATGCCTCTGCGTGTTGTTCGAAGCAATCCCCGCAGTCACGGGGAAAAAATCGTAAATGCGGTGTACGAAGACCGCGACCATGTTTTGTGGATGGCGACGACAGGAGCGTTAAATCGCATCAATCGAGGGTCTGGAGAATTCACTTCTTACCAGCCTCCCGGCCACGGACTATCGAGCGATGTAATTGCGATCAACGAAGATCGGGTCGGCGGTCTCTGGACCGGATCCTACGGCGCGGGGCTGAGTCGGTTCGATCGGAGAACCGGACTTTTCAAGACCTATCTGCACGAGCCAGACAATCCGTTCAGTTTGAGCAGCAACATCGTGAGCCGCATGCTGATCGATCATGCAGGCACGATGTGGGTCGCAACCTACAATGGTCTTGATCGATTTGACGCTCGAAATGAGAGGTTCGTTGTCTACAAGCGAGACACTAAGAGTGACGGTGAGGAGTATTTCAATCTCGCTGAGGACAAAGGCGGATTCCTGTGGATGGGTAGTTGGGGAGGTTTGAACCGTTTCAACCCGCAGACTGGTCAATTCACCGTCTATGCGCACAAAGTAGGTGATCCCGCTTCTTTGAGTGACAACGCCGTTACCTCGACCTATGTTGATCATTCGGGAACTCTTTGGGTCAGCACGGAAAATGGCTTGAACAAGCTGAACCGTGAAAGCGCAACATTCACCCACTACTACGTAAAGGATGGCTTGCCCAGCAACGCCGTGAGCTGCGTTCTCGAAGATCAGTTCGGCATGCTCTGGATGAGCACAAACCGTGGGCTGTCCAGGTTCGATCCCGTCACAAACAGATTTACGAACTACTCTACGGTTGACGGCCTGCCTGGCAATGACTTTACGGGATGGGATGCTTGCTTTAAGAGTGCAAGTGGAGAGATGTTTTTCGGCGGGTTTAGTGGCGGGGTTGCCTTCTTTCCCGATAAGGTCATCAGTACGTCGTACCCATTGCCCCTGGTTTTGACCGATTTCCAATTGGCTGGGCGTTCGGCAGAGGTTGGAGCCAAATCCCCGCTTGGGAAGTCCATCAGCTACACCAAAGATGTCACACTGACTCACGACCAAAATATCTTTTCACTGAGTTTCGCTGCGCTCACGTATTTCAATCCAGATGCAAACCGGTATCGCTACAAACTCGAGAAGTTGGATCGCGACTGGATTGAAGTTGGCAGTGATCGAAGGGTAGCGAGCTATACGACTTTACCGGCCGGCAAATACACTTTTCATGTGCAGAGCGCAACCAGGCAAGGCCTCTGGAGCGAGCCTGGCCTGTCCTTAGGGATCACGATGCTACCTCCCTGGTGGGGCACATTTTGGTTTAGGTTATTGTGCATCGTGGCGACCGCTAGCATCCTCTGGACTCTCTATCTTATTCGGCTCAAGCAAATGGAGGCAGAGATTCGGGCGAGGATAGAAGAGCGGCTCGGTGAACGAGAGCGGATTGCACGGGAATTGCACGACACTCTACTGCAGGGCGTACAAGGCCTAATTTTACGTTTCCAAGCCGTGGCTGAACGGATACCTGACTCAGAACCTGCCCGGCAGATGATCGAGAAAGCCCTCGACCGAGCCGACGAAGTACTGGTGCAAGGACGAGATCGCGTTAAGAACCTCCGTCTAACCGCACAAATGAAGACCTTCCGAGAGGCCCTTACTGACGTCATCAAAGACCTTGCTGTCAGTAAGGGCGTTGAATTCAGCGTTATCGTAGAGGGAGACCTGCGCAAGCTTAACCCGTTGGTTCGAGATGAAGCATATTGGATCGGCCACGAGGCGCTAGTAAATGCGCTGCAACATGCGGGCGCAAAACGCATTGAAGTTGAAATCGCATATGATCCCTCGCAATTGCGTTTGCGATTTCGTGACGACGGTTGCGGTATTGACCCTAAGATCATCGAAGCCGGTGGCAAGCCTGGCCACTGGGGGATGCGAGGAATGCGGGAACGCGCAGCGAAAATCGGCGCGCACTTGGAAACCTGGAGCCGGCCGGGAGCTGGGACTGAGCTGGAATTGAGGATTCCCGGATCCGCTGCCTACGGCGCTCAGGGGAACGGTTCGCTTTGGCGAAGGCTTCGCAAGCTGTGGCACGAGGAGGTACCCCATGAACCCCATCAAGGTTCTAACGGTTGACGATCATCCCATTCTCAGAGAGGGGATAGCGGCAATCATCGAAAATCACGCTGACATCGTCTTGGTCGGCGAAGCTGGTAATGGTCGTGAAGCCATCGAATGCTTCCGCAAGTTGCATCCCGACGTGACACTCATGGATTTAGTGATGCCGGGGATGAATGGTATCGACGCGACCATCGCTATTCGAAAAGAATTTCCGAATGCTCGCATCGTCGTGCTAACGACGTATAAAGGTGATGTCCAAGCCGCCCAGGCTCTCGATGCCGGAGCCTGCGGATACCTGCTCAAG
>Ga0210406_10001005_pt1 | contig 36179 bp, 36 predicted proteins | sample IncBWC30MmetaG_FD_155454 | JGI IMG/M metagenome (GOLD analysis project Ga0210406, IMG submission 155454) | Forest soil microbial communities from Barre Woods Harvard Forest LTER site, Petersham, Massachusetts, United States - Inc-BW-C-30-M | ecosystem: Environmental > Terrestrial > Soil >... | reverse complement strand
TCTGGCGGGCCTTCTCAGCCTCGGCTACGCGATTCGCGAGATCCTTCTGCTGCTGCCTCGCCCGGTTAGCGAAGTCCTCCTGCATCTCGGCGTAGGCGGCCATTCGTTTCTGGCGCTCCGCTAGGATACTGGCGGGGGACTCAGCCTCAGGTGCAGCGACTGGAGGCGGAGCCTCCGTGCCGAACTTCTTACCCAGGAACTCGCCAATGGCGCCGCCTCCAGGTATGCGCGTGGCGTGGCCGATAGTTCTGCCGATGGCACCGGTAGTCTTGGAGCTGAGTCCTCCGGCTTCGGCGGCGGCTGGAGCACCCTTACCAGGAATCGCTTTACCGAGTATCGGTCCCGCTAGGGTCAGCGCAGCCGGCACCGCTGCTTGAGTGGCCACGTTGGACGTATCGCCGCGCGCTGATGCCTCCTCAGCCGACTCAGCACCCATTGGAGAGAAGATGGACGCCACGCGGTAGATGGCGTTGCCGACTGGTGTCTGGACCGGACCTGACGGGTTGGGGGCATTGGTCAGCGCTGCTGTGGGTAGGTTAGCGGGAAGCGGTCTGGTAAGGTCACTGTAAATAGTTCCCGGTCTTGTTGGATCTATACTCGGCGCTTCCTTCCCCAGCCAGAACTCCTTACTAAGGAACGGCGCACCGCCACCTGGAGGCGGGGGTATCATCCCCTTCAACGCTCCGGTCACGCCGGTCTGCTCGCTCTGTCCAAGGGTCCCGTAGTGGATCGTGTCGAGTGCCTTCGCCTGCTCCTTCGGCGGCAATCCCTTATAGTCGGGGTCGACTTGTAGCAGGACCTTATGCTTCTCAGCGAGCGGGAGGGCGTGGAAGTCCGGGTCGGTCTGCCAGTTTATTGATGGCGTCGAGGTCGAGGTCGAGGTCGTGTTGTCGTTACCGTCGGGCATCAGGGCTGTCCGGCTGGTTTGATTCCAAACTTGGATAGATACTCGGAGGCGGTCTTCGGAGCGACCGCGCTACCTTCAACAGTCGGCGCAGCAGTCGTCCCGCCCTTTCGACCCGTCGCCAACTGTCGGTACTCCTTGACCTTCCCGGCGTAGTAGTCGCGCTCCGATTGTGGCATCGGGAGGTTCTTGCTGCCGTTATAGACCTCCTCCGCAAGCCGCGACATCTTGTCGTAGAACTGCGGACGGGAGAACGTGTTCAGTCCGGGGAGCGGGACTTCACGCTCCATCGCCTTCACGCTGAACTGATACGCTCCAGCGCCGGTCAGCGACCTCAGCCCCATGACAGTCCCGTAGACCGCCATTGCCGCGTTGAAGGCTTCCTGATTCTGCGGCGAGAGCTTCCCGATCACGTCCTGCATCACGCTGGTCTGACTGTCTACCAATGCTTGAGGCTCTCCAGCGTAGTTACCTAGTAGAGCGCGTAGACCACCTGATGCTTTCTCCTGCTGCTCCAGACTATTGAACGCGAGCTGGAGCGCATTGGCTAGATCCTTACGCTCAGGCGTATTGTCGGACAGGCTAGCGTAGTCCTGGTATCCCTTAAGCTCAGGCTGAGTCGGGTCGCCGAATAGCTGGGTCGCAGCGCCGCGCACCGGGACAATGGCTTTGCGTGCGTTCTGCCATGCACCAGACGAGGTGCCTAGAGGCTTCCCCAATGCATCGACTGCTTGTGCGCCTTGAGCGGCGGCAGCTGGACCGGGAGCTGCTGGTCTAGGGACAGGTGGAGGAGTCATGCGACCGCCTCCTCCAGTCCCCGCAGAAGGAGCCGATGCTGCAGCCCCTCCACCTGTCTTTGGCGCGGGTCCGGCTGACTTGGCTCCCTGAGTCGGCATCCCTAACGGTCGATGGATAGTCTCGAGCGTGTTGATCTGCGACCTTCCATCAGGACCGTAGGTGATCTGCTGGTGCAATGTCTCCGAGGGGACTAGTCCGCGGGCGTACAAGGTGGTCCCTTCAGGGAGAGGCTTCCCTTCCATGTCCATGTATTGCTGACCGACCTGGAATCCAGGGAGTTCGGACTTCCCGTCCGGTGACATGTACTTGAATGGCTTCGGGGTGATCATGCCTGACGTGGCAGGCTCTGCGCCTTCGACGACCTGCTGCTGCTGGTCGAGTATCGTCCCCTGGATGGGGTCGTAGCTGCCTTCCTTGACCTCGCCCGTCTTGGGATCCTTATAGAGCATCTTCTGCAGCCGCGCCACTGGCGGGAACTGTCCGGTCGCGATATAGCGCATCGCGGTCGGGGACTGCGGATCCATGCCCATTCGCTTGACTTGGTCCGTGCGGAGTTCGATACCTTGCTGATACTGACGCTTGTTACCTTCGAGGCCACGATTCAAGTTCTGCTGGAAGTCCGTATTCGCTTCGACCATCGGTGCGGAGAGGGCGAAGTTCGGATCTGCTTGAGCGGACGGGGAAGGTGGAGGAGTCATCCCTTGCGTGGTAGATTGTCCACCACCACCACCTAGCGGTGATCCCTTCGAGACCACTCCCGCATCGCCGCCTGCATACGGCCCACCTGCTCCACCAGCAGACGGAGGTGGCGTCATCCCGCCCGGTCGACCCTGATCAGAAGGCGCTCCTGGTGCGGACTGCATCGCCCCGCCGCCCAGGACATGATTCAGTATCTGCTCGGCCTTCGCCAGCGCGCCCTTCGTGTTCTGGTCGACACCTGCGAGCTTCTTATAGTTGGTCCAGGCTTCGTTATAGTTGGCGGCGTAGCGAGCCTTCTGGTCTTCCAATGAAGGACCCTGATAGTCCTTGTCGTCAAACCGCATTCCTGAATCAGGGTCGACGCCGTGTTGAATCATTAACTGCGCGTGCAGCGCCGTCTTCGCCGCGTTCGAGTACATCTGCGCGTTCGCAAGTCGCGTCTGGTGATGCTGCGTGATCAGGTCGGACATCGACGACGGCTGGTCATGCGGGGTCAGCTTTAGCAGCGAGAAGACACCCTCGGCGCGATCTGCAGGGATATTGCTGACTGGATTCCCGCCCGGTACGGCTTCGTCCGGTCCTGCTGCGCCGGGTACGGCTGGATTCTGTGGCGGCATCGTCTATCCAATCCCCAATGTCTTGAATATCCCTGTGAGTGAGTCCTCAAGTCCAGACGCGATCGCACCGCTCGTAGCCTTGTGGATATCGTAGGACTGTCCACGAGAGGCGAGAGAGTCCCGCGTGATATTGTTGGCGGTGGCAGATGCCAGACCTCCTGCCTGAATCCCTTGACCAGTCTCACCTAGACCAACCCCCGCTTCGGTCCCACCGACGCCTGCTAGTCCGGACGCGCCGGCTGTCCGCGCACCGAATAGCATATTGTCGATCTTCGCCGTCAGGTCCGACTCGCGCTGCTGGTTGATTCCTGCAGTACCGCCACCACGCGCGGTCCCGAGAGATGACAGTTGCCGCTTCTCAGCGTCGTTCTGCGCGATCGCTGCGTTGGTCGCCGGAGCGGTCGCTGACAGTAAGTCTGCACGGTTACCAGTGGCGAGCTTCTTGAAGTACCCACCGGCGGTGCCGAGGTCGCCGACGCCGGCGGCGGTCGTCGCCTGACCGGTCGCGGCTTGCGACTTGCCGAACGGTAGCGCCCAGTTGAAGACGTTGGACTGGTCACCAATGCCTGTCAGGAAGTTGGAACGGTCGGTCTTCGCACTACTGCCGCCGATGGAACCAGTTGAGACCAGTGAGGATAGTAATCCACCCATCAGGCGACCTCCTTCTTCGACACGGTCGGGACACCGACGCTCAGCGTGATGTACACAGGACTCTCGACCTTATGCATCCCGAGTCGCTCGCACAGCCTCGGGACATGTGGGCTGTCAGCGACGACAAACCATCCTCGGGCCTCGCACTCGACCAGATAGTTGACGGTGTCGGTCGCGAGCTTATCTGCGAGTCCTGACCCGCGCAGCTCGCGCTTGACGTGTAGCGGTCCCGCGAACGGAAGCATCTGCAAGACGCTGAACCCAACTATCTCGTCGCCCTGCTCCGCTAAATAGACACGCGACATCGACCGGTTGAGAGGTGACCATCCTCGCTTCTCCAGCAGGTTGTCGAGGCGCGCCCAGTCCTGATCGCTACAGAAGGGACCGTCTAGCCAGCGGCAGGTGACCTGAGCGCTCATTGGATGATCAGCGTGACCTGTGCTGCGTCGCCTACTGTGTCACAGTCGATCCAGAGCAGGTACGGGTTGAATACGTTCATGACCATCGGCGCCGACGCAATCACTCCTGTCTGTCCAGCAGGTACCGTCAGGACAATACATCCCGTGTCGGTCCTGTTATTCGACCCCTTCCCCTTGAGGATGACATAGACATTCCCGGTGTTGTTGGTGAGTCCGTTGCCGCCATTGGACTTCATCCCTTGGATGATTATTTGCTGCGCCCGCACCGTGTACTCGTTCGCACCGACGGTCCCCGGCGTCACTTTATCCGGCGCGTTCACAAGAGTCGGGTCGACTAGCGACATCATATTGACCGGAGTCCCCGGCGTGGGTGCGAGTGAACCCAGTGGCCAAAGAGGACCTTGCCTACTTTGTAATACTGAGTTTGCCATCTATGTCTCCTCACCTAGTACTTAACTGATTTACTGCCACGCTGACATCTACCGTAGACTGCGTTCCAGTAAATGAAATCCCGTACTGAATATTGGTGCTAGCCTTAGCTCGAAAGGCTTGCCGAATAGAACCAAGACTGGCCGAACCTAGAGTTGTGCAGGCGGCATTTGCAGTGGCAGTCTGCACTGTGTTACTTGTATCGGTAAAAGTTATCGTCAGCGTGCCTACGCCAGTAGAAGTCGTCCCGGTACAGTTGATATCAGCATCTACTGTATAGAACGCATCGCTGGCCCCCGTCGTAACTATGGTAGTTGTGCCTAAAGTGGAGTTGCGGGCGAGGTTTTGTGCGTAGCCGATCTGTATCGCGCTGCCGACCGCTCCGTTAAAGGTGATGTTGGGAGCGAATCCGCAAACGGCATCCCAATTCGCGCCATTGCTTTGCAAGTTGCAAATTTCGTTAGGAGCTAACACCAGAGTCGTCTGTCCGTTGATTGTCGAAGAGGTCGAAGTTACCGTCTGAGTTCCAGTCGACGCGTTCTCCACCACCACCTGCCAGCCCGCGACAAAGGTTGGATGGTTCGAGATGGAGGCGATTGTTTGCGAAAAAGATATTGCACCTAAACTGGTTGTAGAAATCGAGTTGGAATTGCTCAAGAACCGATTAGAAGCCGATCCGGTATTGCCATTAAGTAACGAATCCTTTTCTACGAATCCCGAGGGAGGCAGGTTGGTGCCATTCTGTTGATTGATGATAGCAACCGCGTTGGTAAAGTGAATAGGATTAGTCAAGCTGATGTTGCTAAACCCGCTTGGCGAAATCCCAGTCTGCGCATTGTCGAAGGTTGTTCCTACCAGCTCCATTGCGAATAAGCCTATTTGACTCGCTGATCCAAGCGTATAGTTGACGGTGATTGTGACCGATCCGCCGCCGACCAAGGATGGGCAAAAGTAGACATAAGACGCGTTAGCGCCCGTGGTCGCGCTCTGCTGGGGACAACTATCTCCAGTAGACAGGCTTAGAGAACTGACCGTAGAGGTTCCGTTGGCGTTGATGCTGATCCACATCTGATGTCCGGCGGTGGTAGCGAATGAAGAAGATGTAAATGGTGGGCTTCCACCCATATTCACTTGTGCCCGCATGGCCACAAATGGATCTGACGAGATCGTGCCCGGTTGTGGCAGGGTGACAGCCGCAGCGCTGGTGGTAAAGCGCAGCCTATTCCCGTTGTCGGTATCTACCACGGTATAATTGCCGCTGAAATTGCTCCAAGTGCCTGCAATGGTTCCGGTCGTGCTGCCTGAAATGCTGATGGTATTTCCAGAGGTAGATACCCCAGTCGAACCCACGCCTTGAATCGTCACCGCTGGCCCCGTGGCGGAGTTGACGCTGTTGATGCCGCCACCCTTACCGTTGTTGCCTCCGCCCTTCGGATTCTGCGCCAGCATACCTGTCAGGCTGATAAGCGAGTTTCCTGATCCACCATTGGCGTTGAGAATGGAGAAGTTGGGCTGGCCCGCCGTAGCCGTCTGTGCTCCCGTGTCGTGAAGCTGGCCGTCGGTAGTAACCGACATAATCGCTTCATTAAGCGCGGTTGATCCATTGTCGAAGGTAGCAGAACAGTTTACCGTCCAACATACGACTACCGTGCCTGCTGCAGCCACGCTGGCTTTGGCTATACCTACGAATCCGGCGCCGGGATTCGCCGCGACGTGTGAACAGGGCAGGACCTTGGGCCGTCCAGCCGCATCCACGTTTGAGGTCGCGCAAAGCGCTAGACCTGCAGTGACGCCTCCCGTGTCAACCGTGTACTCCTCGTAGTCACCATTAACGGCGGTGTTGATTCCGTTCGGGCAGCGCGTCGGATTGACACCATCGCTGGTGCAGCCGACAGCGGGTCCGGTCGGGCTGCCGCCTGCGGTACCGCCGCTTACGTTGGACTGTGCGAACACAGGAGCGAGTCCCGCCAGCATCAATATCGTTAGTAGTAGATATCGTCTCATATTAGTACGCCACACAACTTACTCTAAGAATGTCCGACACGCCCCATGCGATCGCCGCGCCCGTACTCGTAGTCTGGTTCTGAACGGTCGCCGTCGACACGGTAGAGGCGGTCTGGCGCGTATTGTACGCTACGTTGGCCGCGGCGGCGGTAATATCGTTGACCCAGCAGTTCCAGCCGGTCGGCGCGGTCGGGAGGCCGATGACGCCGCTGGAGGCAGATGCGCCAGTACCGACGTTGACGGTGAAGGCCAAGGGACCATTGTTGGCTGCTATCGAAGGTCCGGTGCCGAAGCCGCTACTGACTGTCGGCGCGCCCTGACGGACTGCGGTGTTGAAGGTCAGGTTGCCGGAGCCGTCGTCCTGAACAAGTCCAGCAGCATCCGCCGAGGGTACCGTCCAGTTGAAGCTGGACACGGATGCGGGCGCGACGATGCCGAAGGTTCCGCCGCCGCTGGCTGTCAGTGAGAGCTTTCCGGATCCAGCGCCATTACTGGTCAGACTCAGCGCCGTGAACGCACCTAGGAGCGTCCCGACGCCAGCTTTGGTAACGCTCCACTGCGCCGTCCCGCCGACGCGGAGACGCTCAAGGAAGCTCCCGCCAGCTGACGCGGTATCCGTCACGTCGAGTAGAATGCCGTCGAAGGTCGTCCCGCCTGAGTTGTAAGTCCCGGTGATGTCGAGAATCTGGTTAGCGGTGATGGTCCCTGCGGCTAGTGTCTTCTGACCGCCAATGGTCTGCGCTCCAGTAGTGACCAACCCCCGATTGACCGCCGACGCCGATGGGATGTTGAACGTGTGAGTTGTTCCGGACGAGCTGATTCCGAAATCTGTCCCAGCCGTCCCGGTTGCGAAGGTCTGAGTCGTCCCAGTAAGTCCGTTTAAAGAGGTGATTCCCGTCGCCGGTGGTGCGCTCCATGTCCCATCCCCTCTCCAGAACGTCGAGCTGGACGCGCTGGTCCCGCTATTCAGATTTGTGACGGGCAGATTCCCGCTTACGTCGGTCGTCAGGCTGACCGCAGCGAACGATGGCGCTCCACCAGCATTGCCGTGCAAGACGGTAGTAGTCGTCCCAAGGGAACCGAGGGTCGAGACAGCGGTCGTGTTTCCGCCGATCACCAGTTGATTTATAGTCAAGGTCCCGCCTGCTGTTACGTTCCCGCTGCCTGCTGGCGTCGCCCATGTTCCGTCACCTCTCCAAAAGGTCGTGCTGGATGCCAAGGTACCTGAGTTCAGGTTGGCTACCGGAAGGTTACCTGTCACGTCGGTCGTGAGGCTGACGGCACCAAAGGATGGTAGGCCAGCAGCGTTCCCGTGGAGAACGGTCGTAGTTGTGCCAGTAGATGCTAGGGTCTGAGACCCCTGGCTGCCGCTGCCTACCATCAAAGAATTACTAGTCAAGGAGGCTGCGGAGGTTACACAAGTAGCGCATCCGACCGTTCCCGTCGTAGTGACAGTGCCACCGGTGAGCGGGCTGCTGAAGGTTATGCTGGTGACGGTGCCGGTGCCGGGTGGGGCTGCCCATGTGCCATCTCCGCGCCAGAAAGTAGTCGAGGATGCCGACGTGCCGCCGTTCAGGTTCGTCACGGGCAGGTTCCCTGTGATGTCGGTCGAGAGCGCTACAGGACCGAACGAGGGTGCGCCGCCGACATTGCCATGTAGGACCGTCACGGTCGACCCGAGCGACCCGAGAGTCGAAGTCGCCTGCCCGCCACCACCGATCACAAGCTGGTTGAGGGTGAGCGACGCCGCACTGGTCACGCAGGTCGCACACGAGATCGTCCCAGTAGTCGCGATCGGTCCGCCGCTGATAGGACCCGTGGTCGAGATAAGACTGACGCTACCTGAACCTGAAGGCACCGCCCACGTACCGTCGCCGCGCCAGAAGGTGGTCGCTCCAGCGCTGGTCCCACTGTTAAGGTGACTAGTAGACAGGTTCCCGGTGATCCCGGTCGCGAGAGAGATGAGCGGGATGTCGGCCGCGACCAGCGTGCGAAAGGTCGGCGCCACCGAACCACCAGTGGTCGGTCCTGCGAGGACGGTATTCGCTGCCTGACTGGTAACCGTGAAGGTTAGTAAGGGAGTCGTGGTAGATGTCGTGACCGCGAAGGTCGCGAATGGCCCGAGGGTACCGGCTGCGCTGAAACTGGAGACTCCGCCACCACCGCCGCCGCTGTTCGCCTGCGACCATTGATTCGCTGATGGTCCACAAGCCATAAGCTGGCCTGTCGTTAGGTCCCAGATGATTGGCTCTTGGCGACCGACGGTTGCTGGAGTGCAGGCTGGGAGCGGCTCCGGTGAGGACTGGACCAGGGTGGACTTACCAGATCCACCCTGAGCTTGCGTTTGCGGACAGCCGGAGAGTACGAGTACGAAGAATGGCAGGGCTAGGTAGAGTCGTCTCATCATGAACTCCCGATCACGTCATACCCACTTGTCCCGTTGGCGTACAAACGGACATATTGATACTGGTTGGTTAGATCCCACTCGGTCTGGTTGTCGATCGTGTCGGTCCCCTGCGTGAGAATCTGCGCCGCACCCGCGCCTGCATCCAGTTTCTTGACCAGATAAATCTTCCCTGAGACGGAGCCTGAGTTGGGGAGGGTGATCGGGATATTGAGTCCGGACGTCGTGACGCGGATGACCATCTCCGGATAGGGTGTGAAGGTCGCGAGGTAGGCGGAGTTGACGTTGACGACCTGGACACCGCCCAAAGTGTTGACGATGCCGAACGCCGTGTTCAGAATCGTCCCCCATTGATTCGCCGATCCACCAACCGTTGGCAGCACTAGATTCAGTGTCGTCGTCATTGGCACACACTCCCCGCTCCGGATAATGTCACGTTTCCGGTCATCGCGCACTTAATAGTTATGCCGTTGCCGGTCAGGGTAGCGACGTGTGGAGAGCCAGCGGCGTTATCTGTGACGGTTACCGCGCCTGTCCTGCCTCCAGTCGCTGTCGGCGTGAAGGTGACGTTCAGGGAGCAGGTCGCTAACGGTGCCAGCGTCCCGCCACAATTAGTAGATGGGACCGTCGTGACAGCGAAGTCTCCCGAGGCGGCGACGGACGAGACGGTCAGCGTCCCCGAGCCTGTGTTGGTCAGGATGATCGACCGGACAGTCGACGTCGTTGAGACGGACTGGTCACCGAAGTTCAGTGAGGTCGGACTCAGCGTGACGACAGGTGTCTGCGCGACTCCGGTACCTGAGAGCGCTACCGTCTGCGGCGACCCGGTCGCGTTATCTACAACGGTCAGGTTCGCGGAGCGCGCTCCCGGCGCGGTTGGCAGGAAGGTAATGTTGAAGGTGCAGCTAACCGTCGATAGCAGCAGAGAGGGACAGTTGTCGGTGAAGCTGAAGTCTCCCGCGTTCGGACCTGTGATGGACTTGCTGCTGATGGTGACGGTCCCGCCTGAGCCGCTCGTGTTGGTGAGGGTGACGGACTGAGACGCAGATGGTGACCCGACTATAGTGGATGCGAAGACGCGACTCGCGGGTAGCAGTGAGACGGTCAGAGTCGCCGGCGTCGTCACCGTGATCTCGTTCGACTTCGCACTCTCGGCACCGGACTGCCATGCGCCGCCGCCGGTACCGGATCCGCTTGTCGATGAGGCGAAGGTGAAGGTAGTAGAGGTCGGCTGCCCTGTCGAGGTGAAGGTCCCGTTGAACGCAACGGTCGAGTCTCCCGCGATAGTGAAGGCGGTCCCGCTCGGGAAGGTACACGCCGCGGCGCAGGTCACGGTCGCCGTCGATCCGTTCCCATTGATACTAGAGACGACGCCGCCAACAAAGGCCGTGACGACGTAGAAGTAGGTCCCATTGACGGGAGTGTCGGTCACGCTAGTAGATGTGATCCCAGACTTGACGGCGACATAAGGCCCGCCATGCACCGTCCCTCTATATTCAGTGTAAGCGGTCGGTGCGGGTGTGCCTGCCGATGCCGTCCACAATAGCGATACTGTCGACCCTGAGACCGTTCCCGTGAGTCCGGTCGGTGCTGCGGGAGCCACGGAACCGGAGACAACTTGATATGCCCCAACAGTCCATTGTCCAGTCGCAGGCCGCGCGTTGCCCGTGCCTGATGCTCCCGCACCTACTACTTGCGGCTTATCGAAGCAGAGTGGAACGAGCTGTCCGGTACACTGGCTACTCAAATTCGTCCCGGAACCCATGTTGAGCGCAGGCGATCCGGATTGTGGGACGAAGGTGCTGGAGTTAAGTAGAGGCGCGGCGCTGACTGAGTTCGGCGTGTCGAGTCCGGTAGCGGAGATCCATGCCGCGAAGGTCGCCTGGAATGTCCCGTCAGGATGCACGAAATACTGCAGGTTCTTGAACGCGGACGGTAGATCGTAGAGGTTATAGTTCGCTGCGCTGACCGTGTTCCCTGCGTAAAGGTCGATGGCCGAGACGGCGTTGCTGCAAATGTTGTTCTGCAGGACGATACCAGACGCGCCGCTGTCTCTAATGCGGATACAGTTCTGCGGCGCTCCTTGCGCGATACCGACCATCGTATTGTTCAGGAAGTTGACGTTGTGCGGCCCGAATCCCATGACGATATGGGCTTCAGGAGAACCGGCAGGGGTTGGCGGGCTAAGGATGCTTACCGGAGCGCCAAGTAGATTGTTGAATACGTTGATACCGAACATGCCGCCGCCGCTGCCTGAGAGGAAGATATACCCGGTCCCGTTTACGTTCGTCGAACCCCAGACGTGATTGTTCCAGATGCTGGAGCTGGTGAAGGTCGTACTCGGCGCGAACGCTGAGAAAAAGATCCCGTCGAAGTGGAAGTTGAACGCCCCGTCGAACCAGTTTGCGAAGTCGTGGATGTCGTTGTCATGGACTAGGACTCCGGTCGCGGTCGATCCGTTGTTGTTATCTAGCAGCGCGATGCCCCATACAATGTTGGAGATGGTGTTGTGGTCGAACTCGGAATTAGAGAATCCCGGCCCGTACTGCACGAAGATACCGCTGTGCGCGTCGTGAATGGTGAGGTTGTGGAAGTGCAGCCCTGACTGCGGCGATGCACACGAATTTACGGAGATCGCCCCTGAACTGCCGCCGTCCTCTCCAGACGGAACGTGGACGTACATGTTGATGAAGCTGAGATTCTTGATTTCGATATTGCTGCCACAAGTTACCGAGACTCCGCCTGTGCCGAGCTGGTTCGCCAGTAGAGAGCCGTTGGCTGTGTTTTGGATGACGCCGTTCGTTCCTCCGTCGATGACGATGTTGCTCTTGTTGCTCATCGTGAAGGCTGCGCCCCAGGCAGCGGAAGTCATCACCGCCCCCGGCTCAAATAGAAACGTGATCGGATTCCCTGTCGTGCCGCTGGCCCCGACGGTGATTCCGGTAGCGCTAAGAGCGCCTGTGATCGTCCCGCACAGATGGATGGTGATGCCTGGTATCTGGTCGCCGATCAGGATCGGGAGAGCCTTAGCATCAGCACAGTCCGCGCCATTACCCGCGCCTGCTGCGGTCTGCGCGTAGTAGACATTCGAACCGGTCGGGGACAGCCCGCCGAGATAGCTCTCTAGGTAAGTGTAGCCGTTCGGGGCGGTTGTCTTGTAGAGATTCGGGTCCGACGTGCTCAGCCCGTACTTGGTCTTCCATGCGTCGGCGATGCCGTCGTGCAAGGTGCTGGCGCAAGCCGTCCCTGCGACTAGTGTCGGGAATCCTCCTACGTCAGCCTGTGTCGTGGGAACGTGCCCGCCTCCATAAGCGGTTCCGGTTGTCGGTCCTGTCGCGTTGTTAAAGTACCCGACCATAAGCGTGTCGAGCGAGTCACGGTTACTCACGAAGGTTCCATCGCAGGCCGTATCACTCAACTTCTGCGACGCGCCTACGCCGCCCGTTACGCTGCTGGCCAGAGTAGCGGTTGGACCTGCGGTGATCGCAGTCCCGGTCGCAGGAGCGGACTGTGGAGTCCCGCGCACCCACGCACTCGGAGCGGGGCTTATCGTTCCTGGTCCTTCAGCGCTGTCTTGGCGGTACATGTTGGCGGCGTTGTTGGCTGCAGTCGGATCGTTCGGACCTATGTTGCCGCTCATGTAGACAGAAGGCTGCGAGTTCGGCCCGCAGTCGGAGTTGCAGGTCTGGTTCCAGTATGAGGTGATCTCCCATCCGCTAGCTGATCCCGTTCCAGTGAACATCGGCCCAGCCTTGTAAATGTTGTTGATGTAGTCGAGCGCGATGCCACCGCCACCGAGGGACGAGTAGTAGAACCAATCGTAGACTAGGTTGTTTACGAAGCGCGAGTTCTGACCCTTCAGTAGAGGGTTGCGGTGCGTGGCGACGCCGATCAGATTATGGTGGAAGTCGATATCGATCATGGACGCCGTACCGGTCAGGTCATTCGCTCCGGATAGGATAGCGGTCGGATGGTCGCCCAGCATTAGTCCAGCGATGCTCCATGACAGTGTCTGGTTATGCTTGCCTGATTGATCGTTGCTGAAGGTCACATAGGACTCGCCGTGAGCGAGTTCCAGCGAGCAATGGTCGATCATGATGTTGTAGCCGTCTCCGAAGTTACCGACGAGGACCGCGCTGCCGTCACCAGAACCAGCCCCATCTAGGGAGTTGAATCCCGGCCGGAACTTCATATAGCGGACGATAACGTCGTGCGTATTGATCTGTAAGGTATGCGTCGGGGAGATGGTGATTCCAGTCCCGATGACTTGGATTCCTCCGCCCGGCGCGGTCTGTCCGGCGATGGTGAGGAAGGGATTGGTGACGATCAGCGCTGACAGCAGCGTGATCGTGCCGCCCGTGCGGAACACGCAGGTCCGTGGTCCTGACGCGATGACGCAGGCACGTAGGGAGCCAGCCCCGCTATCGTTCAGGTTAGTGACCTCAAAGACGACGCCGCCGCGCCCGCCAACGCTGGCCGCTCCGCCACCCTGAGCGCCAGGGAAGGCGACGACCTGTGCGCGCGTCGCGATAGAGAGCAGCAGTAGCAGAGGCAGCAGGGCCAGGTGTCGCTTCATGCTGGGCATCTTATCATTTGAACACGAACCTGCGGTTATTTTTGTCATACGTAAGAGTGGTCCCGTCGGCGAGCTGGGTCGTGTCGGACGGTTCGACCGGGAGACCAAGGAGGCGCGACACGGAGGCAGTGCTGGTCGACGACGCCGACGACTGCGGCGAAGCCGCTTGAGAGGACTTGACCTGAGCCTGTAACGCAGCGTGCGAGTCCTGTAGGTCATATAGGATGCGGAGGGTCTCTCGAAAGGACCGTTCGGTGGACTGCGGGTCCTTCAACTGCTCATGGCTTGGGTACCAGCGGGTGGTCATAAAGGTGCTCCATCTACGGGTCCGGACAGGAAGGACTTGATGACGGCGTAGGGATCCTGACGAGACCAAGCCCCGACTAGAACCTCGCTATCATCAAGAAATATCTGAAAAGGCGCTGATGAAGTCGCGGCGAACGCATACAACTGTCCCTTATTCGCGCTGACCCTAAACAGCTTCTTGACATACGTGCCCGCCGACGATGGAAGCGTGATAGGCAGTGGAGACTGACCGTCGTAGGAAGTGATTTGCAGCGTCACGTCGGCTGCCGAGATGTAGGCGATGGACACTTGTGGAAGATGCCCGTACCCTTGCATCCCAAAACTGGTCCCGAGCGTCCGCCACTGGATGGTCTGTGCTGGCTGAATTACATAGGAGGTCTGCCACAGGAACAGAGTGGTTGGCTCGGTCTGCGTGGTGAAGTCGTCGGTCCAACTGAAATAGAGTCCCATGAAGGCGCTGACGACGAGAGCGTTGCCGACACTGACTGGTTGACGGGCGCGGGTGGCGGAGGCAGCGACCGCGAGCGGCGCTCCGACCTGCACCGCCTGTGACATCATGTTGATGGTCATGCCAGACGGGCAGATGGCGTCGACGAACGTGTCGCCCCACTGCTTCAGTGCGCGCAAGTCCCCGCCTGGGTCCTCGAACGTGGCGAGCAGGACCGGGATAGGTCCGTCCAAGTCGTTATTGAAGGGCGCTTGGATAGAGACGCGTCCCTTGATGTCGGCCATCAGTAGCTCTGGATAGCGGGTCGCTCTCGATAGAACCGTCCCCGCCTGCTGCTCTGGATGATAGAACCGCGTGACCTGCGACGCGTAGAGATCGACCTCCCATGCGTTGCGTCGCGTGTCGTAGACGAGAGTGTTGTAATTACCGAGGTTGTCCTGATACGTGGCGTAGAGGTAGTAGTTACAGTAGGTTAAGCGGAACGTGCCAGCCTGAGCGTAGTCGGGTGGAAGGACCGTGTGCGCCAGTCCTGGAGGCCCGTAGGTCTGCGCCTCTCCAGGGACGCCGTCATGCGGGAATAGGTTATAGAGATCAGCGTCGGTCAGCGATCCTTTGCCGGATGACCAGATCCCGTCCTTCGCCCAGAAGAAGATCTGCGAGCCGTCGGTGGTGCAAGCGTAGGGTGCGGCGAGTCCGCGCGGGAGAGGCTGCTGGACTGGATTATAGCGCTGCAACGGGTTGGTTGGTTGAGGATAGAGTGCCCACCAGCGCTCGGTGGAGGCGACGAACGAGAGTCCATCGAGGACTAGGCCACCCATCAGCGGCTCTGTCGGCGCGACTAGCTCCTGGTTGAACGCGTCCGGCGCACTGTCCGGATTATTCCCCTTGGCGAAGTAGAGCGTCCCTGGACGGAGTAGGTCCCCGACCGCGAATACGGTCCCGTTCACGTCTGGTCCCCACATGTAGGGAAGGAACTGTCGCGCGAGAGCAGGCTCGTAGATCGTGACCTGACCGTTATCCGAGATGGCACCTTGGTTGAATCCAGCAGTGCATTCGACGAACTCGAACAGGTAGCTAGTCCCACTGAGTAGGACTGGTCGCTTCCGGAGCGTGTAGACGGACTGGCCCCCAAGGTTGACAAGGTTACCGGGAAGGAACCGGAGCGCATTGGTCGGGGACGGGATAGAGACGACCGCCTCCGTACCGACGATGATCGACGCCGTCGCGTTGAGCGGGAAGTCGATAGAGGGCCACGGCTCGAAGTTATCGAAGTCCAGCGCCTCGCCTGCCTGAGCGGCTTCGTCAGGGTAATTGTCTTGGAAGGAGGTCGCGCTGGAGACGATGGAGCCGATGAAGCGCCAACTGGTGACCGAGCCACCGAAGCGGAAGACGTCCCAGCGATCTATTTGGGCGTCGTAGGCCGCTGACGGGAGATCGACCTGGACAGGCTGGCGCCGCGCGGGGATGCCGTAGCGCATATCCGGGGATGGATTCCCGATCGCGCCGGTTAGGCTTGAGCGCGGCCGGACCCGGTAGCGATAAGGCTCGCCGATGTCGCCGACGTCAGGCTGGCCGCCGCCGACGAACGCGATAGAGGAGATGCTGATCCGGACAGTCGCAACCGCGTTTACATAGACCTGCACTGCGTTTATGTTGGCGAGTGTCTTGGTCTGGTCGCCGCCGATTCGCGTGAGGGCGCTGATCGGGATCCAGACCTCGGTCCATTGGCCTTCGCCGGCGACTGAGGGCGTCGACGTCGTCAGGTTGAGCTGACCGGCGCCCTGGTACGTGTTCGTTTCGGACACGATGGCTTGGGTCGCTGCGAGGAGCGTGATTGGCGTCGTCGCCGTCGTAGCGCTGACAAGGTCCGACGGTCGCACTCCGGTCATGAACCAGTTCGACAGGAAGGTCCCGTCACTGACGTCGAACTGCAGGCGCATCTCGGCGAGATTGGCTGGATTGTCGACCAGTACCGAGAAGTGCAGGTAGTCCGATTCCTGGAACGCTCCGGTCCCGACGCCGATCGAGGCCGCTCCTGCCGAGATATTGATCTCATATACTCGGTGGACCATGTCGTCGTGCGAGTCTGTGAAGGCCATTACCTGGACCTGGGTAAGGTCCTGGTTTGCAGGGAGAGGGATGGAGTCCCATTGCTGCGGGCGTGAGAGCGGCTGGACCGATGGGAGTAGCGGCCCCATGTTGTAGATCTGGTTCCAGGTGAGGCCATTGTCGAGCGAGTACCAGATTCCCGCAGAGCGTCTATTAACCGACAGTCCGTCATCTCCATTCGCGAGGACACGGGAGTTGATATTCAGAGCCATACTGGATTGCGGGACGCCGCCGAAGAACGCCCAGATGGAGCCGTAGTAAGTGTGGGTGTGCTGGCCGGTCGCGTCGGCGAAAGTGGTCGTACTGCCGTCGCTGACATTCCCTGGATTGTTGTATCCGGACGTAGTGGACGGATCCAGCCCCCAACCGAATCCCTGATTGACGCCCATCTCGTAAGCGCCGACATGACCGTTAGGTCCCCAGCCATTCAGGGTCGAGGTCGCGCGGACAATGATCGTCCCAGTCGGTCCACCGCCTGGAGGTCCGGTTGTAAGGGTCCCAAGTCCGGTCCCGACAGAAAAGGTCTCGACGTTGCCCATGTCGCCGATGATGGGAGTCCCGGCGGTGACCGTCGCGCCCTGCGGGACGCCATTCACAATAATGGTTGGCAGCCCGACGACGTTCTCGCCCGCCGAGTGTGGATTGTTCAGGAATAGTTCGATGCATATCTGGTTGTCGGGGCCGGACGTGACCGACCTGACGAAGGCGGACTCGGAGCCGATCTGGATGATCGCGCCGCGGACGAGCTGGGCGATCACCTCGGAGTTGTCGAGGATCACGCCGGACTGTGTCTGCTGGAGCTTGGCCTTCGACGGAGCGGTGATCCCTTGCAGAGCGACAACGGTCAGCCCGTCAGGCTTCGTGTAGATTGCCTGGACGGTCATGCTGATCGACAAGGGCGCGATGACCTCTTCGACGATGGCGATGAAGGGTGAGGCTCCGTTGAAGTAGAGGATCTCGCCACGCTGGTACTGGACGGTCGGCGAGACCTGGATGCTGATCCGCGGCGGCGTCACAGGATGGAGATGGCCTTCGGGCGTCGGGAATACCGGGTCTCCAAAGGAGGCGACGATGATATCGCTGGAACGTGAACCGGAGGTCCACGCCGAGGCCGTCCCGCCTGTGTTCCATGTGCCGCCCGGCGAGAGGATCTCGAAAAAGGACTGCGCGACCTGCGCGGCTTCGCAGGCTGGTTGCGGCTCTGCTATACCGACCTTGGACGCGACGACGGTCGGGTTAGGCGCACTGAACTTCTGGTAGTCGTCCCCATTAGCGATATACATGTACGGGTTCGGGGACTGGTTGGGGCGGAACGGGACGAACACAGCACCGAGGCTGCCGGGAGTAAGTGTCCCGACCTGAGTCCCGTTGTCGAGCCAGATCGCGTCGGTCGAGTCGCGGGCGAGAGTGCGCGGGACGCCATCCGTTTCGAGTTCGACATAGGAGCGCATGTCTGTGACGGGAGCGGTTCCTGTCGCGAACGAGAGGACCTGCCCCGCGCGGGTCTCGATCGACAGGTCATTGATGACCCTTACATTCTGCGCGTATGGGTACTGGTCCGGTGCCAGCGAATCGGGTGGATTGTTCGGTGACCAGCCCTTGAAGGCTGCACGGTGGCCTTGTCGGTCGCGTGTAAAGGTCTCGTTCGGCATCCTACTGTTCCTCGACCGGGACGGGTTGCTGGACCGGATTCAGGTTGCGCTCACGGACGGCCATGCCCATGAGTGTGTCGGTGTACTCGCCCGCCTCGCTCAACTTGCGATTGTAGAGAGTCGCCTGCGACATGAACCGCTTGTAGAGCGGCATCGTCGCCATGAAGTCCGCGCCGCCTGCCTTCAGCATCGCGATGTGGACGCAGTAGTCTAGGAGCGCGTCAAGGTCCTCGCGAGAAACCTGAACGAGGTCAGCATCCAAAGTAGGTACAGGCGCATTTTCCACCACCGTCACGGTTAGGTCGTAAGGGACGCCGTTCACGCCGCTATCCGCAGGCGGATTGAGTGCGAATAGGTTCATCCCGGCGTAGCTGACCGACTGAGGGACTCCTGGGTCCGCGCCTTGCCATGAGGTGTTGTAGAGGTCGGTCCCACGGACACTGCTGACCTGCGCTGGGACATTGTTCACGCGCATCGCCAGCAACGCAGGCGCGGAGTCGCGCAGGATTGCAGCGAGCTGTCGGTAGCGTTGCTCACAGTAGGCAGCGCGTAAAGGATCCTGCGCGTTCGACTCTCGTGCGAACAGGTCAGCCAGCGCGCCCCACTTGAGAGCAGGGGTCCAGTCATCGGGGATAAGGAATGGAGTCGCTGTACCTGCGAAGGAAAGCGGTACGCCCGCCTCGACGGTCAGGAGTTCGTAGCTGCCTCCAAAGGCAGGCGGGCAGTTCGTATCGAACGATAAGGGAGGCTGCGTCGTCAATAGGTACGTTGAGGGGAGTCCCGGTGTCCCGGCCGGATTCAGCGTGTAGAGCGCATCGTAGGACTGTTCCGCGAACGTGTCCTCGGGCCAGAGGACGGACGGCCTCGGGATGTCGATCCGCGCAGCCGCTGACCGCCCATAGATCCCGAATCCATAGCGGCCAGTGCCATAACCTTTGCCTGTAAGCACTGACTGAGTCGGGAGATAGGCCATCCGCCTGACGTCAATGACCGTGTCAGGGAGCGTAATTCTCCCGGCGACAGCGCCAACCGTGCGGACAGTCTGCGTGCAGCTCGAGATCGAGAGGAGTTCATCGCGTCTCCGTTGGACGGCTTGGACGATGTCGTCGTTCGAGAACTGGGCGGAGACGACGCCTGTCGGCGGCTCCAGCAGATGGTAGAGGATGGTCGCGTAGAGGGATTGGTCGGGGACGGTGTAGGGCCGGAGCGTGTTAGCCAGACTCGGGATATCGTACCAAGTGGTCAATATCGCCGACGGGGAAGTGAAATCGCCACGCCAGTACCCAGTGAGTGCATTCCAGGTCCGCAGCGCTTCTGTAGCATAGATACCGAGTTCCGCATCCGTCCAGAAGACCATACTTGGGTCGTATAAGCGGCGCGAAAGCGCCTGTCTGAACTGTAGGAACGATATGTAGGCATACGGGAGCGCCTGAGTGGCCATTCACTTATTCTCTCCGACCTTAGTCGTGCTACCGAACGCCCAGTTCGCGAATCCCCCGGTCATCATCGTCAGGCCGCCGAGGATGTAGTCGAGGCCGTAGCTTGAATCTTGGCTGACCTTGCCGAGCGCGATGACCGCTGCCAGAGTCGCTAGAACGACCAGCGCAAGGAAGCCGAAGATCATCTTCTGTTGCTCAACACTCACTTCCCGCTCCGCTTACCACTCTTCTTGTACTCGCTCTTGCCAGCCTTCGCGGCACGTTTCTCGCTCAACATGATGGCGATTGCTTGTTTGCGGTTGCTGACCTTGGGACCGGATTTCGACCCGCTATGAAGCTCGCCCTCCTTGAACTTGTGCATCACCTCTTCAGCAGGCATCCTAGCTACCTCTTCCCATGCGATGCCTTCTTGGCATTGGCGGCAAAGTTGGCCTTCTTCGCAGCCTTACCACCCTTCTTGCGCGCGGCGGCGATCTTCTTCGGAGTCGCCTTCCCAAACGAGCCGACGGTACCTTTCTCCTTCATCCGTTCAGCGGCGTGCTCCATCCACTTAGGATCGTCGGCCATCTCAGTATCCCTTCGACATCGACGACACGGACTTCGGCTTGAGCGCCTTCTGGCCGAGAGTCTTGACACCCGTCTTGTGCGGCGCACCGACCTTGGACGCGGTGATGTTGGAGCCGAACGAGCCGGTCCCGCCCATCACAGCAGGGTCGGACTTCGGCTCTAAGTCCTTCGATTGCGACTCGATGGACGGGCCGCGATAGACCTTCAACATTGCCATCGTCAGTCCTCCTCGACGCGGAACCGGATACGCTCGCCTGCCTGACCGGTGCGAAGGCAGCGGTTGAAGCGCTCCGACTGCGAGTCGGTGACATGCCCGCGTCCCATGACGCGCTCGGTCAGCCCGCCGCCGGTCTCGTAGTAGTCGGTCTCGCTGTAGAGATCGTCCTTGTACGAGTCGCAATGTAGACGAGTCGCGCCGAGGATGCGTGCGTTCGCCGCTTCGCTGGCATAGGATTTGTCGCGCATATTGAGTCTCCTTGTGTCGAACTATACCACTAGTAGCACACCCACGCACCACGGATACGGTGCGCCTCTGCACCGCTTCCACCCACAGCGCACTTGTCGCCGGGGTGAGCGGGGACGGCGCAATCGGTGCAATAGGTGATGTAACCGTCGGTGATAGCCATGGCATCGCGTCCGGTCATGTCCGCCATCGCGAGGTCGGCGAAGGTGTGCGGCATCAGGCGAAGTAGAGCGTGCGTGCCGAGCTGCTGCGATAGGAGCGGATACGCTAGGAGCAGGACGACCAGAGTTGCGAGGATGATAAGAGTGCGCTTCATACTTCCTCCATTTATTTAGCCGCGACGGTCCAGTTGGTCCCGTCGCAATACCCAAGAACATGATTGGTGCTGCTGCCTGTGATAGTGGCACCCCAGACGTTGGTCGTCGAATCGGTGATTGCGGCGAAGGAGCCTTCCGTGCCGGCAGCACAGGCTGGAAGGGATGCGAACGGAAGCGGCGACCGCTGCACATTGTCGTGGCTGGACGCAGTCGTGATGACCAGCCCAGGGAGCGCGGACATGCCGATCGCGAGGCTGCTGTTGGTCGAGTTCGAGACGTTCTCGCCGACGATATAACAGTTGCTGCAGTTAGATAGAGTGCTCACGTCACCATGGATCGCGCCGTTGGTGATGGGACCTGTGATCGTGTTCCCGATACCTGCTACGGTGACCGACTGGATAGAGTTCCCTGTGGCGGTGAAAGCGTTGTTCTTACCGACCCAACTCACCGACTGGATGTTGGTGCTAGATGCGAGACCGCCGGTGATGGTGAAGCTGTTCCCGTTGCCGACGCCATGGAGACAGTTAGCTTGGTTGACATGGCCGCCGGACGGATTACCGACGGTGATGGTGTCGAAGCTGCCGAGCATCTGGGTGTCGAGAACATCGGCGTTGATGCCGCCGAGGGTGATCGTCGCGTCGAACTCGGCGATGATCGAGTTCGCGAAGTGGACCGAGGCGGCGGACGTATTGAGAGAGTTGCTCTCGCCGATGTTGAACACTTCCTGACCGCTCATCACGTTCTGGTCGCCGAAGACGTAGCCGGTGTTGAGGCCAATCGTATTCTGGTAGCCGAGAGCGACCTGCGTGTAGACACCGCCAGCCGCGCCGAGGGTATTGTTGTCACCGAGCGCGGTGCAGCTCAAGCATCCGGTGAAGGCGTTGGTGCTGCCGAAGGCGAAGTTCTCGGACGTGACGCCGACTCCGGTAGATGCGTTATGGTCGCCGAACAGGAAGACTTCCTTGACCGCGTTCCCCGCCGAGGGTGCGGTAGCGGAGTTGGTGCCGTCGCCGATCAGCAGGATGCGCCCATTGACGCTGCTGGACGGAGTCGCGTCGTTCCAGGTCGCGTCGATCGAGTTGTAGCAGGTACCGATGGGATGCTCGGTCAGGATGCCGGTGTCGTTGCCGGGGAGAGTGCAGCCGGAGCCGGACGCGACAGGTGCCCAGATCGCGTCGACGCCGTTCGAGGTCAGGACGAAGTTGTTCGACCCGAGCGGGAGACGCGCCCAGGAAGGGTTGACGCCGGACGGGGAGGTCTGGTTCTGGGCGGTGATGACGTCGCCGCGGACGGGCGGGGAGGCGGGGATGGTGTCGAGGTGCGTCGTCGACAGGAGATTATGTGCTTGGACGGAGCCGCCGTTGTTGCAGGTCGAGCCGACGGCGAAGGGGTCGCAGAGCAGGATATCCGAGTAGGTGATGGTCTGGCTGAATCCAGCGCTGGACATCGTGACATCGTAGCGCCCGTTCGCGGCGTAAAACTGCCATTGCCCGTCGGTCTGCGACGTGAAGGGATTCGCGAGCGGGGTCAGGTTGTTGTCGCTGTAGATGGTCGCGAGGCCGCCGCCATGGACGTAAATTGTGAGGGTGCAGGATGGATGCGATGCTTGGACGCGAGTCGTCGAGTTCAATCCTGAGGTGACGACAGGTCGATTGCCTTCTTCGCACCAGCCACGCGCGGAATCATTCGCGGACGCGACGCCAGCGCTACCGAGCAGTAGAAGCAGCAGAATGAGCGGGCGATTCATGCCACCGACGTTGGCGGACCTCCGACATGATGCTGTCAACACTGGAGCGTCCGTAGATTAGTGGAAGATGGGTACCGGAGTCCAGTACTTTCGGTGGGACCCACGCGGAGGCCATGCGCTCGTCGAAGGTCAGGTAGTGGCTGGAGCTGATTGAGTTGCCGTGTGGGCGCCAGAAGATCGCGGTCGGAGTCTCTCGGTACGTGCTAATGATGCCGACGCCGGCCTGATACGAGACGACGAACTTGGATAGATCGGTCAGCGCCCACAACTCCCCGAGATTAGTCATCCCGATAACGCTTGTCCAGTAATCCTTCCCCTTCACAAGCGGCGACAGGACCTGCTCCCAGTATGGGTGGTCGTAGGACGCGCCGACCACGAGGATATGCAGGCCGAACTCGTCGTGGATGCGTCGGCCCAGCTCGACCCACTCTTGGGGCGTCCAGATCGGGCCGCGATTATGTCCCTCGACCGTGTTACCAGCGAGTGGGCCGGGGTAGAAGACACAGTAGTCGCCGATCTGGACGTGGACGTCGGCAGCGTGGATTCTCTCGACCACTTCGATCTGGAAGTCCTTGAATATATCCCACCGAATCTGGTAGTGCGGCAGCCAGTCCTCGAGGCGGAGGCCCTGCTCCAGCGCCCGGTTCGGGATGAGGACAATGTAATGCTCGTCGTTGAAGGTGTAGTCGCCATCTAAGATGTAGTTGTAGGTGCCGTCGGGATGGACGCGCGGGCCGTACGCCTGAATGGAGAACGGTTGCATGTCGACGGAGTTGACGAAGCGGAAGCGCCGGACGAAGTCGAGGGCGCGCGAGTCGACCTTGTCGCGGGAGCCGACCAGGGAGATGTCGATGGGACCATACGGGTCCAGTTTGTCGCGGACGGACTGGACCTTGTGTAGCGCCCAGACCGAGTCGCCGATTCCAGTTGGCAGGAGGAACTTCATAGCCGCTTACTTTCTTCCAGACGCACTACGTCGTCGTCCGAGTGGAATGTGCTGACTTCGTAGATCACACATGGCTCGGTCTCCCACGACCCAAGGCTGAAGCGATGGTATATCCCCGGCCCGATCGTCGCCTGATCGCCCAGCACCATGCGGGTCTTGCCGTCGCTGATTTGCAGGTCACAGCAGCCGGACTGGACGATGAAGGTCTCCTTCTTGACCTTGTGATAGTGGAGGGAGCAGGCGAATCCGGGTTGGAGAGTAAGGACCTTGAAGCAGTATTCAGGCTCGTTGACCACCCACTGCTCTACTCCCCACAGCTTCTTGACCGTCGTCATCGCACCCTCGGCGCTCTCTTGATAACCATCGTCCCCACACCTTCGGGGATGTAGATCCAGTCTAGCAGGTCCGTGATCGGGTCAAGCGCTGCGGCGACGCCGACGACAACCTGCATGTTGTGACAGTCGTCGACGAGGAGGACGCCGTCGGGGGTCAGGGCGCGCCATGCCATCTCGACGTCGTGTTGGGCTGCGGCTGGAGCGTGATTCCCGTCGACGTGGATGAAGTCGTAGGGCGGGTCAGGGAGGTCGGTTAGCTGCTGGGAGTCGACCACGAGTAGAGAGGCAGCATAGCCGAGGTCGCGGAGCTGCTGGATGGCAGGTTCGACTAGAGAGAGTCCTTGATTGGACTGCGCCTCCAGATTGTCGATGCCGAGATAGGTCGCGGACGGTGACGCGGCGAGGAAGCACTTCGCGGCGATGCCGGAGTAGACCCCGATCTCGCAGATGCGGCGCGGGTGGTAGGACTGAGCGAGCATATGCTTCGACGAGACGTAGCCCTGACGGTATTTCTCATCCATTCCCCAGAGGGAATGATGGGCGTCCCATGGAGGCAGGCCGGGAACGGTCATTGGAGACGGTCCAGGATGCGGGTGGCGATGGCTTCGGTGGTTAGGTCACGACGAAGCACGTCCTGCACACGCCTGAAGATGTCGCTCCATTCTGAACTGCCGGGGTCAAGACCTTTGTCGTGTAGCCGACGCGCTGCCTTCAGCGCAGGCTTCGGCAGCCAAAACATCGTCATGTCAGGACAGTCCTCTAGCCCTTCAAAGTAAGGTAGCGCACCTGCCGCCATAATCTCGTAGTGCCTCATGCAGTCCCATCCACCCTTCTTTCGCGTCCGTCCAAAGTAGGACTCGCTGTATTGGTCATAGTAGCGCGTCTCACTGTCGTAATAAGTGTAGGTCGAATAGTCACCGGGAATGAGCGGGGACATAACGCGCTGCTTGGCATACGGGCCGAGACGGATCTTCTCCTTCGGGATGCCGAACTGGATCGGGAGGACGTCAGGGTGCGGCGCGTAGAGTTCGCGCTTGAAGTACCAGCCGTGACCGACTGCGGGGGCGAGTTCTGGACCGTCCTCGCCGTCGATGAACACTATCTTGTTGGGTGGATAATTATCGACAACAAGAGACATAAGATCACGACTTCGATGAACAGAGCCGTATACCACACCGTCAAAATACTTCGATCTAATCTTTCCTTCAATGTCTTCACGGTCCACCTCGATGTCGGGAAGGAGCTTATAGAGCGAGTGGAACATGTAGTCGGGTGAGGTGTCGTACATGAAGTAGAGCTTGGCCACGTCGACACAGTCTGGCCCCAGTAGCGAGCGCAGCCCATGGAATACGACGTCACATTGGTAGTCCGCGCCCTTCCCACCTGAGATGTAGAGGACCTTCACGGCTCGACTCCCTCCCATCTCTCCGGCCACGCGCCCCACCAGATCTCCTCCCGCGTCCCGCCGTAGCGCTTCTTGAACGCGCCCTCGGTGTCGCTCCAGACGCCGCGCGCTGGGTCAGCCCACGGATTCACTGATTGGTTATGCAGGTGGATGAACGGGAAGTTCGTGACGGCGTACACGGGCGGGAGATGACGTAGAAAGCACTCCGTCGGGTACTCGCTGTCGTAGAAGATCCCGTCGTGTTCGTTGAAGCGACCGACCTGCTCCCAGGTCGCGATCGGGATGATCTGTCCGGTCGGGCCGAGACGGTTCCACTTCTCGATGCGCCGCGGACCTTCGTAGCGGAACCAGAAGGAGCGACCGGGAGGGTTGATATCTTGGCCGTCGAACGCTACCGTCACATACTGCTCCGCAAGGAAGCGCCAGAGGTCCTCACCTTCCATGTCCTCTCTGTCCCATTCCAAGGGAGAGCGTCGCAGGTCTACCGTAGGCGTCAGCGCCTCGAAGTGGCTGAAGCGCAGGCCGGAGGACTGGGTCAGGAGCGGGTGGTCGAACCACTGCGAGATGGAGTGACGGTGCTCCGGGAGCGGTGAGAAGATGAGGTCGTCTTGGAAGAGGCAGGCGTAGTCATGGCTTGTCCGTTGCATCAACTCAATCGCTTTGTTCAGTCCACCGTTGACGTAGCCCTCGTTATCCTTGACGAAGTAAGTATAGACTGCCGGAGTCTTTTGTAATTCGTCGAACGGAGTCCCTAACATACGGTAGGTGACGGTTGATTGGTCAACTTGGACGAAGATATCGAGGTCAGGCTCCATCCGGCGTAGAGAGCGGACGCAGCGGAGGAGCTTGTTGCCGCCTGTCGAGGCGATGACGACGCCGACTTTGTTCACAGATCCATCCCCTTGAAGATGACGCCAATCCCACCTGCGTGTAGGTCTCCGTTGGTCCCCGAACCTCTCTGCCACGCTTCGCCCGACGCTTGGTCGCGACCGATAATCTCCACGGAAGGGTACTGACGCTTGACCTCGTTCCAGAACCTGTCACTGCCTTCCTGCAACGTGATGTCGTGGAAGCCGATCAACTTAGTGGCTGCTGGATACCACATATCGAAGTCTTGTCGGCAGGCATCGTAGGAATGGTCAGCATCTATGAATACGCAGTCAGGTGGGCCGCCAAGGATGGTCAGTACTTGGTGTAGTGTCCCAAGATCATGCGAGTCCCCTTGGACATGTGGGATAGACGGGAATCCGTTCGGGAGGATGTCGACGGTGATGACGTTGATACCAACTTGGGAGTGCTCCCAACTGGAGCCGACACCGAGTTCGACGTAGGACCGGATGCCCATGCCGACGCACAGGCTGACCCACGAGTGGTACTCGGGGACGCGCTGATTAGAGCCTCGATAGATTGTCACTGACCGCCTCCACTGCGTTATCTAGCCCCTTGCCGTAGTTGCGGAACATTCGCATCGTCGGGTAGAACGGGTGCACGTCACGATTAGATGGGTACTGCCATGCGTAGTTGCCGGGAAGGACGACCCAGGTAGGGACGCCCATTGCAGCCGAGAGGTGAGCGACGCCTGTGTCCACCGAGACGACGAGGTCGCACGTAGCGATGATCTTGGCGGTGTCCAGCCAGTCCTCGATGACGGGATTATCGCACTCCGGCGGCAGCGAGTGCTTATAGTTCAGATTGACCCACTTGTGTCGTCGGTCCATCGCGTTCAGGACGTGCTGGAGCTGCGAGGCGTGCATCGACCTACATTTGGTCGGGGACATGCCTTCGCCAGCGAGGGCGCAGATGCCGACACGCTGCCCGTAGTGTAATGGCATGACTTCGTCGACGTAAGGTCCGGTCCACTGATAGTTCTCATACGTCACGCCCAACTTGTGCGGCAGCGTCAGGACCGACGTGTAGAAGTCGTAGTCGGTAAACTTGAAGTCACAGTTGCCGCCCCAGTTCTCAATGGCACCGAATTCCATGTGACGGACCAGAGGTGCCAGCGATGGCTGGCAGATATAGTCAACCTGAGCACCTTCACGCCGGAGCGTGTCAAGCCAGCGCATGAAGTAGATATTGTCACCATAACCTTCGCCTTCGACGACCAGCACTCGCTTGTCACGCAGGTCCTGTCCGGTCCACTCCGGGATGAAGTCTCGTAGCTGGGACCGCAGGTTGCAGTCCTGTAGATAGAGCGGCCATCCATACGTCAGATCACCTTGACGCAGCAGCGCGCGACCGTAGTGTCCGGCAGCGCGACGGTCACCGGGACTCAGCGAGAAGGCTTCGGCAGCGCACGGGAGCGCCTCATCGAACCGACCGAGAGACTCAAGGATGATCGACAGGTTCAAGAGGGTCGGGATGGTACGGGCGATCTGGAGCGCCTTCTCGGCGATCGGCAGCGCCTGCTCCGACATCCCTTGGTTGTAGAGGTCTGACGAGGCGTTCTGGAAGTAGGTCTCTGGACCGACCGGATCGACAGGTTCAGGTGGACGTGCAAATGGGTTCAGGGTGAGGATCACTTGATATCCCTATTCGGTGTGTTAGTATAACACCAGAATGGGCAAGATTAGACCATATAGCATGGACAAGCGCAAGTTGAAAATTAAGTCTCCTTTCGTCCGCTTTATGGAGAAGTTGAAGGTTGATCTAAAGACCGGATGCTGGATCTGGATAGGAAGTCATGGAGGACTTGGATATGCGGTCCTGTTTCTTTACAAAATCAAGGGTACACACAGGTCTGTTCGTATCTACGCGCACCGATTTAGTTATATGATTTTCGTCGGAGACATCCCACCTGACAAAGAGATTGACCATATTTGTCGCGTCCGCGACTGCGTTAATCCGGCCCACCTACGACTTGTTTCGCACCGAGAGAACATGCTACTTGGAGAGACTATCGCAGCAATAAACGCAAGCAGAACGCACTGCCCACAGGGTCATCGATATGATCCAAAGAATACACGGATTACGCCACGAGGGGATAGAATCTGCAAGAAGTGTCATCGCTAATAGTTACCACCGTATACCGTTGACACTCCAGCTAACGTATTATAACTTCCAACCTGACTTGCATTCCACTGCAAATTACGTATACTAAACCATGAGTTTACAAACTCTTTATCATTTTTACGGTACAGGATCAGCCTCTTGTTGTACTCGTCCAATGTCTTGCCAATCAGGAACCTGAAGTCCGGCCCCGACGACCGGGGCGACATATCCTTGTTCGCTTCGGCCCACTCGTAGGCGTAGGAGCGTGCCAGCGCGAGAACGCAGTCCTCGCCGATCTGGACCGGGAGCGTGTCCGTAGGGTTGACCAAGTCGGTCCCCTTGCGGATCCCGTAGAGCGCGTAGGTGAAGGGGTTGACAGGCTGGCCCCATAGCTCGAACAGAGGGAATCCAAGGGTAGCGGAGGCGTTATCGGTCCCCGCGCCGCGGTTGTCGATCATGTACGGGATAACGTCGGTCGGGAACTGGTAGATCGACCGTTGCGGGTCGAGCTGGTCGATCTCGTTCCGCTCCGTCCCGAGACGCAGGTCGAGGAACATCTGCATGTTGCGGACACTTACCCATGTCAGGTGGTCTTGGAACGGAGCAGGGTAGTAGAGCTGGTAGAGCTGGTACGAGGCACCGACCGTAGAGGGCGTGTCGGCATAGATACGGTCCAGGGTCGCCGCGCCGGTAATCTGATCGTACTGGATCAGGTTGTAGATCTGGGCGATGCCGGCGGTATTACCAGGACGGAGCTGGCGCTGCGTGATCAGCGAGACCGGACAATCGAGCTGGGACTGGTTGATGGCTGCGACCGCAGCAGGGTCGAACTGGACGGTGTCGGAGCCGAGCTGGACGGTCACCGTGCCTGTCGTGACGACGGCAGGGCTGACCCAACTAGCCTCGTAGAGGTTGAAGCTCCAGAGGTCGGAGTTGTAGATGACGTTGCGGGCGCGGTTAATGAGGGTCTTGGTGAACGAGAAGGGTAGCTTAGGGACTGCGCCCCTTAGTTCCGCCTGCATGTCCTGTAGCGCCACGGTAGCCTCCCGGCGCCCAGATTAGACCATATACGTTTCGTAACGGAAGCTGAATGTGGACAGATTGGTCCCGGCAGCGATCTCGGAGTTGGCGGTCTGGCTGACCCCGCCTAGAGTCGCGGTGACGAGTGAGATGTAGCGGATGGTCACCTGCGGGACCGCGTTACCGAATCCCGCCCGGTCCATCACCACAAGAGCGTTGATCTGACCAGTGTCGTCGATGGTGTCGTCCATGTTGTCGAAGCCGCCGAAATTAAGTCCCCCACCGGTTGCCTTGATGACATCGCCGCCGACCTTGGTCGCGGAGACGTACTGGACGTAGGAGGTCGGCCCGGTGCGGTCGAAGACGATCTGGTTCTTGACCCCAACCTGATTCGGGTAGCCGGGGAGAACGGTGATGCCAAGTGGGAATGCCATTCAATCCCTCCCTTAGATACGGCCGCAGAAGTTGCCGCGGGTGATGATGACGGACGAGATGGTCGAGATGACCGGGGTGCCGATCGCAACGCCGAGGACGTTGGCGAGGGTCGCGGTTGTTAGAGCTTGACCAGCATCAAAGGTCGAGGCGGTCGTGGCGGAGATCTTGGTGCTGACGGTCGCGGCGAGAGCGGTCGCGCTCAGCGAGGTATCGTAGAGACAGGAGGCGACGCCGGCGACTTGGATCCAGCCGAAGTTGCCCTTGACGAGGGCGACGCCCGTGCCGGACGAGGTAGTCGGATTGATGAACACACCAGCGATGTAAGCCGGGAGGAGCGTATTCGGCTGGACGTCAGAGGTGACTGTGTAGCCTTGGGTAGCGCCTCCAGGTAGCTCGGACTGACGCCAGAACGCGGCCGTACCGCGCGCGGGTGAGGCGGTTGCGGTAGCGAGAGTCCCGACGTACATGTAGCATCCGCCGAATAGAGTCCCGACGGTCGTATCCGAGAGCGCGAGCGCGGTCGCGTCGTCGAGGACGATAACATCCCCAGGCTGCGTCGCGCTGACCTGCGGCGACTGGACGCCGGTCGGCACCGATACCAGCGCGCCACCGGATGTCGAGTCATTGACGTCGTTCAGGAACTTCGCTGTGAGTTGGTCAGCTTGCTTCGTTAGCATTCCACCACGGCTCATAATGTGTCTCCTTTATCCCAATCTCACTTAGAATCCTGCGCCGACCAGCTGCCAGTTGTCACGCGGCTGCACTGTATACAGGTTGAGTCCTGCTTTCAGAAATAGAACGACAAGGTCCGGGTTGTTCTGGGACCGGATGGGCGGCGTGAAGTTAAAGTTGTACTCGGGGTCGGACGACGGGCGCAGCTTCCAGCCCTTTACTCGGAGCCAGAAGAAAGGCTCGCCGGGGGTGCAGAGGGTCGCGGACGGGTAGTTCGAGATCGCGTTCTGGGTCGCGCTCAAGGTCGGTGTCGTGAACGCGGAAGGCTTGATCGACGTGGTCTGCGACAGGTTGCTCGGCAAGATCGTCCCGTACTTGGTCGACGGAGCGAGCTTGTCGACGAAGATGGTCCCGTCTAGGACCTTGAATCCGGTCGCGCCGATGGACATGTCGGTGATCTGCTCGAAGCGTTGCTTCGGCTCCTGGCGCTCGGCGAGGTAGCTGAAGAGAGCCTTGTTGCAGAGACCGATATCCGGAGGCTGGACGCAGTTCTGATACGCCTCGAAGAGGGTCTTGTAGGAGATCTGGCCAGTGTTGCCTGCGCCGTCGCCGACCCATGTCGGGACCGAGTTGAGGACGTTGCCGACCGCACCGTTGCGGGTCTGGCCGCCGTAGGTGGTGAAGACGTTGCCGTCCCAACTTGGATTCACGCCGTCATTGAGCGCTTCCGACAAGCCGTTGATGAAGATCTGGCGGTTGCTGCCTGAGATGTTCTGCCCGTGACGGTAGAAGTCGACCGCGATGTCCGTGTTGAGCGCTTGGACGGCGTTCTGCATATAGGCATCGATCAGCTTGACCTTGACGGCGGGACCGGACCCTTGGATAACGTTGGTCTGCCAGAGATTGAGCGGGACCTGCTCCACATACTCCTTCGGGACGAAGGCGGTCGCCGCGATGATCTGCTTCTGGATGACGGTGACATCGGAGCCGGGAGCGATCGCGCCGCCGTTCACTCGATCGTACATGAACGGATCCTGCATGAAGGTGCCGCCCGCGAAGTCCTCGAGAGCGCCCATGGCGCGCATCTTGCGCATCCACGGCGTTTCCACGAAAAAGTTGTCCACCAAAACGTCGTCGCGAAGGTCCGCGAGGGTCGTTGCTGAGATCTGATCAAATGTTGGGTCGGCCATCGTTGCTCTCCTGTAAACTTATCGACGACTAATTCTTGAACTCTCCACCTGCTTGACGCTCCACCAATCTCTGGGCCGCGCGCGATACGCGATCATTCGCCAGCTGCGACTCGGACTTGTTCCAAGGCTGGTTATCCGCACGTAGAGGGTCCTCTTTGCGGATCGTGAACGGCGAGCGCGAGGGGACGAGAGCGCGGGTCTCGGGATTGCCGAACTTTGAGACGAGTTCGGTCTCTTTCTCCTTGGCACCTTCGGCCTTCCATTTGGCGATCTCGGCGTCGCGCTGCTTCTGCGCTGCCTGTTCACGCGCGGACGGGACCTTGTACTTCTCTTCCCAGAACTGGGTGACGGTCTTGTTCTGCGACATCGCCTCGCGGCGCAGGTCGCTCACGCGCAGCGGGATGTCAGGGAACAGTAATTTGTGCTCAATGACCATATCTTCAAGAGCGGCGAGGTTGGCACCGACCTGGTCGACCGCGGAGGTGAACTTGTCCATCGTCAGGTAACGGGCGTCCGGCTCACCGGGGGTGACGGGAGGCTTCGGCGGGTCGACGGTATAGCCAAGATCCTTCGCAACGTCGACCAATCCAAGTCGATTCGCTTCCAGTAAGGCGGCCTTCGCGCGGGCAGCTTCGGACTCCGCCGCGATGACCTTGTTCTGCACCTGCTTCAACTTGTTGTCATTCTCGGTGTACCAGGACTGGACGCGGGTCTCGTAGTTTTTCATCGTCTGGTCCAGCTTCGTAAACTCAGCCTGGGCGGCCTCTAGATCAGCCTGTTGCTTGTCAAATGCGCGCGCGGCGACGGGATTGTCGAGGACCTTCAACTCCTCGTCGGTCGCTCCATTCGCTTTCAGATACTCAGTCCACTTGCTCATTTCATGCCTCCTTAAGCGTTACTCGGGGGAGCTGCTGGCTCACCGGTCTGTGATGATTCCTGAATCCCTCCGGCTACCTCGCGCATGATGTTGTTGATCTGGGCGACCTTGGGCGCGACGGCCGGGAACATCTTCGCGAGTGCGATCAGGTCGCGGACAATGCGGATCGTGAGGTCCGTTCCTTGCTGCATCTGCGGAGAGGGAACTGGCGGCGCGGGAGAGGCTGCAGGCGGGGAGGTCGGATTGACTTGAGCGGGTGAGGGCGGTCCACCAGCAGCGCCACCTCCAGGAGAGGGCGGAGGGGTCATTCCGGGTTGGGGACCGGCTGCCATCGCTACGCTTTCTTGTGCGCCTGTTTCTTACCCTTGCCGAGTTTGGGAAGGGTCATCGACTCGGCTTTCATGTCTGACTTCATCTTGAGTTTGGAGCCGGAGCCGCCGATCTTCGACAAGTTACCGCTAAAGCCACCTGACTTGGAATGTCCGCGCATTCTAATGTCTCCCTGTCACCTTGTGACCGACTACTTACTTCTTGTGACCGTCGTGCTTCTTGCCCTCGTGCTTCTTCTCGTGCTCCATCTTCTCCATCTTCTCCATCTTCTCGTGCTTACCGTGCTTGCCCTTTTTGCCATGGTGCTTCATTGATGGCTCCTTCGTACCGTCCGTCGTTGGGCCTAAAAATGAAAAGGCCCACCATCTATGCAACGGGGATCTCGGAGGCATCCAAGGTCGGAGGTTGCGTAAACGGTGGGCCGTGTCATACCTGACAGTCCGGGAGGAAAGTCAGGGGACATCGAATACCACTGTGCGGGAGTCTACAGTACTAGTAGGTCAGCTTGTCAAGGAAAATCGTTAGGGTCGTGATGGAGCGTACCGAATATCCTGCTCCTCGCGGAACCGGACACGGCATATCCCACCCTGCGAGAGGGCCACTTCGAGCGTCCCGGTGGCCTTCTCGGTGCGGAGTCCGGTCAGGATCAGGACGAAGTCGAGAGAGCCTTGGTAGACGCGCTCTCGGACGAGGTGGTAAGTGTCGCGGAGAGGAGTCGCGGTCATGGACTCGGTCGTCGTGGTCGTTGAGCGGACTAAGGCTGCCATTCGTACTTCACCTTATAGTAACGAGAAGGAGTGACAGAACCTGCGGAGTCGTCGCCGGGGCCGCCTTGAGCGATTGCAGGGAGATAGGTGACACGCAGCGGTCCTTCGTACTTTAGCGACGAGTTGAAGTCGATCGGCTCGGCCAGCTTGCCGCCCTTCTTCTTATACTCCAGTGCTTCTTCGGGCGTCATCTGGACTCCGTAATAGTTGATCTAGCACCGTTATCCTTCGATACTAACTTGGGCGCGGCTTGACCGGACGGCGGGCGGCCTTCCGGATTGGGCTTAGCGGGAGGGGCAGCAGCGCCGGGAGGCGTACCTGGTGGGGTGAGACCTTCCGCGCCCGCGATCAGTTGCATCCGCGCTGCGAACTCTAGATCCATCTCCTGCTCCGCTTGGAAGCGCTCGATGATCGTGTTCCCGTCCAGATGACCGTAGTTCGGCAATTCCCAGCTCTCGGCGATCGTCTGGGAGTCGATCTTGACACCTGCCTTGCGGAGCTGGACCAGCCCGAGTTTCATCGCCATCTGCGTCATCTCATGAAGCGAGTTGGGCAGGATGAAGAAGCGCAGGTTGTCGGCGAAGGTCCGGGCGCGGGTGATCTTGTCGGCTGCGCTAGAAGTAGCGGTCGACTCACCCGGCATGTGCGACGGGACTAGCGAGGCCGGATCGAAGTCGAACACTTCAGGACGGACGCCATCCATACCTACTAGTTGCATGACCCGCGGCGTCGTGTAGTACTGCAGGACGAGATACTTGACCATCACTCCCAGATCGCGCATCGGCGGCTCCATCGAGCGGGACATGTCCTCGACGATGGGACCTTGGGTCTCCATGATCTTCTCGAGTTCGTCCATCGAGCCGACAGTGCGCGCCTTCGCGAGAGCTTGGACGTCGTTGATCGCCATCTGCGAGTCCATCGACGCGCCCAGCGACTCGTACATGGTCATGGATTCAGGATAGACCTTCAGTACGTCCATCGGGACCGCGAGGTCGACACCGAGTCCATCTACCGCGTTCCCGTCCAGTCCGATGCGCGCGCGAGGTTGCATCGGGTCGAAGCGCCTCATTTCCTTCATAGAGGTCGCGTTCGTGTCAAACTTGAGTGGCGGGTCGAGCTGCGACCGGATCTTGTCCATATTGCCGCGCATGATTTCCTTCATAGACTCGTTGAGGTCGTAGCCGTCGTGGACGAGAGAGAAGCCGAGCGGCTCCCACGGCCACGAGTCAGGCGCGAAGGAGACACCAGGGAACATCCCATGCCAGTCGAAGCCGGGACCGTCGTACATGATGCACTTGTCGGAGCTAATCAGGAGTCGACGGTATGGGTAGAGACGGGCGTCGTTCTCATCTGCCTTACGTGTGAGTGGTCGACCACCTGCATCCTGACCGACCTGAATCTCCTGACCGACATGCGGGACCGTATAGGACCAGGTCGAGCCAGGTTCACCCATTGGGATCGGTCGGTCGGTCGTGTTGATGGAGAGGTCGAGGACCCAGGTCTTGCGGATCGGGACGAGTAGATCAGGGAGGCCAGCAGTCTCAGCGCGCGGCGTCTTGCCGAAGATGCGCTGCAGGACGTTTCCAAGCGCTGCTTTGTGGACGGCGTCGTTCTGGTACCAATACTTCGAGGTCGAAGGGACTAGTCGGTCTTGAAAAGTAGGAAACATGCCGTGCGCCATAGCAACAGGCATCTCATCCAGAATGGTAACTCCGTAGGCTTCCTGCCAGTTGTTGGACGAAGGGAGTTGGGTAGGCAGGACAGAAGGCGCACCGTAAGTGAGTAGTTTAATGTCACCACGGCCGGTTCCGTACATGTCTCGGCGGTAGACTGGATGGATCCACCCACGACCTGTGGCTGCTGCATATTGCAATGCCTCCTTGACCGCTCTGTCCGCGAATGATTCCAGATACCACGCCCGCGTGACCTTGTTCATCATCAGCGCTTGCGACGCATACGCGCTATTGTCGGAGTGATAGCCCCAGAACGGACGGAGCTTCGACATGACGCTGACCACTTCGCGGATGTTGCGCTTGAGTCGATTGGGATTTACGCGGCTCCGGTACGACGCTGCGTAGGTCGGCTGTGTGTCCATCCCCGATATCGTGTCCAGCGCCTTGCGGAAGTCCTTGAACCCGCGCTGCGACTTGAGCCATGCGAGTCCGTCGCCGGTGGCGTCGTCGAGCCAGCCGATGCGGTCGGATTCAGGGACGGCCTGCGGCGGAAGTTGCCATGACTTGAAGGAGAGCTTTTCAGCCATCTAGAAATTCACCTTGTCAAGGTTGACCATTTCCTTGTCCGCTTCTCGGTCACCGAGGTCATTCTCGCGCGCGTGCAGGTACCACTGCGCTTCCATGAATCGCTGACGGTACAGCTCCCGCTTCCGTTCGTCCCGTAGCTGGACATACAGTCGCAGAAACTCCCGCTCGTACTCAGTCGTCGCGCTCGAACTTATACGTTGGTAGATCCTGTCCCGTATCTCCTGCTCGCGCTGCTTCGTCAGCGCCATGTCGTAGCGCATCTCGCGCTGCGCGGCATCGGCTTCCTGTCGCCGGAGGATGTCGACTACCTTGTCGATGGAGATGAGCGTGTCGACCTCTTCGCGAATGGCACCGTCGGGGGTAGGACAGTCGGTGAAGGGGGCGAGAGTCAGATGACCGTT
>Ga0210406_10001004_pt1 | contig 36185 bp, 29 predicted proteins | sample IncBWC30MmetaG_FD_155454 | JGI IMG/M metagenome (GOLD analysis project Ga0210406, IMG submission 155454) | Forest soil microbial communities from Barre Woods Harvard Forest LTER site, Petersham, Massachusetts, United States - Inc-BW-C-30-M | ecosystem: Environmental > Terrestrial > Soil >... | reverse complement strand
ACGTCCCCGAAGCGAAACGGCTAAGTATTTGTTTTTATTGGCGTCCCCTACCGGATTCGAACCGGTGTTGCCGCCGTGAGAGGGCGGTGTCCTGGGCCTCTAGACGAAGGGGACGAGGCCTCGCGGGTTAATATCGCCCGCCGCCCGGACGATCAAGCCCCGCGGAGGCTGCGCGGGGTTATTCGCGAAAATTCAGATACTGCAACGGCTGCTCGATCTTCAAGCCGCGGACGAGGGCGATCGCCGCCTGGAGATCGTCGCGCTTCTTGCTGGTTACCCGCAGTTCGTCACCCTGGATCGACACCTGCACCTTGAGCTTGCTGTCCTTGATCTCGCGGATCAGCTGCCGGGCGAGATTGGCGTCGACACCCTGACGCAACGCGATCGTCTGGCGGACCCGGTTCCCCGAGGCTTTCTCGGGCGGCTTGAAATCGAGTGCCGCGGGATCGACTTTGCGCCGCGTCAGGTGCACTTTCAAGAGCTCGTGCATCTGCTTGAGCTTCAGCTCGTCATCGGCGAGCAGCGTGACCAGCCCTTCCTGCCGCTCGATAGTGCATTTGCTGCCCTTGAAGTCGAAGCGCGTGCCGATCTCGCGGGTGATCCCAGCGAGCGCGTTGTCGACCTCGGCGAGGTCGAGGCGCGAGACGATGTCAAAGCTCGGCACGGCAGCCTCCTGCGCGAACTATTCTTGATTGTCGATATAGCGCGTCGGAGGGTGCAAACCCAGGTCTAGCTCTCCTCGCGAAAGGCGCGCGCCGTCGCCGCGAGCCCGATCTCGGGCGAAACCGGCGGCGCCCAGCTGAGCAGACGACGTGAGGCGCTGTCGTCGACCTGCAGCGACAGCGTCAGGCGGGCGAAGAATGCGCCGAGAGCCGGGAGGCGGCGACAGACCGCGAGGACGGCTTGCGGCATCGCGAAGAGCCGCGCCGGGCGGCCGAGCCCCTCAGCCAATTGTCGGATCAGCTCCTCCGTCGACAGGTCGAACCCATCGCGGGCCAGCAGCACATGGCCGGCGGCAGCCGGATGAAGGGCGGCATGCACCGCGGCATCCACGAGGTTATCGAGAAAGATCAGGCTGCGGCAGTTGACGATGCCGGCGAACGGCAGCGGCAGCCCGCTCGCGGCGAGCCTGATCAATGCCCGGAAGTTGGCCTTGACCGCCGGACCGTAGACGAGCGGCGGGCGCAGGATGACGAGCTCGTGCCCGGTTTCCTGCGCCGCCGTCGCCAGCGCCTGCTCGATTGCCAACTTGGCGCGACCGTAAGCCTCGCGCGGCAGCGGCGGATCGGTCGGACGAAATGGCGCGCCGGGTCGGGTCGTTTCGCCCATTGCTCTGACGGAGCTCATATAGACGAGCCGCCGCACTCCATTTGCCGCCGCTGCACGGGCGAGCATCGCCGCCGCTTCGGCTTCGTGCGAGGCAGCCCCGGCAGAGACCGAACGATGCGCCCGGTTGGCGAGATGGATGACGATGTCGGCGCCGCCGAGATGCTCGGGCCAGTGTGTGTGCGCGGTGATCTCGCCGATCGGCCGCATCTCGACGCCGGGGATCGGTTCCGCCGAGCCGCGCGTCAGGCCGACGACCCGATGGCCGCGCTCGACGAGACCGCCGCACAATGCCCGGCCGATGAAGCCCGCGGCACCCGTCACCACAACCCGCGCCACCTCCGGCTCCTTAGATTTGCGCGAGCGATCTCGCGGCAAATGCATTAGAGAGGCGGCGGTCCCCAAGCAAGGCCGACCCAACTCCAGTGGCCCACCCCGATCCGATCCGGTCCGCCGTCCCGCCGCTGCCATTTCCGGCCCCCGCTGCCGAGAGGCGGCCAAAGCTGCTCTTTCTGGTGACCGAGGACTGGTATTTCTGCTCGCATCGCCTGCCGGTCGCCCGGGCGGCGCGCGAGGATGGTTTCGCGGTGGTGGTCGCGACCCGGGTGCGGGAGCACGGCGAGCAGATCTGCGAGGAGGGCTTCGCGCTGCGCCCGATTCCCTGGCGGCGCCGCGGCGACGGGCTGCTCGGCGCCGCACGGGCGATTGCCGCGATCACAAGGCTCTACCATGCCGAGCGCCCCGACATCCTCCATCACGTGGCACTAAAGCCGGTGCTGTTTGGCAGCCTCGCCCGGCATCTGGCGTTTGCCCGCTCGGATCACGCCCCGGCGTCGGTCGCGTCAATAATGGGTCTCGGTTCCGGTTTTACCGCCACGACGGCTGCCGCCCGGCTGCGTCGGCCGCCGCTCAGCCTGGCATTGCGGCTTGCCGCGGGCAATGCCCGCGACCGGGTCGTCGTGCAGAACCCGGAGGATCGCGCCGCCCTCGTCGGGCTTGGGATCGACCCCGCGCGGATCGCCTTGATCAGGGGGTCGGGGGTCGATATCGACCACTTTGCGCCCTTACCGGAGCCCGCTGGCGGCATCGTCACCGTGGCGCTCGTATCGCGCATGCTGCGCGACAAGGGCGTGCTCGAAGCGGCCGCCGCAATTCGCCGCTTGCGGGTCCGCGGTCTGAACATCGAGCTCCTCCTCGCCGGCCCGACCGATCCCGACAATGCCAATTCGCTTACGGTGGAAGGGTTGCGTTTGCTCGCTGCCGAGCCCGGCATCGAATGGCTGGGCGCGGTTGCCGATGTGCGCACCGTCTGGCGCCGCGCAGCCATAGCCGTGTTGCCGTCGACCTATGGCGAGGGCGTGCCCAAGGCATTGCTCGAGGCCGCCGCCTGCGGCCGGCCGCTGATCGCCGCCGATGTCCCGGGTGCTCGCGAGGCAATCCGCCCGGGAATGACCGGCCTCCTGGTGCCGCCGCACGATATCGAGGCGCTCGCCGAAGCAATCGCCGCCCTCGCCGCCGATCCACAGCGCCGCGCCCGAATGGGGCAGGCCGGCCGGCAGCTCGTCGAGCGCCATTTCGCCGACGGGATCGTCGCCCGCGAGACGCTCGCCCTCTATCGGGCGGGCTTGCAGGCCACAGCCGCGCGAAAATGATCCGTGCCTGCCCTTCCCGGAGGACTGTTGTCATTGGGAGCGGAGCGACGCAATCTCGGCGATTGGGGCCTGCGACGTCGAGATTGCTTCGTCACCTCCGGCTCCTCGCAATGACACCTTCATGCGACAGGTTCCGGCGCCGGATGTCGGCTGGTCCGCCGCGTTTTACCCTGAAAGGAGTAGTTAACCACGGAGGCACAGAGACCACAGAGATAATATAGCGACATAGAGCTTCCCCACCATCACCTGAAAGGTGAGAGTCTGATTCTGATATAGCTCTTGTTTCTTCTCTATGTCCTCGGTGTCTCTGTGGTGCAGCCCGCTGCGTTTTACTTATTTCGCGTCCAGTAATCGGCCGCTGCAGGAAAGACGGTCTGGCAGCGCGTCGCCTCGGGCGGCCCGTCGAGCGTGTCCGCGGCCGCGCGCCAGACGGCATAGTGCGGTGCCGCCCGATGCGCCTCCAGTGCGGCCTCGTCACGGTAGGCTTCGTAGAAGTAGTAGACATTCTGGTCCTGGGCGTCCTGCAGCACATTGAAGCGCAGGCAGCCCGGCTCGTCCCGCTCGGAACCGACGGCATCGACCTCGATCGCTTTGAGAAAGCGCTCGCGCCCCTCCGGCTTGACCCGGACCTTCACCCACATCGCCAGCATGCGGTCTCCCCTCCGTAGCATTGCGGCACGCGCCGTAACCGAACGTGCACCTTAGTCTAGGCAAAGTGCCGGCCGGCGTCACCCGCAAATGCCGCTATCCTGTAGCGACAATACCCCGCTACGTCGGCCGCGAGGATCGCCGCGAGACGGCGGGTCTGGTTCATGTCGCCTCGCCGGCCGCCATCCGCAGGGCCGACAGAAAGAATTCGTCGTCCTCGGGGTTCCTAAAGGCCAGATCGCGATATACCACCAAGGGGGTGAGCGCGCGCAACTTCGCGACAATCGCACGCGCTTCGTCGAGCCGGCCCATATGCACATAGCATGCAGCAAGGGTACGGTATGCGGGAGGGTTGCCCGGATGGTCCTGAATGGACAAAAGCAGCTTTGCCTCTGCCATTTCAAACTGACGCTTAAAAAAATAGGCCTCCCCGACCAACCATAACGGCGTGCCTATGCTCTCACGCGGGCTCAGGCGCAGCGAGCGCTCGGCGTGCTCTATCGCGAGATCGAATTGACCGGCAAACAGCCGCAGAAGGCCGCTCACGAACCAACCGCGGGCGAAGCTCGGGTTGAACGCCAAGGCACGATCGACCAGCCCAAGCATTGCGCCAATATTTTCACTAAAGCGAGCCAGCACAAACGCCGCGTTTACGACTACACGCGGGTCGTTCTCTCCCACCTGAAGAGCCTCCCGAGCTAGTTCGATAGCTCGGCGGCGAACCTTCTCGTGCTCGGCGATCCAGCCGTCATTGACCAGCCGCAAGTTGCAGACCGCCGCCCAAGCGAGTGCTGGGCCAAATTGTGGATCAATCGCGATCGCTCGCTCCAAATGCTCAAGCGCCTTGAAAACTCGTTCTTTTGTTATTGGGAAATAGATCGCGAGCGCACGCAGATAGAGATCATAAGCGGTGAGGTCAGTCGTCGGTCGGCCAGCAGTCCGGCGTGCCTCGGCCATTTGCAGTGCCGGCTCGATTACACCGGCGACGCTCGATGCCACTTTGTCTTGCAACTCGAACACATCTTCGAGCAACCCGTCAAAACGATCGGGGCCCCAGAGGTGCGCGCCGTTTGTCGCATCGATCAACTGAGCGGTGATCCGCACGCGGCCGCCGGCTTTGCGCACCGAGCCTTCGAGCACATAGCGCACACCCAGTTCGCGCCCGACCTGCTTCACGTCGACCGACTGGCCCTTGTAGGTGAAGCTCGAGTTGCGGGCGATGACAAAGAGCCAACGGATGCGGGAGAGGGCGGTGATGATCTCCTCAACCATCCCGTCGGCGAAGTATTCCTGCTCCGGGTCGCCGCTCATATTGGTGAAGGGCAGGACCGCAATCGACGGCTTGTCGGGGAGCGGAGGGCCGGAACTTGCCTGCGGCATTGCCGGGCGGGCCTCCGTGACCACTCGGTAGGCACGTACCGGTCGCGCGATGTTCTTGAGCTGCTGCTCGCCGAGGTCATCGAAGGCGAGGTCGAGCTTGCCGGCGGCATCCTCCTGCACCCGGGCCGAGACGCAGATACCGCCCGCTTCGGCCAGGCCCTCGAGGCGGGCGGCGACATTGACGCCGTCGCCAAAGATGTCGCCGTCTTCGACGACGATGTCGCCGACATTGATGCCGATGCGCAACTCGATGGAGCTGTCGGGCGGAACGCCGGCGTTGCGCCCGGCCATCTCGCGCTGCACCTCGACGGCGCAGCGCAACGCATCCACCACACTGCCAAACTCCACGAGCAGCCCGTCGCCGGTGGTCTTGACCAGGCGCCCGCGGTGCTCGGCGATTTTCGGATCGAGGACCTCGCGGCGCAGCGCTCTGAGGCGTTCGAGGGTGCCGCTTTCATCGGCGCCGATCAACCGCGAATACCCCGCCACATCGGCAGCGAGGATCGCGGCAAGCCGGCGGGTCTGGCTCATTCCGCCTCGCCTACCGCCAGCCGCAGGCCTGACAGGTAGAACTCGCGGTCCTCGGGGTTGCGCAAGGAGGCGGCGAGATCGACATCGCTCGTAATTACCCGAGGGGTAATGGAGCGCAACCGGGCGACGATCACGCGCGCGTCGACGAGCCGACCCATATGCGCGTAGCAGGCGGCGAGAGAGCGATACGGCAGCGGGTGGCTCGGATCTTCCTGCATCGCGAGGAGTAGCTTCGGTACCGCCAGATTGAAGCGCCTACTGAAAAAATGAGCGTGACCTATTAGAAATTGCGTCGGGCCGACGCGGGCACGGGGACTGAGGCGCAGCGCGGTTTCGAAACGCTCGATCGCGTCGTCGTGCTGCCCCGCCCAGTGTCTGAGGACGCCGCTGATGTGCCATCCGCGCGCGAAACTTGGGTTGAGCGCCAATGCGCGATCAGCCAAGGTCATCGTCGCGCCGATATCTTCACCGAAATAGGCCAGCGCCTGGGCTGCATTCGCCAAGATGCTCGGGTCGTCGCCGGCCACTTCCAGGGCTCGCCTGGCGAAATCGGTGCCCTTCAAGCGGTCAGCCGCACGATCTTCACTCCGATCGTAAAGAAGCATCCGATAACAGCAGAATGCGGCCCAGGCGAGGGCGGGCCCGTAACGCGGGTCGCGCGCGATCGCCTGCTCCATCATACGGAGCGCGTCGGGGATATGTCTTGCTGAAGACCAGACCATCGCATATGCGCGCAGGTAGAGATCGTACGCCGTCAGATCCGCGGTCGGTCGGCCGGCAGAGCGTGCGGTCTCGGCGGCTTGCAAAGTCGGTTCGATGACCCCGGCAACACTGGAAGCCACTTTGTCCTGAAGGTCGAAGATATCGTCGAGCGGGCCGTCGAAGCGGTCGGCCCAAAGATGCGTCCCGCTTAGCGCATCGATCAGCTGCGCGGTGATGCGCACCCGATTGCCGGCTTTTCGCACCGCGCCCTCGAGCACGTAGCGGACGCCGAGTTCCCGGCCGACCTGCTTCACGTCGACGGTTTGGCCCTTGTAGGTGAACGTCGAATTGCGTGCGATGACAAAGAGCCAGCGGATGCGGGAGAGGGCGGTGATGATCTCCTCGACCATCCCGTCGGCGAAATATTCCTGCTCCGGATCGCCGCTCATATTGGCGAAGGGCAGCACCGCAATCGAGGGCTTGTCGGGGAGTGGAGGGCCGGAGTGGGCCCCCGCAGATGCCGAGGGGGTGGCCGTAACTACCCGGTATGCCCGGACCGGCCGCACGATGTTTTTCAGCGCCTGCTCGCCTATGTCCTCGAAGGCGAGGCCGAGGCGGCCTGCCGCATCCTCCTGAACGCGGGCCGAGACGCAGATGCCGCCCGGCGCGGCCAAGGCTTCGAGCCGGGCCGCGACGTTGACGCCATCGCCGAAGATGTCGCCGTCCTCGACGACGATGTCGCCGACATTTATGCCGATGCGGAACTCGATGCGGCGATCGGGCGGTATTGGCGCATTGTTTTCGGCTATTGCCGCCTGCACCTCGGCGGCACAGCGCAGCGCGTCGACGACGCTGGCGAACTCGACCAAGAGGCCGTCGCCGGTGGTTTTGACGATACGGCCCTTGTGGCCGGCGATCTTCGGGTCGATGATTTGGGAGCGCAATGCCCTCAGCCGGCCGAGGGTGCCTTCCTCGTCGGCCTCGATCAGGCGCGAGTAGCCCGCGACATCGGCGGCGAGGATCGCCGCGAGCCGACGTTCGACGCGAGCTGGCCCGGCGGCCTCCATCGCACCTCCTCGGTGGCGGATGATCCTACACCACCCCGCGCTCGGCACGCATTAAGCATGAGGGCCGGCCTATCGGCTCGCCATATTGTCGTCCAGATCGAAGCGCATCATGCTTGCTAATGGTGCGAATTCAACATCCGTACCCGCACCCTTTTCCGTCATGCCCGCGAAAGCGGACATCCAGAGCTTGCTCTCCTGGCTTGAACAGGGGGCAGCCCGCTCGGTACCCGCAGCCCTGGACCCCGCTTTCGCGGGACGCGGGCGATCGTCGCATCAAATAGCAACGGGGGCAGCAGTCATCCCGTCTCGCCGGCCGCGATGCGCAGGCCCGAGAGCAACAAGTCGCGAAGCTCGGGGTTGCGATACGGAACGGCGTCCATCACCACTGAAGGCGTGATCGCGCGTAGCCGCGCGACCGCCGCTCGCGCCTCGTCAAGCCGACCCAGATGGGCATAGCAGGCGGCGAGAAAGCGATGCGGCTGCGGGAAGTCCGGATCATCTTGGATCGCCAGGAGCAGCTTCGGCAGGGCATCGTCGAAGCGCCGGGCAAAAAACAGCGCGACGCCGAGTGCACTGAAAACCTGACCAAACCGGCCACGCGGGCTGAGGCGCAGAGAAATCTCAAGGCTCTCGATAGCCAGAGCGGGCTGACCCGCCATATTCCCGAGAATGCCGCGGATATACCAGCCGCGGGCAAAGCTCGGGTTGAGCGCCAGCGCACGGTCGACCAGCGCGATCATGGCACCCACATCCTCGCCGAAATAGGAGAGCGCGAGAGCGGCATTGGCGAGCGTGCCGGCATCGTCACCGGCCACTTGGAGGGCGCGCCGGGCGAAATCGGGACCTTGGCGACGGTGCATCTCGGGGTTGGCGCTCAGCCCATCCAAGCAGACCCGTTGACAGCAGACGGCGGCCAAGGCGAGCGCCGGGCCGTAATGGGGATCGCGTTCGATCGCGCGCTCCAGGAGCCCGAGCGCTTCGGCGATCTGCCGCGCCGACAAGAAGAACATCGAACGGGCGCGCAGATAGAGATCGTAGGCGGTGAGATCGCTGGTCGGCCGGTCCGCCGAGCGTGCGGTTTCGGCGGCCTGCAACGCCGGCTCGATGACGCCCGCGACGCTTGAAGCTACCCTGTCTTGAAGGTCGAAGACGTCTTCGAGCGAGCCGTCAAAGCGATCGGCCCAGAGATGCGCGCCGGTTGTCGCATCAATCAGCTGCGCGCTGATACGCACGCGGCCCCCTGTCTTGCGCACCGAGCCTTCGAGGACATAGCGGACACCGAGCTCGCGGCCGACCTGCTTCACGTCGATAGCTTGGCCCTTGTAGGTGAAGGTGGAATTGCGGGCGATCACAAAGAGCCAGCGGATCCACGAGAGCGCGGTGATGATCTCCTCGACCATGCCGTCGGCGAAATATTCCTGCTCGGGATCGCCGCTCATATTGGCGAAGGGCAGCACCGCGATCGACGGCTTGTCGGGCAATGCGAGCACGGTCTCCGCCGAACCCCGCGTCACGACCCCAATAAAGCGATAGCCGCGGCCGGGGACGGTCTGGATACAGCTCCCGTCCGCTCGCCCCTCGTCGAGGATCCGGCGAAGCGCGGCAATCTGCACGGGCAGGTTGCTTCCCTCGACGATAGTGCCCGGCCACACCGCATTCGTGATCTCGTCCCTTGAGACCAGATCGCCCGCCCGCTCGACCAGAACGCCGAGGATCTCAAGGGCGCGCGATCCGATCGGGAGCGGTACAAAAGCACCGCTTTGATCACGTCGAGAGAGGCCCCGGCGGTCGAGGCGGCAGCCTTCGAACAGAAAGACGTCGGCTGTGGCAAGCGCGTCCATGCCTCCGTCTCCCTCGGCGAGCACGAGCCAGATCAGCAGCGAGGGCCAGCCGTCCTCAGAGCCAACACCCTCGCGTGCAGGCATTTTGGAACATTTCAACCTGATTCAAAAGATTTCATCGCCGCTTTATTGCCCCGCCCGCCGGTATCGGCACCCTATCGGCGCCGGGCCGAAAGTGCCCTGGCGCATTCCACGAGCACATGGGAGATTAAAATGAAGAGATGGATTTCCAAAGGAGCCCTGGTCGCCACGATCGCCTTGCCGGCGCTGAGCGGCGTCGCCCGAGCGGACGATTTCGGGTGCTCGAACGCGACTCTCAAGGGCGAATACGCCTTCGGCGTCACCTCCTACACCCCGCCGGGTCTTCCGGATGGTCCGCCAGCGGTTGCAGCAGGCATCAAGGTTTTCGACGGCAAGGGCAATCTCACCCAGCGTGATTACCGGGGCGACACCCTGCGAACGAGCAACCCCCCCCAGACCGATTTCGCGAAGCCAGGGCAAGAAACCGGCACCTACATCGTCAATCTCGACTGCACGGGCAGCATGGAGATCCACTTGAACGTGCCCAACACTCCCTTCCCTCACGGCCTCTTGGAGATCAGGTTCGTAATCAGCGACGGCGGCCGCCACATCCACGAAGTCGTGGCCGAGTTCACTCCGCCTGGATTTACCACACCCCAACCCACCCAAACGAGCGCCGACGACTGGAAGGTCGCCTCGGAACGGGACGAATGAGTGTAGCGGATGCGCATTCAGCAGGCCTTTCGGCTTGCCATCTTCGCACCAGATCGAGGCGCATCTTGGGCGCCATGATAGGAGAGAAAAAACCGGATCGGGAGGCCGCGCCGCCTCCCTGCTGCTTCCCTGAGGGCGTCTAAAGGTCTCCCTGCTGGCCGTTGGCGGATTTGATCCGTAACCCTTTGAACGCGGAGGTACTATCGCCCATGAACCGTGAGATTTCCGAGCCGGAATCGAGTTTTCTCCCTGAGAGCAGGGAGGGGCGCCCGAAGGCGCCCTCCTCGAGCCTCAGGTCTCGCGGCTGGAAAACCGCACGGTCGTGGCGCGGGCGCGGTAGTCGGTCTTGACGTTGACAAAGCCGACCATGCCCTCCTCGACCTTCTTCCAGGCGCGCAGCAAGGCCGGGCGGATCTCCTCGGGCTCTTCGACATATTCGGCGTAGCAGCCGAGCGCCTCGGCCATCTTGTCGTAGCGCGTGTAGCCGAGATCGCGGCCGGGCTTGTTGCGCTCGGGGTCGGCGGTCCAGCCGCCGTTGAGGCTGATCACGCACAGCAAGGGCAATTTGTGCCGCACCGCGGTGTCGAGCTCCATCGCGTTCTGCCCGAAGGAGCCGTCGCCGTGCAGGCAGATGACTTGTGCCTCGGGCTTGGCGGCCTTGGCGCCGACCGCGAACGGCAGCCCGACACCCATCGTGCCGAAGGGCCCGGAATTGAGCCGGTGGCCGGGGACAAAGGTCGGGATCGACTGGCGGCCGAAATTCAGGATCTCCTGCCCGTCGACCGAGAGGATCGCCTCGCGCTGCATGAAGTTCTTGATCTCCTCGCAGAGCCTGAGCGGATGGATGTCGCCGTCGGTCGGGTAGTTGCCGCCGGCACGGGTGCGCTTTGCCGCCTCGCCGTCGGCGAGCTTCTGGCGCCAGCCCTGGAAGCGCTCGGCGGTGCGCGCATCGACCGCCTCGCACAATTGCTGCAAGACCGACTTGCAGTCGCCGACGATCGGGATGTCGATGTTGCGCGCCGAGGTGCCGAGCTCCTCGGGGTCGATCTCGATGCGGGCGATCTTCGCGTCGGCGCTGAAGCGCGGCGGTGCGGCGTGGCCGATCACGTAATTCGTGCGGGTGCCGAGGATGATGATCAGATCGGCTTGGCGGAACGCGTCGTTGCGCATCGTCAGGTAGGAAAAGGGGTGGTCGTCGGGGATGACGCCGCGCCCCTGCGGGGTCGTGTAGAACGGGATCCCGGCCTTTTCGACGAATGCCTTCATCTCGTTCCAGGCGTGCGACCACAGGACACCGCTGCCCGAGACGATGACCGGCTGGCGTGCGGCCCCGATCGCGTCGACGAGCGCGTTCAATGCCTTCGGCTCGGCATAGGGGCGCGCCTTGATGATCGGCCGGCCCATATAGCTCCAATCGACATCCGCCTCGTCGACCGTGGTGTAGAGCACGTCCCCGGGGAAATCGAGGTAGACTGGGCCCGGCTTGCCGTTCAGCGCCTTCTGAAAGGCAAAGTTCACCTGCTGCGGCAGGCGCTTCAGATTGTGGACGCGGTCGGCGTATTTGACGCAAGCCTTCAGCGCCGCGACCTGGTCGATCTCCTGGAACACCTGGCGGCCGAACTGGCTGATCGGGCTCGAGCCGCCGAGTGCCACGACCGGGCAGCCATCGATCAGCGCGTTGGCGAGACCGGTGCCGAAATTCAAGGTCGCCGGGCCGCTCGCCGCCATGCACACACCCGGCCCTTGTGTCACCCGCGAATAGGCCTGCGCCATGTAGGCCGCCCCTTGCTCGTGGCGCGTGTCGATCAGGCGGATGCCCTCTTTGATCGAGCACAGCTCGGCATCGAGCATCGGCCCGCCCATGATGAAAAACATGTCCTTCACACCCTGCGCCTTCAGGCACCGGGCGAGCATGTCGTTACCGGTCAATTCCGCCATCTGAGTTACCTCCTCTCTCGCGTTATCGGGTCAGATCACCCCTTCCTTGCGCAGCGTCTCGATGTCGCCGGCATTCATCCCGAGCCATTCGCCGAGGATCTCGGCGGAATGCTGTCCGAGCAACGGCGCCGGATCGAGCTTTGGCGGGCGCCCGTCGAAGCGCACCGGCCAGGACGGCATCTTGAAGGGCCCCGTGGGATGGTCCATCGTCTGCAGAATACCGCGCTCGGTGAAGCTCGGCTCGTTCATCAGCTCCATCGTGTCGAGCACCGCACCGGCCGGCACGCCGGCGGCGCCGATGATCCGCATCGCCTCGTGCTTGTCGCGCCGCTTGGTCCAGTCGGCGACCATCGCATCGACCTCCGCCATGCGCGCGCCGCGCGCCGCCGGCGTCTCGTAGCGCGGGTCGCCGATCAGGTCCTCACGGCCCAGCACCTTCAACAGCCGGTGCCAGTGCTCGCGCGGGCGGGCGAAGACATAGATCCAGTCGTTCGGCCCGCCCGGCGCGCAAGGGAAGATGCCGCTCGGCGCGACGCCGCCGGCGAGGCTCCGGCCGCCGCCGCGGCCGGCTGGGCGGCCGCTCTGCGCCTGCACCTGGAATGGGAAGCGCATGTAATGCAGCATCGCGTCCTGCATCGCCACCTGCAACCGTCGGCCCTGGCCGGTGGCTCGGCGCTCGTAAAGCGCGCCGAGGATGCTGATCGCCATCAACATGCCGGTGCCGGTATCGCCCAGGGAGGGGCCGGGCTTGCACGGCGGGCCATCGCGCTCGCCGGTGACGCTCATCGTGCCGCCGCAGGCCTGTGCGATCATGTCGAAGGCGAGGTTCCGCTCGTAGGGGCTGCCCTCGCCGAAGCCTTTGACCTGCGCATAGATGATGCCGGGATTGATGGCGCGGATCACGTCGTAGCCGAGCCCCAGGCGCTCGATCGTGCCCGGCGCCATGTTTTCGATCATGACATCGGCCTTGCGCGCCAACTCCTTGACAAGCGCCAGACCGCGCTCGGATTTGAGGTTTGCGCTGATCGACTTCTTGTTGGCGTTGAACTCGAAGAAATAGAACGAGTCCGCGCCCGGCCGTCCGGGGAAATTGCTCCGGCCCGGCTCTCCGGCCTCGGGGTTCTCGACCTTGACGACTTCGGCGCCGAGCCAGGCCAACGCCTCGGTGCAAGAGGGTCCGGCCTCGAACTGGGTCAGGTCCAGCACGCGGACACCGGAGAGACAATTGAGAGGCGCGCTGTTTTCATTCATAGGTACCGAATCCTCCTAGGCCGCGGTGAACTGGCACGATAGCGCAGGAGCTCCAGCCACGGAAATCGAAACCATTTTGCGGCTGCTGCCTGTTAGGTTAGTAAGCCCCACCTGTGATTACGGCGGCACTCCAATGGCGAGCAATCAACCGAGCGTCTTCATCGACGGCGAGGCTGGCACCACTGGCCTCGGGATCCGAAGGCGGCTCGAGATGGTGCCAGGGATAGGGCTGCGCAGTCTGCCGGAGGCGCAGCGCAAGGATCTGCCGGCGCGGCAGGACATGATGGCAGCGTGCGACCTCGTCGTGCTGTGCTTGCCGGATGATGCTGCGCGAGAGGCAGCCGGATTGGCCGCGGCGCTGGGTACCGGCGCGCCGAAATTGCTCGACGCCAGTACAGCGCACCGGGTCGATCCCGAATGGATCTATGGCTTTCCCGAAATGGCGCCGGATCAGCCCGGCAAGATCGCGGTGTCGCGCAAAGTCACCAATCCCGGCTGCTACCCGACCGGCGTTATCGGTCTGTTGCGCCCGCTCGTCCAAGCCGGGCTCGTCCCGCCCGACTACCCGATCACGATAAGTGCGGTCAGCGGCTATTCCGGCGGCGGCAGATCGATGATCGAGGCGCATGATCGCGACGGCGGCCCGGCCTTCGAGCTTTACGCTCTCGGTCTCGAACACAAGCACGTGCCGGAGATCGAGCGTTTTGCGGGCCTTTCGCGGCGGCCGATCTTTATGCCCTCGGTCGGGCATTTCCGGCAGGGCATGCTCGTTTCCGTACCGCTCTACCTCGACGACCTGCCCGGGAAGCCCACCGGCGCCGATTTACGCGAGGCGCTCCGCGCCTTTTACGAGGGCTCCGAACACGTGGCGGTCGCGGTCGGCAATGGGCAGAGCAAGCTCGAACCGGAGGCGCTCAATGGCACCGATCGGCTCGATCTCTATGTCTGCGCCAACGAGTCGCGCCGCCACGCCGTACTCCTCGCCCATCTCGACAATCTCGGCAAAGGAGCGTCGGGTGCCGCGGTACAGAATTTGCGGCTGATGCTGGACCTTGACCCTGGTCCTGGCTGATCGGCGAACGCTGGGTCGCAGCCCGCGCCAAGGACGACGCTGCGCGGGAGCGCTGGAACCCGCCTCTCCCTGAGAGCAGGGAGAAAATTTGATGCGACGCGGAAAATCGCCCGTCCGATCGACCATAACGCCGTGCACATCAAATAGTTAGCGACCCGAACCAGGGTTCGGGCAGCAGGGAGGCATTGAGCGCTCCTGAGGGAGGCTGCAGGGAGGATTTGCGTCGGCATGTGGGCACCGCTCCTATTGTTGCGATAGTCACACGTTTATAGTTTATAGTTGATAAATTAGCACATATGGGCTATAAATGCAAGCTCCGAAATGGCGAGGAGGCGCCCCATGGCGGATAGCGACAGCGGTTACAAGGTGGGCCCGGGCCGACCGCCGCTGCACACCCGCTTCAAGTTCGGGGGCTGCTCCGCTCTGAGCCCGTGGTCGGGCTCGGCCGACGCGGCCCCCCGCCGCCCGAACCTCGCCGGCTGGCCGCGGCGGACAAGGAGGCAGTGCAGCAGTTCGTGGCCCGGTTGCGGCGGCAGATCCTGCACGAGATCGAAGAAGCGAGGGCGGCGGACCCGCGGATAGCCCGGCGGTAAATTCGCCCTGAGATTTTATTCGACCTCGCTGGAGCTCTTGTCGGAATTTCTTACACTCAGATTTCGAGGCTCTCCAGCATGCTCGCCCTATTTTGGCGATGGTCACCCTCCGCTTGTGTCGGAAATCTTTACACGTTGGGTTACCGTCTCAATCGGTGAACGCTTTAATAAACCTTAATGTAGCTTGGTTTTAGCCCGTCAAATACCCCCTTTGGGTGAGTCGGAAATCTTAACAACTTAGCCGAGGATCACCTGTGAAAATCCTCTATCAGGTTGATTAATTTATGATAATGCCGATGGCGCGAATTTTGCTCCGAAAGTGATGACTGCCCACATGAATGTGAGAGGGCTTCGATGCCATCCGCTATTGTGAAAGCCTCGGGGGCCGCGGTTCTGCTGGGTCTGATGACCGCGGCACCGACAGCGGCGGACCCGTTTTTCTTCAGCACCGGCAACGTGACGAACCTAATTGCCACCGCCGCGCGCCCGGCCATTGGCGGCAAATTCGAGATCGAGTCGGCTGACGACTTTGTGACTACTGGACCGACCTCGATCACCAGCGCCACCTTCACCGGTCTGCTGACCGGCGGCGCCACAGTAGCGAACGTCGGCGAGGTCGTAGTCGAGATTTACCGGGTCTTTCCCAACGACTCTGACGTGGGCCGGACCAGCGGGCCGCCTATTTTCTCGACGCCGCAGGTTCCGACGCGGGTCAATTCGCCATCGGATGTGGCATTGGACGCCCGCGATACCGCAGCCGGCGATCTCACCTTCAGTACCAGAGTCTTGAACAATGGCAATCCCTTCACTGCCCTCAATTCGGTTCAGCCTGGCGGGATTCATCCGCTGCCAGGAGTGACGACGGGCGGCGACGGACAGATAACTGGTCAAGAGGTCGAGTTCGATGTGACCTTCACCACACCGTTCTCGCTTTCTCCCGACCATTTCTTCTTTGTGCCGCAAGTCCAGGTCACCGGCGGCGAGTTTTTGTGGCTATCGGGCACACGCCCTCTCATTCCGTCGCCGTTTCCCCCGGGCGTCACGGACCTGCAGTCATGGACCCGCGATGAAATTTCCCCGAATAACCTTGCCCCGGATTGGCTACGCATCGGGCAAGACATTGTCGACGGCTCCCCGTTCCCCACCTTCAACGCCGCATTCTCGCTGGTCGGCGAGGTGCCCGAGCCCGCCAGCCTATCGATGCTCGGCGCAGCCCTCGCCGGAATGGGCCTCCTCGGGTGGTGGCGTCGCCGCGGTCAATCCGCGGCGCGCACCTTGACGTAAGGAGCCGGGGGCGTCCTCGAGCGGTTTGAGCTTGCCGTCGCCGGGGTGGCGCGCCGGCACCTCGCCACCGGCGTATTGCGTGTCCCAGCGCTCCCATACCGGCCACCACGAATCGCGGACCGCGGTAGCGGTGGCAAGCCATTCCTCCGACGTCGGCGGGCTCTCGTCGTTCTCCCAATGGCATATTTGCTGCCGGGAGGATTGACGACGCCGGCGATGTGGCCCGAGGCGGACAGCACAAATTTGACCGGCCCCTTGTAGAGCCGGGTGGCGGCATAAGTCGAACGCCGGGGTGCGATGTGGTCCTCGCGCGTCGACAGCAGAAAAGCCGGCGTCCTGATCTTTCAGAGATCGATCGGAACGTCGTCGAGGGTGATGCCACCCGACTTAACCAATAAATTTTCCTGGTACATATTGCGCAGATAAAAGCTGTGCATTGCAGCCGGCATCCGCGTCGAATCGGCGTTCCAATAGAGCAGGTCGAACGGGAAGGGCGACTTGCCGAGCAGATAATTGTTGACGACAAACGACCAGATCAGATCGTTGGCGCGCAGCACGTTGAAGGTCGTCGCCATGTCGCGGCCTTCGAGATAGCCCTTGGCGGCCGCACCGCCCGTGAAGAGAGCCTGTTCTGCGAGGTCGCCGAGGGCATTCACGCCTATAGCGTCGCCAGCCACCGCCATGCGCCGGAGATCGAGCAGGGGCTGTCGATCGCCGCCGGGCGCCGGCTCGTGGTCAACTTCACCCCGCATCTGATGCCGATGAGCCGCAGCCTCCTGTCGACGATCTACGTCCGCCTGGCTCCGGGGGCGACACTGGGCGATCTGCGCGCGGTGCTCGAAAGCGCCTATCGCGACGAGCCCTTTCGTTAGGCTGCTGCCCGAAGGCGGCCTGCCGGCGACCCGGCACGTTCGGGGGACCAACCTATGTCTGGTCGGCCTCTCGCGCGACCGCGTGGCGAACCGGGCGATCCTCGTCTCGGCCCTCGACGATCTGGTCAAGGCGCCTCGGGCCAGGCGATCCAGAACATGAACGCGATGCTCGGCATCCCTGAAACCACCGCTCTCGAGCACCGCGCCCTCTTCCCTTGACGAGATCAGCGGGGCGTGGTCTTAGCCAGCCAACTCGCGCGGCGGTGACGGCGCTTTGGCTTCTTTGTTCGACCGTGCTCGCGCGCCTGTCGAAATCCCTTACACTCAAAAAACAAGGCTTTCCAAGCACCTTGCCCCGTCAGGACGAGTTTCACCCTCCGGTCATGTCGGAAATCTTTACACCTGCGGCACCGGGCTAAAATGAGCGAACGAGTTGATAATCTTTAATACAGCCTGATTTTAACCCCTCAATTAACCCTTTTGGGTGAGTCGGAGAACTTAACAGACTGGCCGAGGGGCGCCTGTGCTAATCCTCTAGCAAATTGATTTAACTCCAATAACGCCGATTGGCATGCGTTTTGCGCGTACACCGTGGACCCTATGAATACGAGAGGACCCGATGCAGTCTTTCGCGACAAAAGCCTCAGGGGCCGCGGCGATCTCGGTCGGTTTGTTGACCGCGCTGCCTTCGACAGCAGGACCGGTAGTGTTTTCGGTAGGGGGAACGGCCGCAATTTCTTCGATCCAAACCACGGTGACCGACTTCCAGACCGCTTTGGGTAATCCCAACAACGGCAATGGCGCAGGAACCACCGGCGGTCGGCGCGAAATCAACTGGGACGGTGGTGACCCCACGCTCGTCGCAAATGCTCCCGGTGGAACGCCGTTTAATGTTTTCCTCAACAACCGCGGAGCACAATTCACTACGCCTGGCACCGGCTTTATACAGGCTCCACCATCAGGCGGGCCGCAGAACGGCTTGGCGGGTGCCTTCACCAACCCGACCTACGGCGACATCTTCAACGTATTCAGTCCATCGCGCGATTTTACCCCGGTCGGCAGCAACGTCACCCAAGGCCAGTTTTTCATCCCCGGAACGAACGGCGGCACTGCGGCCCAAGTCACCGGCTTTGGCGCGGTGTTCACTGATGTCGATTCGGCCACCAGCACCAAAATCGATTTTTTCGACATAAACGGAAATCTTCTTACCGAGCAGTCTGTTCCGGCGGGCACCGTCCCGAATAAAAGCCTCTCGTTCTTGGGCGTGGTCTTCAACGCGGGCGAAGAGATTTTCCGGATAACGATTACCAGCGGAAATGCAGCGCTCGCTACCGGTACGAACGATGATGCCACTCACGATCTCGTGGTAATGGACGACTTCTTGTTCAGTGAACCCACGGCGGTGGCGGCGGCGGTGCCCGAACCGGCTAGCCTGTCGCTGCTCGGGGCGGCACTTGCCGGAATGGGCCTCTTCGGGTGGCGACTTGGTCGCCGCAATCAGTCCTCGGCCCGCACCTTGACGTAAGAGCCGGGGGCTTCCTCGAGCGGTTTGAGCTTGCCGTCGCCGGGGTGGCGCGCCGCCACCTCGCCGCCGGCATATTGCGCGACCCAGCGCTCCCACACCGGCCACCACGAATCGGGGACAGCAGTTGCGGTGGCGAGCCATTCTTCCGGCGTCGGCGGGTTCTTGTCGTTCTCCCAATGGCCATATTTGCTGCCCGGCGGGTTGACGACGCCGGCGATGTGGCCCGAGGCGGACAGCACAAATTTAACCGGCCCCTTGTAGAGGCGGGTGGCGGCAAAGGTCGACCGCCAGGGCGCGATGTGGTCTTCGCGCGTCGACAGCAGAAAAGCCGGCGTCCTGATCTTTCCGAGATCGATCGGAACGCCGTCGAGGGTGATGCCACCCGGCTTAACCAATAAATTTTCCTGGTACATGTTGCGCAGATAAAAGCTGTGCATCGCCGCCGGCATGCGCGTCGAATCGGCGTTCCAATAGAGCAGGTCGAACGGGAAGGGCGATTTCCCAAGCAGATAATTGTTGACGACAAAAGACCAGATCAGGTCGTTGGCGCGCAGCATGTTGAAGGTCGTCGCCATGTCGCGGCCTTCGAGATAGCCCTTGGCGTTCATCCGCTCTTCGAGGGCGGCGAGCTGTTCCTCGTCGATAAAGACCGAGAGCTCGCCGGCTTCGGCGAAATCGACCATCGTCACGAAATAGGTGGCGCTCTTGATCCTGGTGTCCCGCTTGACGGCCATGTAGGCGAGCGTGCTGGCGAGCAGGGTCCCGCCCAGGCAATAGCCGATGACATTGGCTTCGCGCTCGCCGGTTGCCTGCTCCATCGCGTCGAGTGCCGCAAGCAGGCCTTCACGCATGTAATCGGCGAACGTCTTGGCGGCGAGCCGCTCGTCGGGGTTGACCCAGGAGATGACAAAGACCGTATGGCCTTCGCCGACCGCCCAGCGGATGAAGGAATTTTCAGGCCGCAAATCGAGGATATAAAACTTGTTGATCCACGGCGGAATGATCAGAAGCGGCCGGCGCTTGACCGTGGCGGTGGTTGGTTCGTACTGGATCAACTGCAAGAGATCGTTCTGGTAGACGACTTTTCCCGGGCTCACCGCGATGTTCTCGCCGATCCGGAAGGCTTGCATGTCGGTCATCTTGATCGCCAGCCGCCCTTTGCCGCGCTCGAGATCGGCAAGCAGGTTCTTCAACCCGTTCAGCAGATTTTCACCGCGGCTTTCGATTGTCGCCCGCAGCACTTCCGGATTGGTCATAACGAAGTTCGACGGGGCGATCGCGTCGACGAACTGCCGGGTGTAGAAATCGACCTTGCGTGCGGTGCGTTCATCGATGCCTTCGACATCCTTGACTGCCCCTTGCAGCCAGCGCGCCGTCAGCAAATAGCTTTGCTTGATGAAGTCGAAGAGCGTGTTGTCGGTCCATGCCTTGTCGCGAAAGCGCCGGTCGCCGGCAGACGGCTCGATCATCGGTTCGGTACTGCCGCCGAGGAAGCGCTGAGCAGTGCGCTGCCAAAGCGTCATGTAGTCGCTCCACAGCGACAGCTGAGCCTGGGCGAGGCGCGAAGGGTCCGACATCATGCGGGCCGTCATCTCGAAGAAGGCGGTGCCGATACTCAGTGGGTCGGCCATCCCGACCCCGTCGCCCGCGGTTTGGCGCTTGAGGAACTCGGCGACCAGATGTCGGCTCCTCTCGGCGATGTCGCTCATTTGCTCCGACAGCTCGGTGAGATCGGGCGACTGGTCCTTTCCGTGCGGCTCGGTCTCCGCGCCCCGCTTGTCCCGGGTCTTGTCCGTCATGACCGTTTCCCCAACGGCGCCGATACTCGTTGACCGGATCGCCGAGATTTTAGTACGCGGGCATCACCCAATGCTTCGAGCGGTTCGTCCTTCATCCCATCAAATGTAGTGACGCGCTGCTGCCGATCTAATACATCGTGGGCCACAGAATGTGCACGGCTCTAGGGTGCGCCGGCGCGCGGCACCCGGCCAATCCGTCGGAAATTGCGGTCATGGTGCTCGGCAGCCCCCTCTCGCCCCTCAGCGGCGCCGACAGGAGTCCCAGACGTAAGGTGCCTCGGCTGGCGATGCTGGCGACGATGCTGGGGCTTGTTGCGTGCAATCCGGTCGAGACGTGGCGTGATTGGAGCGGCGCCAGCAAGAACGATCCCGACCCCGAAACAGCGCGTAACACCCAAAATCTGGCGGCCGGCGAGGCGGCGGACTATCCCAACCTGGCGAGCGTGCCGCCGCCGCCAAACCGAGCGCTGACCGCGGCTGAGCGCGAGAAGCTGACGCAGAGCCTGATCGCGGACCGGACGAACGCAAAGTACAGCGATGAGCGCTTGCGCGCGGGCTTTCCGGCGGTAGCGGCGGCGGCGCCCCCACCCGCGCCGCCGCCAGTACCCGAGGTAGCCGATACCGCACCGGCGAAACCCGGCGAAAGCGCGGCCTCGCCGCCGGCACCGTTGCCGGCTCCCGCACCCGCCCCGACGTCTGCTGAAGCCCCCGCGGCGCCGGCTCCCGCAGCAGGGCAAGGCTTGCGCAAATCCGGCGAGCCGCCGGAGCCGGGACCGATGGAGTCGAGCCTCGAAATGCCGAAGGTGCGCTCGACACCCAATCCCGAACAAGTTCAAGCAGCACCCCCGTCGCCATATCCGATGCCGGCACCCACCGCCACAAACGCCCCGCCCTTTACACCGCGTCTCCAATCGCCACCCGCCCCGGCCCCGCTGCCGGCAGCGCTCGACTCGACCGCCTACCAGGCGCCCCCGCCGCCACCAGTTTTGGCGCCGCTTGCCGGTTCCGGCAGGGGCGTGCAGAAAGCACCCGCTCCAAACGCTGGCCCGGTGGCTGAGATCAGGTTCGCCGACGACTCGACGAGCCTGAGCGCGGAAGATCGTCAAACGATCGGGAAGATCGTGCCGCTGTACCAGCAGAATCCTGGAAGAGTACGCATTATCGGCTACGCCGGTGCCGGCAGTGGATCGGTCGAGCAGTTGAATAGTTTCCGCGCCGCACTCGATCGCGCCCAGGCTGTCGCCGCCGCTTTGACGCAGGCCGGGATCCCGTCCGACAGGATCGCGGTCGAGGCGGCGCCGTCGGGCTCAAATACCCCCGAAAACCGCGCCGAGGTGTTGCTCGAGCACTGAGCCCGATTCACCGCGGTCCCGGCATCGGGTAGGCAAAGCAAAGAGTATATTCAGTCTTTGGGGCGAGGCTGCCGAGATTTTGTCGAAACTGTTCCCTGCGGAGGCTACCGTCATTGTCGTGAAATCGCCGTTGAAGATTGCTGTCGCGGGTCTCGGCACGGTCGGCGCCGGCACCTTGCAGCTGCTCGACCGGCAGGCCGATCTCCTGGCGCAGCGCGCCGGTCGCAGGATGGTCGTCGTTGCGGTCTCCGCTCGCGACCGCCGCCGCGATCGCGGCATCGACCTCTCGGCGGTGCGCTGGTACGAGGATGCGGCGGCGATGGCCGCCGATCCCGAGATCGACGTCGTCGTCGAGCTGATCGGCGGCGCCGACGGCATAGCGCAGAAGGTGGTCGACACCGCCCTCGAACACGGCAAGCACGTCGTCACCGCCAACAAAGCGCTGATGGCGCACGACGGCACCAGGCTCGCCGCGCTAGCCGAGGATAAGGGTGTCGTCCTCTCCTTCGAGGCTTCGGTCGCCGGCGGGATTCCGGTGATCAAGACCCTGCGCGAGGGTCTTGCCGGAAACCGGCTCGCGCGCGTCTACGGCATTCTCAACGGGACCTCGAATTATATCCTGACGACGATGCGCGAGACCGCGCACGAATTTTCCGAAGTGCTCGCCGAGGCGCAAAAGCTCGGCTATGCCGAAGCCGATCCGAGCTTTGACATCGACGGCATCGATGCGGCGCACAAACTCGCCATTCTGGCGAGCGTCGGGTTTGGTCGCCCGGTCGACCTCGGGGGGGTCTATGCCGAGGGGATCCGCCACGTCTCGCGGCTCGACATCGACTTCGCCGAGGAACTCGGCTACCGCATCAAGCTTCTCGGGATTGCGCGGCTGACCGAGGAGGGGCTGGAGCAGCGCGTGCATCCTTGCATGGTGCTGCGGTCGACGCCGATCGCTGCGGTCGAGGGGGTTTTCAACGCGGTCGTCGCCGAGGGCGATTTCGTCGGCCGGGTGGTGCTGGAAGGCCGCGGCGCCGGCGCCCTGCCGACCGCCTCGGCTGTCACCGCCGATCTCGTCGACATCGCCGCGGACCGCCGCGTCGCCCCGTTCGGCGTCCCCACCGCCAATCTGCGCGCTCTCCCCGGCGTGCCGATCGAGCGGCATCAGGGCGCCTATTACATCCGATTGATGGTGCTCGATCAGCCCGGGGTGATTGCCGATGTCGCCGCCGCGTTGCGCGACGAGCAGGTATCGATGGAATCGATGATTCAGCGCGGCCGCGCCCCGGGGGAGGCCGTGCCGGTGGTGCTGACGACCCACATTACGGTCGAGGCGGCGATGCGGCGGGCGCTAAAGAAGATCGAGGCGCTCGATACCGTGCTCGAGACGCCACACATGATCCGCATCGAGGATTTCTGAAAACAATCGCCGACGACAAGACAGGAGGAAAGCCGTGCCCGAGACCTCGAAAATGGATCGCAATCTCGCGCTTGAAGCCGTTCGCGTGACCGAAGCGGCCGCACTCTCCGCGTCGCGCTGGATGGGCCGCGGCGACGAGAAGGCGGCCGACCAAGCCGCGGTCGACGCGATGCGTGAGGCGCTGAATAGTCTGTCGATCGCCGGCACCGTCGTCATCGGCGAGGGCGAGCGCGACGAGGCGCCGATGCTCTTTATCGGCGAGAAGGTCGGCACCGGCAACGGCCCGCCGATCGACATCGCGCTCGATCCGCTCGAAGGCACGACGATCACCGCCAAGGGCGGTGCCAACGCTCTGGCGGTCATCGCGATGGCCGATGCCGGTGGCTTTCTCAACGCCCCGGACGTGTACATGGACAAGATCGCGGTCGGCGGCGGGTTGCCCGACAATCTGGTCGATCTCGACGAAGAGCCGGCGGTCAACCTCAAAAACCTAGCTCAAGCGAAGAAAGCCGAGATTGCGGATCTCGTCGTCTGCATCCTCGACCGGCCGCGCCACTCCGAGCTGATCGCCAAGGTCCGCGCGGCCGGTGCTCGCATCGCGCTGATCGGCGATGGCGACGTCAGCGGCGTCATCGCGACATCGGATCCGGAAACCGGCATCGATATGTATGTCGGCTCGGGCGGTGCGCCGGAAGGCGTGCTGGCGGCGGCGGCATTGCGCTGCATCGGCGGCCAGATGCAGGGGCGGCTGCTGTTCCGCAACGATGACGAGCGCGGCCGCGCTCACCGTCTCGGCCTGACCGACCTCGACCGCAAATACAAGCTTCTGGATCTTGCTTCGGGCGACGTCATGTTCGCCGCCACCGGGGTCACCAACGGCTCGATGCTGCGCGGCGTGCGGCGCTTTCCCGGCGGTGCATCGACGCACTCGGTCGTTATGCGGTCGAAATCCGGCACCGTCCGCTACGTCGAGGCGCGCCACGAGTTCACGCGCAAGCAAAGCTTCGCACCGTTCGCGCGCTGACCTGTGATTCTCCTTGAGCCACGCGAGCCGGTCATTCCTGTTAAAGCGGGGAATCCAAGGGCAACAAGCACTTGCGCAGGAAGCCCTGGACCCCTGCATTCACAGGGGTGACGATGAGGACGTGGAGAGGTTGAGGTAGGCTCGGATATGGAGGACGGCGCGGGGGGCGCCGCCAGTTTTCTCGGGGTAGAGCGGTCGATCTGCGGCCGGCGCTGGCGTCTGCGCAGCGGCGATGCGCCGGAGGCGCAGGTTATCGCCGCGCGGCTGGCAGTGCCCGAAATCGTCGGCCGACTGCTCGCCCAGCGCGGGATCGACTGCAGTCATGCGCCGGGTTTCCTTTCGCCGCGCCTGCGCGACCAGCTGCCCGACCCTTCGCATCTGCGCGATATGGACGCTGCCGTGGAACGCCTCGTGCGCGCAGTCCGCGACGGCGAGACCATCGCCGTCTTCGGCGACTACGACGTCGACGGTGCGACCTCGGCGGCGCTGTTGGCGCGTTTCTTCGCGGCTGTCGGGAGCCAAACCCGAATCTATATACCGGACCGCCTGCGTGAGGGCTACGGCCCCAACGCTCCAGCCTTGCTGCGCCTGCGAGCGGAGGGGGCGCGGGTGGTGGTCACCGTCGATTGCGGCACGACCGCTCATTTGCCGCTCGCCGAAGCCGCCGAAGCCGGGCTCGACGTCATCGTCATCGATCATCACGTCGCCGAGCCACTGCTGCCGGCCGCCATCGCGATCGTCAACCCGAACCGGCTCGACGAGGAGAGCCCGCATCGCAGCCTGGCGGCGGTCGGCGTCGCCTTTCTGCTCGTCGTCGCCGTCAATCGCGCGCTGCGGCGGGCCGGCTGGTACGCTACGGGCCGCGTCGAACCCGACCTGATGGGCTGGCTCGATCTGGTGGCGCTCGGCACGGTTTGCGATGTCGTCCCGCTTTTTGGCATCAACCGTGCCTTGGTGGCGCAGGGGATCAAGATCGCGCGGCATAAGGCCAACCCCGGCCTGGCGGCGCTGGCGGCGGTCGCCGGGATCAGCGAGCCGCTCGATGCCTATCATCTGGGCTTCCTTCTCGGCCCCCGGGTCAACGCCGGAGGACGGGTCGGGGCCGCCGATCTCGGAGCCCGTCTCCTCGCCACCGACGATCCGGCACTCGCCGCCGAACTCGCCCACCGCCTCGACGGCTACAATATCGAGCGCCGCGAGATCGAGGCGCGTACTCTGGAGGCGGCGATCGCGGCGGTTGAAGCCATCCCGCAATCGCCGGTCCTGGTCTTCGCCGCAGCCGAGAACTGGCACCCTGGGGTGATTGGCATCGTCGCGGCGCGGCTCAAGGAGCGGTACGAGCGTCCGGCCTGCGTCGTCGCACTCGCCCAAGGCACCGGAAGGGGCTCCGGCCGCTCGATCCCCGGCGTGCCGCTCGGTCCGGCGGTAATCGCGGCGCGCCAAGCCGGCCTGTTGATCAACGGCGGCGGCCATGCGATGGCGGCGGGGTTCACGGTTGCGGCGGAAAAGCTCGACGCCCTGCGGCAGTTTCTCTCCGAGCGCTTGGGTGACGGCCTCGATGGCGGGAAGCTGGTGCCGGAACTCAGCATCGACGCGGCGCTCTCTCTTGCCGCGGCGCAGGGCGCGCTGATCGACCACATCACTCGGCTGGCGCCCTTCGGCGCCGGCAATCCCGAACCGCGATTCGCCTTTCCCGGTGTGCGGGTGATCCACGCCGAAGCGGTCGGGAGCGGGCATTTGCGCTGCACGCTGGCCGATCCGTTGGGTGAAGCGCGGCTGCGCGGGATTGCCTTTCGGGCTGCCGAAATGCCCCTCGGCCAATTCCTTGCCGGGACCCAGGGGGCGGCGATTCATGTCGCCGGCCATCTGCGTCGCGACAGCTGGCGCGGCGGTGATGCCGTGCAACTATCGATCGACGATGCGGCGCCGTCCATCGGCTGAGTTCATATTCAGCCGGAACGTATCGGATACTTGATGGAGTTCCGCCGAGGCGTCTCCGAGATCGCAATGTCCGGTCCGCGCCCCAACCTGTATCGGGACAGGCTACCAACCCAATCGCGGGCGGATCGGCCGAGATCAGAGGAGAATTTCGATGACCTGTGCCGGCACCGTAACGCAAATCGGCCGAGGCATCGTAATGGCGGGAGCACTGGCGGCATTGACGCTGACGACAGTGGCAACACCGGCCCATGCCGGCGGCCCGAGTGTAGGCGCGGCCATCGGATTGGGCATCCTCGGCGGTGTGATCGCAGGCGCAGCAGTCGCCTCCCAGCAGCCGTACTATGCCCCGCCGCCGTATGGTTATCCGCCGCAGTACTACTACCAGCCGGCGCCCGGTTATTATAGCGCGCCTCAATCATATTACGGACCATCCCCGTACGGCTACTACCAGCAATAAATCGTCGGGCGGGCGGTGTTCAGCGCTTTCTCCGCCGCCCTGTGCCCCTTGCTAGAAGTATCCGGTCTCCTCCGCGGGACCGGATACTGCGTCATACCGACAGTTTGGCTAAGTTGCGCAGCCCTCATATGAATTGATCGCGCGCCGCTTGGATGTCAGCATCGCAGGGTAATCAGGCGATGATGACGGAGGGGCAGGTGGAAGCGACCGAAATTGCCGAGAAGATCGGGGACATTCACGAGGCTCACAGCGCTGAAGAGGATGCGAGGTTCCGCAGGTTCACCGGCATTTACCTCGGGGTCATTGCGATGCTGCTGGCGATCACCTCGCTCGGCGGTTCGAATGCGATGAAGGTGATGCTGAGCGCCAACATCCAGGCGTCCGACACCTACGGCTTCTATCAATCCAGAAATATCCGCCAGACGCTTTACCAGCTGACCGCCGAGCAGCTCGAAAGAGATCTCCTCGCTCAGCCGGATATGCCGGAAGCCGCCCGGAAGAAGACCGAAGAGGCGATCAAGCGCTATGAGGGGCGGGTCGAGCGCTACGAAAGCGACCCGGCGACCGGCGAGGGCAAGAAGGAGCTGCTCGCCAAGGCCAAGGAATGGGAGACCAAGCGCGATCATGCCACCGAGCGCGATCCGAATTTCGACTTCGCCGAGGCGCTCTTCCAGATCGCCATCGTGTTGGGGTCGGTCAGCATCGTCGCCGCCTCGCGCGCCCTCATCAAATTGAGCGGTGCCATTGCCGTGGTCGCATCGCTGCTGATGATCAACGGCTATTTTCTGCTGGTGCATCTGCCACTCGAATGACGCTGATTTTGAAACCTGACCGTTAGTGCCTGTAGAATATTGAGTTTAAACCCGGGATACCCCCGTCGGGTCGGCTCTACCTGAGCGGCTCGAGGGCAGCCTGGGTGCCCAAGTAGGGGTGACGATGCGCCGGCACCATGCGCTTCCTTTCGGAGCCGAGTTGGTCCCTGACGGGGTCCGCTTCCGCCTCTGGGCGCCGCGCGCCGGCTCGGCCGCGGTGCAAGCTGGCGACGCGGTCCTGCCGATGAGGCGCGAGGTCGAAGGCTGGTTCGCCTTGACCACCGACCGCGCCGGGCCAGGCGCGCGCTACCGTTATGTCGTCGACGGCAATGCGTATCCCGACCCGGCGTCGCGCTGCCAGCCGGAAGGCGTTCACGGTGCGAGCGAGGTCGTCGATCCCGGTGCGTATCTCTGGAGGGCCTCCGAATGGCGCGGCCGTTCCTGGGAGGAGATCGTTTTGTACGAACTCCACCTCGGCACCTTCTCGGAGACCGGCGATTTCGCCGGCGCGATCCGGCACCTCGACCATGTTCGTGACCTCGGGGCGACCGCGGTCGAGCTGATGCCGATCGCCGAGTTTCCCGGCACCCGCGGCTGGGGCTATGACGGCACGTATCTTTACGCACCGTCGTCCCGCTATGGCCGGCCCGAGGACCTCAAACGGCTGGTCGAGGCCTGTCATGCGCGCGGCCTCGCCGTTTTTCTCGACGTCGTCTACAACCATTTCGGCCCGGAGGGGAATTATCTCCCGGCGATCGCGCCGGATTTCTTTACCGAGCGGCACCACACGCCATGGGGTGCAGCGCTCGATTTTGACGGACCGATGAGCCGCCCGGTGCGCGACTTCATGATCCACAACGCGCTCTATTGGCTCGAAGAATATGCGTTCGACGGGCTCCGCCTCGATGCCGTCCACGCAATCCACGACGACAGCGAGCCCGACATCCTCAGCGAGCTGGCTCAGACGGTCCGCAGCCAAATCACCGACCGGGAAATCCATCTTGTCTTGGAAAACGACCGCAACCAGGCTCGCTACCTGACGCGCTCGGCCGGTCGGGCCGGCTGCTTCACGGCGCAGTGGAACGACGATCTGCACCATGCCATGCATGTTTTGATTACCGGCGAGGACGTGGGCTTTTACGCGGATTATGCGGCAGAGCCGGCGCGGCATCTCGGCCGCGCCTTGGCAGAGGGCTTTGCGTACCAGGGCGAGCCCTCGCCGTTTCGCGGCGGCAGACCGCGCGGCGAACCCTCGGTGGCGCTACCTGCAACTGCCTTTGTCTCTTTCCTGCAAAACCACGATGCTGTCGGCAACCAGCCGTTCGGAACACGGTTGTCGATGCGGGCGGCCGACGCGGCGCTGCATGCCGGCATTGCGATCGTGCTGTTGTCGCCGCAAATCCCGCTGTTGTTCATGGGCGAGGAATGGGGTAGCGCGCGACCCTTCCTGTTCTTCTGCGATTTCGAGCCGGGTCTCGCCGATGCGGTGCGCGAGGGGAGACGCAGGGAATTTGCCCATTTCCCGGAATTCCGCGACGAGGCCGCCCGCCAAAACATCCCCGACCCGACCTTGGCCTCGACCTTCGAGGAGTCCAAGCTCGACTGGGCCGAGCCGACCCGGCAGACGCATGCGGGCTGGCTGGCACGCTACCGCCCGCTATTGGCGATCAGGCAACGTGAGATCATTCCCCGGCTGCGCGGGATAGGGGGATTTGCCGTTCGTTATCGAGTGCTCGGCGCGAACAGCGTTATTGTCGAGTGGCAGCTCGGCGACGGGTCGCAGCTCCGCCTGATTGCGAACTTTGCTGCAGAGCCGGTGTCGGCCTCTGATGTCCTCGAAGTTGGACGGATACTTTACACCTCGGCCAAAATGCCCGGTGCGCCGCAGAGCGCCACCTTCGTTTTACTGCAACCATGACATGAGCGACCTGCCAGAGGGTGCCTCCGCAATACAGGCCACTTATCGGCTGCAATTTCATCGGGGTTTCACGTTTCGCGACGCGACCGGCCTCGTCCCCTACCTTTCAAAGCTCGGGATCAGCCATGTCTACGCTTCGCCGATCATGGAGGCGCGCCCAGGCTCGACCCACGGTTACGACATCATTAGCCATGACCGACTTAATCCCGAGCTTGGCGGCGAGGAAGATTTCGGCGCGTTCGTCGATGCGTTGCATCGCCGCGATATGGGCCTCATCCTCGACTTCGTCCCCAACCACATGGCCGTCGGCGGCGCCGACAATGGCTGGTGGCTCGACGTTCTCGAATGGAGCCAGCGCTCGCCGTTCGCCGAATATTTCGACATCAATTGGGAGGCCATACGGGCCGATCTGAAGGGGCGTGTGCTGCTGCCGATCCTCGGCGATCAGTACGGCATCGTCCTCGAAAACGGCGAGATCGAGCTGCGCTTCGACCCCGAGTCGGGGAGCTTCAGTGCCTGGTATTTCGCGCATCGCCTTCCGATCTCACCACATGCCTATCCCTCGATCCTGGCGCAGGGCGGCGAATCTCTGGCAAAACTTGCTGTCGATTTTGCCACGCTTTCGCGCCGCCCAGCTGCGGCGGCGCGTGACCGCGCGGAAGAGCTGAAGCTGCGATTGGCCGAGAGCGCCTATGAACCGGCGGTTGCCGGGGCCATTGCCTCGGCGCTCGCGCGGTTTAACGGCCGCAAGGGCAGGCCGGCGAGCTTTCGAAGCTTGCATCGCCTGCTCGAGGCCCAGGCGTACCGCGTCGCCGATTGGCGCGTCGCCGCCGAGGAGATCAACTATCGCCGGTTCTTCAATATCAACGAGCTTGCCGGCTTGCGGATGGAGTTGCCGGAAGTGTTCGAGCGAACGCACCGGCTGGTGGGCAAATTGATCAAGCGCGGCGACGTGCAAGGGCTGCGGATCGATCACATCGACGGGCTGTTCGATCCGCGGGCCTATTGCGAGCGGCTGCAGGAAGGGTTTGGGCCCCTCTACGTGCTGGTCGAAAAGATTCTGGCGCACTACGAGGCTCTGCCCGATTGGCCGGTAGCGGGGACCACCGGTTACGATTTCGCCAATCAGGTACTGGGACTCTTTGTCGATACTGCGGGCGAGCAGGTGATGACCCGGCTCTACCGCCGCATCGCCAATCGCGGCGAAAGTTTCGACGAAGTGCTCTACGCCAGCAAGAAGCGCATCATTCAGGTCAATCTCGCGAGCGAGATGAACGTCCTCGCCCGTGAGTTTCACGGCCTGTCGATGCGGGATTGGCGGACCCGCGATTTCACCTTGAACGGCATCCTCGCCGCCCTTGAAGAGGTCATCGTGGCCTTCCCGGTCTACCGTACTTATGTGTCAGAGCGCGGCGCCAGCGTCGAGGACCACCGCTACATCGAATGGGCGCTGGCCCAGGCGAAGAAGCGTTGGCGTACCGCCGATACCAGCATCTTCGATTTCATTCATGGGGTGCTGACCGGCCAGCTCGCCGACCGCAAACTCCATCTGCCCCAGGGCGAGGCACTGCGGATCGCGATGCATTTCCAGCAGGTCACCGGCCCGGTCATGGCCAAGGGGTGCGAGGATACGGCGTTCTACCGCTATGTCCGGTTGCTGGCGCTCAACGAGGTTGGCGGCGATCCGCGCCGTTTCGGCTTGTCGCTCGCCGCGTTTCACCATCAGATGCGCGATCGGCTGCGCGCATCGCCGCGGGCGATGGTGACGACGGCGACCCACGACACCAAGCGCGGCGAAGACGCCAGGATCCGCCTGGCGCTGATCTCCGAGATGCCGCGCGAGTGGGGGCGACGCGTCACGCGCTGGTTGCGCCTTAACCGCTCGTGCCGCAGCCAAATCGACGACGAGCCCGTGCCGGGGCGAAACGTCGAGTATCTCTTCTATCAATCGCTCCTCGGCGTCTGGCCGTGGGGTTTGGCTCCGGATGATCGCGGCGGGATGCATGATCTCGCCGAGCGGCTTCAAGCGTACATGATCAAGGCAGTTCGCGAGGGCAAGGAGCAGTCGAGCTGGAGCAATCCGAACGCCGCATATGAAGCGGCACTGCAGCGCTTTGTCGGCAATGCGCTCGATGCTTCGCGGCCCAACCTGTTCCTCGCCGACTTCCATGATCTCGTTGCATTACTAGCCCCGCTCGGCGCGATTTCCTCCTTGTCGCAGCTCGTCTTGAAGCTGACCGTCCCGGGAGTGCCCGACATCTATCAGGGCGGCGAGTTGTGGGATTTCAGTTTGGTAGATCCGGACAATCGTCGTCCGGTCAATTGGGACGCGCGGCGCGGATTGCTCGAAGCGATCGGCGAGGATTGTGTCGCCAATACAGCTGCACACTGGCAGGACGGACGCGCGAAATTATTCGTGACGCGCAAATTGCTCGCATTGCGACGATCCCACCCGGAATTGCTCACCGACGGCGACTACCAGCCCTTGGAGGTGGCGGGCCGCAGCAGCGAACACCTCTGCGCGTTCATGCGGAGCCGCGGCGAAGCGCGCCTCGTCATTGCTGTGCCGCGTCTGGTCCATCGGCTGTACCGCGACGGCGCTGCCGATTGGGGTGCAACCACTCTCGCCCTTCCCGCGGGCAGCTGGCGCAACGTGCTCACCGCCGGCAGGCTCGACGGCGACGCCGAGGTTCCGGTCTCTCGGCTGCTCGCCGATTTTCCGGTCGCGGTGCTGCGCGGCGAAAACGACGCCCGAGCCACCGCAGAAACCGGATCGGGCGTGAACGTTGCTGCCGAGGTGCACGGCGCGCCCCCTCTGAGCGCAGCTTCGTTGCTGCAGTCCAACGGCTATTTTCCGGTGCGGCGTTTGTCGCCCCCGCTGTGCGCCCGACGAACGATACCTTCGCGCAGCGATTGGTAAATCGGCGCGCTGTGCAGCAGGCTCGGGATCAGCATCGCGGCAAAGCACGCCCCGAGCATCGGCAGCAGCATCGTAAAGCCTGCGGTCATCTCGATGACGAGTACGATGCCGGTAACCGGAGCCTGCACGACCCCGGTGAAGAAGGCAGCCATGCCGACCACGGCGAATGCTTCAGGCACGATGCCGAGATCGGGAAAGGCCATGTTGCAGATAGCGCCGCAGAAAAGCCCAAGCTGCGCTCCGAGAACGAGCATCGGGGCGAACAGGCCTCCCGGCGTCGCCGCTGCATAAGAGACCGTGCCCAGAGCGAACCGGAGCAGAAAGAACGCCGGGAGCAAAGCAACCGTCGCGCCGCCTGCGAGCACCCTTTGGGTGATCTGGTCGCCACCCCCGACTTGTTCAGGCGCAAACCATGCGAGCATCCCCACCGCGGCGCCGATCACGCCAGCCCGCAATTCCGCCGGCCATCGTTCGAGCCGATCCGCCGCCGCAACGGCCGTAAGCAAAGCCCGGTTGTAGAGCGCAGCCAAGAGCCCGGCGAGCACGCCGAGCCCGAGATAGAGCGGCCAGCTCGCCGCGGGAGCATAGGCAAGCGGGCCGGTTGCCACTGTGGCAAAGGCGGCTATCGCCACATGAAAGTCTGGCGCGTCGCCGAGAAACAGGCGGGCAACCAGGATGGCCGTCGCCGAGGTGCCGAGCGCCGTGATCGCGATACGGGTATCGAACCGCCGCACCAGCTCCTCGAGCACGAAGATGGCACCCGCGATCGGCGCGTTGAAAGCAACGGCGAGCCCGGCCCCTGCACCGGCAGCGAGGAGCGCTCTGCGATCCGGCCAGCCGCGGCGGGAAATCCTGCCGACGATATGCGCCACGACGGCACCCATCTGCACGCTCGGCCCTTCGCGGCCAAGCGCCAGCCCCGAGCCGATCGCCAGCAACCCACCGAAGAATTTGACCGGTATCAAATAAGGTGGCGCCGGCGGCAGCTGCTCTTCCAGCGCCGCCTCGACATGCGGGATGCCGCTCCCGGAAGCGTAGGGCGAAAACCGTCGGACCAGCCAAGCCGCAGCCGCAACCGCCAACCCAGCGCCGCCGACCAGCAGCAGGAAGCCGGCGAACCCGCCGTCATGGGCCAGGGCAATCATCCGGTCGCGGAGGCGATCGGCTTCCTCGAGCGCCAGCCTGAAGGCCGCGCAGATCAGTCCCGCTGCCCCGCCCGCGATCAGCGCCAAGAGGGCCAGCGAGAGGAGGCTGCCGGGCTCTTCTTCAGGTCGGGCGTCAGGGTTCGACTCGGGCTCCATTGAGGGTCCGAACTTGATTGAGCGGAATTTTGTAGCAAATGGGCCTAACCGGCGCCAGGCGGGTACCCCCCATGGGAGCCCCTTACTGACACGGCGGATCACGTCCGGGCAGACCCGCAACGGATCCACCCCGAAGCACCAAGGCGCGGGTGCAATGATGCAATGATTCCGCGACGCAGGGCCGACCAAAGGCGTCTATTTCCGTTCTTCTTCCCACTCCGTCCAACCCGATTCCTGACGGTCGCCGACATCCGGCTCCAGCGCTCCGATTTGGCTCAGGTCCGCAACCGGGGTGCCGTCCTGTGCCGTGCTCTCGGCATCCGCATAGCGCATACCAAAGCGTATATCTTTCGGCGCGTAGTAACGAACATCGTGCACCACTGTAGCGAGCGTCGGGTCACGCGCTTCGAGCGTCACGAACACTCGCGCGTCCGCTTCGATGGCTCGCGCCGCGTCGTAGCCATGTAAGGGGCTCCGCTCGTCAAGCACATGCATCAGAGTCCAAAAGATCGTGAAGACGGGAATATGCGCACGTTCAAGTCGGAGTTCCTGGGCGCGGCGGAACGGCTTGCCCTCCGCGGTGGTATCGTAAAGGAAGATGTTCAGCTTTGCCGCCCCATCCATGAGCACAGCTGCGTGCCCGTTGCCGACCCGCACCATCAAGGTCGGCTTGCCGTTATGCATCGCCACCACCGGATTGGCGGCGAAGAGCAGCTTGGCCCGCGGCCGCGAAAAACGAACGAAGGTGAGGCCGGTCAGGATGGCCGTGAACGCGAGCCCGCACGGGATGGCTATCGCCGCGACCACCCGCCCGTACAGTGTGGCCGGATACATCTCTCCATAGCCGACCGTCGCCAGCGTCTCGATGCTGAAGAAGAAGGCGTCCGCGAAGCTACCCGGCCGAGCATTTGCCACCGAACCAGGAACCAGCCAAAAGAGGGTGGCGAAGACGACATTCACTAACAGGTAAAGCACGAGCAAGGCCGTGACGAATTGCGGCCAGGTCAGTGCAACGGCGAGACGGTAGGGATCGCGCAGATCGAAGCGCGAAATGCCCTTCTTTTTGAACTCGTAGGAGCCGAGGCGAACCCGCGCCACTTTTTCGCCGGGCTCGCGCTCGATTGGAATGCGGGGATCGGCGCGCCCCTTCGGTAGTGTCTTCAGACCGCGCGCGTCCGGTGCGTCGGATGAACCGAGCGGAAGCTGATTGCAATGCGGTTCCATGCATTGATCGCAGCAATGCACAGTGTCAGGTTGACCAGTTCAGTTTCCGAGAAATGCTGACGCGCTTGGTCGTAGACGCCGTCGGGAACATGGGTCTGTGACACCAATGTCACTGCTTCGGTCCAGGCAAGGGCGGCGCGCTCGCGCTCGCTGTAGAGCGGCGATTCACGCCATGCGTCGAGCAGATAGAGGCGCTCCTCGGTCTCGCCGCGGGCACGCGCTTCGCTCGTATGCATATGGATGCAATAGGCGCAGCCATTGATCTGCGAGGCGCGAGTTATGACCAGATCGATCAGCGAATGGTCGAGCCCGCTCTCCTGCACATAACTCTCGAGCGCCACCATCGCCTTCATCGCCTCGGGTGCCGCCTTGTAGGGGTTCAGCCTTGGGGTCATCGTCGTATGCCTTTCGGTTGTCTACTCCATTGCGCCGTCATCGGCGTGGTCGACCTTGCCGGCAGCAAGGTGGCAATCAGCACGACGAGGAGCGCTAGCCCAACCAGCAAAGTTAATCCCTCGTCCCCGGCGCGCCAATTGGGACATTAGTTGTCGAGGAACACCACATTCTCCCCTACGGGCTCGCGGCCGACGTGCAGCTTATTCGCGGGGAAGTCCGGGTCGGGATAGCCGACTGCGAGACCGCACAGGATCGACAGTTCCGCCGGGATAGCCAGCTGTCCACGGACGATCTCGGGATACCCCGCGATCGAGACCTCGACGCAACTGCCTAGGCCCCGTTCGGTCAAGGCCAGCAGCAACGTCTGCAGGAACATCCCCGCGCTGAGGGCCTCCGCTGGGCCGAGGTCCCGGTGCATGCAGACAATGCCGGCCAGGGGGGCGCGGAAGAACTCCCAGTTGCGCAGGACTGCGGCTGCATGTCTCGCCGTGTCCTCGCGGGCGATTCCCATCGCCCCGTAGACTTGAGTGCCGAGCTCGCTGCGAAAGTGCTGAAACGATGCGGGCAGGGGTGGAATATTGGGCGGCCGACGCTGGGCCTCGTCGAGCAGGGCGGCGACGAGGCGGTCGCGAGATGCTCCGGACGCGAACACCATATGCCACGGCTGGATGTTGGAGTTCGACGGCGCATCCTGGGCCAGGGCGAGGGCCTCATTCACCAACTCCCGCGGCACCGGCTGGGGCAAAAACATCCGCGTCGAATGGCGCTCTCTGATCGCTCGATCAAGGTCCAGCATTGTAGCTTCTCCCTGGCGGTGGAAAATCACCGTTCGCGTATCGCCGGTTTCATAGCGCGTTTCGGTTCAGGTCGCTCTCGCTGCATGCAACAGCGGTGACAGCACTTACCGGAGTGCTGCATTTAAAACACCAGTTTGAAAATTTGTCTCGGTTGATCGGAGTGGCATCACTTCGCAACAGAAGGACGCCGCCAACGTGGTGAGAAATCCTTGATTTTCGCAGTGCGCCCCGATGGCGCGTATCACCAGTGGAGGAAGGATCGATCCAGGGAATTGTCGATTGCTCTGGTAGCTGACGAGCGGTTTGGTCGGGCAACCGGCTGGATCGAAGCCTCGTGACAAAGGCCGCCTTGGGCGGTTGAGCAATCCGACGGGCCGTAACGCGAGTGAGTGCGCCGGGAGACTGGCAAGGAGTAT
>Ga0210406_10001003_pt1 | contig 36261 bp, 27 predicted proteins | sample IncBWC30MmetaG_FD_155454 | JGI IMG/M metagenome (GOLD analysis project Ga0210406, IMG submission 155454) | Forest soil microbial communities from Barre Woods Harvard Forest LTER site, Petersham, Massachusetts, United States - Inc-BW-C-30-M | ecosystem: Environmental > Terrestrial > Soil >... | reverse complement strand
GGATCATTCAGACCGGCAAGCACGTCGCCCAGCCCTTGCATATCCGGGCTATGATGGCGAATCTAAGACTGCTAAATCCGGATTATGAATATCTGTTTTTTGACGACGACCGGGTAGAAGCATTTATGGACCAGGAATTCCCGCAGCATCGCTCGGTCTTTGATTCCTTTAAGTTTCCTATCCAGCGATATGATTTCTTTCGGTATCTGGCGGTTTACCGGTACGGTGGCTTTTATTTTGATCTGGATGTTATGTTGGTTTCCGGCCTTTCGGATCTTCTGAAGCTTGGCTGCGTCTTTTCCTTCGAGGGACTCACCCTCAGCGACTATCTGCGAAATCGCCTCAGGATGGATTGGCAGATCGGAAACTATGCATTTGGGGCCGCTGCTGGACATCCCTTTATTGACACCATTATCGAGAACTGCGTGAAGGCTCAAAAGGACCCAAACTGGGTCAAACCCATGATGCGAGGGTTCCCTCCGCTTTTCACATCCGAATACCTCGTCTTGAATACGACCGGCCCTGGATTGATCTCCCGAGCTTTCGCTGAGAATCCGAAAGCAGCCGAAGCGGTCACGGTTCTGTTTCCCGACGATGTGTGCGACCTTGACAATTGGAACTGCTTCGGCGATTTCGGCATCCATTTCATAGAGGGTTCCTGGCGGACGCGAAGTAGATCTAGCTATGTAGTCAGGCGGTTGGCGCAGCGCTGGGAAAGCTTAAAAATCCAAAGAGTTTTGAAGCAGAGCCGTAAACTCGGAAAGACAAGGCGACACGTCCCGCGTCCTGACTGCAGCGTAGCGGTGCCGAAAACCTCCTCAATTGATGCGCAAGAACCCCTAGTATCAATTCTGATCCCGGCTTTCAACGCACAGGAATCAATAGCGGAAACACTCCGGTCATCTATTGCACAAACTTGGGGACGAAAAGAGATTATTGTCATTGATGACGGGTCGACAGACCAAACTCTGACAATTGCCAAGCAGTTTGAATCGCAAGGCGTCCGTGTCTACTCGAAGCACAATGATGGTGCAGCCAGTTCCCGGAACTTTGCGTTTCTTCTAAGCAAAGGCGATTATATTCAGTGGCTGGATGCGGATGATCTTCTGGCTCCTGACAAGATCGCTTTCCAGATGAACTCACTGCGCTCCTGTGAAAACAAACGAGTGCTCCTTTCTTCCGCTTGGGGAAGGTTCATCTATCGATACAATCGGACGAAGTTCATTCCGACCGCGCTATGGTGCGATCTTTGTCCCTTAGAGTGGCTATTGCGCAAGATGGGGGACAATCTTTTCATGCAGACCGCTTCGTGGCTTGTCAGTCGCGAGTTGACAGAAGCCGCAGGCCCTTGGGATGCGAGGCTTTTGTCTGATGACGATGGTGAATATTTCTGTCGAGTTCTCCTTGGGAGTGACGGCGTGAAGTTCACGCCTGAAGCGAAGGCTTATTACCGGGGACCAGGATTAGCATTTCGGGGTCTCAGCTACGTCGGTCGCTCGAGCCGAAAACTCGATGCCCACTGGCTCTCGATGAAACTGCATATCGGTTATCTGCGCTCGATGGAGGACAGCGAAAGGGTTCGCGCTGCTTGTTTGAAGTACCTGCAGACCTCTCTGATTTACTTCTACCCGGACAAACCCGATATTGTCGAGCAGGCGAAGCAGATGGCCCGAGACCTAGGGGGGCAACTGGGGCCCCCGCACTTGTCTTGGAAATATTCTTGGTTGAGAAGTGCTTTTGGTTGGCGCGCTGCCAAGAGTGGTCAACGTGTGCTTTTGAAATCCAGGTGGTCGGTCGAACGACGTTGGGACAAGGTGCTGTTCCAGCTGGAAAACAGGCAACGAAGATGAAGTCCCCAAGCACGAGATGGTCGTAAGCGTCCGGTTGTGTCAAGCCCGGACGCTTACAGAGGTTCCACAGAAATGGAAGAGCGAGCCCTCTGGTCTCCCCGCTCAGACTGGGCGGCTGTTGTGCAACTTGCTAAATCGAGTAGCTGCGCCATTGGGAAGGCTATTGGACGATGGCAGCGAGATCCTTTGGAGCTGCGACTGCCGAATGCGAGTAGCACGCGCTTGCGTTAAAACTTAGAGCAGACCCGCTTCCGTCGGGTGGCCCTCCCATCGCATTCACGTAGCAATCCATTGCTGGGTTGCTATTCGCGTGGCCTCCCGCGTCGGAAGCTGTAAAAGTTCCACCCGTGCAGAAGGCACTTGAGGTGGCCATGTTGTAGGGATAGGTTCCGCCGGTGCACAAGCCCAAGTTGCCACTGGAGACTTCCGGGCCAATCGGAGGCCACGTCTTGCCATTGGGCCACCAGCTTGGAGTTGATCGATAGTAGAACGATGGCGGCAACGAAATGCTGGACGGCACTGCATTGGCGTACTGCGAGAGTCCGGTAGGCACTTCTGATTTGCCTCCACAATTGGTCGTCCATCCGGGATCAGATGAGTCACCGCACCAGCGCACATCGCCAGTTACCGTGTCATAATTCCCCCACCGGAGCAACGTGGAGGATACTAGTGAATCGCTCGGCACCGTCACCGCCCCTTCTGTATTTCCGTGCCCGAGCGAGTAAATGGGTGGATTCGCGCCGTTCTCGTAGGATTTGTGAATCCCGGTCGTCCCGAGGACGTTGCCAATCGCGTTCTCAGCCCGGTTATACGAATCAAGACGTAAAGCGAAGTCGCCTCCCATGGTGCAGACTCCTCCCGTGCATTCATGTCCGTTCCAACGGTTGCGGAAGAATGTGTTGGCACCACCGGTACCGTGGAAAATGTCACCATAGAAACCCGCACCGATGTTCCCCTCGAACAGGTTGTAAAGTACCCCAGCATCGTGCGCGGCATTTTGTAGAGCCAAAAATGTGGGCAAATTAATAAAATCGTTGATGGAGAAGTTATAGGCATAGACGGAACCTTGACTGGGGCCGATCATGACGGGATTGCTGACCTTCTGAAATATGTTGTTCACGATAAGATCGTCGGTTGTCCCGAAAGATTCTACGCCGTAGCTCTTAGAAGCAGCCTTTTTCGTTCCGTAGAAATAGCTGTCCTGCACGGTAATATGCGTGGCTAGAAGAAGCCAGACGTGGTTTCGATTTCCATTTAGCGATCGAATGCCTCTCACCCAGCAATTGGCTGCGTTGGAGAAAACGATTCCTCCTATACCAGGGGAATTCAGGGTGTCCACCGACAGATTTTCTACTCCCGCATTTATTGTCGTGGTGTTGGGCCACCAAGCTGCGGAGCCCTTATTTGCGCTCCACCGGATACCGTACAAACCGGGGTCAATTGTGTAGTTACTCCCCTCTACCTTCGTAATCTTAACGATCTGAATCTGGTTACGGTACACTCCGCCAGTCTTGCGACCTGCGCCCGCTGCGCCCTCTAGCGAACATGGCGGACTGGTGGTGTTGGACTCGCACACGAACAAGGTTCCAGGATCCGACACATCATCCATTTGGTCTAGATATATGTACTGGCCAACAGATAGGGGTTTGCTAAGTCCGGTGAGGGTGATGGAAGTTGCCCCTTGTGCATAACTCCCGGACCAAGTTGCGGTATTCATGTAGGCGTAGCCAAACCATGTCGGGTCTTGGGAGAAACATATCCAGCCCCAGCTACCACCGCATCCGTTGGCTCCTGTCATTATCAGAAAGGTGGAGTTTGCCCCCGAACCACGCAGCACGACGTTGCTCTTCATTGAAATGCCGGTTGAAAGGTTGAAAGTGCCCGGTCCCAGCAAAACATACGTATTTGGTGGGCATCCCGCGATCTGTTTGTTGATTGTGACTGCGGTACCAGTGGAAGGCGTGATAGTAGAACCACATTGCGCCCAATTAGCATCGGGGATTCCGCCGACAACCCCTGCCTGCGTCCAGTCTATCGCCCGCGAAGGACTGATGATTCCAGACCACAATTGTTGGGCTTGGGAAAAGCCAGGGCGGACAAGCAAGATCAACAAAAACAACAGCGACTGCGGATGGCGCATCTTAATCTCCTCGTATCTCATCAAACGCCTAGCACAGCATTCTAAAACGTTGGCTGTCCGCGCCCCACTAGAGGATCCTGGTACATAAACGATTGCTGCAATGTAGTCCCCAGAAATCGTGTCGCTAGTACCGCCGCTGACTCTGTGTTAGCAATGACCCTCGCGCCTGCGGGTCCTTTGGCGGCTTGAACTGCTTGTCCGTCGCATTTTCTGGCGGAGTTATGCACAAGAGAATTGTCGAATGAACGTGAGGGGGGGGCTACTGGTCGCGAGTACCAACGTGGGACAGGTAGGTCAACCCATCCTTTTGACCTGCTCAAGGTTCAATGAGAATACCCTGTCCCAGGGCGTGACTTCCCACGCCGGCTCCCATGAGGTTGACTGCGTCGGCGAGACCGGCTGGAAGGGCGCCATGGCCAAGGCCCCTGTCTCGTCCACTGTCACAAATGCCTGAAGGATTTTTGCTAATGCGCTAATCTATCTAAGGCAAATTGCCTGTTTCACCGAGTTTGCCGCGCCCCCATTTCTCTAGGGAAGGCTTTGGGTCGATGAGAGTATGCATGCCGGTGTACTCATTCTATGAGAACGATAACCGCGTTCGGCGCTACGCGGAGGCCTTAGCTGCGCGAGGGGATGACGTAGAGGTCATAGCACTTCGCCGGCCTCAACAGAGTAGGGAGGATGTAGTCCGGGGCGTGCGTGTCTTCCGGATTCAGAGCCGGCAAAGGAACGAACGGGGGAGATTGTCTTATATCTCACGATTGCTCCTCTTCTTTTTCAGGTCCGCCGTCTTTTTGTCGTGGAGGCATCTTCGGAACCCCTATCAATTAATTCATGTTCATTCCGTTCCTGACTTTGAGGTGTTCGCGGCCCTCCTTCCCAAACTGACGGGCTGCAAGGTCATTCTCGACATACATGACCTTGTCCCAGAGTTCTACGCCAGCAAGTTCCAAGTCAGTGAGCATTCCCTGCTGATCAAAGCGCTGCTGATAACCGAGCGAATGGCCGCAAGGTTTGCCGATCACGTGATCGTGGCCAATCACATTTGGAGGAAAACTTTGATCTCGCGGTCGGTTACTGACGCAAGGTGCACGGTAGTTCTAAACTGGCCAGATCCCACAATTTTCGCCCGTCGGGGCAGGATTCGGACAGACAATCGCTTTGTCATGCTTTATCCTGGAACCCTTAACCATCATCAAGGGATTGACATCGCCATTCGTGCCTTTGCCTCAATTAAAGATGCGGTTCCCCAAGTAGATTTTCATATCTACGGCGAGGGCAGCGACAAAACAAATCTGGCCAAGCTGATTGGGGAGCTTTCTCTTCAGGAAAGAATCGTCATGCGCGACCCGGTAACATTGATAGAGGTACCGAGCCTAATCGAAAATGCCGACTTGGGGGTTGTACCAAAGCGAAAGGACTGCTTTGCCAACGAGGCTTTTAGTACAAAGATTCTTGAATTCATGATCATGGGAGTACCCGTAATTGTGTCTGACACTAAAATCGACCGGTACTATTTTGACGAGTCCGTGCTCAAGTTTTTTCGCGGTCACGACGAAAAGCATTTGGCGGAGTGCATGCTCGAGTTGATCAAGGACCCCGAGGTGCGCGTGCGATTATCCTCGAATGCCCTCAAGTTTGTCGCTGACAAGGGCTGGGACGTAAAGAAGACGGAATATCTGGATCTCGTTGACCGCCTGGTAAGCAACGCGTCGGAGCGCCAGGTCGTTCCCGGGCAGAATTTACCGTAACGATAAGATGCCAGCAAGACCGCGGTTGCGCATGACGCAGTTCTTAGGTGAGCCTGCCGTGAAGGGAGCTAAACTTCTTTGAGAAACAATGATCCTTGCTCGCAGCGTGTGTGTACCTGGTGGGATTGCACAACGACGAGATGAGTATCCCTGCCGGAATGACGGAGGCAGTGCGGAAGAGTACCCGGCACGTTGCGACTTGGGTTGAAGAGCACAACTATCAGGCCTACGACCCAGGTGATGGTGATCTGTCTTTTCTGCGCTACTTCACCTTTGATATCCATTTCCTGCGAAGGCTCCTGACGGGAGCTGTTCTGCGCGCGCCCTTCCACATTAGGCCGCTGATTGGCATTAGGCCACACACGTCCACGAAGGGAATGGGGTACATGGGCTGGGGCTACGTGAAAATGTATGCCCTGACTGCGGACGAGAACTACCGCCGCCGCGCGGAATTTTGTTTCGATTGGTTGGTGGAGAATCGCTCGAATAACTATGAGCACTACTGCTGGGGGAACCACTTTTCATTCGCAACGCGAGGCGGCACGATACCTGCGCATACGCCAACGATCGTTTGGAGCAGCCTGATCGGTTTGGCCTTCCTGGAAGCCTACGAGGTACTGCAAGAGCCAAAATACTTGACCGTAGCCGCGAGCGTGAGTGAGTGGGTCAAGACTCTGCCGCGAGAGCAGACCAGCCGCGGAACATGTCTCAGCTACGTGCCCTTCAAGCAGAGTTCAATTCACAACTCTAATATGTTGGGAGCGGCTTTGCTCACGCGGGTCGCGGCCTACACCCATGATCCGGAGGCTCTCGAGGTGGCGAGAGAGGCGATGACCTACAGCTGCGAAAGGCAGAACCCAGACGGCGCGTGGTTTTATGGAGAGGCCACCAAGTACCATTGGATCGACAATTTCCACACCGGTTATAACCTGGATTGTCTGAAGCGCTACATCGATAGCACCTCGGATCGCCAATTTGAATCGAACCTTGCGAGTGGTTTTCAATACTTCAAACTTCATTTCTTCGAGCCCAATGGACGCGCAAAGTACTATCACGATAAAGCCGGCCCGATCGACATTCAGTGCATTGCCCAGGCTATCGACACCCTAGCGTTCTTTTCAGACACTGACGACGACTCGCTCGAATTGTCTGCGAAGATTGCGCAATGGGCCATCAATAACATGCAGGCGGCTGACGGTCATTTCTATTACCGGGATCTGGGATGGAAAAAAGTAAAGATACCGATGCTCCATTGGGGCCAGGGCACTATGTTCAAGGCGCTAGCACACCTTCTGACTAAAATCAGCGGTAAGTCGCGCATCTCAGAACATGATGATGCGGGCGGCCGGAGTGATATACGGATTCCGACAAACGGGCAGCGTTGATCTACATCAAATCAAAACATAGCAGTGGATTACAAAGGGATGCCATCTCTTCATGAAGTTTCATGAAACCAGGGTTCAAGGTGTCCTCGAGATTCACCTCGAGCCTAGCTCCGATGAGCGCGGATTCTTCGCTCGTTCCTGGTGTCAGAGGGAATTTGAAGACCATGGGCTGAACCCGAGCTTGGCGCAAAGCAGCGTTTCCTTCAGCGCAAAAAAGGGAACCCTGCGAGGAATGCACTACCAGGCTGACCCTTATTCGGAGACCAAATTAATACGCTGCACTCAGGGTGCGATCCACGATGTGGTAGTCGATCTTCGGCCGAACTCGCCCACTTTCAAGCACTGGACCGCAGCGGTTCTTACGTCCGCGAACCGCCACATGATGTACGTGCCGGAAGGCTGTGGGCATGGCTTTCTCACGCTGGAAGATGGCACCGAGGTGTTTTACCAAATGTCGCAATTCTACAATCCGCAAGCGGCCCGCGGAGTGCGTTGGGATGACCCAGCGTTCGGGATTGTTTGGCCGGGCGAAGTGAAAGTCATTTCTGAGCGAGACCGCACTTACGCCAATTTTGAATAAACGATGCGACTGCTTAAAGAGATCGATGAGAAGGGCGCGGCAGAAGTCGGCAAGGGTCTGCACGGCTTCGCTGCCGAACTCTTCCCGATTTGCCGAAGCATCACCGGAGATGGCCTGCGACAGACGCTGGCGATGATTAAGAACCGGATCCCGCTGGAGACGTTTGAGGTGGCAAGTGGGACCCAAGTCTTCGATTGGATCGTGCCGAAAGAGTGGAATGTTCTGGACGCGTACATAAAGGATCGAGCTGGAAAGCGAGTGGTAGACTTTCAGCGATCTAACCTGCATCTGATGAATTACAGTTCGCCGATCCACGCGACAATGCCCTTGCACGAACTAAAGCCTCATCTGTTCACTCTTCCAGACAGGCCAGATTGGATTCCGTACCGAACCTCTTATTACCGCGAAGACTGGGGATTTTGTCTTTCTCTTAACCAGATGCTGGCGCTCCAGGACGGTGACTACGAAGTATGCATCGACTCGTCTCTTCGGGATGGGCATCTAAGCTATGGACAATGTTTTTTACCTGGGCGTTCGTCCGACGAGATCTTAATTTCCTGTCATGTCTGCCATCCTTCGTTGGCGAATGACAATCTATCCGGTTTGGTCGTGGCAACCGCGCTGGCACGGTTGTTGTCCGGCAGAGACCCCCAGTACTCGTATCGGTTTCTCTTTGCGCCTGGAACCATCGGCGCGATTACCTGGTTGGCCCAGAACCAAGCGTCAACTGCAACGATCCGCCACGGCCTGGTGCTAACATGCCTTGGGGATAATGGGCGGTTTCACTATAAAAAGAGTCGTCGAGGTGATTCTGAGATCGATCGTGTGGCCGTGCACGTCCTTTCTCATCTGACCGAGGCTCCTGAAATCCTGGAATTTTCTCCCTATGGTTATGATGAGAGGCAGTACTGCTCCCCGGGGTTTAATCTCCCGGTTGGCTGCCTGATGCGGAGCGTGTGTGGGAGTTTCCCGGAATATCACACTTCGGCGGACAATCTTGATTTCATCAAGCCGCGCGCGCTTGGTACTTCTTTGCGGGTTTGCGCCGCCATCATCGACGTACTCGAAGATAACCGGCGTTACCGCAACCTCAATCCATATTGCGAACCACAATTAGGACGCCGAGGTCTGTATCGCAGTACAAGTGGTGATGGGATCGACGCGGAGATCAATGCGCGTCTCTGGGTGTTGAACTTGTCTGACGGTGATCACTCGTTGCTGGATATCGCCGAACGATCGAAGCTTCCGTTTGCGCAGATCAGCGACGCTGCAGAACTTTTGTGCACGGCTGGTTTATTGTCAAGGATCGTGGAACCTGACAAATGACGCTGCACCAAAAAGTCCCGTTGAACCACCACCGGACAGGGGCCGTATGCGGATACTTTTGACGGGACACAAGGGCTACATCGGCGCGGTTGCGGCGCCAGTTTTGCTCGCGGCCGGACACGAGATCGTGGGACTCGACGCTGACCTGTTTGCGGGCTGCGACTTCGGACCGGCCAGTGCGGCGATACCTGAGATCCGCGCGGATCTTCGTGACCTGAAAAGGATAGACCTCGATGGGTTCGACGCCGTGGTGCATTTCGCCGCATTGTCCAACGATCCTTTGGGCAATTTGGATCCAAAGCTTACGTATGAGGTCAACCACCTTGCTTCGGTGCGGCTCGCCGAATTTGCCAAAATCGCCGGGGTACAGCGGTTTGTCTTTTCTTCCTCCTGCAGCACCTACGGCGCGGCTGGCGATCAGATGCATGACGAAACTGCACCGCTCAACCCGGTCACGGCGTATGGCGAATCGAAGGTTCTCGCCGAGGGTGACATCGCGGCTTTGGCCGACGATCATTTCAGCCCGACGTTCATGCGCAACGCCACGGCTTATGGCGTATCTCCAAGGTTGCGCTTGGACATTGTTCTAAACGATTTTGTAGCTTCGGCTTTTACAACGGGCAGCGTGCTCATAAAAAGCGATGGCACACCCTGGCGGCCCATCACCCACATTAGCGATATTATTGCCGGCGTTATGGCAGTGCTCGAGGCTCCCCAGCAGGCAATTCACAACGAAACCTTCAACGTCGGTCGAACCGATGAGAACTACCGCATTTCGGAATTAGCAGATATCGTCGCCGAGATCGTTCCCGGTTGTCGCGTTCAGTATGCCCCTGGGGGAGGCCCCGACAAACGCTGCTACCGTGTCAGCTGCGAAAAGATACGCCGGTTGTTGCCCAACTTTCGGCCGCAGTGGACTGCTCGCAAAGGTGCCCAGGAACTCTACGACGCCTACCGCGAATTTGGCCTAACCCGGGAAGACTTGGAGCGCGGCCGTTACATTCGCATGAACCATATCCAGCGTCTGCTCGACGCGAGAGAGTTGGAAACTTCTCTGCGCTGGAGGCGTCGGCACAAGGAAACGCTTTTCCCCTAAACAGCGACGAATCGTTCAAGCCCAAGGCCTTTTCTTAATCGTGCCAAACCTCTTCGAAGGCGATAAGATACTGTAATTTCAATCTGTTACGGACTTGGCGCGGGCCGGAATCGATGGGCAAAGAGTTTGAAATTGGCAGAGCGATTGCCTACTATTCCTACGGGGAATGGGCGCCGTTGTGATTGTCAGGGCGGTAGCCTATCTACACGCCCGTTTGGGTTTCATCTCCCGCGGGGTTCTCGCCGAGGCGGGTGCCCCGGCACGCTTGCGTTCGCATCACAGCAGATGGCGTCTTGTTGATTGCCTTACCGACTTCATCAGAGACCGTCAATTCATAAGATAAAATGTCCACCACGATGCAACCCGCGGAAACCCAGCGACAACTGGAAACCCAGACATGCCGCTTCTGTGGGGCCACTCTTAGGCGAACATTCGTCGACCTGGGGATGTCGCCGCTTTGTGAAACCTATCCGTCTGCGGCGGACCTTAACCGGCCCGAAATGTATTATCCGCTGCACGTTTATGTTTGTGAGGCCTGCTTCCTGGTTCAACTCGATCAATACGAGAGCGCAGAAAAGATTTTTGGTGACTACCCGTATTTCTCTTCCTATTCGGATTCGTGGCTTAAGCACTGCGAAACTTACTGCGCGAGCATGCGGCATCGGTTTGGTTTGAACGAAAAGAGCTTCGTCGTAGAAGTCGCGAGCAATGATGGGTACCTTTTGCAGTATTTCGTGCGTCACCAGGTGCCAGTGCTGGGCATTGAGCCTGCCACAAATGTTGCCAAAGTAGCGGTCGAGAAAGGTGTGCCGACTCTGGCTCGCTTTTTCGGCACGAGTCTTGCCGCGAATCTCGCAAGCAAAGCTAGCTTGGCGGACTTGATCATCGGCAACAACGTTCTGGCGCAGGTTCCCGATCTGAATGATTTTGTGGAAGGGTTGAAAATTCTGCTCAAGCCCCAAGGAATCCTGACGCTGGAGTTCCCGCATCTGCTGCAATTGATCGGACGCAATGAATTCGACACCATCTACCATGAACACTTCTCCTATTTTTCGTTTCTCACTGCTGATCGCATCCTCAACTCGCATGGTCTGAAAGTATTTGATGTCGAGGAACTGCCAACGCACGGCGGTTCGCTTCGCGTTTTCGCTTGCCGGGCAGAAGATAGCGCGCGGCGTATCGAGGCGAACGTCGCGAAGTTACTCGAGCAAGAGAAGAAGGCCAGATTGGATTGTGTCGAGGGTTACGAGACTTTTGCATCGCAGGTGAAACAAACCAAATTTGCATTGGTGGACTTTTTGCTAAGTGCCGCGCAACAAGGCAAGACCGTCGCAGGATACGGAGCCCCCGGGAAAAGCGCCACGCTGCTCCACTATTGCGGGATTGGGAAAGACCTCATCGCCTACACAGTGGATCGTAGTCCACACAAGCGAGGCAGGTTTTTGCCGGGCAGCCATATTCCTATCTATCATCCCGATCGGATTCGTGAGACCAGGCCGGATTATGTGGTAATCCTGCCCTGGAACCTGAAGGATGAGATCATCGACCAATTGCATTTTATTCGGGAGTGGGGAGGCCGGTTCGTCGTGCCAATACCGAAAGTTATCATTTGTTGAGCTGGTGGCAGGGAGGTGATGCATGAAGGTTGTCCTGTTTTGTGGCGGTGCAGGCATGCGGCTCAGGGGTTATTCGGAAGATGTGCCCAAGCCCATGGTAACCATCGGGTCGCGGCCCGTGCTTTGGCATGTGATGAAATACTACGCCCACTTCGGCCACAAGGACTTCGTTCTCTGCCTCGGTTATAAAGCGAGTGCTATCAAGAACTATTTTCTGGAATACGAGGAATCGGTTTCCAACGATTTTGTGTTCTCGCAGGGTGGCAGGAAGCTTGAGTTTATGCAAAGAGACATCGACGACTGGAAGATTACGTTCGTCGACACGGGATTGCACACCAGCATCGCGGATCGACTGCGCCTTGTTGAACCGTTCCTGGAGGGCGAGAAAATCTTTCTGGCCAACTACAGCGACGGCCTCACGGATTTTTACCTTCCAAAAATGATTGACGAGTTTTCGCGTCGCGACAATTACGCTTCTTTTCTTTCCGTGCAACCCCGGTCCAGCAGCCTCGACACAGTTCAAATGAATGAAGACGGGTCCGTGCGAGCGATCAAGTGCATGAAAGACTCCAATATCTGGGTCAACGGTGGATATTTTGTGTTGCGAAATGACGTGTTTCGCTACATCAAGCCCGGAGAGGAGCTCGTCTACGAGCCGTTCCAGCGAATGATCTCCGAAGGCAAGGTTTGGTCGCACCGCTACGAGGGATTCTGGCAGTGCATGGATACCTTCCGGGACAAGCAGATTCTTGACGAACTCGAGGCCTCCGGAAAAGCCCCGTGGTGCTTGTGGAAGAATGGTCATCCGGCGGCAGGAGTGGTGGCTTGATTCAGCTCAGCGTTCCTTCGAATACGTCAGGCCCCCTTCAGATCCTGTGCGTTGGCGCGCATTCCGATGACATCGAGATCGGCTGTGGAGGGACGCTGCTTCGGCTGGCGGAGCAGTATCACGGCTGCGTGTTTTACTGGGTGGTGTTCAGCGCGGTCGGGGTTCGAGATGCCGAAGCGCGTCGCGGCGCAACGTTGTTTGTCGGCGCCAGCAATCTGAAGGGACCACTGCTGAAAACTTTTCCCGACGGATTCATGCCCTTCGTGGGCGCTGACGTAAAAATGGTTTTTGAAGAATTGAAGAAAGAAGTTTCCCCGGATCTGATCTTTACCCACAACCGCATGGACGCGCATCAAGACCATCGTCTCATCTCGGAACTAACCTGGAATACTTTCCGGAATCATCTTATTCTCGAGTACGAGATACCCAAATACGACGGCGACATGGGGCAACCGAATGTATTCGTGCCGCTAGAGACGGATCTGGCACAGAAGAAGGTGGGGTACATCATGGATACCTTCCACTCACAGCAGAATAAACCCTGGTTTCAGCCAGATACTTTTCGGTCCCTTCTGCGATTGCGCGGGGTGGAATGCAATGCTCCCAGCGGCAATGCTGAGGCTTTCTATTGCCGCAAGCTGGTACTGTAAAGCCGAGCCACCGGAAGCATGAATCTCACGGTCATTATCGTTACTTATAATCGCTGCCAAAGTCTGGCCAAGACCTTGGAAAGTGTGGCAGCGTCTTCGCTACCCACATCAGTCGAGTGGGAGGTGTTGGTCGTTGATAACAACTCCACCGATCCAACGCTGCAAGTCGTGGAGGACTTCCACGCCAGGTATCCGGGTCGCTTTCGCTACCTACGCGAACCTAATCCGGGCAAATCGTTCGGCCTCAATGCAGGAATTCTCGCCTCTCGTGGAGAGATCCTGGCCTTTATCGATGACGATGTCACCGTTGAATCGACTTGGCTCCAGAATTTGGCGGCGGCTCTGCAGAGCGGGGACTGGGCGGGCGCAGGAGGGCGCATTCTTTTGGAGAGGAACTTCTCGCCTCCTCGTTGGCTGGCACTCGACGGTCCGTACAGCATGGGAGGCATGCTCGCCGGGTTCGATTTGGGCGATAAACCTGGCGAACTGCAAGAGGCGCCATACGGCACCAACATGGCATTTCACAAGAGCCTCTTCGAAAAGTACGGCCTATTTCGCGCCGACCTAGGCCCGAGCCCGAACCGCCAAATCCCTCGGCCCAATGAAGACACGGAGTTTGGGCGTCGCCTGATGGCTGCCGGGGAGCGCTTGTACTACGAACCGTCGGCCGTGGTGCATCACCCCGTGCCGCAGGAGCGCCTGGCAAAGGAATATTTCCTGGCTTGGTGGTTCGACTATGGACGAGCTACTAGCCGAGAAAGATGGAAAAGGGAACCTGTGTGGGGTATCCCGCGACACTTGCTCAGTATTCCGAGAATGATCGCAACGCATCTGTCGACGAGAGTATGGCAATGGATATGGACTCTGGATCCGCAGCGGCGATTCTTCCGCAAGGGTGTGGCGTGGATGTCAGCTGGGCAGATCGTGGAGATCTACCGGCTTGCACGCGACGATAAGAAGCCAAGGACCGGCGCGTCACAAGAAACTAAGATAGGCTACAATGCCCGAACCTGATGTCGGCCAGAATGACGATGTGAAGTCGTCCGACAACACGATTACGGTAATTCTGTGCACGTACAACCGTTGCCAGACTTTGGCGAAGGCGTTACAAAGTGTCGCGGCCTCCGAAATGTCGAGTTCCAGAGTTTGGGAAGTCCTGGTGGTGGACAATAACTCGCACGATCAGACACGCGAGGTCGTTGAAGACTTCGCGCGCCAGCACCCCGGCCGGTTTCGGTATTTGTTTGAATCCAAGCCCGGGAAATCGCATGCGCTAAACGCGGCGATCCGCGAGGCGCACGGAAACATTCTGGCTTTTATTGATGACGACGTGATTGTGGAGACGAATTGGCTGCGCAACTTAACCGCTCCCCTCGCTGGCAATGCTTGGGCTGGCGCTGGGGGACGCATACTTCCAGAAAAAGCCTTTTCACCTCCGCCGTGGTTGCCACTCGACGGACCCAACAACATGGGAGGCATTCTGGCTCTATTTGATTTAGGGGCCGAGCCGGTTGAACTCGACCGACCGCCTTTCGGCACCAATATGGCTTTTCAGAAAAGAGTGTTTGAAAAATATGGCGGCTTTCGACTCGATTTGGGACCACGCCCGGGCAGCGAGTTGCGCAACGAAGACACGGAGTATGGCCGCCGGTTGCTGAGAGCCGGAGAGCGCTTGCGATATGAGCCATCAGCCGTGGTTTACCATGTAGTGCCGGGGTACCGGCTCACAAAAGAATATTTCCTAAGGTTTTGCTTTGACCACGGGCGAGCCGCAATTCGGGAAACGGGAAAGCGGCCCGACATTTGCGGGATTCGCAGGCGCTTCCTGGCTTTGTTGAAGATTGCGACCCTATTGTTAGGAAGGACGGTGCGCTGGATGTGGAGCTGCGGGAATCCTCAACTGAGATTCTATCGCAAAGCCATGGCCTGGGGCACAGTAGGTCAAATCGTGGAAGTCTGGTGCCAGTCGCGGGCTGGCAAGAGACAAACTGAGAACGCCATGCAAACCGCAAAGAAAGAAATCAATCCCTGAAGGTGATGCGGCCAATGTTTTCAGAGGACTTTGTACCCGCATCCGAAATAACACCGGAGGCCCATGAGCATCACGGTCATCTTGTGTACGTATAATCGCTGCCAAAGCCTGACTAAGGCCCTTACAAGTGCAGCAGCCCTAAGAGTCCCCGAGTCCGTTGAGTGGGAAGTGTTGGTGGTAGACAATAATTCGCGCGACCAGACCTGCGAAGTCGTCAGGGAATTCACTAATCGATATCCAAGCCGCTTCCGCTACTTGTTTGAACCGCAGCCAGGCAAGTCTTATGCGCTCAACTCCGGGATTCGAGAAGCCCGAGGCACGGTATTGGCGTTCATGGATGACGACGTCACGGTTGAGCCGTCCTGGCTCACGAACTTGACTGCGACTTTGCACAACGGAGAATGGGCGGGTGCGGGAGGGCGCATTCTTCCCGAGAAGGATTTTTCGCCTCCCCGCTGGCTGTCGCTTACGGCTCCACGAGGCAGGTATATATTAGCTCCGCTTGCCCTATTTGACGTCGGTGAGCAGCCCGGTCAGCTTGCTGAACCACCGTTCGGCACAAACATGGCTTTTCGCAAGGAGATGTTCGAGAAGCACGGAGGCTTTCGCACCGACCTGGGTCCTCGTCCCGGCAGCGAAATCCGCAATGAGGACACTGAGTTCGGGGCTCGCTTGTTGGCGGAAGGAGAGCGCATACGCTACGAGCCCTCTGCGGTCGTATATCACGCCCTGTCCGAGGACCGAGTCCAGAAGAAATATTACCTGGATTGGTGGTTCGACAAAGGCCGCGCCGACATTCGACAAATTGGCATTCCGCGCAATGCATGGCGCGTCTTTGGGATGCCGCTATATCTGTTTCGCCGTGTTGCCGTGTGGATGCTGCGTTGGATGGTGACTCTCGATCCGGCTCGCCGTTTTCAGAGTAAGCTTGCAGTTTGGGCCAAGGCGGGAGAGATCGTGGAGTGCTACTGCCACTCGCCAGCTGAGATAAAAGCACGCAATGACCAAAATTGACAATTCGGCGAAACCGGGAACGGAAATGACGTTTGCCGAATCACGCCGGCTGCGGGCAAAAAGCCATTCCATCATCCCGGGGGGTGCGCACACTTATGCCAAGGGGGACGACGAGTACCCGGAGTCAGCTCCCGCGTTCATCGCGCGCGGTGAAGGGTGTCACGTCTGGGACGTCGATGGAAACAAATTTATCGAATACGGAATGGGACTGAGGGCGGTTAGCTTGGGGCACGCGTTTGCTCCGGTTGTTGAAGCGGCGCAGCAACAAATGCGAATGGGTTCGAACTTCACACGCCCAGCAAGAATCGAGGTGGAGTACGCAGAGGAACTTCTCCAGGTCCTGACAAATGCGGACATGGTGAAGTTCGCCAAGAACGGGTCTGACGTTACAACGGCCGCAGTAAAACTTGCTCGGGCTTATACCGGCCGCGACATGGTCGCGATCTGCGCCGATCACCCGTTTTTCTCCTGCGATGACTGGTTCATAGGAGCGACCGAGCTCAATGCTGGGATTCCGCGACCGTATCGGGAACTCACCACATCGTTCCATTACAACGATCTGGAAAGTGTCAAGGATCTGTTCGAGAAATATCCCGGCCGAATCGCATGCCTGACTCTGGAACCCGCGACCGCTGAAGAACCGCGCGACGATTTCCTTCGTCAACTTAAGCTGCTCTGCGAGAAGCACGGTAGCCTGCTGATCCTGGACGAAATGATTACTGGGTTCCGCTGGGATATCAGCGGAGCGCAGGAAATCTATGGCGTCGTTCCTGATCTCTCTACGTTTGGAAAGGCTATGGGCAATGGATTTGCCATTGCCGCGTTGGCCGGTAAGAGAGAGATCATGAAACTCGGTGGGCTGGATCACGCCAGTGAGAGAGTATTCCTGCTTTCTACTACGCACGGGGCGGAAACCCATGCACTTGCCGCTGCACGGGAGACACTGAATATCTACCGACGCTGCCGTGTCGTCGAGCACTTATACCGGCAGGGAGAACGGCTACAGGCGGGAATTAATGCCTGCATTGCGCGGCATGGAATTGCCGGCCAGTTTGAAGTTCTAGGCCGCGCGCCCAACTTGATCTACGCTACGAAAGACGCGGATGGCAAGGGTTCCCAGGGATTCCGGACATTGTTTCTCCAGGAAATGATACGTGGCGGAATCATCGCTCCGTCGTTTGTAGTCAGTTTTTCTCACTGCGACGAAGTCATCGATCACACGATTGAGGTTGTCGATCACGCGCTCGGAATATACGCGCGAGCTCTCGCCGAGGGGCTCGAGAAATATTTGCTCGGACGCCCGGTGAAGCCCGTCAACCGGAGATTCAATTGAGAGCGCAACTCCGCGAACTATACAAGTACCGCGAACTGCTGTACATGATTGTGGTTCGTGATATCAAGGTCCGCTACAAGCAATCGGTAATGGGTTTTCTCTGGGCGATTCTTATGCCCGTGCTGATTGTCTCCGCCGGCGTCCTGGTTCGCTACGCTTACGGCATCGCGTCCCACAAGCCACTGGCAATGTCCGACGTTGTCGGCGTGGCAACAAAATCCATTCCGTGGGCGTTTCTGGTTTCCTCCATTAAGTTTTCGTGCCAGAGCTTGCTTGCCAACCACAATCTCGTAACCAAGGTTTATTTTCCGAAAGAAATTTTTCCGATTGCAGCGGTGCTGGCGCAACTGTTCGACCTGCTCATTGCCAGTGTGGTTCTGGTGATTCTATTGTTGGTCGCCAAGGTCAGCCTAAGCTTGCAACTTCTCTGGGCGGGGCCGCTGTTGGCCTTAACAATCGCTTTGGCTATCGGCATCGGTCTAATAGTTTCAGCGGGCAGCCTGTTTTTCCGCGACGTCAAGTACATCGTGGAGGTGTTCCTCACCTTCGCCATTTTTTTCACGCCGGTGTTTTATGACGTGAGCATTTTTGGCGCGAAAGGCAGATGGTTGTTGCTGAATCCGGTCGCTCCGGTTCTTGAGGGATTTTCCTCGATCGTGCGTGGCCAGGCGCCGAACTGGAATTGGCTGGTCTATAGCCTCACTTTTGCGGTAGTCATGGTGTTGTTGGCATACGCACTATTCAAAAAGGTTGAACCTGCGTTTGCCGAGAACATCTGACGACGAAGAATGTCTGCGATGTTGCGCCAAGATTGACGAAATGTTAGACCGCTTCCAGTACGAGGGTCATTGATGTCCAGTATCGTTGTCCGCCTGGAACACGTTTCGAAGAAATTTCGCAAGGGAGAGCTTCATGATTCTCTGCGGGATTTGGTTCCGGCTTTGGCGGGTTTGCTGTGGAAACGAAAATCGGATGGTCCGGAAGATCGCAGTGAGTTTTGGGCGCTGGAGGACGTCACGTTCGAGATTCCGCGTGGAGAAGCATTTGGCATCGTCGGGGCTAATGGGGCAGGGAAGAGCACACTGCTCAAGTTGATCAGCAGAATCATGAATCCGACCAGTGGGTCCGTTGAGGTTCAGGGCAGGCTCTCGGCCCTCATCGAGGTCAGCGCCGGCTTCCACTCCGACCTTACGGGACGCGAGAATATTTATCTAAACGGTACGATCCTGGGCATGACCCGGCGAGAGATCGATGCGAAGTTCGAAGAAATCGTTGAATTTTCCGGTTTGTCTGAGTTCCTCGACACGCCGGTGAAGCGTTATTCGTCTGGGATGTATGCCCGCCTGGGCTTTTCCGTTGCGGCGCATGTTAATCCCGATGTGCTGATCGTTGACGAGGTTCTGAGCGTCGGCGACTATGTTTTCCAGCGGAAGTGCGTCGACCGCATGAAAGAAGTGATTAAATCCGGAACCACGGTCCTTTTCGTCTCGCATAATCTGAAAACAATCGCGGAGTTCTGCCACCGCTGCATGTTGCTGGAGCGCGGACGACTGCTGAAGATGGGAACGCCCAATGATGTCATCCAGTCTTACATGAACAGCACGCGCATCTCTCCCGCCAAAGACGATTCCAAACCCGTCGTCATCTCCCAGGTTCGGGTACGTTCGCGCCGCGGAGAGAGCGTCAGATTTGAATCTGGGGAAACGGCGTGGGTCGACGTTGAGGTAACCGCCCGACGCCCCTGTGCCAAAATGGCTGTCGTTCTTTTCGTCACCGACGAGGCCTACTATGAGATGTTCAATACCTCGACCGAACGGCTGGGTTGCGGAAATTTCAATCTCGAGCCTGGCGAAACCTTTGTCTGCAGCTTTGAACTCCAACTAAACTTCGCCGATGGCACGTTTCATCCCTCGGTGCTGGTCTATCGATACGATACGGAAACCGAATACGATCACTGGGAATCTGCGTCAAGTATCTACGTGGGATCAGCGAGCGATGTCCGGGGTGCGGTCAACTGTTTCCCCAAAGTGGTCAAGCACGAAATCATGAAGGCTGGCACCGTGTTGCCTGAACTGGAAGAACAGCGATTGCTACGTCCCGGCATCGTTGCCAAGGAAGATTTGTGAGAGTTGCTTTGCTGACGCCGTATGACGGAGGCAACCTGGGCGACGCCGCCATCCAGGAAGCCCTGATTGGCAATTTCCGCAAATATGATGCGCAAGGTCAGCTCTATGGAATCACCCTGCACCCGGAAAGCACCGCCGCGCGGCACCGCATTCCGTGCTACCCGTTGGCGGCGATCTGCCGTCCGTATTACCACGCAAAAAAGGAGCCCGCAGTTTTCCCCGACAATCCAAATGCAACTTCGCAGTCTGGAAAGGGCGTCGAGGCTCCGACGTTCTATGAGCGTATCAAGCGTGCGGTGCGCGGTATTTTTTTTCGGATGGGTCTTAAGCCGCTGGTTCATTTTGCTCAGGAATGTGTTCACATCCTCCGAAGCTACCGCATGCTTCGAAGCGTTGACATGCTCGTGATTGCAGGCGGCGGTCAACTCGATGAGGAGTGGGGCGGCAGTTGGGGGCACCCTTACGCGCTGATGAAGTGGGCAGTCCTCGCGCGGGCAGCGGGAACATCAGCAATTTTTCTGAGTGTGGGCGGATGCCGCACGGATTTGTGGCTCACCAAGTTGTTTCTGAGGATCGCGTTGTCACTGGCTTGGTATCGTTCCTACCGAGATAAAGGCTCGCGTGAACTGGCTCGCTCAATCACGCCAACCGCCGATGGCCCGGTGGTACCCGACCTCGCGTTCAGCCTTCCCTTTGCTACTCAACCGTCCATGGCCACTTCTGACTCGGCGGCGCTACGCGTAGGCGTAAGTCCAATCGCATATGCTCGTACCGGTATGTGGCCTACCGAAGACCTTGCACAATGTGAACGCTACATGACAGAGCTGGCCTTGTTCGTAGGTGCTCTCCTAAAACGTGGAATTTTCGTGACTCTATTTTCTTCGTCATCGCCGGATGACCAGTTATTCGATGATCTTCGTGCCCGTATGGACCCCAATCTCGAAACCGAAGCGCGCGCGCGGCTCTTGTCTGGCAATGTCACGTCTGTTCAGGATCTTCTTGTGCTGCTTCATTCACTGGACCTTGTTGTTGCCAGCCGTCTTCACGGCCTGATTCTGTCTTTCCTGGCCGGCAAGCCCTCCATCGCTCTCTCTTATGACCGCAAAGTGGAGACTTTGATGACAGATGTCGGGCTGAAGGCTTATTGCCTGGACATTCGGTCGTTCACCGGCGAGAACTTGCTCGCTACATTTCTAAATCTCCAGACCAATGGCGCTGTTGTAAAGTCGAAGTTGAGCGCCACCTGCTGCCACTACGATCAGCTTCTGCAAAGTCAATATAGTCTCGTCACCGAGCTTCGCTCGCCGGGCTTATCGAGTTCCCATTCGGGCCAGACGCTTATCGCTTCGGACGAGCACCTGTATGAAACCAGATCCGATGTTGGACCTCATCGTTAGAACGACCTTTCATACCAGGCTGTAACGCGGGCCCTTATTGAGGATGAAATCGAACAAGCCCATATGGCGAACAGTCCGTCCGAAACGAGCAAGGATTCAGAATATCCGCACGTCAGTTTCGTAACCCCGTTCTTTAACACCGAAAAATATCTTGCAGAATGCATCGAGAGCGTGCTCCGGCAAACCTACCAAAACTGGGATTATGTCCTGGTCAATAACCGCAGCACGGATGGCTCCGTGCAGATCGCGGAAAAGTACGCCAATCAATTTCCGGAAAGGATCCGCGTCGAACACAACTCGGAATTCCTTTCGCAAGTTCAGAACTACAATCACGCTCTCCGCTTGGTCTCTCCTGAGAGCCGCTACTGTAAAGTAGTTCAGGCGGATGATTGGTTGTTTCCGGATTGTGTCAGGAGCATGGTGGTGGCGGCGGAAGCGAATCCCGCTGTTGGCATTGTTTCTGCCTACGAGCAGGAAGGTGAGGAAGTACGCCTGGACGGTTTGCCGTACCCCAGTCCGGTGGTACCCGGACGAGAAATTTGCCGGCTCTATTTTCTTGAAGGCAAGTATCTATTTGGAACGCCGACTTCGTTGCTGCTGCGGTCCGCGCTTGTGCGCTCACGCGATCCCTTCTACGATGAGCGTCTCGCGCCGTTCGAGGATGGTCACGCATGCTTCGATCTGTTGAAGACCTGGGATTTCGGTTTTGTGCATCAGGTCCTGACGTATTCCCGGCGCGACAATGAGTCGATCCTTTCGCGCGTTCGACCGTTTAACCTTGAGCTTCTGATACGTCTATCAATGCTCGTCGCGCACGGCCGGGATTTTCTCGACGCGCAAGAATATGATCGCTGCCTGAGAGATGCCGAGCGCAATTACTTCCACTATCTTGCGAAGTGCGCGTGTGCGCGGCACCGCAAGAGCTCGGAGTTCTGGAAATATCATCGAAATGGGCTAGGGGCGATCAATTATTCACTCGATTGGCGTCTTCTGGGAAAATGGATCCCTGGGGCTTTGCTCGAGAAGACTTTTGACACAATCTTGTCGGCTTGGGAAGGGATTTTTACTTGAGAGTCGAGTTAGTGAAAGCAAATTGAACTGACTCGGACTTTAGTCAACCTCAGCCTCGCGTGGATCTGTGTGGGAGCTTTTAGCGATTCGCGCTCTGTGTCATTCGTCCCTTGGGGGTCAGATTCAGCGTCGGTCCAACGGGGTGATCATTGAATTTGGTTTTGTGCCTCCGAGCGCTAAGGCATACTATTAGAGATGCATGGTACCGATACAGCGATTCCGGGTTTAAGTCGATGCATTGCTCCTTTGTAACTCAACCATTATCGGACAATTCCGTATGAGTACCAGAAGTTCGCCTCGGATTCTCTACGTGTTGCAAAGGCTTCCTCACGAGGCGAGCTTCGGGATGGAGATTCGATGCTTACAGATCGCCCGTGCCCTGCGGGAGATCGGGACTGTCGAAGTCATGACCTATGACAACGAGAATAGAAACGGTATCAAGGAAGCGGACTACGAATTTCCGGTCACATACAGTCTGGACGTGAAACCGCGACCAAACGAGGGGTTGATTGGAAAGGTCAGATGGACATTAGATCCCCGAGCCGACTATCCGCACGGCTGCGGAGTGGATCACGATGCGATGCGCCGAGTTCTTCGTAGCCTGAAGGACTTTGACCTGGTCTGGTTCGTTCGGTTGCGTTCCCCAGATATGTTTCCGAATGCAGCCTGGCGCCGCTCGGTGCTGGACATCGACGATGTACCGAGCAGCTACGAGCGCACCTTGCTGCAGGTAGAACGTGACCCGAGAAAGCGATTATTAGATCTTCGGAGGCTCTTTTGCTGGCGGCGCAGGGAGAAATTACTCGGAGAACGATTCACAGTGCTCGCAGTCTGCAGTGAGGACGACAAGCAATATCTTAACAAGATTGGGGTAAAGTCGGCTGTTCACGTTATCCCGAACGGATTTGATAAACCCCAGGCCGAACCTCTTCGGATTCCGGCGATGCCACCAAGAATCGGGTTCATTGGAGTGTTTGATTATTTCCCGAATCGTGACGGAGTATATTGGTTTGTCAACAAGTGCTGGCCCCAGATTAAACGCCATGTGCCGGATGCCCGGTTGCGCCTTGTCGGCCAAGACCGCGATGGGTGTCTCAAACACCTCGCCCCTGACGTCGATCGGCTTGGGTGGCTCACGAATACCTCAGATGAGATTAAAACCTGGTCTGCAATGGTAGTTCCAATACGTGTGGGGACCGGCACGCGCATAAAGATTGCTCACGGCTTCAGCCAGAAGTGCCCAATTGTGTCGACGTCGCTTGGAGCCTACGGGTATGAATTAACTGATGGACGCGAAATATATCTTGCTGACTCCGCTGAAGCATTCTCGAACGCGTGCATCAGGACAATTCGCGAACCGGATAAAGCAGCTCAAATGGCTGCGATGGGATGGCGCCAATTCTTGCAGAGGTGGACATGGGACTCTATTCGTCCTCAGGTTTGGGCGACGGCTGAAGATTGTCTGAGACTGAGCGTCCGAGGTTGAATTTCACGTTTAGGCACCTGGTCCGACAGGTGAACCTTTTCGAATGCCAATTATGGAAGCCACTACATCCGGCCTGTCATGAGGGCTATCTTGATCATCAGATAGACGGGCTAAACATAACCATGAGAGTGAGAATGAACCTCCAGTATGAACTGTAACTGTTAGCTTTGACGTGACTCATTTCGAGCTATGATATTTGCTTGCAGCGTCCATTAGTTCAATATTTTTCAAATTTATGGTGATTTTGAATTGCTAATACTGGGCGACTGTTCGCCGGACGATACGGCGGAAGTGAGCGACTTCTTCCACGATTCTCGGATAAGACGCATGCGGAATGACTATCAACAGACATTTTAGCAAGGCGAGATTTTGGTGCGACAACATAAAACAAGCAATAAGGCTATGAGCCAACTAGTGAGCATATGAAAATCGCTGTCATATTTGGTACCCGTCCGGAAGCCATCAAACTAGCCCCCGTAATTCTGGCTCTTCGCAGCGATCCGCGATTTCAGTGCCGCGTGTGCATTACGGCACAGCACCGCGAGATGCTGGACCAGGTGCTGGATGTGTTTCAGATTGTTCCCGACACGGATTTGAACTTGATGCGTCCGAACCAGACGCTCTCCTCGCTTACGGCGAGCGCCATAACCGCTCTCGACGAATATCTGGCCGCCGAGAAACCTGACCTCATCCTTGTACAGGGCGACACCACTACCGTCTTTGTGGCCTCGCTGGCGGCGTTTTATCATCACATTCCCGTGGGACATGTTGAGGCCGGGCTGCGCACCGGCAACATGGAGGCCCCATGGCCCGAGGAAGCCAATCGCGTACTTACCACGGACCTGGCCACGCTGCATTTTGTCCCGACGACACTGAGCCAGGAAAACTTACTGCGCGAAGGCATCTTGCCCGAGCGCATCCACGTGACGGGGAACACCGTGATTGACGCCCTGTTTCTTGCGGTGAAGAAAGTTCACTGCGTTGCTGTCGAAATTCCCGGACTTGGCATGGAGATCATGAATCCTGCATCGCGTCAGCCGCTTGTCCTGATCACTGGGCATCGCCGCGAAAGTTTCGGCGACAAACTCCGTTCCATTTGCCGTGCCGTCGACGATCTTGCCAGCTCGTTTCCGCACGTGCAATTTGTCTACCCTGTGCATTTGAATCCGAATGTGCGTGCGGCTGTCTCGGATATTCTGATGGATGACGCCACCGGTGCCACTCGGCGCTCGAACATCCATCTGATCGAACCGATGGCCTATTTGCCTTTTGTCGCGTTGATGGAACGAGCGACCCTCATCCTCACGGATTCGGGGGGCATCCAGGAAGAAGCCCCAAGTCTGGGTAAGCCGGTGCTTGTCACACGGGACACGACGGAGCGGCCTGAAGCGCTTTCGGCTGGAACCGCCAAGCTCGTCGGAGCGGATCGTGAAAGGATTGTCACCGAGGTTACTCGTTTGTTGACGGATTCGTCCTACTATGGCGCTATGTCCCACGCTCACAATCCCTACGGCGACGGAAAAGCTACGGAGCGGATTTTGACGGCGATCCGGACATTCTTCGGCGCCCGTGGCCAGTCAGATCCCAGTACGTCCATCCCAAGGGTCGTTGAATCCTCATCCTACTGACTAGGTTCGACATAGATGAATACAGGTAACATTTCTCGGAATCATGATGCTCCACGTATTCTCTGTATTAGCCCTGATTTCGCGCCCAAACAGGATTCCGAGGCTTTTTGCTCCGCCAAATTCGTTAATGCACTCGCGGAATGTGGAGCGGAGAGCACGGTCATGGTTCATTCGAAGGCGGAAGAGCATATCGATCGATCGGAGATGTGGAACTGCGTGCGAGCGGCAGTCGTGAGAATACCTCCGACCGTACAGAAAAACCCTTTCGCCTCTCTTGTCAGTGCAATACGCTACCAGACTTGGTTGTGGGCCAGGTGGACGGCTGAAACCGTACGGCAGGCGAAACAATTTCACCAGAACTCGCCATTTGACGTGGTCTATTCGCGTTCCCTACCGATGTTTGGGCACATCGCTGGCTATTGGTGCGCCAAAGAATTGGATCTCCCCTGGATTGCGAATCTCAATGATCCTTGGGACTTCCACCACTTTCCCGTTGGCTTCCTTGATGAAGACCGGAAAGACAATACCGGACTGTCCGACTTCTGGATGAGAAGAACCCTCCGAAACGCCGATCTAGTCACCTATCCTTCTCATCGCCTTCGCGATTACCAGGCTACTCTCTCAACAATTCCACATCGTTCGGAGATCATCCCTCATGTGGGCAACAGCCAGGTTTTTCAAGAGAGCGGAGCTAACGGCAATAAAGCCAATTTCCATCTCGTTCATGCGGGGAAGCTCGGTTCCAACGAATTCACGGGGAGATCGACGGCGGGGCTTCTGGAGGGTCTGCGTTTATTTCTGAACGATTATATCGAGGCAAGGGATCATACAAGGTTAACTCTTGTTGGTCCTGAAGATCCGGCGACGCAACAGCGCATTCGGCACCTAGGTTTGGAAGGAACCGTCGTTTCCGTGGGACGTACCGACTACCAAGCGAGCTTGAAATATATCCAATCGGCGACTGCTTGTTTGCTCGTGGAAGCCGAGATGGCGGAGGGGATCTTTCTTCCATCAAAACTTGTTGATTACATTTCTGCCCGGAAGCCAATCCTGGCTCTTAGCCCTCGTGTGGGTGTGGTTGCGGATCTAGTTCCCGGGGGCGGAATCACTCGCGTGGACGCCGGAGACGCCCGCGGTATCCGGGACGCAATTCACCGCTTATATGTAGACTTCCGGAATGGCACGATTCCTCAGCGAAGTCCCAACGGCTTGCAAGTGGACCAATTCCAGCCCGAACGTGTCGCGAACAGATTTCTCGAGATTATCCGTGAGCTCGTCGTTACGAAGGAAAAGTACAAACTACAGCGTGCTTGAAAAGTTTGTGTCGCATCATTCTAGAACGGTTAGGCGGAAAGCTTGGGGATTGACGGTTAGGGTGACTGGGCTGATTAACAAACGGATGTTGGTTCCTCGGGAAGCTCAAGGTAAGGTCATAGCAGAATGAATATTCTCGATCTATTGCTCTCGCGCCTGCCCGATCCGGTCCGCGAAAGGCTTAAAACCGGATCCCTCGGTCACCGGCTCGCAAAAAGCAGTTTCTGGAACCTTGCTGGCTCTGTGGCCGGGCGTCTTGTAAGTCTTCCGTCAGGAGTACTGCTGGCACGCCTACTGGGACGTCATGACTACGGCGAACTGGGAATGATCTATTCCAGCATCGAACTGTTTGGGATCTTCGGCGGATTTAGCCTCGGGTTAACGGCCGCGAAATATATTGGAGAATTCAAGCGCAGGGATCCCCAGCGCGCCGGCCGAATACTGGCGATGTCGAATCTGACGGCTTATTTCACGGGAGGGATCGTTTCCATTATCCTGTTTCTTTTCTCCGCTCAGATTGCAGCGGGCCCGCTTGCCGCCCCGCATTTAGTTGTTCCACTCCGCATTAGTGCTCTCGTCCTATTCCTGAGCTGCGTCGACGGCGCCCAGACTGGAGGTCTGGCTGGTTTTGAGGCCTTTAATCATCTTGCACGACTTCAATTACTCAAAGGGATATTGAATCTTCCTTGTTTGGTTGGTGGGTACTATCTTGGTAAACTCCCCGGAATTCTTTGGGGACTCGCCGTTTCACGGTTCATTGGACTCGTCTTGAATCGGATTTATTTAAACCGGGAAGCACGAAAGGCCGGGGTTCCCTTAATTCTCTCAGGGTTCAAGAGTGAACTAGGAATCCTTTGGAGGTTCAGCGTGCCCGCCTTTTTTGCTGGCTTGATGGTGGCACCAGTCAACTGGTTTTGTTCAACCCTTCTCGTACACCAGCCCAACGGATATCGTGAAATGGGCGCCTACAATGCGGCCAATCAGTGGTTTGCGATGTTGCTTTTCATTCCTACTGCCCTCGCGACCGGCATCGTTCCCATCTTGTCTGACACACTGGGACAGAAAGACTTTAAGCGTTCCAAAAAAGTATTGAACTTCATGTTGAAGCTTAATGCCGCCTTTATTATTCCTTGTGTCTTGGTCCTCTCGCTACTCGCGCCCTACGTCATGCGCATCTACGGCCGGGACTACAAAGACGCGTGGCCCACGCTGATCGTTCTGTTAGTTACCGGTGGAATTTTTGCCCTGCTTACACCCGTTGGAGAAATCATTGCGGCTGCCGGGCGAATGTGGCTTGGTTTCGGCACAAACATTGCCTGGGCCGCTGTCTTGATCGTAGCGACTTTCTTTCTCGTTCGCTGGGGTTCGATTGGATTCGCTTCAGCACGACTGATTGCCTATTTTCTGCACTCCATTTGGAGTTTTACGCTTGCTTACGTCGTGATCCTGCGTAATCCCGTTTCGTTTCAGGAAGTCATCGATCTTCAAGTTGCGAAAGCTGCCGCCGAAGCAGATCCGGCAGGGCCTGCGGCTGACTAAATGCCCGTTGCGTGGCCTCTCCCACTGAGTGCCGAGCGCTTAAGAGAACACCACGAGAGTCAATCTCGCTTGCATTTAATGGGTGTAGCGTAGTCGTGAGCAGCAGGATATCGTGGGTTTCCCCACAAAGCCTTTCTAGGATGCGCGGATACCGGCGACTAGGGAGAATCGAACTATGTCGTATGCAAGCGTTAGCTCCCATTTACTGCAGCCTCGCTCCTATCCCCAAAGACTGTCGCTGGTAATTCCGATGTTCAACGAGGAAGCGGTTGTCCCTTTTTTGCGCAGCGCGGTTGCCCAATTCATCTCTGAATTGACGGGCGGAGCAGAAGTGATTCTGGTGAATGATGGGAGCACGGATTTAACCCTACGAGAAGTAGTGGAATGGGCGAAGCAGGACGACCGCGTGAAAATCATTAATTTGTCGCGCAACTTTGGGCACCAGATCGCTTTGACCGCGGGCCTGGACTTTGCAACAGGCGATGCCATCGTTACGATGGACGCGGATTTGCAGGATCCCCTAAATGTGGTTCACAGCATGATTGAGCGCTACCGCGAAGGGTACGATGTCGTTTACGGACAGCGTCAAGTGCGCCCCGGGGAGAGCTGGCTGAAGCGCGCTACTGCATGGTTGTTTTACCGATTTATGCGTGCATTTATCCATAAGGATCTTCCCGTGGATTCGGGCGATTTCCGCTTGCTCTCTAGGTCCTGCTTGAATGGCTTGCAGCAGATGCGAGAGACACACCGTTTTCTGCGGGGTATGGTAGCGTGGGTCGGTTTCCCGCAGATCGGAATTCAATATGAGCGGCAGCCTCGAGTAGCTGGATCCACGAAATATACATTGCCCAACATGATTAACTTTGCTTGGACCGCCGCGACATCCTTTTCGATACTTCCTCTAAAGGCAAGTACATGGCTGGGAGTTTTCGTCACGTTGTTGGGGTTAGGAGAAGCGCTTCACGCGTTACTGGCGAAAATATTTCATTGGTATGTTGTGCCCGGATGGACATCACTAACGGTGCTTATTAGCATTCTTGGTGGCGCCACATTGGTGAGCATCGGAGTACTCGGCGAATATATGGGAAAGTTGTATGAACAGACGAAAGGCCGTCCTCTTTACCTAGTGTCGCAAACCGTTAATGTGAATCCATCGAAGTGAATCCCGTCTTTAACTCATATTACTCATATCTAACATCTTCCACAAAAATCTCCTGTGACGGTCAATCCATAACGAGCGACGAACTGCTTTCAATTGTAAGGCGTGACCGTGTTGTGGTTACTTTTCGGTCGAGAAATTTGCACGCCGACTTGCGAAAAAGAAGTGCATTTGCCATTGCGCAGCTAAACGCGGGATATAGCTCATGTCGACACCGCCGAAACACAACCCTTCAAAACCCGCCGTGAAACGGTCTCTTTATCGCCCCGAACTGGACGCGCTTCGGTTCATAGCATTTTTCGGGGTATTCCTCTTTCACACCGCCTATTACCCGGTGGGCTTTTATGTATCGCACCACGTTCCCCGGATTTTCGCAGAAGTGCTGAACGCCGCGACAGCCGGCGGTAAATATGGGGTCGATTTGTTCTTCGCACTGAGCTCCTATCTGATTACGGATTTGCTGATTCGGGAAAGAGAACAATATGGTTCGCTGGATGTCCGCTTTTTCTATTTGCGCCGCATCCTTCGCATCTGGCCGCTTTACTATTTTGTGATAATAATTACCGTTCTCGTTCCGTTCTTCGATCCAAATCACGAATTTGGTCTTAAATATGTTCTACCGTTCGTGCTTCTCTCTGGAAACTGGGCGTATGTCGCATTCGGTGGGCCCAACCGTGTAGGCGCGTCACCGCTATGGAGCGTTTCGGTGGAGGAACAGTTCTACCTGCTTTGGCCGCCCATCGTTGCAAGGCTATCGCGGCAGCAGATCATTTACGCGGCACTGGGAATGATTGTAATCGCGAATTTCTCTCGAGTGATGATCCTCGTATCATCCGACTCTTCAATGGCGTTATGGGCCAACACTTTCGCGCATCTGGACTCAATCGCAGCGGGTATCTTGTTGGCAATAATGTTGCACGGCCGTGCGCCGTCTATCCGGCCCACCACAAGAATTGCTCTACTCATTTGTGGTGCGGTTTGTATCACCCTGAGGGGGCACTTTCAAACAACGACAAACGATTCACTATCGTGGGGCACCACGCTATTCGGATGGCCCGCTGTAGCGGCTGCGTGCGCTATGACTCTGTTCGCTTTTATTGGACTGAAAGTTGAACAACCATGGCTTCAGTATCTTGGTAAAATTTCCTATGGGCTCTATTCTTACCATGTATTTTGTATCATGGTAGTAGACCGGCTACTCGAAATTCAGCATCGTTTTCGAGAACACACTTTTCTTCACGCCGCTCTAAGAGAGATTATCTCGCTCGGTCTCACCATTGCGGTCTCTGCCGTTTCTTATGCCGTTTTGGAAAAACCCTTCCTGAAGCTCAAGGAGAAGTTTACGCGCGTCCGCTCACGACCGATTTAAGTGCCTTACGGCACGCGTCGAGTCAACCAGGATTGATCGCGCTTGAGGTTGCCAAACTCCACTTCGTCTGGACCCGTTCTTCTTTCACTGAAGGCTCTCACAAGTTGGCGCATAGCCGAAGTATCCATAGATCTCGAATCGCAAAAGAGTAGGCACACGTGTCTGTTCACCAGCTACTACATCATGCCAATGAACTGTTTACGTCGCACGTGCTTCTGTTGTGGCTGTTTTTTCTTGGTTTTGTCATTACGTCTGGATTGTGGCTGAGCAAGCGCAGTCACCCGATGCCCGCGAGCCTCCCGGCGGGAGACAGCACGGGTCAGCATACGAAACTGCTCGCTCGCGTCAGCATCCCGGATGTGATTGCAGCCGCCATGTTTCTGACCTTTTTGGCTGCTTATCTCATCCTCATCTTTTACAAAGAGGATTTTGCTTACTACGACGACGAGATGCTCACGGATTTTTCCGTCCAAGGAAGGAATTTCTTGCCTCCTGTGTGGTCAGCGCTCGGAAGGTTTTATCCGCTGGCGGACCAGGAATTTAACTTACTGAAATTCATTACGCGCTCGCCGGCTGGCTACCACGCTCTCGTCGCGTTGCAGTTGCTTGCCTTGGTGGCGGTGCTTTTCGTTGTATTGCGCGCATTCCAGGTTCGCTATCGCGTTTTAGTCGTAGTCGCGGCAATGGTCGCGCCAAGTTTCCTGATCCCCTTCACGGGCTTCGTTTACCCCGAGCGAAATGTTCTTTTTTGGTTGGCTGTGATGTTGTTGTGCTTGCAAGCGTATTCCAGGACGAAGGCGCGCATCTATTTTGTGGGTTGCCTCGTGGCCGCGCATTTCGCTCTCTATTATAAGGAAACTGTAGTTCTTTTTGTTGTGGCTTACGCGATTACCCAATTGCTGTTGCAGCTTTCCACTGCGCGTCGCAGTGGCCAGACATCCTGGTGGGAATTTGTCAGAGAGAATGCCCTTTCAGTCGGGATGCTGGGCGTCTCAGCCATTTACCTGATGTTTTTCCTGTTTGTTATGCTTCCGCACAGGAGTTTCTCCTACATTAACGGGCTTCGCGAACCATTAGCTCTTGTACTTCTGGCATATCTTCAGATTGACTGGCTGCCGTTCATCCTGCTTGTCGTTTTTTCTCTCCGCCTTGGCTTATTCCTGTTCTCGAACGAACGGCTTGATGCGATGTGGGATCCTCTCGCGGCGGGGGCCCTCGCCTACTTCTTTGGCGTCGTATCCGTCAGGATAAACAGTGGTTACTATATGGCACCCGTGGAGCTGTTTGCGCTTTTATATTTGGCGAACATGTCGTTGCTTTGGCTGTCGAAGGCGTCAAGGCTGCGGATGGCTGTGGTGGCAGTCGCCTTCTTATCCGTCCTTCTTCATGATGTCGCCTACTCTTCGTTCCGAATGGTCGAACGAAAGGGTGTCATCACGACGAAGAGTCAATTTGCAGACTTTCTGAGCGGTTATTTGTCGGCAGCGAAAAGTCCTAAGGTTGAACTGTTTTTCCCTTACGCCGATGGCTACCGCCTCATGGGCCTCTCTTCCTATCTGAGATATAAAGGTTTTCCTCTGCAAGGCCAGCACGTCGCCAGCAATGAGACCTCTCCGCGTCTTGTCATTGCGGGGCGCGAACCCTTTGATGACTCGCGCTGCGTTAACTATCGAGACTACGCCTGTATTCATACCGAAAGACCCGATCCCGGCGCTTTGATCGTTATACTTCCCGACGACGATGTCTCGAGGAGCGATGTGCAGCGCGCCGCTAAAGACTCGGACCCGGTGTTTTCTGCGAACGCCTGCGCAGCGTGTACCAAGCCCGATTCCCGGTTTAGATCGCTCCACGCCATTTCCGTGGAGTTTTCTGTTAAGCCGTTACCCGAACACTGGTTGCGACTCGATGTGTACCAGAGCCGGCCCTAACGCTGCTAGAGCCGGAACGATTGCCGCTGATCAGACTTCCATCCTCTGCGGCAGAGTGAACCCTGCGATCCGTCATCCTGGCAAGGAGTTGTACTGTTTCGAGACCATTTCAACTGATCGAACCTCTCAAGGATCGCCGCTGGGAGGACTTTCTGCGGCGCCGTCCTCGTTCGTCAATTTTTCACACCACGTCGTGGCTGCAGGTCTTGCACAGAACCTATGGGTACGAGCCGGTGGCCTTTACGACTACCCCTACTGGGCAGGACCTGGACAACGCCGTTGTCTTTTGCGTAGTGAAGAGCTCTTTGGTTGGTCCGAGGTTGGTGTCGTTACCGTTCTCCGATCACGCAGATCTGCTGCTCGACAATCAAGGCGAGCTTTCAAATTTGTTGACATTCCTAGAGCGAGGTCAAGCCGAAGGCAAATGGAAGAGTGTGGAACTTCGGCCTCTCGATCACGGGAACCAATTTACGGATTGGGCCAATTTCCGGGATGGAGCAAACTATGTCATCCATCGTTTGGATTTACGTCCGTGCTTGGGAGAATTGTTCCGGGGACTTCACAAGGATTCTATCCAGCGCAAGATACGCCGCGCGAGCCGCGAGGGTCTCAGGTACGAAGAAGGCCGGTCAGATTCATTACTACACGAGTTCTACCGGTTGACAATGATTACCCGCCGCCGTCAAGCTCTCCCGCCGGCCCCATTTGCCTGGTTCCGCAATGTCGTGGATTGCTTGGGCGAGCAGGTCAAGATCCGTGTTGCTCGTAGTGGGAATCGCGCAATTGCCGCAATTCTCACACTCTTCTATAAAGGTACGCTGATTTATAAATATGGCTGCAGTGATGCCCAGTTTCACAATTTAGGGGCGATGCCCTTTTTGATGTGGCGAGCAATAGAAGACGGCAAGCAGCGCGACTTGTCTGAACTGGATCTGGGAAGATCGGATATAGACAATGCCGGCCTGATTACCTTCAAGAATCGCTTTGGAGCAACGCAATCGCGGGTCACGTACAAAAAATTTCCTCGAAGCAAGGCTGAGCGGGGAAACCAAAACTGGCAGCTGCAAGTTGCCAAACGCGTTTTCGCGGCGATGCCTGAACGAATGCTGGTTCTGGCTGGGAAACTGCTCTACCCCCATATCGGTTAGCTCTGCTGGAATATCGACTTTTTGACGTTGGTAGTTCTGGAGAATCGCATGCACAGCATCTTCTATGACGCGACGTGTCCGACGAGGTTCGTCGCGGCAATCTTTTTCAAGGCCAACTGTACGTGTATTCACCGCGACCCATCTCGATCGAGCTCTGCAACCTCGCGAATGACATGGCCAGAGAAGCCTTTGCGCCTCACGAGCCATGCGAAGCTCAGCACCATCTACCGGTGGACCAATTCGCGAGAACCCTGGCTGATCTTAAGCCAAGATTCATTCATCATCCGGAGTGCAAACGACTACTTCCTGAACTTCTTCGGGAACTGGGCTGTGATCTCGGCAAAACCCATTTCGACGTCCCTCGTCTGCGCACATCCACAAGCAACAATTTCCTGAGCACCGGCATTTCCTATGCCTTCCATCCGCATCGGGATACTTGGTATTCCGCCCCACAGAGTCAGCTCAACTGGTGGATTCCGGTATTCAACGTCGTCCCGGAAAACGTGATGGCTTTCCATCCGTACTATTGGAGCCATCCGGTCCGCAACAGTTCCCGAGTCTACAATTATGCGGAATGGAAGCGCGTTAGCCGGTTCAACGCCGCCCAACACATTGGCCAAGACACGCGTATCCAGCCAATGCCTGAGGAATCCATGCAGCTTGACCCACAAATTCGCGTTGTTCTTCCTGTCGGAGGCATTCTCATCTTTTCCGGCGCCCACATGCACTCCACAGTGCCAAACACTTCGGGAAAGACGCGTTTCAGTATTGATTTTCGTACCGTGCATCTCGATGACGTTATTTCTAAGGGCGGCGCTCCCAATATCGATTCGGCTTGTACCGGCACTAGTCTCGGCGATTTTCTTCGAGCATCGGACTTGGCTCGTATTCCGGAAGCGTGGGTCGCGGCCTACGACACTCCTCCCGCAACAGATGATTCCCCCGTGGAGGTGTAGTTCGCCGTTGCTATTCGAGCTTGTTCGAAAGTCTCGTAAAATCAGTTTGTTTGCCGCTGGATCTTCTCCTGACCTCTTCCGTCTTCAGTTCCCCGCATTGATTCGACTGCTCAATCGTTACCTTCCTGCCTCGCATTCCTTCGTCCGACAGGTTAACTATCGGTCTTCCTTCTAATTTCTTGTGTCGACGCCCTACCGTTTTGAATGCGTTGCAGCGCGAGTGTAGGATAGCGCTTATTGTGTTTCGATAACTAATCAAAATATTGCGGCAAGCGGTTGCTGCGCGCTCACCCAAAACTATTTTTCCGATTGAACGCAGGTACAGTGTTCGCAGCCTGACCCAAATTTAGTCCTATGACCAGTGTCACCGACCTGAGGTCGGCTATTAATTTTATTGCAGCGGCGGGCAATGCTCTGCCTTCTTGATGAATGGGGAGCGGGGGCTGTTTCTAAAATTATGTTTCGGGCGTTGATTGAGGGAAATCATGAGTTTGTTCCGCAGCTTTCGGGAAGCTCCCGGACGTCGAGCGTTTGAGACTGCACTATTTTGCATATCCTTATCTGCGATTTTGATTACGAGCGGCTGCGCAGGTGTTATTAGCGGCAACGGGGGGCCGGGCAATCAGCCAACTCCGCAGGGGGCAGTAACGATTAGCAGTGTCCAGCCCACCGCCCCGACTTCTTTTGGGTTCCAGGTGGGCTGGTTGACCAACGTCCCTGCAGACTCTCAAATTGATTACGGAACCAGCGCTGCGTATGGATCGACTACGCCAGCAAACACCACGGCGGTCACCGTACACCAGGTCACTCTCAGCGGTTTGACTACCGGTACTCTCTATCATTACCGTGTGCGTTCAATTGACGCGAAAAATAATCAGGCTCTGAGCAGTGATTTTGCGTTTGCCACCTCCGGCGATACCACTCCGCCTACTATATCGATTACTTCCCCAGCTGCGGGAGCGACTCTCACTGGCACGGTAAATGTCGTCGCAAGCGCGCAAGACAATGTCTCCGTCGCGATTGTGCAGTTCAAGCTCGACGGTGGAAACAGCGGTCCCAGTCTCACTACTCCGCCCTACTCGTATTCGCTGAATACTACTGCTCTGTCGAACGGAAATCACACCGTCTCGGCTACAGCAACCGACGGAGCCGGCAATACCGCGCCGAGTGCCGGGATACAGTTCGTCGTAAATAACTCGAGCACTGCGCCCCCGGTTGTATCGATCACCGCGCCGGCGAGTGGAGCAACGGTATCGGGAACAGCAACGGTAACGGCGAATGCCACGAGTAGTGTTGGAGTGGCCAGTGTGCAATTCCAGTTGGATGGGGCCAGTGTGGGGAGCCCGATAACGGCGCCACCGTACAGCTACAGCTGGGATACGGCGAAAAGCTCCAATGGGTCACACACGCTGAAGGCGATCGCGAAGGACACGGCGGGAGTCAGCACGACAAGTGCCGGTGACACGGTCACGGTGAGCAACCCGGTTGCGCCGCCTGTGGTATCGATCACCGCGCCGGCGAGCGGAGCGACAGTATCG
>Ga0210406_10001002_pt1 | contig 36276 bp, 27 predicted proteins | sample IncBWC30MmetaG_FD_155454 | JGI IMG/M metagenome (GOLD analysis project Ga0210406, IMG submission 155454) | Forest soil microbial communities from Barre Woods Harvard Forest LTER site, Petersham, Massachusetts, United States - Inc-BW-C-30-M | ecosystem: Environmental > Terrestrial > Soil >... | reverse complement strand
AGGACGAGAGGTTCAGTTTGGCCTGAAGCTACTCTACTGATCGCAGGATGGAGGACGGTTTTTGAAGAGCGGAAGTCTGGTCTGGTCGCCTAGATCGATTCCATAGATGCGGGTCGCTACATGTGAGGGAAGACCGGTGAGCGGTTCTTAAGTCATTGATAAGAAATAAGGTTCGTCGACTACCGAGCCCATTATTTGCGGTTCGGGATATGGCGCGACTTCGGTATGGGCCGCCCTCAAGACTGACGGTATCCGGCGCAACTCGATAGCCACCCGTTCGAGCTTCGGTTCTCGGAAGACCCTTTACCAATCAGACCGACTACCAATGTCCGGGCGCAGGCATGGATCATTAAAAAAGGAGTTCCTTGTAGAAATGGTGAAGCTCACGATATCCGTGATCCTATTTTGTACTGGTGTTCTGGCTTCTTCTCAAATGGCCTTAGAATCGCCACGCACCATTGAACTGGCGGAGGGGTGGCAACTCATTTCCGCTCAGGAGGTAAAGCCCGGGGGCGACACCATCTCTCGCCCCGATTATCCTGCGACAGCCTGGCATCCGGTTCGTCGGATGCCGTCTACCGTACTCGCAACGCTTGAGGAAGACGACATCTATCCAAATCTCTATCTGGGCATGAATCTTCTCAAGACTGTGCCTCAAAATCTGTATCTCCAGGATTGGTGGTATCGCACTACATTTGAGGCGCCAGGCGGGCGACCAACGTATTGGCTTGAGTTTCCAGGAATCAACTATCGCGCAGAGATTTGGCTGAACGGCAGCCTTGTGGCGGATAAGCAAGCAGTCGTAGGCATGTATAACGCATACGAATTTGATGTGACGCGGTGGATCAAGCCTGGAGCTGAGAACGCACTCGCCGTTAGAGTAACGCCGGAACGGGCTATTCAAGACGTCAACGGAGTCGAGCTAGCCGATAGCTGGTTCGATTGGATCAACTGGAAGTACCTCGGCTATCAAGGACCGCGAAAGCCTTCCAGACTCGGAATATCTTTCGTGCCGGATCGCAATGCGGGTATCTGGAAGCCGGTTTACCTCCGTATGTCGGGCGCGGTCACGGTTCGTCACGCGCTGGTCAATACCGAACTTTCTCTTCCGCAAATCCAAACAGCGCGGCTGACCGTCTTCGCCGAACTGCACAACGCTTCCGACAGATCGGTCAGTGGTATTCTGCAAGGAACGATCTCTCGCGCCGGCAAACCCACCATCCATATTCAACAAGCCATTACTCTTGCCGGGGGTAGAAACCAAGAGGCCAAATTCAGTCCGGAACAATATTCCCAACTAGTCGTGAATAATCCTGATTTGTGGTGGCCTTACACGATGGGCAAGCCCAACCTGTACGAGCTGCGCCTGGAGTTTGTTGTGCAAAACGAGACTTCGGATGCAACGCAAATTCGGTTTGGAATTCGCACGATCACCCAACATCGTGATCAGGATGAGCAATTTCCTGGCATTGGCAAGAATGGCAACTTCTATCTACGGGTAAATGGCAGGGATTTTTTGGCGCGCGGCGCGGACTACACACCCGATCTGCTGTACCAGTATGATCCCGACCGCGAAGCAAGGGTAATGCGGTACGTGAAGGACATGGGACTAAATATGCTTCGCTGGGAGTCAAAGATTGCAAGCGAGCATATCGTAGAGTTAGCTGACGAGGAGGGCATTCCGGTAATGCTCGGCTGGATGTGCTGCAACCAGTGGGAGAAGTGGGATCAGTGGGGCGCCGAGGACCATCGCGTCGCCGGAGAGAGCCTGCGCTCGCAGATTCTGATGTTGCGCGCGCATGCGTCAGCCTTTATCTGGGCCAACGGGAGTGACGGCTTGCCGCCCCCAACTGTTCGCAGCAATTATCACCAGATTCTGGCCGATTCGCACTGGCAAAACGCAATCGTTGATACTGTCTCTTCGTACGCCAAGGCCGCCGATGGTGAGCGCGAGTGGGACGGCATTCACATGGAAGGGCCTTATACTTGGCGGCCCCCCACATACTGGTTTAGCGGACGTTATGCAGCGGCGCGCGGCGCGTGTGCTGAGCAGGGCGATGCCGAGCATATCCCCCCGTTCGAAAGCCTGAAGAAATTCATCCCTTCCGATAAGCTGTGGCCGGTCAATGAGACCTGGTATTTCCATTCCGGCGCACTTGAGGGTAACAACAGCCTGGCAAGTATTCAGCGCGCCCTCGATCGCCGCTACGGGCCCTCGACGGACGCCGAAGAGTTTTCCCGAAAAGCGCAACTAGCGCATTACGAAAACACACGTGCTCAATTCGAAGTATTCGCGGCCAACGGATGGGCAAACCACAAAATGACTCTCTACTGGATGCTGAATAGTCACTGGCCTTCGTTCTACGGGAATCTTTTTGACTACTACCTGAAGCCAGGCGGCTCATACTACGGCGCCAAGAAGGGTTTGCGCCTACTGTCTGTTGTCTTCGACTCGTATGCGACTGGGGACCACAGTCAGGCAAATATCACGGTTGTGAACCAGACGCAGGAAGAGCACGACGGTTTGCGCGCACGCATTCGCATCTATGACCTAGAAGGGAAACTGCACTACGACCGCAGCACACCCGCTATTCGCGTGCCTTCCGCGGGAATTGCGCATGCGCTGACGCTTCCAAGGCTTAATGATCTGACACCGGTTTACTTCGTGCGATGCGAACTGCTCGATGGCTCAGGCAATGTTTTGGCTGAGAATATCTATTGGCAATCCACGAAGGACGACGACTTGGGAGATCCAAAAAACGATTCGCCACAGGATCTGAAGCAAATCAGTTGGGCAGACATGACAGCTCTGAACTCGATGAGGAGGGCGCCATTGGAGATGAGCGCGAAACAAATGACGATCGGCGGCGAAAGACGCGTGACTATTCGTTTGCATAACTCGACCACCGCGGTAGCTTTCTTTGAACGCGCCGAGATCACGTCGACGCGAGGAGGAGATGAGGTTTTGCCGATTCAGTATGACGATAACTACGTGACCGTGTTTCCCGGTGAGACTGTTGAGATCCAGAGCGAACTCCCGCGGACTTCCGAATCTCCGAACTGGGTCAAACTCACAGGCTACAATACGGCAGAACAGACGGTACTTATCCAATCAACCAAATGATCGAGAGTCGCGAATGACAAGACGAATGAACATCAACCGGGGAACTACACTTCGCGCCCCGAGGAGTGTTGCTCCTTACGTATTCCGAGGATATCGGACTCGTTATCTATGACTTCTAAGGGAGAAGCGACTTGACACGGCTTATATCTGCAGCCACATTGTTCCTCTTGCTCATTCTGACGGCTTGCGCGAGCGCAGCGGTCGGTGAAGTGCCGACAGAAATTCGGATCGGGAATCAGTTCGTTGGCCGCACCTTTGAGGTCCGCGATGGGCATGTCCACACCGTAGCGTTGCTGAACCTGCTCGATAAGCGAGTGTACGCTCTGGATTCCGACGAGTTTGAAATTGACTTCGACGGGGGAGGACTGGAGTACGTTCACGGCGAACAAAACCCCATACGGTTGACATCGCGCGATTTCATCGTGCACGACGTAGTCAACAGCACGCCTTCCCCGAGCGAACGTCAATTGGCTTTTCAGATGGAGAACGTTCATTTTGGGCTCGAGATTCGGTTGGTGTTCAGTCTGGGCGGCGCTGATAGATTTCTTCGCAAACATCTAGAACTTCGCTCCACCGGCAGGGAAGGCGTTTTTCTTAACCTCGTTGCGGTGGAGCATTTCCGGCTTCACGGCTCCGAACTTTGGCGTGGTGGTTTCGGACAACCGCTATTCTTAGATAACGTCTTCTTTGGGCTCGAGTACCCAGCCTCGTACAATTTGACTGAAGGAGGAATCACCCGTTGTTATTACTACGTCGGGCAAGTCACAACGGGGCAGTGGCTGGACACTGAGTCCTCCGTTGTTGGAGTCGCAAGCGAAGGGGCAGTTCGGCGCGCCTTCCTTGACTATGTTGCGACCATCCGCGCCGGAAAGGTTCGCTTTACCAGTCTGTTCAACACTTGGTACGACATGCAGGGCGACGCGCTTACGACCGAGAATAGTCTTGACCGCATGGCAACACTGAAGCGCAAACTGTTGGACCCTTACGGTCTGCGCCTTGATTCCTTCGTGCTAGATGATGGATGGGATGATCTCAAGCATCTCTGGGAGATTGATCCCTTCAAATTTAAGGGTGGTTTCGAGGAGCTTAGCGAATCTCTCGAAGCCAGCGGCAGCAGACTTGGGCTCTGGTACGGCCCGGTGGGTGGCTATGGGCCCGAGACTCTACAAAGGCTTGAAACAGGGCGTCGCAATGGATACGAGATTACAGAAGACAGAGCCTATTTTTGCATAGCCGGGCCGAGCTACCACGCGAAGCTCAAGCAGAGCATGCTGGAAATGGTACGGAAATACCACGTCAACCACTTCAAAATCGACGGTGTCCCTTTCATGTGCAATTCTACGGGTCACGGTCACCTCACAGGGATTTACTCTCGTGAAGCCGACATGCGTGCATTTATCGATATTTTGTCGTCACTTCGCGCGGCCGATCCCAACATCTTCCTCAATTTTACAACCGGAAGTTGGCTGAGTCCATGGTGGCTCAAATATGCCGACACGCTATTCATCAACGGCCTGGATTATGGCTACCTTGACGACGACCCGAGCATAAGCGAGCGCGAAAAAGCAATTTCTTATCGCGATAAGGTGATGTTCGAGGACTTCAGAGAATATGCAGATGAATTCCCAGTGTCGTCGATTAATACTCTCGGCTTGATAAAGGCTCGGCTGGGAGACGGCAATGGCGCGTCTGGAGCCGAGGGTGGACTGGGTGAAAGTCTGGAAAGCTTTACAAACGCTGCGATTATGTTCTACAGCCGAGGAAGTATGCTCAACGAACTGTACATCTCGCCTTCAATCCTAAAAGAAGAGGAGTGGCGTGTAATCGGTGGCGTAATGCGATGGGCCCACGACGCGAGCGATGTGCTATTGGCGGATACGAAATTTATTCTCGGCGATCCCTCCCGGCGGGAGGTTTATGGGTACGCTCATCTCGGCAAAAGTCCTGGAATCATTACTGTGCGCAATCCGTACATTGAGCCGAGGTCGATTTCGGTACGCCTTGACCGCAGTTCCGGACTCGACCCCAGCCCTACCAAGTTCCGCGCAAGGATCATTTTTCCTTACAACCAGTTGTTGTCTGGCTCGTTCTCCTACGGTGATTCAATTCCGTTAAACGTCGAGGGTTACCAAATCCTAGTGGCGCGCCTAGAACCAGACGAAGGGCAAATTAGAGACGCACCCAGTGCGGACGTACGCTTCAATGCAGGAAAGAATGGAATGATTACTACTTATGACCCTAAGACCTCCGGCGCAGCTCTGGTTCATGTGAAGTCGCTCGAGTTTTTCGCGGCGAGAGGCTCCTTTGTCCTGGACGTTCCAAAAAAGGCGCATAATGTCAGACTGGCTCTCCTTTGTCAGCCGAATAGCGAGACTACACATCTGACTGGCAAACTGACGAATAACGGTGCGAACCTCGCTTTTACTGCGATCAGCCCGCATTCGTCAGAGGCCGGCCTGGGAGTCGGTGAATCCGGCGGGGAACGTTGGACTTTTTTGGTTGCTCCCCTGAGTGCCCCGGAGAATCAGTTGACATTCGAAATTCTGAATGGGGACAAACCCTTTGCGGGAGAAGTGAGCGTCTGGCTATTAGCAGATTTCGAGTTGGAAAAGAAGGAGGTCTTTAGCTTCTCATCAAGCCAGTTACCCGTTCAGGAGTTGCCTTCTGATTCAGGTGTTGACTACCGAACCATTCAGCTGTTCACGCGCAGATTTGACTAATTTGGGTGCAGCCTCCCGTAACCTACTGCTTGCCTGGGCCAAGATGCTGAGTCATACGTATCGGTTAGTTAAGGACACATTGCGCGGCAGCGCTAATCCTGTATTTCAAGCAGATAGCCGCCTTGCAGTTCGAAGAACCGTCAGGCTGATCATGCTGGTGTGCATCGCTACTTCCGTGGGTGCATCTTCGAACTCTGCCATTTCCGAAACCCAGTTTTCGCCGGTTCATCCGAATCTGATCTTGATCACGATAGATACGATGCGACCGGACCGTTTAGGTGTTTACGGCAATCGGGAGAATCTGACCCCCCGTATGGATGGACTCGCCTCCGACGGAGTTGTTTTCTCGCACGCGATCGCTCAAGTCCCTCTTACGTTGCCGTCTCATACCACGATCCTTACCGGAACTTATCCAACATGGCACGGCGTAGAGGATCTGTCCTCGCCCGGTCTGGGCCGCGATGTCCCCACCCTTGCGGAAATCCTTAAAGGCCACGGCTACGATACAGCAGCGTTCGTGAGTTCCTTTGTTCTGAACTCGATGTGGGGGCTGAATCGCGGCTTTGATTACTATGACGATTGGATCGCCGCCGAGACCTCAGATTCCCCTCACCAAAGGCTCGAAAGGCGGGCGCAAGAGACCATCGATCATTCCCTTGATTGGCTGCGAGGCCACCTTTCGGGAACATTTTTTCTGTGGATTCATCTCTATGATCCTCATGCCCCGTACGATCCGCCTGAACCTTTCAAATCCCATTATCGCGCCCAACCCTATGATGGCGAAATCGCCTATACGGATTCACAGCTCGGACGACTTGTCGATTTTCTGAAAGATCACAAACTCTATTCATCCAGTGTGATCCTATTAACAAGCGATCACGGCGAGGGGTTAGGAGAACATCAGGAGCAGCAGCATGGTTTCTTTGTTTATAATTCAACCGTACACGTGCCGCTCATTCTCAAGCCCGTTGGGTCCATACCTTTGGTTAACCGGGTTTCCTCTGTAGTGAGTTTGGTCGACATCGCCCCAACTTTACTTCACATGTGTGGCTGCTCCGAAGGCGAGTCGACTAACTTTCAGGGAAGGGAGTTGCTTCCACCGAATCAAAACGACGCAGCGGATCGGGGAACTGGCTACGCCGAGTCGCTTTATCCGCGGTTGTTCGGTTGGCATTCGCTTCATTCGGCGCAAAACGAACGGTATCAGTTTATCGAGGGTGCACGACCTGAGCTCTACGATCTCACCGAAGATCCCGAAGAACTGCGCAACATCGTTGACAACAACCCGGCGGTGGCTGCGGCTCTGAGGAGAGAATTGAGCTCTGTTTTGTCTCGTTACCGATCAACTTTACAAAGGGGCGCCAAACCCATACTGGATATCGAGAGCTCAAGAAAGCTACAGGCATTGGGCTATATCGGTGGCTCTCCGACATCAAAGCTGAGGACCGAGCCCGCCGGTGCTCCCGATCCCAAAGAGAACATTGCAGTCTACAACAAGATTTTGAAAGCCACAGAGCTGACAGAAGATCGTGAGTTTCGTCAATCTGATGTGGTTTTGCAGGCCCTTTCTGTTAAGAACCCCACATTATTTCTGTTACCGTACCTGCGCGGCGAGAACATGTATGCTTCAGGTGCTTTTCTCGATTCAATGCCCTATTATCGAAGAGCCCTCCAACTGAATCCGCAATTCACATTGGCAGCGATGGGTCTTGGGCACGCTGCTTACCTTGCCGGAGACAACACTGAAGCTATAAGAGCGTACCGGCTGGCGCTCGATCTCAATCCAGAGAACTTCCTCATACGCTTGGCTTTGGCGAGGACTTATGTGCGCCTGAATCGGCTCCCTGAAGCCGCGGATGAACAACAAAGGGTTATTCGCGATAATCCGAATGCTCGTCAAGCGTATACAGATTACGGCAGTACGCTGGTGTTAATGAAACAGTTCGCGGTGGCTTTGCCAATTTTGCTGAAGGCCACCGAAAATGGGGAGGCCACAGGTGAAACGTTCAATTTGTTAGGTAACGTCTATCTACACACGGGAACGGTTTCTGACGCAATCAAAGCTTACAAGCGGGCAATCGATATAGACCCCAGATACGGTCCGGCTTACATCAATCTTGCGTTGGTCTACTACAAGCTACAGGACCAAACAAATTTCCGCTCGTATTATGAAAAAGGATGTCATCTGGACCAGAAACTCTGCCGAAGCCTCGACCCGAAGATTCACTGAAGGATGGCACAAAGTCCGCATGTGGAGCGCACGCCCTACTTGCCGAGCGAAATGAACGAATTTAAGTTTTGTTTCATACACGTAAGAGGCCACCTACACAGGCAACCGGCAGCGGTCTGGTGGCACAGTGTCCGACTTATGATTGCACGCCTGTGTCTTTTTATCGCCCCTCTTACGCCACTTGAACAAGGCTCAGGTTCCACCACTGCCCAGCCACGTAAGATTGCACCGCTTTCTATCATTCTAATTTCGGTTGATACTTTGCGGGCTGATCGACTCAGTTGCTACTCGCGAAACGCCCGCAAGACTCCACGGATTGACAGGCTTGTGCAGGGGGGCACCCTCTTTTCACAGGTCAGTTCCCAGGTTCCCCTAACCTTGCCTTCGCATGCATCAATGCTCACTTCAAGGTATCCGTTTGCCATTGGAGTGCGAGACAACGGCGACCGTTTGGCACCCGGTTCGGCGACGTTGGCGACCATTCTCAAATCGCATGGTTACCACACGGCGGCATTCGTCGGCAGCTTTGTGCTCGATCGCCGCTTTGGACTGGCTCAAGGATTCGACACTTATGACGGCCCAGCGGAGTCACAAAACGCTAAGTCGAATGACATAGGTGACGTCAAACGATCTGGAAGCGATGTGGTGAGGGATGCCACCGGATGGTTGAAGTCACATTCGAACCAACCTTTCTTTCTGTTTCTTCATATTTATGATTTGCATACACCTTATAACCTATCAATTGAAGAGAAAACAAAGTACGGTGAAGGTTATAACGGTGAGCTTGGTTATATTGATGATGTCATTGGAACGTTCTGGAGCTTTCTTGTCGAGCAGCGATTAGTAGATCAGGCGCTGGTAGTGTTCACCTCCGATCACGGCGAGAGTCTCGGAGATCATGGTGAAAGTACTCATGGCTTTTTTATCTACCAAAGTACCTTGCATGTGCCGTTGATTGTTCACTGGCCGGGCAACATAAGATTGTTGCCTGATCGAGTTGATTCCGCGGTTAGTCTAGTCGATGTAGTGCCCACGATTCTGAAAGCAGCACGAATTCCGCTCGCTCCGTCATTGCAAGGACGCAGTCTTGTGGTAGCATCCGAGAGCGACAGTGACGTCTACAGTGAGAGCATTTATCCGCATAAGCATTTTGACGCGGGTGCGCTCGCCAGCTTGCGCCGTGGCCGTTACAAATACATTGACGCTCCAAAGCCTGAGTTCTTTGATCTGCAGGAGGATCCGGGAGAAGTGAACAACGTATATGCTGCGAATAAGGACCTCGCCACGGCTTACCGCGAGCGTGTCAATCGCATACGACAGCTCGGCCAACAACAGGTCCAGAAGGATACGACACTTAGCCCCGACGCTATCGAAAAGCTTCAGGCCCTCGGATACCTGACTGGAAGCGTCTCCGCCCATACAAGCTCGCAGCTTCAGGCAGATCCCAAGGATAAACTTCTTGACTATGAACAGTATGGGCACGCCCTTGAGCTTGCATCGCGCGGGCACCTGCCAGAAGCGAACTATCTGCTAGAGGAACTCTTGAGAAAGGATTGTAACCTCCTAGACGTACGCCTGAGCTTAGGGCTGAACCAGCAGCGCGTGGGCAATGACCGCGAAGCTCTAGATCTATTCCGGCAAGTGCTTGTCGCGGACCCAACAAACGCAATTGCGCACTTCGACGAGGGCCTAAGCTATTATAACTTACTGAAGTTTGCTGAAGCCGAAAAGGAACTGGGAGCTGCATTGCTACTGTCCCCAGACTACATGAAAGCGGAAGAATTGCTCGCCAACACGCTTGTACATAAGCGCGATTACGACAAAGCGCGCGCACAATTCAATCATATACTGCTGACCAACCCCGACGATTACGAAGCGCAATATAATCTAGGTGTGCTCGCGACCTTAAGGAACGACTGGGAGGATGGCGTAAAGCACCTCCGGGCAGCTCTTGCAATCAACCCAGGTTCGGCAGAAGCTCACAATACTCTCGGAAGTATTCATTTCCGAGAGGAGGAGCTCGAATCCGCGGAGACTGAATTCAAAGAAGCGATCCGTCTTAAACCTGACTACGCATGGGCCCATTACAACTTAGGGCTGGTTTATCGCCAGCGCAAAGAATGGGAAGCCGCGCGGAGCGAGTTTAGCAACGCACTGGTTGCCGACCCTGAATTTCGTGCGGCGCGTGATGCCTTAACTGGTTTAGAGCACTCCCAATAGTTACCCTCCAGTGAACGGCAAGTTTCGAGGTGTGGAGCAATATTGAAGGTCCTGCGTTTTATGATGCGCCTCTTTACGGAGCTGGCTTCCAGTAATGTCAGGCTGGCTCAGTTGAAAGTACTTCTCGCAGCGCTTGTCGGGTGCTTGACAGGGACTTTGTGTCTCGCTGTTTCCGCACAAAAGAAGGATCCACATCCCAATGTCTTTCTCATAACCATCGATACTCTGCGTGCCGACCACGTCCATTGTTACGGCTATGAAGGCAATCAAACTCCTGCACTCGATGACTTGGCGCGCGACGGAATTCGCTTTGCCCAAGCGTACACACCAAGCCCCATTACCAACACTTCTCACGTCAGTATTCTTACGGGATTATTGCCGAGTTCACACGGAGTGACCGATTTTGCCGTGCCATTGTCACCCGTTCATTCGACATGGGCTGAACTGCTACATCGGCAGGGCTACCATACGGCTGCTTTTATCGGAGCAGTGATTCTTGATAGCAAGTCCCTGGCTCCAGGACTAGAGCGTGGGTTTGATTTCTACGATAACTTTCCCGAGCATACGAGGTCGAAGTCGCGCTGGGGAAGAGTGGAACGGCGTGGCATGGACGTCGTGCAGCGCGCAGAAACCTGGCTGACTGCGCATCCCGAAGGTCCTCATTTTGTCTGGCTCCACCTCTACGACCCGCATGACCCTTACGAACCCCCGGCACCATTTCTTCAGATCTACAAAGATCATTTGTACGATGGCGAGATCGCCTATGCCGACTCGGCTCTGGCAGATTTCGTGCGCTATCTGAAGAGAAACGATTGGTATCAGAATTCTTTGATCGTGGCAGTTGGCGATCACGGGGAGGGTTTGGGGGAGCATCACGAGGACACCCACGGAATCTTCCTATACGATTCCACTACGCACGTTCCTTTGATCCTAAAACTGCCGACTCGAATTGGCGATATAAGAATGAAAGTGATCACGCCGCAGGTGCGCACCATAGACATCTTGCCGACAGTGCTGGAGATAACACATATTTCTTCTCCGTCGACCCTGGACGGTGAATCTTTGAAGATGTATTGCACGCGCGAAAAACCGCAGGCGCCAGAGCGTATCGTGTATGGTGAGACTGACTATCCTCTGCGTTTCGGCTGGGCGCCATTACGATCGGTGCGGATGCACGGATTGAAGTTCATTGAAGCGCCACGACCGGAACTCTACGATTTGAGACAGGACGCCGCCGAGATGAACAATCGATACGAACCCTGGAATCCGCAAGTGCAAAACCTTCGTGGATTGCTGGCGGTGATTCGTGGGAAAGAGCCGGCGAGTTCCGGCGGTACGATCGAGCAAGTAACCATCGACGAATTAAAAGCTCTCGGCTATCTGAGCCGAGCCAGTGATGGAAGCACTACCAACGTGCCCGAACCGTCGTTGTTGCCGGATCCGAAAGACAAAATCGAAGAACAGAATTTCCTTCATCAAGCAATGATTGCGTCCGAGGATAATCGTCCACATGCTGCTCGAGAATTCCTCACGAAGGCGGTTCAACTTGATCCGAAATCACCTATTGCATTGCGCCAACTCGGGGACTTGGAACTGGCTACCGGGGACTATGCCGAGAGCGCCCAACACCTAAAAGCTGCTCTTGAAATTAACCCCAACGACTCCGACGCCGCACTTCATGAAGGGGAGGCATTAGAAAAGGCGCAAGATCTGGCAGGTGCGCGGGACGCGCTGGAATTTAGTTTGAACCTTACACCGGGAGGGATTGATGCCCGATTGCTTCTAGGACTGGTCTATCTCGAACTAAAGAATGCCAAGGCCGCTGAAAACCAATTTGAAAGCGCGCTCCTGCTGCAACCCGGAAGTGTAGTAGCTCAGCTCGGTGTTGCCAAAGCCGAAATAGCGGAAGGCAACTTCAAGCACGCGGCGACGAAATTGAATGCTCTTTCCAAATTGCAACCCAGAAACGCTGAAATCTTTGACCTGCTGGTAAAAGCCTATTCGAACATGGGTCGGAAAGTGGAGGCACAACAGGCAGAGGCCCGAGCCAAACTACTGCGTGCGAAGAGATAATATCAACTCCACTCTGGCTTCAATAGCTAGTTGAAAAATCGGGTTCGACACTAGTCATGGACTTTGTTCTCTGAACCCTGAAAGATCTCAGTCAAGACGTGGCCGCGCATCTTGGCGGGTTGTTCGATGCCGTAGATGTGCAGAATCGTGGGGGCGACGTCGTAGACAGATACTTCGAAACCCATAAGCCGCAGGCCGCGCTTGATGCCGGGCCCCATGGCAAAGAACGAACCTGGTACATCGTCGCCGTCAGCAAAGTCATGCTTGGCGATGACTGGTGTGGTTTTCTCATGGTCCATGTGAGCATGCGGATCGCTTTCTTCGAACTCACGCAGTGGTTTGATGCCGTGATCAGAAACGACAATCACGTAAGTATTGTCGTCGACATGTTTAAGGATTGCGCCCAAAACCTTGTCGAACCCGATGTACTGGTCTGGAAAGGCCTCTGTGCGAACAGCATTTATCTTCGGATTGTAGCCAGCATTGTAGGGGGCAATAGGATAAAGCCAATGTCCCGTCCGGTCCTCGCAGGACTGGCCCAGCCAGGTGAAGTCCGTGGGATGATATTCTAAAAGGTAGTCGAAGAGGTGCGTCTGCTGATCGCGGATCAACTGGACCTTTTTCAGCCACGCGTCAATGACCTCAGCTTCGTGCCCAGTCAGGTCCGCTGCGGAAGGCATCCGTTCGCAATCGATGTAGAAATCCCCAACGTTCTTGAGTAGCTCCGCCTTCATTGGGGCGGGATAGACTGCATCTCCCCCCTCTACTTCCGACAACTTGGGAGCGCAGAGCACGCCGTCTTCGCAATTCTTCCCACGGGTCAGCATACCGCTAATCATATAGCCGTTTACTGGCAAAACAGGAAACGTCGCAGGCACATTGGCCATGCCTACAGTGATGCCGTTCTTCGACAAAATGGACCAGAGCGGCTCTTCCCTCAACATATTTGTGTTGGCGGTGATCCCTCCAACGACGAAACCCGTGACACCGTGTTCTTCAGGCGCGGTGCTAGTAAATAGTGTGCTGTATACGCGCGGGCAATTCGGCGCTGAAAGAGTCCGCAACTTGCCATAGGCGCCTTTTTTAATCATGCTGGAGAGGTTCGGCATCTTGCCCTGCAGGAGCAATGGCCGGATCACATCCAATTCCATTCCATTGACTCCTATCACGACTACGTGAGGTCTTGCCTTTGGAATGCTCTGAGCTTGCCCGGGTGAAAGAACGAATAGAGAGATAAACATCAAAACAATGCAACGGTTGGAGGATAGAACCGACGACATGCTTGTTTCCCCCCGAGTGTTCGAAGTGCGTTTCGTGAATAGCGTAGCTGGATTTGTGGACCTTCTCCAGAATCTGCTAGGGACACTATTGCGAGTTCATCCGTGCGGGCATCGCGCAAGCACCATCAGCGTTTCACCGACGGCAAGATCAATGCTGAAGGATGTTCCCGCCCCCAAAACACCGTATTCGTTGCCGGCACGGATCGTACGCCATATCCTTGGGCCTCCCCCGTGTTCAAGTTGCGATCGAAGCGGGGAAAATTGCTACTTGAAACCTCCAAACGAAGCTTGTGCCCGGCTAAGAAAACATTGCTGGTGGCCACCATATCCACTGTAATTTTATAGATCTCGCCGGGCTTCATTAACTGTGCCTTCTCCGGAGAATTGCGATAACGCATCCGCAGGACTCCTTCGGTCAGATTCTGGGCAAAGCCACTCGGCCAGACATCGACCAGTTTGGCGGTGAAATCGGTATCCTCTGCCGAAGAAGAAACATAGAGCTCAGCGGTGACCGGACCGGTAATCTCGACTTCATCTTTCAAAGCCGGAGTACTGTAGAGCAGGATGTCGCGCCGGGACTCGTTGGCCCGTTGATCAACTGGCCCAGCAGCTAGTTGGTTATTATCGCAACATAATGGACCGCCGACTGTGGGTACGGGGTCTGCCGGATCGAAGCTGTACGTGTCGCGTCCATCTCCGGGTACTGCATCTAGCGTCAGAACTCCCTGCCCAGGCTCTGGGTTTCCGGAGGCCAAGTAAAACCGAGTATACTTAGTTGCATCGACCGGCCATTGGTCCTCTTCGCGCCAAGTGTTCTTCCCCATGACAAAGATCTTTACGGGCTTCTCCTCGCCCGCACCGTTCGCAATCCCCTTTAACAGATTGTCGTACCAGTGCAGTTCAACATCCTCAAGTTTCAACCGGGATTGTGGGCCGAAGTCGAGTTCACCGATTTTTGGTTCATCGCCGGCATGTCCGCCCACCATGACCAGCAAGCGAACATCATGAGCCACGTTGTCATGGCTCATTTGCGCCTTCAGACCCAAATAATTGCGAAGCGTACCTCGAAGAAAAATATCGTACCAAGCGCCCACAAAATAGGCCGGAACTCTTATCTGGGCGATATGATCTTCCACCGACCACTGCTTCCAGAAGTCATCATAAGCGGGATGTTCCAGCCAGTCGAAGAAATAGGGGGCTAGACTTCGTTGGTCGCCCGGATTGAGAACCGGGAAAGAAGACAGCGGAAGTGCGGAAACCCACTTGAGGGAGCCGGGTTTCTCACGAAGGCGACGATCAAGCGTGTCTTGTGCAAGAATTTCTGTCCACGACTCGCTAAACCACTGCTCGAATGCCCCGCCTTGATAGGTCCAGCCGTCGTGATAGTTCGAGGCGGTAACACCTGGGAAGATCCCCGCCAAATGTGGGGGGTGAGCAATAGCCGCGAGCATCTGCGTGGCTCCGACATAGGATTCCCCGAACATGCCCACTTTCCCGTTGGAGTAGGGCAATCCTGCCGCCCATTCAACCGTGTCGTAGCCGTCTTGCGATTCGTGCTTAAATGGATACCATTCACCTTCGGAGGTATATCGCCCCCGCACATCCTGGAGGATGACAACGTAGCCTCGTGCAGCCGCAGACTCGGCAAATTGTCTGTCTGATCCCTTATCGTACGGGGTGCGGGAAAGAAGGACCGGGAACTTTCCGTCGGCCCGGGGACGGTAGATGTCAGCGTGCAACACAATACCGTCGCGCATCCGAGTTTCTACTCCGTGGTCGATAACCACTTCATATTGCTCTAGGGCCCATCCCGGCGCAACAAGAGCCGCCAAAACAACCGCGTGTGCCAAGATTATCCGCATAGACTCCACGAACATTCTCTGCCGGAGAAGGAAAACGAAATGGAATGCAGCGTAGTGCACATGTGATCGATTGTCAACATAAATAGTCCTTTTATACGTAACCGCAACTCATTGATAGCAGATCACGAGAAGAACTTCTTTTCATTCGAAGGATATTTTCCTTGTCCACCTCTAACTAATTACTACACATACACTTGATAAAAGATAAAACCAAAGGACGGAGTCCTCCCGTTAAAACAAAACCCAATGCGCCAGAGCTATTGTTGCCGATTTTGGGCGAATAATGATTTATCTTGACATAATATGGCGGTTTATGTTCTTTTATGAGAATCCTATTTCCCGCAAGAAAATACCCCGAAAGGAGATCCGATGAAGCTTCCGTTCCGATCTGTCAGCGCAGGCGTTCTGTCTCTGACGCTTGCATTTCTGTTCACATCCTCAAAAGCAAGGGCGACCGACGAAATCGTCTACTACTGCGCGATTACATCGAGCTCGCCATTTACGGCCCCGACCTCTGGAACAGTGCTCGTTTCTTGTCCCACCGCGATCCCGGCAAACACAATTCAGGCCGGAGATACGTTCGAGTGGGAATTGGAAGGCGAAGAGAATGCGCCGATTAACTTTGGGGGCGGCACAACGGGCTACAAATTTTACCTGAGCAGCACTGACATGGTCGGAACCGCCTGTAAAGCGACCATCCCGAATAACAGCCAGGTTTGGGATTTTACGTACCGAGGATGGGATACCGTTGGTACCAACGGCAGTAGCGCCACGTCAATCTCCGCATACGAGTGCCTAATGATCGTCAACGGCACGCCGACCCCCTTTCACAGCGACGACAATCCGGGGTTCGACACAACTGTGGCTCTCACGCCAAAGGTTGTGGCAGCAGTGAATTTTCCGAGCGGCTTAAAAACTCAAGTGTTTACTTTCATCGTCAAGCTCATCCGCTAACCGGATGACGCGAATATTGTGTGCTGGCGATACGAAGTTAAACGGCTGAACCATTCAAAGTTTCGACGAAAGGATCGGTTATGAAATTCCTACGATGGTTGGCAAGCGCAAGCGCGATATCCCTGGCGCTTGTATTTCTTTTCACTCCCTCAACGGCTTCAGCGACCCCCTCAATTGTCTACTATTGTGCTATCACGTCGAGCTCATCACATACTGCCCCAGCGTCTGGAACAGTTCTCGTCTCGTGTCCCTCCGCGATTCCCGCAAACACCCTTCAGGCAGGAGATACGATCGAGTGGGAGGTCGAGGGCGAAGAAAGTGCGAATAGCTCTGGCGGCGGTACGACGGGGTATAAGTTTTTCCTCAGCAGCAATGACATGATAGGAGTTAACAACGGTTGTCAATCGACGCTTGCAAACGACAGCCATACATTTGTCTATACGTATCGAGGATGGGATACTCTATTCTCTAACGGCAGCAGTGGCACATCAGGCCTTGCGTACGAGTGTTTGATGACGGTCAACGGCACGACAACGCCCTTTCGCGGGGACAACAACCCTGGGTTTGACACAACAGTGGCCCTCACGCCAGAGATCGTGGCTGGCAGAAATTTTCCTAGCGGCTCAACGACGCAAGTGTTTACATTCATCGTAAAGATCATCCGCTAGGGCAAGGAGTTACGGCGCGACGGACGCACAAAAACTGGACCCGACAGTAGTTATGAAATCCTTTGCATTGGCTGGCGAGTGCAAGCGCGATGTCTCCGGCGCTTGCACTTCCTTTTTTTGAGGTTTCATCGACTGTGGTCAAGCATTTACCAGAACGTAAGGGGGTCAAGCTGTTAACAATTTTCCCCCGCAACGTCTATTTCTTACTGACGAACTCTAAAGAAATCCCTGCCCCGCTCCGCATTGCCGATCAAATCCCGAATGCATAATACGGCCGCTTAATATGGCTTTGTCAATCCGATATAAATTATCCTGTGCGATTAGATGCCATTTCGTTTCGTATTGGACAACGTGTTCCTTTGGCTCGCTAGCGCAGACGCTGGTGTTGAAGCTGTAAGATGGTGAAGTCAAAGTACGGTTCCTACTGAATTTCCGAGAAAAAAGGGAGACATCATGCTCGCAGAGGAACGCCGGTTCCGCATTCGCGAGATTCTGACAAAACAGCGGACGATCAGTGCGTCTGACCTTTGTAGCACTCTCGAGGTAACGCCCGCGACGATTCGCCGCGATCTGGCCGTTCTGGAACAGGAAGGCGTGCTGGTCCGCTCTCACGGCGGCGCCGTTTCGCGTATGTCAAGCACAAGATTTCAGCCCTCCTACCAAACCCTGGCACGCAGCAATAGTGATGAGAAAGTTGCCATCGCGCGCGAGGCAGAGAAGCTAATCCTAGACGGCGATACCGTGTTTCTGGAGGGGAGCACCACGGTGTTGGAGCTAGCGAACCGCCTGCAGAATCACAATCGGCTTACAGTCGTCACCAATTCCCCCACGATCGTATGTCAGCTACAGCATAGCTCCGGAGTTACCGTGTTATGCACCGGCGGCGACTTGCAGAAAGACACCGTTTATTTCTCGGGAGAGTGGGCCCAGCGGGCCATCTCCGAGATACGGTTAGACAAAGCTGTCCTGGGAGTAAGCGCCATCGATCCTGAGTATGGCATCTCAACCGCCAATCATCCGGAGGCGCAAATCAAGAAAATGATCGCCAAAGCCGCTAAAACCCGTATTGCCTTGGCAGACCATAGTAAATTTGGCAAGCAGTCGTTCGCCTATGTCGGCCCCGTCAGCGATATCAACATACTCGTAACGGACTCGGCGACGGATATGAAGTACATCCAAGACCTGCGCGAATCTGGACTTGAGGTAGTCATCGCGGAGACCGAGCAGAGTCAGCCTGCACCTCGCCGAAAACACCATTCTAGCTAAATAATGTTGACAATCGCTCACATAAGAACTAATTTTATTGTTCGCATTGTGCGGAATGAGTTTTGCGACGGGGTGACTCTTGAGCGATTGTGGTAAGAAACTGCGGCTGTGCCGAGTCTTGGGGGGAGCCAAGCACCTCGCCTTAGTGGTCGCCTTCGACCACGCCCTTGTGCTCGGCCCAATTCGCGGGACGGAGGAGCCCTTGGCGCAGATTCGCCGTTTTGCAGAGGCGGAAGTCGATGCGTTGCTACTTAATCTAGGTCTCATCCGGCGATTCGCAGACTCCGAACTCCCCCCGCATTTGCCTTCTGTAATAGCTCGAATCGATTGGACATCCGTTTGGTCGGCAGTCGGAAACGTCGGAAACAATGTTAGCGGCGAACTTTATAGCCGCATGCTGGCTCGTCCGGAAGACGCTCTTCGTCATGGTGCTGACGCTGTCCTCACCTATATGGTGGTTGGTACAGGTGAGGCCGATTTCGAAAGCAAAGAGATTGCCCGCACCGCCGAGGTAGCGCGCGAATGTGAGCGAATCGGAATCCCTCTAATTGTGGAGTCGCTTGCGCGTGGTCAGAATGTGTCCACTCCCGGGGATCCAAAGTGGCTCAACCTACATACGCGTATGGCCGTGGAATTGGGAGCTGATGTGGTCAAGACCGATTATAGTGGCGACCCTGACTCCATGCGCTCCGTCGTCGAAGGTTGTCCTATCCCGATCTTGGTGCTGGGTGGACACCGACAGCCGTCTGAGGATGCACTTGAGGTGGTAAGTGGAGCCGTCAGAGCAGGAGCGGCCGGGGTGTTCTTCGGACGCAATGTCTTCCAGGCTGCCGACATGATGTCTTTCCTCAATCAAGCCCGTGACATTCTCAACGGAACCAAAATCCCACTGACAACCGGATAGAGGGATACGATGGCCCCGAGCAATCAGGCGAGAGCGGTACGACGCGACGCCAATGTTTTGGATGGCCGTGCAGGCTTCCGCATAAACGGCGAATGGGGGCGAGTTTCTGTCCTCCAAGGCGGTGGGCACATATGCGAGTTAACCCTGAACTGCGTCCCGGGACTGAATCCGCTGTGGCGACCTCAATGGACTACGATTGATCCTGATAACTACACACCTAAAAAGCACCGGGATGTTTACGGACTGCCGCCCGATGGCAAATTGCTTGCCGGAATAGCCGGACATAGTTTGAGTTTCGATCATTTTGGGCCCCCTTCCAAAGAGGAAACAGTGGCTGGGCTTACGACCCATGGAGAGGCTCCGTCCCTGAAATGGAAGCTGCTGAAACAATCCGATTCACCTCGCCCAGCACTGCAGTACGGGCGAACGCTTCGCCAGGCGCAGATCGATTTCCGCAGGACCATTTCGGTGAACCGTGCCAATCCCGTCATTTGTTGCGAAGAACAAGCGACTAATCTCAGTGCTTATGACCGGCCCATTTCCTGGAATGAGCACGTGACTTTCGGTCCTCCATTCTTGGAATGCGGGACAACGGTCGTGGATATGCCGGCCACGAAGGCAAAGGTGTGCCCGCCTGGCTATAGCGACCGGATTTTCCTGCAACCCGATGCTGACTTCACTTGGCCAAGGGCTCCCACGAAGGCAGGAGGAACTGCGGATTTGCGCGTGACGCTGGATCGGAGATTCGGTCATTACACGGCTCAATTGCTTGATCCCAGACTAGAGGTCGCCTTCATTAGCGCTTGCAACCCGGCGCGACGGTTGTTAGTGGTGTATGCATTCCAGAGAGCGGACTTCCCATGGGTCGGCAATTGGGAAGAGCGGAAAAATCGAGCCCAGGTACCGTGGAGGTCGCGAACATTTTGTAGAGGACTTGAGTTCAGCACAACGCCTTTCGCGATTCCACGACGAGGGACGGTGGATCAAGGTTCACTTTTCGGCGAACGGACATACCGGTGGCTTCCCGCGAAGACACGTCTAACCGTTCGTTTCCTGATTATGCTATTTAAGACTCCAGAAGCATTCTCCGGCGTGAAGCATGTCTCGATTAAAGGCGGAGTCGCGCATGTCTTTGAATCTGGGAAACCGGCGCGTGAACTGACGGCTTCTGTTGGGAATTTTCTTTAGTTCCTTATTGACTGTGTTCTAAAGGCATTCCACCACCGAGTTAGACGGTTTCTGAGTTCCAGGGATCGTCATTGCTTGAGGAGTTTGAGGAGTCTTCCGAACCTAATGAGTCTTCTGGCCGTCGATATCGGGTCGAGCGCGTGCAAAGCCGTTCTGTTTGCGCCCAGTGGAAAAATTCTCGCTCGCCACTCGTCTGATTACACTCCTGATTTTCCTCGCCCCACTTTCGCGGAAATGGACCCGGAGAGATTCTGGTTCTCAGTCTGCACCTGCACCCGGGCGGTAGTAAGAGAAGCCGTGGAGCCTGTCCAAGCCCTCTGTCTGAGCTCTCACGGTGAAACTTTTGTAGCAATCGACGCAAGTGACCGGCCTTTGGCCCCAGCAATTCTCAACCAGGATGCCCGCGCAACAAACGAGGCCGAGTGGTGCGAGGAAGTGATTGGTCGCAGGCGCTTGTTTCAAATCACGGGCCTGGTTTCTCATCCCATGTATTCAGTCCCGAAGATCATTTGGCTGCGGAAGAATCGACCAGACATCTTCGCATCAACCTCCTGCTTTGTAACTCTGACAGGCTACATTTTGCAGAGGATGGGGCTTCCTCCATATTTAGATTATTCCTTGGCTTCGCGCTTTCTTGCCTTCGACATCCGTAACTACTGCTGGTCTGAGGAAATCTTGGGGGCTGCCGGTTTGCGGAAAGATCAGCTACCCGTCCCTGTGCCTGCGGGCACTATCGCTGGCAAGCTTCATTGTGAGGTCGCGGAGGATATGGGTCTTCGACCGGAGACTCCGGTTGTGGTCGGAGTCACGACCAACCGTGTGGTGCGCTCGGTGTTGGGGTGATCGGCAAGGGACGGGTCTCCGATTCGATGGGAACGTACGAATGCGTCCTTGCTGGCTCCGATGAACCATCTCTTACTGACTCTGCCCTTGACGCGTCGCTGAATTCCTACTGCCATGTTGTGCCGAAGAAGTTCGTAACGGTCGCCTACTTTCCTTCGGGCATTATGGTCAAGTGGTTTCACGATCTTCTAAATGACGATCGAACAGGCGAGTTGGGGGAGTCGGATCGGAAAGCCGAGAACGATTTCTCGGAAGCGTACCTCCCCGAAGGTCCCACCGGTCTGTCCGTGACTCCGCACTTGATTGGCACTTGTAATCCGGAGTTTAACCCACATGCCCGGGGAGTAATCTCTGGCCTTGGCCCTGGGACTACTCGCGGGCAGTTGTATAAGGGTATCCTCGAAGGCTTGGCGTGCGAACTGTCTCTGATCACGGATTTGCTTTCAAGAGCAATCGGAGATTTCGGTGATATTTACGTTTCCGGAGGAGGCTCACGCTCGGCTCTCGGACTGAAACTACGCGCCGCGCTAACAGGCCGCCGCTTGCACGTGATGAACTCACCGGAATCCGTGTGTTTGGGAACCGCAATTCTGGCCGGAGTAGCAACTGGAGAGTACAAAGATATTAACGAAGCTATAGGGAGGGTTGTCCATGAGATTACCTTGCTTGACCCCGACCCGATGATTGCCTCCAGCTATGCCGATCAGATGAATCATTACCGAAGGTTGCGTGCGGTCATGGTCACACACTGGAATTGCGGATCACACAAGGAGGAACGTTGATTCAACCCACAATCGGATTCATTGTTTACGGTGTTCATAAAGACGGTCTCCAAGATCCCATGGGAGTTCCCTTTATCGACGACGCGCTGGTGAACCGATCTAGGGAGGCACTCACGCAAGCTGGCCTGAAGCTGGTGCAGCACCATACCGTGGTGGCCACGAAGGACGAGGCCCGTCGCGCTATTAAGAACATGAAGTCCGACGAGCAGATCGACATGATCCTCCTTTTCTCCGGCACCTGGGTTTGGGCCGCGCACTTAGTTGGAGCAGTCCGAGATTATTCTGCGAGCGGCAAAGCTGTGCTTTTATGGACACATCCTGGTTCGCAGGGCTGGCGCCCTGTGGGCGGACTCGTCATGCACGGCGGCCTGCTGGAAATCGGGATCCCTCACAAGTTCGTTTATGGTGAAGCCGAAGACTGCGAAACAATTCTAAAGATTGCAAGCTACGCACGTGCAGCTCATCTGAAGAACTTGCTAAACAACTCGACGATGGGAACGTTCGGAGGTCGTGGCATGGGCCAAACATGCGGCGTGGCCGATCCGTCGCAGTGGATGCGAATGTTCGGTGTGGACATCGATTCTCGTGACACTACCGAGCTCATCCGTTCGGCCGAGAAGGTTTCACCAAAGGAGATTTCAGACCTGCAACCACGTCTAGACAAGCTGTTCGGCACGTCGCCCGAGAAAAACCTGGTAAATGAGCGTTCGATACGGCTGTACTTAGCCCTTAAGAAGATTGTCAGTCAAGAGAAATTTGATTTCTATACGATTCAGTCTTTTCCTGGATTGGCCGATGACTACTCCGCTACTTGCTTCGCGCAGAGCATGATGCTTGAAGACGGCTACGGGACATCAACGCTCGGCGACTTCAACACCGCCTTGACGGTCTGGCTCCTTACGGAGTTAAGCGCGGAACCTGTGTACTACGGCGACCTGCAACACGTTGATAAGAAGACAAAGGAAATCAAGATCATCGGCGACGGAGCGTGTCCTCCGTCGCTAGCAGGCGAGTTAGGTCCTGCGGGTTTCTCTGAGCACGGCATCCCAACAGAGGGGGAGGCGGGTGGGCTCTCTGTCAGACTGATCTGCAAAGTTGGTGAAGGCGTGCTGGCCCGCGTCGGCCGAGTGAATGGCGAATTCCAGATGATCATTACGCGTGCCAGCATTTTCGAACCGCCGACGGAAGTCGTCAAGCAGCGTCTCAATGAATGCGGCGTTCCTTTCTGGCCCCATGGGTTCGTTACCGCCCACTGCGACATCGACAAAATGCTCGACAGCTGGACCAACGAATACGCCTGCCTGGGGTATGGCCGCCAACTGTATCCAGCCCTTGTCGATTTCTGTGAACTTACTGGCATCAAGGCGGTGCTGCCTTAATTAGATAGCCTTTTTCCTAGGGAAATAATGGCATGCAAAGCCGCTACCCAGGACGCAGCAAGACCGTACCGGCGTCTCTCAACAAGCCCACGATGCTGAGGAGGGGGAAGTGGCAGGATTCCGAAGCCGCGCGCCGGGTGGTGAAACGGGACACGGAGTACCTAAGCTATATATCGAAACGAAGACTGTATGTACACGAGTGTAGGCGGCTTCGGTTTGCGCTTCATGAAAAAGACGTTTCCACTGAGCAACAAACTCGGAGTCGCGGGGTGAGCGCGACGAATTCAGTTCTTGCTTCCCCCGCTGCGGAGGAGTCGCGAAAATTACTTCGCCCTCTGAAAGACGATCTCTTGCGTCTCCTGCGCGAGTTGATTCGTGTCAATACAGTAGCTGTTCCTCCGAATGGAAATGAAACGCCAGCGCAATTGATTTTGCGAGATTTTTTGCGCGAGAAAAACGTGCCTACGGAACTCTATGAGGTTGCATTTGTAACACGATCTCGCAATCGCTGGAAGCGGAGGGATCGCAACTATGCCGGGCGTAAGAATCTTGTCGCGAGACTTCACGGATCGGGCCGTGGCAAGAGTTTACTTTTGAACGGGCACATCGATACGGTTCCCGCCGGTAGGGCTCCGTGGTCTGTGTCACCCTGGAGCGGTGACCGACGGAACGGGCGCATCTACGGGTTAGGTAGTTTCGACATGAAAGGCGGACTGGTAGCCCAAGTTGGCGTGTTGTGCGCGCTGAAAAAGGCGGGGCTCCGACTGGGTGGAGATGTCATATTTGAATCCGTAGTGGATGAGGAATGGGGCGGTGGCGGAGGAACCCTCGCTGCACGCCTCCGTGGAGATTCCGCTGATGCTTGTGTCGTGTCAGAAGGAACTCAACTTGAGATTTACCGCGCAACTCGTGGAGGCTTCGTCGTCGACTTAATTGTCAAGGCTGGTGATCCTACATCATATTTCTCCCAGAATGAAGTCCTGAGCCCAGCAATTCCACTCGGCAGACTCTTGAGGTGGGTCGATTCCTGGTCGAAAAGGCGCAACAAACTTAGGAAGTTGGGTGCCTATAACAAATTTCCGGACCCGGCTCCAGTGCAAGTACTGGCAATCGAGGCCAACCGCTTGGACCCGGAGATTCCCCTGAGTGTCCCATCGAGCGCCTCCCTTCGCCTCTACTTTCAATTTCTACCTCATGAGGATGTTTGTGCCGTTTTAGAGGACATTCGCGAATCGTTGAGGGTCTTTGAAAGAGCAGATCCATTTTTTCGCCATAATTCCATTGCATGGAGGCCTCTCCTAGGCTCTCCGCTGCTTGGACATGAGTTGCCACTAAACCATCCCTGGAGTCAGTGCATGGTTAAGAGCGTGGGAGCGGCTCTTTTGAAAAAGCCGGTGGTCACTGCCGCACCCTATCCGTGCGATGCCTTCCTCATTCATTGCGAGTTTGGGATACCAACCCTACTTTTTGGACCCAGAGGAGGAGGGGCGCACAATCCTAATGAATATGTAGAAGCTGAGTCAGTCACACAAACGTCGTGCGCTCTGCTAACTGCGGCGCTGGAGTGGTGCTGCGGATAGCAACTCGGGAGACTCGCCAAATCTGTGACGTGAAAGAAGCGATTCTTTACTCACTGTGATTATGTTAATCCTGCGGATCTCATCTGTCCTTGTATCCGCATCGAACTTCAGTGATTATTTGGATCATGCGCCGCAGAAGGAGATCGCAACCTATGAAGCCGCTCCTGCCCCCGTAGCAGTATCCTTGTTTTCAAGAGACATCTGTTGCCATGTCGAAGTGATGATCATCTCCACTTCGCGGCCGGAGAGCGCGCTGGCCCGATTCGTCGAAGATCTCTAGTCCTCCGATCGCTTTCAGCTTTCAGCGCAACTATGGAAGACTTCAACTTGAACTCCATACCTACGAGGTAGTCGTGCCCCGGCAAAGTAAACAACTGGACTTCGACTCCAAATCGGCAATTAGGCTTCAGGGCCTCATCCCAGTCTCACTGGCCTTCTGGTTCGCTCTAGTCTTGTCTAGTTAAAAGCGGCGGGACTCAAGATAGTGCCCGGTTGCCCGCATCTGCAGTGCGGATCGATCACACTTCTGACGGTGTGTACATTGTCGTGTCGATAAGCAGTGGCGTTCACCGTTGGAGGATGTCCTTGATCGCAGCGGCCAGGGTTTCGCGTTCGTAAATGCGACGCCACTCCTGGTTAATGTAGTTGTTAGTGCCCCACTTGATCGCCAGTTGAGCAGCATCGGAAAACGGAGCCCTTTCGGCGCCGAATACGATTGCCATTGCGATTTGGCCGTGCCCCGCCATAAACGCTTCGGCGGCCTCCCTTGGCACGCCCTTCTCAATCGCCAAATCCATAGATTGCTTCATCCAGTTTGCGGCGGCAGCAACAATGATCTCAGACATAGCAGGCTCCAGCAGTGCAAATTGTTGCGGAGTTACGCGAATCGCACGATCCACGGGGGCAAAGATTCCGCGGCATATCTTTGTACCTTGCGCAAAGCAAGCCTCAGAACCGCCAATTAGAGACACGATAATGTTCTGGACAGCGATGCCTCCAAAGTGATCTCTGCGAGCCTCTTCGGTGGCTTGCTCCGTAAAGAACGGCGGATGACACGGATGAGTGATCATCTGAGTAATTCCGTCTCGTTCTGGAAGCTCGCCGATGTACGCCGCTGCGGCGTCCAGCATAATCAGGGTTCCGCCCAGCTTCATTTGCGGCACAAGCTGTCTGGCGATTAGGCCGATCAGCGCGTCCGGAACCGCCATCACCACAAAATCTGCAATCGCCATCGCTTCGCTCGTGGGAGTTATTTTCAAGCCCAAATCTTCGACCGACTTGGCCCGATCTGCATCGCTCTCGCAAAGCAATACGTTGTAGGCGTCGCTGAATCCGATCTTCTCAGCCGCTCGAGCGCCCATCTTGCCGCCCGCACCAATTACTGCTACCGACTCTTTCATAATCACTCCGTAATAAGGGTTCGTAGATATCTCACGCTGTCTCGCGCCCACTGTTGTTCCAGCGCAACGGTTTCACGCAACGTGCGTTGCTGCGGTGGCCAAAGTTCTAGAATCGCGTTAAATCGAGCCCCCGCCGAACTCAGTACCTGCAGAAGTCGAGGAACATTCAACTGGCCCTCTCCTGCTGGCCGACCTTCCACGACGAAGCCCATCGTGTGCCACTCCCGGCGCACGATGAAATCCTTGATGTGCAGATTGCAGGTGTACGGTGCCAGGGTCTGCACAACCTCTTCTGTGCCTTCCGGAATCGCCAGAGAATTCACCGTGTCAAGGGTAATGCCAATACGGTCGCAGTTGAGTCTGTCAAGCAGTTCGGCCAGTAAACGAGCCGGAATTCTGCCATTCTCCAACGTAAGTCGAACCGGTCTTTCTTCAAGCTCTGGAATAATCCCGCGAAGCGATTGTTCGACGCTTGACAACGACAGCACATCGCCTGGATGAGACTCTGGGACAGAGCGCAGAATTACACATTCCAGCGTCCTTGCAAGCCTCAATTGCGAACGCAAATGCTCGAGGTCGAGCGTACGGGTGGCAAGCTCGATCTGAAGTTTATGTTCGTGCATGTGTGCTACTACCCTCTGGAGTTCGTTCTCCGGTAGCTTGGCAACCGGCAAATTTGGGCCAAACTGAACCACTCGAACGCCAAGTTCCACAGCACGATCGAGAAGGCCTAGCGCGCTCAAAGGATTTGCTGGCTCCGCACCTGGGAACCCGATGGACCACATGTAAGTATAGGAACTAATACCTAGTTTCATCAGAATTGCCGAAAGGTCGGACGCTCCTTGCCAAAAACGACAGATAAAATCACGATGATTGCCTAAAGAAAAAAGAAATTAGCGCCCTGAGATTTATCGCCCGGCTTAGTCTGACCGACTGTCAAAACAGCGAACCGAATACGCTGCCAGACGCATGATTTCCGAAGATCCGTCCACATCGATCTCGCACTCTGCGTCGCTCAAGTTCGCAATAAAGATCCGACGTTTACCGCCGGACTCGAGTGCTAGGGCGGCAACTCGAGAATCGTCACCGCTTTCGCACGCAATAACCTGGCCTCCAGCAAACTCGCCCACCGCCTCGAAAACGCTGTATACCGGGTAGGTTTCTCTCCCGTCGAGCACCCCGCCTGCACCGTGGGTTTCGAAATATGTAACACTCGCTGTTCCCGCTTCGGCAAGAGCTTTCAGACTCGCCACTGTCCATGCCGCACAGAAGGGTAATTTCTGCCGGGGATCAGGGCGCAGCGGCTGCATAACTCCCATTGCATTCGGAGGAAAGCGCGGACGAAGGGTGACTGGAGAGATCACCACCGGCTTACCACCGAGGAAATAGCGGGCGCTCTTAACAGCGTCAAATTGGGCGGATGCGTTCCCCATGACTCCCTCGTCATCGAACACGTGCACCTGTGGATTGACAGAAAAACAGGCCGCGTGCCAGTTGTTTCCCTCCGGTCGATTTCGATTTAATTCCGCGAAGCATGCATTGGAGCCGACCACAAGACAGGCCTTTGGTCCGAGGACCGCTCGCAATTCGCGCGCCGCGCCTTCCCCCGTCGATTTGTCAGTTTCGTGGTAAATCAGCCAGCGAGCAACGATCGACGCAAAATCCTTTAACCCTTTTGTCTCCCCGGGTAGCGTCACAGCAGCTTCCAACTTCGCCCCAATCGCTTTCGCCTCCGCTGCTGCAAACGTCAACCCCGGCGTTGCTCCGCCATTCAGCGGTAGATCAACCCGGAGATGACTGAGTTTTAGGCGTGAGAGCAATTCTCGGTCCGCCTCGGAGGTTGCCCGGCCATCGCTCGCGATGCTCAGGCCGATCCGGGGAAGTCTAAATCCAAGTGAGTTTCCGCTTCGGACATGCACTATGCGCTCGGGCAATGACTCCGTCGATTTCACAAAACCTTGAAGAGTTACCTCGATTCGCTGATGAATTTCAGTGCCCGCGGTCATTTCCACTGGAAATGGACGTTGCAGGGGCGTGCCGTAGGTTTTGAAATTCGCATCTGTCCAGTTGCGATGATCTTCGGTTTCGAAAACTTCGCCGAAAAAGCGCACTGCGGTGTGTACTCCCGGCGCGACCTGGTAGCTAATTGCTCGCACGTTCAGGAAGGGCTGATGCGGCGAGACAAATTCAGGAAACCAAGTTTCCTCAAGTGCTCCATCGGTGGCCTGGACAATACAAGGCTTCCCCCGACACTCTCGTAGTGGGTGGTGTACACAGAGCCCGATGCGATTGCGACGGAACTTGGAATTTGCTTTTCCGTCCATCGCGAACGAAATGCTTCCCGACTCAGTTCCAGTTATCCTTCCACGCCACGAGAAGTTAATCTCACCTTGTTGGTGCACCGAGTCAAACAGGATTCGGAATTTACGTGGCTCTACGTGGATGTTTACATTTTCCAAAATCCCAGGAATAGTCGCCCAGTTCTTGTCTCTCACTGCACCATAGATGCGCTGGACAATCTCGGAGCCGCCGAAACGGATGTGGCGCAATTCGCCTCTAGTAAACGTTGCTCGGAGAGGTCCAGCCCGCAGCGACCGAGATTCGCTCATCAATCACCCACGGACTGCACTTGCCCGTTGGCGGAGGATTCATAGGCTGCAAATACCAACTGCAGGGTCTTCAAATTGTCCTCACCCGACGTTTCCGCCGCGCATTCGCCCCGCATAGCGGCAAGGAGATTCGCCTGGCATGCAACGATGCTTGAATGGACAACTTCGTACCTGCAATCCGCCCACGCATAGCGGGGCGGTGGACATCGACGGATCTGAGTCCCCTCCTTCGTGGTGATACGGATCCAATAGTCGAAGTCCAGCTCCGCCGATCCGCGGGTCGCTTCTACGAAAATTGTCGTCTCAGGAAACTTGTCGCGCTCAAGGTAATTCTCCGCGTATCCCAACTCGACAATGACGGACCCACCAGTCTTCATTTTCAGGAACAGCGTGGCGACATCCTCTCCACAAATGTCTTTGTGCGCCTGGAACGTCTGGCAATACAGCCATTGGGCCTCGCCGAACAAAAATCGGGCGGTGTCGAGAAGGTGACTACCGACATCGGTCACGACAAATTGCTTCAGGTCGCGGAGAGAAGGCTGATTGTCAAACAGCCGGAACCCAGAGACCATGCGGATCCGGGCGCGGAAGATTTCCCCGATATCGACAAGCTCTAGGCTTCGCTTCAGTTCCCGTATGGGCGTTTGCCAGCGCCAGTTCTCATTAACATAAAGCGGAACGCCCGCCGAGCGGCACTGTTGAAGCATATGGACAGCCTCGTCGTAGGAGATCGCAAGAGGCTTCTGGCATACCACAGGCACTCCCAAACGGGCTGCGAGATGTGTGAATTCCGCATGCGACCCAACATCGGTCACAATATCGGCGAAATCAGGCCGCGTCTCACGCAGCATGGTCTCTACATCATCAAACACCAGCACCCCCATGCCGAAGTCCTGCGCTAATCCTTCTGCCTTGGCGCGAGTCCGGTTGTAAATGCCAACACACTCCGCGCCGCCAGCCTCCAACCACCCTGCTAACTGGTAGCGGGCCCAAAAACCGGCTCCAATCATTGTGAATCGAAGTGTGCGCACAAGGAAGATGGTATACTCATCACACCAGTGAGTCAACAAAACCACACCGAAACTATTCGTCGCCGAAAGCTTTCTGACGAAATCCTCGACCGCCTTCTTCAGCTGATCGAGACTGGGGAGGTCGAACCGGGTGGGTTCTTGCCCTCGGAGCGGGATCTAATGACTCGCTTCGGAGTAGGTCGTCCAGCGATCCGCGAAGCATTGCAGGCGCTTGCGGCAATGGGTATCACAAAGATTCAGCACGGAGAACGGTCACGGCGCATCTCTCTCGGTCCGGATGGCATTCTTGAACTGATCGATAGATCCGTACGTCACATGCTGCAAACCTCGCCGGAGCTCCGCGGCCCCATCCGAGAAGCACGCCTGGCGTTCGAGGTGGGAATGGTGCGCCTCGCCGTTAGCAGGGCTAAAGAAGAAGATGTGACGGCATTGCGGATCGCTCTGGATCGGCAGAGCGCTGCCCGCGGCAACGCGGCCTCGTTCGTCGCTGCCGACATCGCGTTTCACAACGCCATTGCTTCAATCTCCGGAAATCCTATCTACGCAGCTGTCAGCCAAGCCCTTCTCCAGTGGGTTTTTGAACTGTACCCGCGTCTCTTACGTGCTCCTGGTGTGGAGGAACTCACTCTGCAGGAACACAAGGCTGTTTTGGATGCCATCGCCTCGCACGACGAGCATGGCGCTATGCGGGCTCTTGCAGCTCACCTTCTTCGCTCGAATCCGCTTTACGAGTCGCGCAACGGCAAACACCGGAAGCGTCGACGAGCGGTCATCATCAGTTGAAGTTGTTGGTCTTAACTGATTCAATTTTGCACGCGCAGCAGACCTGGACGAGACAGTAGTCGATCGGGAACCAGAGCGTGACCGTTCGTAGAACATTCTGGATTCGAATGCTCCACAGCGTGAGCGAGAGAGGAATCGTCAATGGCACAATTCGCGAACGGCCCGCATCCATCCCATCTAGTCAATCGGGGATGTCTGTTAACTGCGATGTGTTGTTTGGCTGTGCTTGGGCTTTCATCTTGTCATCACGAGATAGCGAATCGGGAAAAGATTGGTGTCTCGTTTGAAACCTTGCAAACCGAGTTTTGGGTCGCAAGTTTGGAGGACATTCGATCGCAGCTGAAGTCACGCCAAACTGATATGCGTCTTGCCGTGGCCGACGGGGATGCTTACAGGCAACTTGAGCAAGTAAACAGTTTCATAGCCAGACGAGTGACGGGGTTGATTGTCACTCCTAAGGATGCTCAGACCATTATTCCGATGATTCAGGCGGCCAATCGGTCAGGCATTCCGATTGTTCTATTTAATCGGCCGCCGGCAGCCAATGATCTCAAGTGGGTCGCTGTGGTCGCTGATAACTACGGCATTGCCAAGGCGACCGTCACCTACATGGTGCAAGTTGCAAGGAAGTCTTCGAGGAAATACAAAGCCATCGTCCTGATGGGGGACCTGAGCGACCTGAACGGCATTAAGAGGTGGGAGGGATTCGAGGATGCCATTCACGAACAGGGCGATTTGATCGACGTGGTGGCACGAATTCCAACTGAGTGGAATCAGGAGAAAGCTCATGCGGGGGTTGTGAACGCCTTTCAAGGACACCCCGATATCAATTTTATTTTTTGTTCGTCGGATTTCCTGTTCCCCTCTGTTGTATCTGCTTTGAAAGCTGTAGGCAAATATAGGAAGTTCAGTGAAGATGGCCACGTGATTCTGGGAGGTTTCGACGGTGACAAGACGGCCTGCCAAATGCTAGTAGAGGGTTACCTTGACGCGGACGGGGTGCAGGACCTGCGTTTTGAAGCGTTGGCTGCGGTTCAAGCCATTATGGATCTCAAAGTCGGAAAGCGCCTGAACCCAATCATTCCAGACCCCGGTTTTGTAATCAATCAGGACAATCTGAAGGTAGTGCGCTCCCAAATGTGGGGGTGTGAGATGGCGGCGCGCAACGGATCAACCATTACGAGTACCACCTCGTCGCCCAGGACTCACAGCGGACAATAGTCTGCCGCGAAGGCGACGGGGCCCGATCCTGACCGGTACGCACAACGTAACGATCGGTCTGCACCTCAAAATGGATTTCGAAATCTTTCACACTAGGAGGCATACTTGAGTCGATGGCATCGGGTGCTGTTTTCGGAATACCTGCTTCTGTACTTGAGCGTCGTCTACTTCCTGGCCATTCTCGCTTTGGTCCCGGATCTTGATCCAGTGGTGAACCTGAGAAACGTTCTCTTTGCTCTGTTTCCGTTGCTGATTGTGGCGATTGGAGAAACCTTCGTCCTCATCACAGGTGGCATTGACCTTTCAGTTGGCTCCAATATTGCCTGCGCCAGTGTAGTGGGTGGGCTAGTCATGACATCGGGTGGCAGGTCCTTGGGTAGCGGGGTGCTCGCCATGCTCGCCTGCGGAATCTTGTTAGGGTTGTTAAATGGAGTTGCTATCGCACGCTTCAAAATACCTCCGTTCATAGTGACGCTCGCAGTGATGATGTTCTTTAGCGGTACGGCCGTTTGGGCTACGCATTCTAAAAACATTTATCCACTTCCGAAGCGTTTCATTTCCTTGGGCAGCGGTTCGTTCATTTTCGTCCCAGTCCCTATGATCTTTGCCGTTTGTGTTGGGATACTCGCGCACTTGATCTTGCGTCGTACTTTGTTCGGACGATGGCTCTATGCGATCGGGCTGAGCGTCAAAACGGCAGTAGTGTCAGGTGTCCCAGTAGAACGGACCGTCGTGCTCGCCTACGCAGCCAGCGGTACCTGCGCCGCGGTGGCATCCATCATCTACACGGCGAGGCTGCAGACTGCGTCGCCGATTCTGGGGCAACAGCTCTTGCTGGATGTCATTGCAGCACCTGTTATCGGAGGGGTCAGCCTATTTGGCGGAAAAGGGAAAATTCCGTGGGTGTTTTTCGGGGTGCTTTTCATCACTTTAATCGACAACGGACTAAACCTTGCAGGGCTTTCGTACTTTGCAATCATGATCGTAAAGGGCACCGTCATTCTTCTCGCTGCCTTCTTCGATGCCTCGCGCACCCGACGATGGGCAGCGGGTTAGCCCGATCTATTGTTGCTTTGCGTTGAGAGAACAACTGAAAGTTGAGGTAAATTCGTGAAACGTGCGAACGATCTTATCATCCAGTGTGACGGCATTGGGAAGAGCTTCTTTGGGGTGCCTGTACTCCGTAATATTGACTTTGCATTATCCAAAGGGCGGGTTCTCGGCCTCGTAGGCGAAAATGGTGCTGGCAAGTCCACACTGATGAATATCTTGGGTGGAGTCGTCCCGCCCGACTCCGGACGCATCCGCATTGATGGACGCGAGTTTTGCCCGAAGGACGTCGGTGACGCTGCCAAGAGGGGCATTCAATTCATTCATCAAGAGCTAAATTTATTCACGAACCTAAGCGTCGCTGAAAATATCTTTATCAGTGGGTTTCCGCGTCGCGGATGGCCGGGGAGTCCTTTGATTGACAAGATAAGCCTCCGCGCCAAAACGAAAGCCTTATTGGAAGCTGTTGATCTCCATTGCCAAGCCGATACACTTGTTGAAGATCTTTCGCCCGGCGAGCGGCAATTGGTTGAGATCGCGAGAGCGTTAATCACCGACGCCAAGTTGGTTATCTTCGATGAGCCAACCAGCTCGCTCTCATTTCGTGAATCAGAGCGGTTGTTTCGATTGATCCAGCGCTTGCGTTCGAGTGGAATATCCGTCATCTACATCTCCCACGTTCTGGGCGACGTTCTAGAGATTGCAGACGACATTCTCGTTTTGCGCGACGGTAAGGTGGAAGGAAAGGGGCCACGTAGCGATTTCAACCACAAAAAACTGATTTCACTAATGGTCGGCCGTGACCTGCAACTGTTCTTTCCGCCCCGATCCTCGAGTCCCCGAACCGAGAAGCTTCTTGAGGTAAGATCGCTCACGCAAGCAAACGTGATCGAGAACATCAGTTTCAATTTGCGAAGTGGTGAAGTGCTTGGTCTTTTCGGGCTGATGGGTTCCGGCCGGTCGGAACTTGCGCGAATATTGTTTGGCCTTGATGTTTTCCAATCGGGTGAAATCCTGCTTCAAGGAGTTCCTCTACGGCGCTCTTCCGTCCGCGCGCGCGTCAAGTCCGGGCTCGCTTTCGTCACAGAAGACCGACGCAGCGAAGGACTACTGATGAGCTTGGGTGTCGAGGAGAATGTAGCTCTGACTGCCCTCCCCGCCTTCACCCGATCCCTGTTCGGTATTATCGATGAGGACTTGCTGCACCGGGTCATCAAGCAAATGATCGAGTCCCTGAGGCTTGGAACCTCCTCATTTTGTGCGCAACAGGTTGAAAACTTGAGCGGCGGTAACCAGCAGAAAGTCGTCCTCGCGCGGTGGCTCCTCGCATCACCTTCAGTACTCATGTTGGATGAGCCTACCCGGGGCATCGATGTCGGAGCTAAGTACGAGATTTACCGAATCATCGATGACCGGGCCGCGCAAGGGTGCGGTGTCCTGTTCATCTCGTCGGAAATGGAGGAATTATTGGGAATATGTGACCGAATTCTCGTCATGAGAAGGGGCGAGATACACAACTCGTTCGAGAGATCCCAATTTGACGCGGAACGGATTATGCAGTCTGCTTTCGGAGGCGAAGCGAGATTATGAATAGATCGATCAGGCCCTTCCTTCATGCTTTCGGAAACATATCGGTTGTCTTAGTCGTCGTCCTGGTCGTTTTCGGGTTGATTTCCCCTCAGTTTCTAGAACCACGAAACTTGATCAATATCTTGCTGCAGTCGTCGGCATCCTCGATCGTTGCGATTGGCGTCACTTTCACGCTGGTTACAGCGGGGATCGATCTTTCGGTGGGCTCCACGATGTTCCTCGCTGCCGCGGTTGCAGGCAAACTAGTCCTCGCCGGAGTCTCTTTGCCCGTTGCGCTCATTGTCGTTGTACTAATCGGCATAGCGTTTGGCCTGATAAACGCAGTGGCAATTGCTTGGTTCGGCATGCAGCCTTTTATCGTCACCTTGGCAACCTTGTTTATAGGACGCGGGCTGGCTTTGTTGATAACCGAGACGCGAGCCATGAATTTACCTGAGAGCCTCCTTGGAATTGGCAGCGCGAAAGTTTTTGGCGTTCCCCTCCCCATCATCGTCTTGGTGCTGGTCATAAGTCTGGCCCACCTGGTGCTCTCCCAAACAACTTTCGGTCGTCAGGTCTATGCGGCTGGCAGCAACATGGAAGCCGCCAAGAAAGCTGGAATCAAGACCCGGAGGATCTTGGCATTCTGCTACATCGTGTGCGGTGTCTGTGCGGCGTTAGGTGGCATCGTTTCAGTAGCCCAATTGGGAGCTGTTTCACCGACCTTCGGCTACCAACGAGAATTCGCAGCCATTGCCGCAGCAGTACTGGGTGGAACCAGTCTGTTCGGCGGACGTGGGAGAATCTTCCCTGGAACGACCTTCGGAGCTATCCTCATTCAAACAGTCGACAGTGGGCTGGTAATCGTTAACGCTAACCCCTACGTTTACCCTCTTATTATGGCAACTATTATTTTCCTTACGGCACTGGTTGATAGCGTACGTAATACCTACCTCAGTTCGTTGCGGCGCCGCATAATACGGATGGACGTAAATCGCGGCAGTTGATTTGGAAGAGAGTGGGCGACCGGCTGTAGGAGGCATACCGGACTCCGACGAGATTGAGTTCGTTGACAAAGGGCTTTGAACTAATTCGGCGGCGAAGTACGTCAGCAACCGCACCTTCAGCTTCGGGAACTGTGGGAATTGGGTTGTCAGCACTGTGGACAGCAACCCCTGACGGGGCCGCGATCCTCTTCCCAGAAGCTCGATACTCGTCGTTGTCCTGTTCAGTGGGTTGCTGCGCAGGATGGGGAGGTGTTATGGCTCGATTCAAGGTATTACTCCTCACGCGAGTGCGCTTGATGAAGTGCTCGACGAGAATCGCAAGGCGGGATAAGCGCAGAGACATGGCGCTCGTACGCGGACTCGCAGTCTTTTCTGGCGCCATGCTTTTCTTTTCAGTGAACGCGCTTCCGCAGGATTCCACACAGGATTTCTCGTCTTTCGGCCCGCCGCAGTCCTTCCTTCGCGAAGCAAGCGCGCTGATTCCGCGAATCGAGAAGAACCAGCGATCCAGTGCCGCTGCCAATATTGCCGGA
>Ga0210406_10001001_pt1 | contig 36276 bp, 36 predicted proteins | sample IncBWC30MmetaG_FD_155454 | JGI IMG/M metagenome (GOLD analysis project Ga0210406, IMG submission 155454) | Forest soil microbial communities from Barre Woods Harvard Forest LTER site, Petersham, Massachusetts, United States - Inc-BW-C-30-M | ecosystem: Environmental > Terrestrial > Soil >... | reverse complement strand
CCAAAGCCATCTTGGCGCGAGTTTCGGTGGAGGCGGAACCGAGGTGCGGAGCGAGAACCACGTTGGCTCGCTTCAGTCCGGAATGTAGAAAGGGTTCCTGCTCGAAGACATCTAGCCCGGCGCCGGCAAGTTTTTTCGATTCGAGCGCGTGCACTAAAGCGGCTTCATCCACAACGGGTCCGCGCGAGGTGTTGATCAGAAAGGCCGTCGGCTTCATACGAAAGAATTTGGATGCGTCAAACATCTGGCGGGTGTCTGGATTGAGCGGCACGTGCAGCGTGACAAAATCCGCTTCGGCCAGCAGCGCGTGCAAATCGCGATATTCCGCGCGCAACTCCTTTTCGACGGCCTCGGGGGCACGCGACTTGCTGTTGTAAATCACCTTCATTCCGAATCCAGCAGCGCGTCGCGCAACCGCGCGTCCGATGCGCCCAAATCCAACGACACCGAGCGTCTTGCCCCACACATCGGTCCCGCAAAATTGATCAAAATCGAAGCCTTGCCAGTTCCCGGCGCGAACATACTGGTCGGCTTCCACTACTCTGCGAGCCGCAGCCATCATGAGTGCCCAGGCAAAATCCGCGGTGGTCTCATCGAGCACGCCCGGGGTGTTGGTAATGACGACGCCGCGTTTTGTGCATGCCGGAACATCAATGTTGTCGTATCCGACCGCGACGTTGGAGATGACGCGAAGTTTTTGACCGGCGCGCAGGACGTCGTCAGCCACGCGCTCTGTCAGCAGGCACACCAAACCGTCCTTGTCCTTCAAGCGGCTGAAAAACTCTTCGCGCGCCGGACGCTCAGGCTTGCTCCAAAATTCGCAATCACAGCAACTCTGCAGGAGATTTCGCGCATCAGGATAGAGGGGATGCGTGATAAACAGTTTGGCTTTCGGCATGTCGAGCCTCGAGAAGCGTCAAAATTGTAACCTATCGCGGCTCTAACGTCGCAGCTGTCATGTCGCAGCTGTGGAGCATTGGAACGAGCTTTTGATTTGCCCCGAGCCGTTGCGCGCACGCCGCAAGACTCACTATAGTTGCAGTGTAGGCGGGAAAACTATTTTGCCGATGAACGCAGCCGTCACCTCCGCACTTCACTCCCTGGCCGGGCCACGCAACGTGTTATCCAGTCCGGAAGATCTGGCGATGTATGAATATGACGGGTCGGTGGACCGGGCGCGGCCGGAGGTGGTCGTATTTCCGTCCAACACGGCAGAGGTGTCGCAAATCGTTAAGCTCGCTGTGAAGCACGATATTCCGATTGTGGGCCGCGGCGCCGGGACCGGCCTTTCCGGCGGCGCTTTGGCGCGCGGCGGCGGAATCATGATCGCCTTCGGGCGGATGAACCGCATTTTGGAGATTGATCTGGAGAACCGGCGCGCGGTGGTGCAACCAGGAGTCGTGAATTTTGATTTGACGCTGGCCGTCGAGAAAGACGGCTTGTATTTTGCGCCCGATCCGTCCAGCCAGAAATCTTGCACGATCGGCGGAAACGTATCGGAAAATTCCGGCGGGCCGCACACCCTGGCCTACGGTGTAACGACAAATCACGTTACTGGGCTGGAGCTGGTGTTGCCGGACGGCGAGGTCAAACGCATCGGCGGAAAACTTGCTGATGCTCCGGGCTACGATTTGTGCGGTTTGTTGGTGGGCAGCGAGGGCACGCTCGCGCTGGTGACCGAAATCACGGCGCGGCTTTCCCGGAAGCCCGAAGCCGTGAAAACGCTGCTGGCGATTTTTGAAACCGTGGACGACGCGACCGAGACCGTCACGGAGATGACGGCGCGCGCAATTACACCTGCGGCTTGCGAGATGATGGACGGCTGGACATTGTGCGCCGTGGAAGATTATGTGCATGCAGGATTTCCCCGCGACTGCGGCGCGATTTTGTTGATTGAAGTGGAAGGGCTGGCGGAGGCGGTGGCCAGCCAGTCAGCCGGTGTCGTCGAAGTTTGCAAAGCGCATGGCGCGCGCGAAGTTCGCACGGCGAAAGATGAAAAGGAACGCGAGTTGTTATGGAAGGGCCGAAAGACTGCGTTTGGCGCGCTGGGGCGGCTGGCACCGAGCAATTACGTGCTGGATGCGGTGATTCCGCGCTCGAAATTGCCGCAGGCATTGCGGCAAGTCCTCAAAATCGGCGAAGAATACGGACTGAAGATAGGCAATATTTTTCACGCCGGCGACGGCAATTTGCATCCGCTGGTGCTGTTTGATCCACGGGATCGGTCGCAATTCGAAAAAGCAGTGCGGGCTTCCCAGGAGATTGTGCGTTATTGCGTGGAAATCGGCGGCGCGCTAACCGGGGAGCACGGCGTTGGCATGGAAAAAAGCGAGTTGATGACGCTGATGTTTTCCGATGCGGACTTTGCGCTGATGCGACGGGTTCATCAGCAATTCAATCCGACGGGCTTGCTGAATCCGGGTAAAGTTTTTCCGATCGGCAAAGGCTGCGGCGAAACGCGCATTCGAACCATTCCAATGCAGCACAGCACGGTGCCCGCATGAGCTCAGCGCTGACGTCATCGGTGCCGTCGCGATTCGAAAGTATCGCGGGTCATGAATTCGTTCGAACCGAGCCTGAAGCATTGGAACGGTATGGCGTGGACCGCGTTTTGCCCGCGGTCGTGGTGCAGCCTGAAAATGCGCAACAGGCTGCGGATATCGTAAGAATCGCAGTCGAAGAAAAACTTTCCGTGATTGCCAGCGGCGCGCGCACTTCGCTGGGTATCGGCATGCGGCCTTCGCGTTACGACGTGGCGCTCGATATGACCCGGGTACGGGGCGTTGCGCACTACGACCCAGGCGATCTGACAATCAGCGTGAATGCGGGAACACCCTTGGCGGAGCTCGCGAAAATACTGGCCGAGAGAAATCAATTCCTGCCGCTCGCGACGCCATTTTTTGCCACTGCCACGGTGGGCGGTGCGATCGCGGCTGGACTCGATTCTCCGCTGCGTCATTTTTATGGAACGGCGCGTGACTTTATGATCGGCGCGGAATTCGTGGATGGCACGGGAGCACAGGCAAGAAGCGGCGGGCGTGTTGTCAAAAATGTGACCGGGTACGATTTTCACAAGCTGCTGAACGGCTCGCTCGGCACCCTGGCTGTGATCACGCGGGTAAATTTCCGCACGTTCCCGCTGCAGCCATCGCGCAGAGGATTCCTCGCTTCCTTCGCGGATGAGCCAGGAGCCCTCGGTTTCGCAAAGCAAATTGCGGAATCGCCGTTGACGCCGGCCGTGCTGGAAGTGCTTTCTCCGGAATTCGCCGAATTATTCCTGGAAGAGAGATCACCGGTCGCGTCGCTGCGATTGGATGTTGAAGCGTGGACGGTCTGCGTGGGATTTGAAGGCAGCGCGGAAGTCTGCGAACGATACCGGCGGGATCTCTCACGGCTGGCGCGCACGGCGGCAGCGAGAGATGCCATTGCAGTTCACGATTCGCAGTTTTTGTCTTTGCTGGAGATTTTGCGCGAAGCACCGGCGGCCATGAGTCAGCTAGCCGGGCAGCCGGTCGTGTTGCGGTTCGTAACGCTGCCGGGAAAACTTCCCGACCTGGTGCGGGCACTGCGAAGTTTTGCCAGCTCGTCGTGGATGAATTCCGCAATACTGATTCGAAGCGTCTCGATTGTTTATCTAGTGCTGCTGCCGCGTGATGGTGACGAAACCGCGGACAAACAGGCCGCATATTTTTGGAAGAGCGTTGCATCTCTGCGCGGTCAAATGGAGTTCCACGCTTCGATATTATTCTGTCCGAGCGATTGGAAAACCGAACTGGATGTGTGGGCACACGCAAACGGTACGATCGATCTCGGACAGCGCGTCAAGAAGGCATTCGATCCGAATGGCACATTCGCTCGCGGACGCTTCGCGGGAGACACGTGATTTTGTGAGCGAAGCACACAGCATCCCCGGACTGCAGCCGATCTATGAAGACTACGCGCGCTGCGTGCATTGCGGCTTGTGCTTGAATCATTGCCCAACCTATCGGTTGTGGCATTTGGAAGCAGATTCGCCGCGGGGCCGAATTCAGCAGATGATCCGCGTGGACGAGGGCCATGCGCCGGTGAACGTAACGTTTGTCGAGCACATAGATAAGTGCCTGGATTGCCGCGCGTGCGAAACGGCGTGCCCGTCTGGAGTTGAATACGGCAAGCTTGTGGAGTTCGCACGTGCGCGGATTGAGCGCGATTACAAGCGGCCATTCCTGGCGAGGCTCGCGCGCAATTTTGCTTACCGCAGGCTTCTGCCCCATCCGTGGAGAATCGCGTTTTTGGCACGCCTGTTGCGCTTGTACCAACGCTCCGGATTGCAAACCCTAGCCCGCAAAAGCGGTTTGTTGCGGTTGTTCGGACTCGCAGAACGAGAGATGCTGCTCCCGCGAGTCGACGATAAATTCTTTTTTCGATTTCTTGGGACCACATTTCAGCCGTCAGGCGAACGCCGCGCGAAGGTTGCGTTTTTTGCTGGCTGCGTGGCGCAAGTCACCTTCTCGACGCTCAATGAGGCGACCATCCGCGTCCTAGTGGCGAATGGCTGCGAGGTCGTCGTGCCACCCGGGCAAGTGTGCTGCGGAGCGCTGGCCTCTCATGCAGGAGTGCGAGAAGCCGCGCGTGAGCTGGCCCGGCGCAATCTGAAAGCGTTCGCCGCGGAAGAGTTTGACGCCATTCTGACCAACGCCGCGGGATGCGGATCGACGTTGAAAGAATATTCACACCTTTTTTCGCCGGACGAGTCCGAATACATGGCCGCGAAAGAGTTCGAATCGCGCGTGCGCGACGTGACGGAATTCCTCGCGACATTGGGCATGGTCGCGCCGCTTAAGCCCATTCCTTTACGGGTCACGTATCAGGATTCCTGCCACCTGCTGCACGGCCAGAAAGTTCGCGAAGCTCCACGCAGTCTGCTTCGCGCGATTCCGGAGCTTGAACTTGTGGAATTGCCGTACTCGGACATTTGTTGCGGCTCGGCTGGCGTGTACAACATCACACAAACGGAAGCATCGCTTGAATTGCTGGCGGAAAAGATGCGGAACACTGCGAGCACTCAGGCAAAAACAATCATCACCGCGAATCCAGGGTGCCTGCTGCAGATGCGCGCCGGCTCGGAATGGCACAAGACCGGTCAGCAAGTACTGCACGTGATCGAATTACTCGACCGAGCATTAGAATAACTTTCTGCCCTCTTCCATCCGCAAAAACGAAAATCGCCGCCAGCAAAAACAGTGACGCCCTCCCTTCTTCTGTTTCTGGCAACCGAAGAAAGAGAGGGCGCACTGTCTTCAGGAGAGAAGACCTTTGCAAAACTGTTTTTACATGCCGGGCGCGGGCGCATCCGACGGCGCAGGAGCAGGCGCGCCAGGTCGGTGCCGCCGTTTTCCGCCACGATTGCCCATCGGCGCATCTGAAACTGTGTAGCCAGATGGAACCGAAAATAGAGTTGCACTCGGAGACGTCCGCTGAATGTTGGTTACGGTATACGTCGCAGTTCCAGTAAATGGGTCGGAATGTCTGCTCTGTACGACGATTTGCAAGTCCGGCGAATACCATTCTTCTTTTACAATCGTAAGCGGTTTGTCGTTGCCGACTTGGCCGGCGGGAATGGTGCGGGTATAGCGCGTGCCCTGCGCACTGACGCCGTTGATCGTCTGGGTGCCGAGGGATTCCTTGATCACATTGGCGCTATCGCCGCGATGGGTCCACGCGTGCGCCGCATCCGGAGAATCCCCACCTGGTCCGCCGTGCGCATGTTGCGGCATCTTATGCGCCACTTTCTTGCTGGGGTCGAGCATGTAACCTGCGCCTGCAACCGGATCCTGAATCATGATGAATGTGCGCGGCGTGCCGCTTGCGGCCAGCGGTCCGACAGCAGGCATCGTGAGTTCTCTGCGAACGCGGCCTTGGGCATCGCGGAAGAGGTTGGTTTGTACGGTGCGCGAGATGGTCGTGCCGTCAGAGAGCGTTTGCTTGCTCTCGGCCGTTGCGGCGGCGCTGAACGGAGCGCCGGTTACCACCTTGCCGTGCATCCCGCCGATTCCAAGAAGCTCCATGCGGTCCCTGAACGGTCCCGGCCCAAATCCTGGACCCCGCATCGCTCCGTGTTCCGGTGGTGGCGGAGCGGAATCCGAAGACGGCTCCTGGGCGAACGAAACAGTGGACAGCAGCAGCGCCGCGCTCGCAACCAAAATTATTTGTGAACTGAGTTTTGCGGCCAAACCTTTCATGCACACGCCTCCTCTTCTCTCCTTTCAAATCCCTGTTGCTGATTGTGTCCGCTACTCATTGCATTGCCGTCGCAATCTGCGAATCCTGATGAAGCCGCACCGCTTGCGGCTGTCCGTCTTCGCCAACCAGAAAGTCCACGTTGACAAATTCCGAGGCCCGATCCGGGTCGACCGGCAGCCCGAAACGTTCCAGCGCGCCCCGCTGCATGCGAACTTCCAGAACCGACTCGTAGCCTGAGGCGCTCGGCAGACTTCCTGGCAGTTGCGTAAAGGATGCGGAGTCAGAGTCGGCAAGCAGCATCTCCGCGTCGTCGCCGTTCGAAGTTTTCTGCGAGGTATTGCCAGTCATCCCGGCATTGGATGATGAAACGCCCGGCTGTCCGGCTTTATGATGCGTTTGCAGCCATCCTACACTGGCGACCAAGACCGCTGCCGCAGCCAACGCCCAGGACGCCACCACGACCGGGCCGCGCGGGACGCGGGCTTCTCGCCGCGTCCGCAATTCCTGCTTCAACCTCATCTCCACTCGCGCCGGAGCCGAATCCAGCCGTGTCGATTCCCGCAACAGCCGCAAATCGCATTTCACTTCCCGCCAGGATTCCAGCATCGCGCTGCAGCGTCCGCAAATTTCGGCATGCTTCGCAGCTGCGGCCGCTTCCTGCGGATCTGCGTCGGCCCGGTCAAGATCCAGGCCACGCAGCTCGAATTCTTCACAATTCATCATTGCAACTACCTTCCTTGCAGTTCTCAAGCTACTTGGCTCCCGCGCTGGCTCGGCGCGGAGCATCGCGCAGCAGTTCCAACTTCGCAAGAAGCAATGCCCGGCCGCGATGCAAACGCGAACGAATGGTGCCAATCGGGCAGCCGCACGCGCTCGCCGCTTCCTCGTAGCTCATTTCTTCCAGCTCACACAAAACTACTGCTTCCCGAAACTCCGCCGGCAATTCGAGAACCGCTTCTCTCACCTGCTCGATGCGCTCTCGTTTTTCCGCGATCATCATCGGCGTCAACGGATCCTCGGGTTCATACCACGCGCTGCCGTCAGCGTTCATCACATCCAGAGACAATTCCCGCGGCGTTTTTTCCAGGTGCTTCATCACCCGGTTGCGGGCTACGCCATATAGAAACGCTCCGAGCTCGCCACGCTCCGCCTGGTACTTCCGCGGCTCACGAATCAGCACCAGAAAAACTTCCTGCACAACTTCTTCCGCGGCCCACGCGGAGCCGGTCATGCGCAGCGCGTAACGATACAAGGCTGACTGGTGCTTCTGGTATAGCGTGAGAAATGCCTCTTCGTCGCCACGTATCGCACGCTTGAGCAGCGCTTCCGGCTTCTCATCCAGCATTTTCATTACTTGGGTTAGACGCCTCGCTGCTCTTCAATGGGTATTCCGATGCGCGAGGAAAAAGGTTCCCGGCTCGCTTGCACGAGCGAATAATAGGCGAAGCAGAGGATTTCAGACCGTTTTCCCGGCAGGACGGAAAAGTTTTGCCGCAATCCGGGTGACGAATCGGCGCGGGACCAACCGTTCGCCGTGTGCGCCGAGGTAATTTCCCAGCCCGGAAATCACGTAGCTCTTCCCCGCAGCCAGCGCTCTCAATCCATTCTGCGCCACCAGTTCAGCGGTTTGTTGACGACCTTTCGAGCTCGACGGATGGCCCGCGACTTCGTGGAATTCGGACTCCGTCGTACCGGGACACAATGCGCATACGCGCACGCCATGCGGCTTCATCTCTTCGGCCAGGCCTTCCGCCAGAAACAGGTCAAACGCCTTGCTTGCGGCGTACGTTGAGATGTACGGCACGGCCTGAAACGATGCGGTCGATGCGACAATCAAAACATCGCCGCTCCGCTTCGCAACCATTGCGGGCAAATATAGGCGCGTCAGGTGCAGAACAGCGCCGCAGTTTACTTGCACCATATCGAGTAGTCGCTCAACGTCGACTTCGTGCAACTCGCCATACTGGCCGAAGCCTGCATTGTTCACCAGTAAATCGATCGCGAGCCGCTTCCCTTCCGTAAAATCAAAAATTTCCCTGGGAGCGGACGCCAGCGTCAGGTCGGCAACGAACACTTCTGTGTGGATTTTATGCTTTGCGCGTAGCTCCTGCGCCAGCGATTCCAATCGGTCTCCCCGGCGCGCGGTCAGCACTAAATTCGTCCCGCCGAGCGCGAGCTGCTCCGCCAACGCCCTGCCGATACCCGCGCTGGCGCCGGTCACCAACGCCCACTTGCTTTTCCATTCGCTGATCATCGTTTTCCTTGCCTTCACCCAGTCGTGCCGGCTCTCGCTTCCGAAGATGGCAGACTATCCGGCCCGGTGCAACTCGATACAACTGCATTGCTTCCAGATTCTTCTGGATTTATGATGCGCGCAACATCCGCCTGTTCTGGCTTCCCGAATCGAGCACCTCGCAGAACGTGGCTAGCTTGCTCTTAGCGACTCGGACCCGGCGGTAGGTTGGAGGTTTTCATGAAATTGCGCTTTGCAAGAGTTGTGCTTGTGCTGACGATTCTTTTTTGCACGGCGATCGCCTCGGCTCAACAAATCGGGAGGTATGTTCCTGTAAGCGCCGGTTCCGAAGCCGATCATGCGATAACCGAAATCAATGCCGCCAGCGATCCGGCGCAGAAGCTCGCGCTCATAGACAAATTCGCCGCGGGCCCCGGACAAGGCGATATGGCGATGGTGGCCGACGAACTTTACGTGAACTACTATCTGGCGCAGAAGCAGTACGACAAGGTTTTCGAATACGGTGACAAGATTTTCGCGATCGATCCCGGTAACTTCCAGAACGCAATGAATATGATTCGTGCCGCATCGGAAAAGGGCGACACGGAAAAACTGCTTGCCTACGGCGAGAAAACACAGGGCATCCTCACCGCGTACAAAGCCTCTCCCGTGCCATCCGGCGTGGCCGCGGACACCTGGGAACAGCAAAAGACACATACCATTGAAAGCAATCAGGACAACATCCGCTATGTGCAGCAGGCCGTTTACAACGGCGCTTACCAAACACAAGAACCCGCCAAGCGGGCCGATGCGCTCCTGCATTTCGCAAAGATTTTCCCGGACTCGGAATACGCGCTGACCGCTCTCGGAGTCGCGGCATCCTCCTACCAGCAGGCGCAGAACGCACCGAAGATGCTGGAAGTTGCCAATGCGCTGCTGGCGAAGGATCCGAAGAACCTGGGAATGTTGCTACTGGTTTCGGATTATTACGGAGAAAAAGGCGAACAGCTTGATAAAGCCGAGGCCTACGCGCAGAAAGCCGCGGCGTTGGCTGATTCCGCTCCGCGCCCGGAAAATGTCACCGCAGATCAGTGGACCCAACAAACCGCGCTGCAAAAGGGGTTGGCGCTAAGCACTCTCGGCCAGGTGAACCTGCAGAAAAAGAACAATACGCAGGCGATTCAGAATTTCCAAGCCGCGGCTCCGCTGCTAAAATCCAATGACGTCGGCTACGCGCGCAACGCATACCGACTGGGATTCGCGTTCATTAATCTGAGAAAGATTCCCGAAGCAAAAGCTGCCTTCACCCAGGCTGCATCCGTCAACAGCCCGTACAAACAACCGGCCCTGGACAAAATAAAAACACTTCCAGCCAGCCCAGCGACGCGACACAAAGCAAGCTGAAGCTCCGCGGTCTATTGCAACGGCCGGACTTTGTACGTAGTTGCTGGTATAACAACAGTTTCGTAACGGAGTCACTTCTCCGCTTCCTGACAGGCTGACGTGCACTGCGCGCACCTTCTGGAGGAGACTCTCCGGAAGGAGATGCCGTGAGGCAGCGCACGAATGCCAAGCACAACAGCGAGGCTGAAGCGAATGCCGAAGAACGCCTACGGCTCATCATCGATACAATTCCCACAATAATCTGGCGCAAATTTCCTGATGGATCGGCTGATTTCCTCAACCAGCGCTTTCGCGAATACACCGGTCTTTCTTTGCAGGACGGGCTGGGCTGGGGATGGATGAATGCGTTACATGCCGACGACCGCCCGATAGAGGAATGGCGTGCAGCGTGGGCCGCCGGGAAACCTTTCGAAAAGGAAGCCCGCCTCCGCCGCGCTGATGGCGTATATCGTTGGTTCCTTATTCGCGGCGTGCCGGTGCGCGACGAGCAGGGAAACATCGTCGAATGGTACGGATTGACCGACGAAATCGAAGACTTGAAGACCGCCGAAGACCGCGTTCGGCTCATTGTGAACACAATTCCTACGATGGCCTGGAGCGTTCAAGCCAATGGCGCTCTTGATTTCGTCAATAAGCGCTGGCTCGAATATACAGGGCTTTCTTTGCAGCAGGCACTTAACGACCCCACGAGCACGCTTCATCCCCGCGACCTTCCACGAGTAATGGAAAAGTGGCTGGTGGACATGGCAGCCGGACAATCGTCGGAAGATGAAATGCGCTTGCGGCGCGCTGACGGGGAATATCGCTGGTTTCTGGTTCGCACCGCGCCGCTACGCGACGAGCAGGGAAACGTTCTTAAGTGGTACGGAGTGTCAATTGATATCGAAGACCGCAAGCGGCTGGAACTGCAGTCCGCGGCGCTCGTCGATGCCATTCCACAGCAGATTTGGAGTGGCCCCCCGGACGGCACGCTTGATTATTGTAACGAGCGATGGCGCTCCTATATGGGGCTTGGGCTGGAAGAGTTGCAGGGCGATGGTTGGCAAAGCATGCTTCACCCCGATGATCGAGATCGCGTTCTTAAGGCTTGGCGCCAGTCAGTGGCCCAGGGAACCCCTTACGAGGAAGAAGAGCGTCACCGTGCGGTCGACGGCGCCTACCGTTGGTTTTTGGCGCGCGGCGTACCGCTACGCGATGAACACGGACTGGTCATGAGGTGGTACGGAACCAATACCGATATTGAAGACCGCAAGCGCGCCGAAGAACAACTACGCCGCGTTTCCGGCCAACTTCTGCGGTCGCAGGACGAAGAGCGCCGCGGAATCGCCCGGGATTTGCACGATTCCACCGGACAAAATTTAGTCGCGTTGGCAACCATGCTGGGTCAAATTGGCCGTTCCATTCCTTCAAGTGCACGAAAATTACGCAAGCTCCTTTCCGAATGTAAAACATTGGCGGACCAGTGCATCCGTGAAGTCCGCACGCTTTCCTACGTATTGCACCCGCCAGGGCTGGATGAAGCCGGTCTTGAGGAAGCGATCCGCGACTATGTACACGGTTTCACGGAACGCAGCGGAATCCGCGTCGAACTAGATCTGTCACCGCGCCTCGGACGGATGGAGAGACAGGTCGAGCTGGTCGTATTTCGGGTGGTGCAAGAATGTCTCACAAATATCCAACGGCACTCGGGAAATTTGCGCGCCAAGATACGAATCGACCGCAATTCGAATCTAGTTGTGGAGATAACCGACCGCCGCGACGCGACCAGCGCCGGCACGAGCGGGAAAAAGGAACTCGGGTTTAGAATTGGTGTCGGCATCGCCAGCATGCAGGAACGGGTCCGGCTGATCGGCGGCCAACTTGACATTGACTCCGCCGCTCAAGGTACAACCGTCCGCGCGACGATTCCTTTGCCCCTGGAGGCCAACAAACTTGAAAAAGATTCGCATTCTGATCGCTGACGATCACGCGCTCGTGCGCCGCGGCGCAGCATCCGTCCTTCGCTCCAAGCCAGGGTGGAGAATCGTCGGCGAGGCAGCCAATGGTCGCGAAGCGGTCGAACGGGCGATAAAACTGAAACCCGATGTCGCCATTCTCGATGTTGGCATGCCCGAACTGGATGGATTCGCTGCGACGCGTCAAATCATCGAGGCGGTTCCGGACATTAAAGTTCTTGTCCTCACCATGCATGAGTCCGGCCGGATGGTGCGCCGGGCATTGGAGGCGGGAGCTCGCGGGTACCTATTGAAATCCGACCTCACGAAAAGCCTCGTGAAAGCCGTAGAGGCCATTGCCGAGGGTAAGCGCTTCCTGACTCCCAAAGTTTCCGAAATCGTGCTGGACGGGTTTCTCAAAACGGAAAAAGAGCCCCCGCAAGTTGAACGCGCGGGTACCCGGGCCACGCCGCGTGAGGTTGAAGTCATTCGCCTGTTGGCGAAAGGGAAAATGAACAAGGAGGTCGCGGCCCTACTGGGAATCACGGTGAGGACGGTCGAGACCCACCGCGCCAAAATCATGCTGAAACTGGGACTTCATTCCTTGGCCGAATTAATCCACTATGCGATCCGCCAAGGCCTGTGCACTGAAATTGCGCCGGCATCATCCGCCAAGTCCGCGTAAGACTCCTTCGCGAATCTGCAGGCATCGCTGCGCCTTCAAACCACTACGTAGTACCCACTCGCTGAGCTTCGGTATTGATACCGATGTCTTTGCCAGACGACGATAGGGGCAAGCTCTAAAAGGGAGGCCCATGGAAAGGTTCATCGTTTGCAAGAATCCGCTATGCCGCCTGGTGGTTGATCTTCGCACGCAAGATAATCGGATACTGAAAATCTCAGAACTAATCATTAACCAATGCCCGGAGTGCGGCAGCGAGTGGTCCTCGCACTGTCCTTTTTGCGCGAAGGAACTGGACGTAACCTGGCGCGAGAACTTGCCGATTTGTTCGCAATGCCTGCTCCCGCTAAAAGCCGACCGCGCGGAACCAGATCGACTCTGACACAAAAGCAGTGCCCCAGCACCATGCCAACTCGCTCAGGAAACTTTAGAAAACGCGTCAGAAACGCGACTCCTAGTCCTGCCTGCTCGATGAAGCACTACTGAATGCCAGCGTTCCGGGATATCTCGAGGCGTAGCGAACTAAGTCGCACTGATCGCGAAGAAGATACTTACCCTAAGGTTGCTTGCTGTACACGAAGGCTTAATCCGCCTTCTTCGAGACACGCTCGACCAGTTCGTCTAGTCTCGAGAGCAATAGTTTTAGAATCGGAGACTGGTTCGATTTTCTGTAGCCCAGTACCAGCTCGACTGTCGGCGCATCTCCTTTGAGAGGACGGCTCGTCACAGAGGAGGGCAGAAAGTTCCGCGCGTAAGCAGGTAACAACCCCACTCCGCCCGTCGACGCTATTAAAGACATTCCCATGGCGAGGTGGTCCGCCTCATGAGCCGGGGTGATATCGATTCCGGAGCGCTTCAGGTACTTTTCGATGACCGCCCGCAGGACTGGAGCGGTGTTCGATACAATCACGAATGTCTCGTCCACCAGATGCTTCGGGCTGATCGCTTTGAGCGCTGCGAGATGGTGATCACGAGGCAAGACCACCATCAGGGGTTCCTTGACGAGAACACGGTAGACCAGCCCTGGCATGCCTCTTTCCCGCCGGAGAAAGCCCACATCGATTTTTCCTTTCGACAGGCCGTCGGCAAGCAGCGGAGAGTATTGACTGGAAACCATCACGTCGATGTTAGGCAGTTCGTCGCGTAAGATCCGTAAGGCTTCGGGCATCCACTTCAATTCGTGTCCGGTCAAAAATCCCATCGTGAAGCACGGCTTGCTCGGATGAGCGGCCCGGCGAGCAGCCTCGCTTGCCGCTTCTACCTGCGATAGCACCAAGCGCGCGTGATCGAGAAAGGTCCGACCCACCGGCGTCAACTCGATTCCGCGCGCACGGCGCGTCAGGAGTTGGGCGCCTAGTTCGCTCTCAAGATCTCGAATCTGCCGGCTCAAGGAAGGTTGTGACGTGTGCAGCCGCTGCTCTGCTGCCAGGGTCAGACTTCCTGCCTCCGCAACCGCGACGAAATAGCGAAGGTGTCGTAATTCCATTTCCGCTCCCATGCCTGCAAAGCATCAGTGCCAGCTTAACAAAGTATGTTGCAAACGCGGTCAAGGCAACATCCAATGAGGCAGTCAATGTCAACAGCAAGGGAAAAAGCGAGATTGAAGGAACAGGAGAACAACAATGGCTAAGAAATTGGAAGGAAAGATTGCACTGGTTACGGGCGGGTCGCGCGGAATTGGTGCTGCAATCGCTAAGCGTTTGGCGGCGGACGGAGCGAAGGTGGCCCTTACCTACTCGAAAGGCGCCGACGCGGCCGTGTCGGTCATCGAGGAGATTGAACGCGCGGGAGGAAAAGCGATCGCGATTCAGGCGGATGCCGCCGATGCCGACGCGGTTAAAGCCGCGGTCGAAAAGACGTTTGCAACCTTCGGTCAACTGGATGTGCTGGTGAACAACGCTGGCACGGCCATTCCGAAGCCGTTCGAGGAGGCGACCCTGGAAGAGATGGATCGCGTGATTGCCATCAACGTTCGTGGCGTGTACGTCGCGACTCAGGCGGCACTGAAGCATATGAAGAGCGGCGGCCGCATCATCATGATCGGATCGGCCGTCGGTGAACGTGTCGCGGCGCCCGGGCTGGTGCCATATGCGGGCACGAAGGGAGCCGTGAAGATGTTCACTCAGGCGCTGGCCAGAGAGATCGGGAGCCGGGGCATCACCGTCAACAACGTGCAGCCGGGTCCGATCGACACGGAATTGAATCCCGCCTCGGGTGATTGGGCGGTGCCACAGAAGGCCGCCACCGCGCTGGGTCGTTACGGGCGTGCGGATGAGATCGCCGCGACGGTGGCGTTTGTCGCCGGACCGGAGTCTTCCTACATCACCGGTGCGAATCTCACCGTGGATGGCGGAATGAACGCCTGAACCGAAGCGGGCGCTCGTTTCGGCGCCACCAGGGGCAGCGATAAAAGTTCGCTAAAACCGGGCAAGAACAGGACCAGACAATGACTAGAAAGCTTGAAGGTAAGGTCGCCGTCATCACCGGTGGGACAGAGGGGATTGGTTTAGCAACCGCAAAGCTTTTCGTCAAAGAGGGCGCCTATGTGTTCATCACCGGCCGCCGCCAGAAGGAACTCGATGAAGCGGTCAGGGCTATCGGCACCAACGTCTCTGGCGTTCAAGGAGACGTTGCGAAATCGGCTGACCTTAATCGTCTTTACGAGACCGTTTCTAGCTTGAAGGGGCGAATCGACATTGTTTTCGCCAACGCCGGCGTTGCCGAATTTGTTCCCTTGGGAGCCGTCACCGAAGAGCATTTCGACAAACTATTCAGCATCAATGTGCGGGGAGCACTGTTCACGGTGCAAAAGGCCCTGCCGCTACTGAATGATGGCGGCTCTATCATTCTCAACGGCTCCGTCGCCAGTGTTAAGGGTACTGCTGCCTTCGGTGTCTACGCGGCGAGTAAGGCTGCAATCCGGTCGTTCGTGCGAACCTGGACTACAGATCTGAAAGACCGTCGCATCCGCTCAAACGTTGTTAGCCCGGGTCCGATCAATACGCCGCTGGCGAGTCGGCAATCTGCGGACGTGATCGCACGGATTGCGTCCACCATCCCGATGGGACGCATGGGCGAACCCGAGGAAGTTGCAAAGGTGGCGTTGTTTCTCGCATCGGATGACTCCAGTTTCGTCACAGGTATCGAACTGTTCGTTGACGGCGGCAGAGCCCAGATCTAATCGAAAGGGCGGGAGACTTTTTTGCCGAATCGCTCCGACCGCCCGCGCCCGAGCGACGACGTTGATGTCGAAAGGTGTAAGGCCATGAATGCTGTCTCCTCTTTGAAAAGAGAGTGGTCCAAGCGCAGTAAGAAGGCGAGCACCTACCGGCGCGTTGTAACGGGGGATGTAAACGGCAGGTCCGTCGTTCAGAACGATGAGCAGATGGAAGCCTATCAGTTTAAGACTGTTCCCGGCTACGAGCACACGCTCATCTGGGTAAACGCGACGACCCCGGACCTAAGTAAGGAGCAAAGGTTTTACAGTTATCCGGACTCGGTCGTTCCGGGACCTGGCGGCACCAGTCTGCACTTTGTGACGTTTCCGCCCGCCTCGGTCTTCGCGGATCCCTCCTTCGACGGCGAGGCCGCAAGAGAAGAAGCGCTGGTTCGTCTGAGGGGCTTAGCGGATCACTTCGAAAAGGAAGATCCTGCGATGCACAAAACCAACACCGTCGACTATGCGATTGTCTACGATGGTGAAATTTGGATGGAGCTAGACAATGGCGAGACGTTGCATTTGAGGCGCGGCGACGTGGTTGTACAGAATGGGACGCGGCACGCGTGGCGGAATAAAGGCACCAAGCCTGTCACCATGCTCTTTTTCCTGAATGGCGCAACCGCCCGACGCCGTCCAGATTACATCCTGAAAACGAGAAAGCAGGTAGCATGACGCAATCCACTCAAGAGCGGAACAAGACTCTGGTTTTGCAGGCGTTTGACCTCCTCTTCAACAAGCGCGACTACGCTGCTGCCGAGAAGTTTTGGTCGCCTCACTACATCCAGCACAGCGCCCATATCGCGCCGGGGCGTCCGGGCCTGTTCGATCTCATCAAGAGCCTTCCGCCAACTCTGAAATACGAGCCAGGAACGATCCTGGCCGACGGAGATTTTGTAATCGTCCACGGACGATTTAGCGGTTTCGGTGCTCCGGCGAATTGGATTGCTGCAGACATTCTACGCATCAAGGACGGGATTCTGATTGAACATTGGGACGTGATTCAAGACGAAGCCACTCAGGAGCAGTCAAAAAGCGGCCTGCCTATGTTCGGGAACGCTTGGTAAGTAGGCCGTCTGCCAGTCCCTCGCTGCGTGGGGACGCGCACAAGTCGGGGCTCCAAATTGAGATTTGTGTTTTGCCGCGATGTCTTAGGGAGGCCTAGGATGTCCTGCAGCATTTTGGCCTCATGCTTCGACCGGCCACAACCGGCCACAAGGACGCTTGTATATTTACATACAATAGCCTATTATTGTACGTAAAGATGCAAACCAAGAATGGCACCCATGGCGTCCTCATTGCGGATGTGGTCGAGTCTCGCTCTCACTCGCATCTCCGTTCTTCTCTCAATGAGAAGCTTCGGATTGCCAGCATCGCGCAATTGCATGACAAGCTCGTCCGCGTGCCTTACGCAGTCACTGCGGGAGATGAATTCCAGACAATAGCATGCCGCGTGGACTCTATCCCCAAGTTGATTCTAGATCTTAGAAGGCGCCTACAGCCTCTTCAGTTGCGAATCGGAATTGGAATCGGGCCGATCCAGGGGCCCATACGCCCCCCGGTAAATCGCATCGCCGGTCAAGCTTTCGAATTCGCACGAGCCGCCATCAACCAAATCAAGGAAACAAGGAAATATCCGACGCTGACCGCTTTTCGTTCCTATAGCTCTGAACTCGACGAAATTGCCAACTTGGTCTACGGCCTCCATGACACCCTGCTTCGACAAATTAGCGCGAAACAATGGGAGACTATCGCCATCTACCTGATTAAGAATCGTGTGGACCATACAGCCAAAGCCTTGTCCGTTGATATTTCTACTGCTTCGCGTAATCTGAAACGAGGATACTTCTGGCAAATCGAACACACAACGGCCGTCATGGAAAACGTCCTCGGCCGCGCATTTCGATGATTGCATCAGAATGTACAATATTGTTTTATTGTACGAAATGATACACCCGACCTACAACCTCTTCCTGGCGCTATATCTGGCCCATCTCCTCACGCACTTCGTTTTTCAGACTACTCCGATTGTTTCTAATAGACATCGGGGCGAACGGCGCGGTTACCTCATTCATGGAGTTACCCACTACGTCGCAGTTCTGGCGATCGTCACGCTCGCCGACCCGCACCGACTCCCGACCCTTTCTTTTCAACTGCTTGCCATTTCCCTCTCACTGGTTCATCTCCTTGTGGACCGGGCCAGGGTTTCTTTGACCAAGTCTCATCGAATACCCGACAATGCGCTCGCTTTCGTAGTCGATCAGGCAATCCATCTCATCGCTGTCATCGGAGCCGTGTTTCTCCTGGTTCGCCCGTCACTCCAAATGTTTGTCTTCTGGTTGAATCGACTTCGCTTCCGAGAGGAAAGCATTCTCCTGGTGAGTGTTGTCTATGTCCTGGTGATCTTTGGCGGTGGCTATTTTATTCGCGCGCTCATCGCCCCTCTTTGGAAGCAAGAGCCGGGGCAGACAACCAAGGAACACGAGGAAGTGATTAACGCTGGCTTGTATATCGGCTGGCTGGAACGATTTCTCGTATTGACCGCTTTGTTCCTACAATCGCCCGCGACCGTCGGCTTCATTCTTGCTGCGAAATCGATTGCGCGCTATCCGGAACTCAAGTCTGTCCGCTTCGCGGAATATTTTCTGATTGGGACACTTCTCAGTGTCACGATCGCCATCGGCGGGGCCATTGTTTTGCTGAAAGCGCTCTATGGAACGGTCACCCTCGGAAAATAGGCTTCACCACCCTCCCCACTCCACTGACTTTTGCGCGATGCGTCCGTAACCCGCCGGTGTTCTGCTAGTGGCCCTGGTCAGCGGCTATCGCTTCGTTTTTGGTGACCGAGAGGACTGCGGACTCCTGTCTCTCGGCCACGGACATCCTTGGCTTGTTTTTCAAGCGCAAACAGCTGGCCGATCAGATCCACGGCCTCGCGAACAGTGTGAGTGAACGGGAGATGAAGCGTGTGGTTCTGAACCGCAGAACTCGCTGTTCGTCGGAAACCCGCGCGGCGGACCGACCGCAGCGATCCTGGCCAGCTTGACCAGCGGCTGCCGCCGGCACGAGATGAATCCGCAACTCTACTGCATGCAACTGCTGGTGCGATGACTGACGCCAAGGACCAGAACGATCAAGCGGTCGTCTTCGAACTTGCAGATGAGCCGGTAATCGCCTGCACGCTATTTCCAGAACTCTCCAAGCCGCGAGCCGACTCGTAACGTTCACGGTGAGACGCGAACAAGGCTGCGCACGGCTCGTGATCGTCGTGGAAAGCACAGAGGCCTTGAGTTCTTCAGTTGCACCCCGCCTTCGGCCAGACGCTCCATGGCGATTACGTTCCGCAAGATGCGGTTCACGTAGCGCTCACGAAAGTTTTGAGTAAGCCTGTCACCGCGCCATAGGCATGCGAAGGACGGTCGCTCGACCGAGCTCTTGTTCGTCTGGTGCAACAGCCGCACCATCACGGAACGCGACGACGTTTCCAGAGTTCGCAGGAACGCGTTCGCCAGGAACGATAATACCAACGAGGTTTAGCGGATCTGCGGCGGAAACAATCGTAACTTCGCGGGAGGGATTCTGCTTACGCTTGGCTCTTAACGATTCCACGGCCAGGGGCAAAGCGAATTGCTCGCCCAAAAACCCGCTGACAAACCGGCCGCCACGAATTTCCCCGCGATCTTCAAGGCGTCGCAGAGTGATCAGTATTTCGCGCCATTTCGGAAGTATGGTCTCGCGCGCTAGGAGCTCACGGAAAACAATCCCGTAGCGACGCAACAGCATCCGGCATGTCGTTTCGAGTGCTCGCGTATGGTCCTGCACATCACCGGAGTAAAGCAACGACCAGCGGCCGGCGCTGTGCCTCGGACGCGCAGTTCGTCCGCGGCCCTGGCCGGAGCGGCGCTTGGGATCGATCAGCGCACGCAAATTGTCGAAGCCGTCTGCGGTGAGCAATCCAGCGGCGACAAGCTCCCAAAGACCGGTTTCTACTTGAGCCTTCAGCTTGTCCGTGCCTCGGACGATATCCGCGAAAAAAGAAGCGCCGCGCTGCCGCAAGAACTGTAAAACCGCTGCCGCGTCCATACTGAGACCTGCCGGCTGCATTTCGTTAGCGTCGCGCCGTGGAATCATCCAGTCGCTGTCTTCGCGCACAAAAAAGGTGATTGGCGCGACGCTGGTAGGAACGACGCGCCGCTTTCCGTCCGAGAACGCCTCCAGCGTAGCGGGATGTGGCGACAGCCGGCCCCAGCCGACCGCGCCCGTAACGCAAAGGTCGTCGAGCACCTTGGGATCGAAATCGCCGATGCGGCGCTGCAGAATCTGGCGTTCCCAGGAATTTGCCGGCGCTTCAAACCCTTGCATTTGACGAAGCACTTCGAGCGTGCCACGTTCGCCGAGTACCTGCGTACGCGGCGCTATGTGCTGCCAGGAAAGCAGCCAATCCATAAATTGCGCGGGAGTGACAGACTGGATTTCTTTCCGCAACCTTCCCAACGTGAGGCGGTGGATGCGGGCAAGTAGTCGGCGTTCGCACCATTCTGTCGAACCCGAAGCGATATCGTCAGAAACGGTGCCAGTGAACTTACCGCGCAGTAGGACTCCTCCGGACTCCAGGCGCAACAGCGATTTCTCCACATCCGGGACTGACAGTGCAAGCGCGGCGCTTAGTTGCGTTGCCGTGATTGGGCCGCTGTGAGCGATCCATCCTGTGACGCAGGCCAACAAAGACTCTTCACGCGAGAGTTCTTGCCACTCGACATGCGGCACGGGCGTTTCGAATCTAGCTGAAGGAAATATTTGCATGAATGCGGACACGCGTTCTGCAGCTACCCAATAAGCTGCGTCAAGCGCGCGAGCGAAACCAGCGCGGCGCTCTGCGGCGAGCTGATCGAAAAGAGGAGTCCACGCGGGCACCGAACCCTGCAATTTCCTGCTCAAACCATTGTTTCCGCGCGAGATCTCGGTGCCAACGGGTAACGCAACTAACGTGAGTAGGGCGTCGTGTAACTCCTCCGCGTCGCGCACATCGGGCCACGCTTCATCGCACACCTCGGCAATTGCCGCAGGATCGAGCCGACCGATTTCTTCAAGCACCGAGTCCGGCAAAACGCGACGCATTTCGACGGCACGAGCACGGCGTTCTTCGAGCGGTGCGTCATCGAGATATGCGTAAGGATTGGCGTTCAAAATTTCGTGCGAGAATTGCGACGCTATCGGCGTATCTACCGCTAGGCACTTGATCTCTCCGGCAGCGATGCCGCCCAAGACGCGCTCCAGGCCTTCGATGTCCATGGCTTCGGTAAGGACATCCTTCATCACTTCACGGATGAGCGGGTGATTGGGAATGTTGATGTCGCCGGCGGCGAGATTTTCAGGGCAAGCCTGCTGCTCCGGGAATACGGCAGCCAACAAGTCATCTGCTCGCATACGTTGAATATTCGGCGGAACTTTCTTTCCGCCGCGGAAGCGGAGTAAGGCCAGCGCCCGCCCCGCATCCCAGCGCCATCGCGTCGTGAAAATAGGAGAGGCCAGCACAGCCTGCTCGAGAACAGAACGAACGGAATTCGGATGCAGGAAGTGAAAAACATCGGCCAACGGAAAACTATGCTGCTCGCTCAGCGAAATATTCAGTCCATTGTCGGTCGCGGCAGCTTGCAGCTCAAAGTTGAACGAGCGGCAGAAACGCTTACGGAGCGCGAGACCCCAGGCTTTGTTGATGCGCCCGCCAAACGGTGCGTGGATGACCAGTTGCATGCCTCCGCTTTCGTCGAAAAAGCGTTCGGCGATGACGGTGGCTTGGGTTGGGACCTCCCCCAAGATCGTACGACCCGCAAGAATGTATTCGACTACCTGTTCGGCGCCAGCGTCGTCAAGACCACATTCAATTTTCAGCCAACGTATCGCGGGAGAGGCCTCCGGAGGGAGCTTCCCGGCGGGATCAGCAACCGTGCCAGGAACAAAAGAACTGATTTGTTCTCGTAGCGCTGCGACGTGTGTTGAAAGCTCGTCGGTTCGTGCCGGCGCTTCGCCGCGCCAAAAAGGAATAGTGGGAGCAGCGCCATGCGCGTCTTCCACCAAAACGCTGCCGGCTTGAACTCGCCGGATTCGCCAGGAAGTGTTTCCCAGCAGCATGATGTCGCCAGCAAGGCTTTCTACCGCGAAGTCTTCGTCAATCGTTCCAACAGCTGCTCCTTCAGGCTGCATGATTACGGTATATAAAGCATTTTCCGGAATGGCGCCGCCACTCGTGATCGCCGCCAAACGACTGCCACGGCGGGCACGGATCACGCCGTTCACGCGATCGCGATGGAGATATGCAGCATAACGACCGCGCGAGCTGGCAATGCCTTCGGAGAGCATGACGAGAATTTCGTCGAACTCTGCTCGTGTAAGATCGCGATAAGGATAAGCACGGCGCACCGCTTGGAATAACTCCGTTTCGTTCCAATCCTCGGCTGCGCACATGGCCACAACCTGCTGCGCCAGAATGTCAAGCGGAGCTTCGGGAATCGCGATGCGATCGAGATCTCCCTGGCGAATTGCGCGCACGAGTGCAGCGCATTCCAACAGCTCGTCGCGAGTTGTCGCGAAGATCCGGCCTTTGGGCACGGCGCCACGCCAGTGACCCGCTCGTCCGATACGCTGCAAACCGACGGAAATCGAACGCGGCGAACCGATCAGGCAAACCAGGTCAACTGCGCCGATATCGATGCCGAGCTCGAGAGATGCAGTCGCTACAAGGGCGCGGAGCTCTCCGGATTTCAATTTCTTTTCGGCTACCAGACGCAGCTTGCGCGATAAACTGCCATGATGCGCGGCGATGGCATCGCTCCCGAGGCGCTCGGCAAGATGATGAGACATGCGCTCGGCGAGACGGCGGGTGTTGACAAAGATAAGAGTTGAGCGATGCTGTCTGGACAGAGTGGCAATCCGGTCGTAGATCTCGGCCCACATTTCGTTGGACGCAACTGGGCCAAGCTCGCTGGCGGGAACTTCGATGCCTAGATCCAACTCGCGACGATGCCCTATTTGCACAACCGCGGGATCGGGCCTATCGTTTCCAGTCAGAAAATGGGCCACGAGCTCGATCGGTTTCTGGGTCGCCGAGAGACCGATGCGCGTCAGGCGCTTGCCAGTCAAATGATCGAGACGTTCGAGCGAAAGCGCCAGATGGGCACCGCGTTTGTCGTCAGCTACGGCATGGATTTCATCCACGATGACCGAGTCAACGGTACGCAGGATTTCGCGGCTCTTCGCCGCAGTAAGAAGGATGTAGAGAGATTCCGGAGTAGTTACCAGAATATGCGGCGGACGCGCCAGCATGGCGCGGCGCTCACGCGCGAGCGTATCGCCGGTGCGCACCGCGGTACGAATCTCAGGCATCAAGATCCCGCGCTGCCCGGCGAGCTGCAGGATTTCTCCCAAGGGAATTTCCAGGTTTTTCTGAATGTCGTTGCTCAGCGCCTTGAGCGGTGACACATATAGGACTTCGGTGCAGTCAGATAATTCACCGCGTATCGCTTTTCGCACCAGGCGATCGATGCAGATCAAAAAGGCCGAGAGCGTTTTTCCCGATCCTGTTGGAGCCGAGATCAGCGTTGTTCTGCCGGCCAAAATCTGAGGCCAGCCTTCTTGCTGCGGTTCGGTAGGCGTGCCGAAGCGGCCGATGAACCAGTCGCGGACGAGCGGGTGCGCCCATTGCAGACCGGAAGCGAGCGGTAGTGCGGGCCCTTGGTTCATTTCTAGTTCTAATTATAGCCTGAGAACTAGTAGGCATTAGATCCGCGGATGGTGAGTGGCTCTTAACCTGGTCTCGGTCCGTACCAATTACCAGACGGGGTTTCGCAACAAGTCCGCATCCGCTATAGCCTTCAATCAGCGAGCCACGGTTGAAGCACGCCTGGCTTTGCGTTCGTGGTAATCAAGGTGGTCAGGCTCTCTCGAGGTGTTCTTCTTCGGCCGATTGCGCAACAGTTGGGCTCGATTTTTCCCTTCGAATAAAAGGCCATGCACTAACGCCAAGAGCGGTGTGCGAGCTTGATGTACTTGCACAACGTGGATTTGGCCTGAGCAATAAGGATCAGCGCTCTGCGAGTACCACGAGTCGTGGCCAAGTCATCCGACTCTTCTGACTGCGTCGTCGCAGCGCACGCATCCAGCGCCGGATTACCCGTAACCGAAAACTTCGAAGGCGTTCCTGCTCGGATACGGTAAGGAGGGCGATACAGAAATTAGGTTCGCTATTTCTGCCACATGCGAAAGCCACCTAGGAAGGCGTTTTCGTTGCTGCCGAGCCGGGTGCCGGGAGGCAAGTTCTTCAATTTCTTACTATTTCCGCCACCTAACACCACGTAATCGGCTTCTAACGCGGTCTTAAGTTTCTTCACAATTGTGGCCACATGTTTGCGCCACTTTTTCTTGCCGGATCGTTCTAGCCCGCGCAAGCCAAGGTAGTCTTCGTAGGTTTTACCGTTCTTATAGACAAGGTGTGCCAACTCCATCGGCTCGAGCATCCCGTCGACGACCATGGCCGACCCGAGGCCGGTGCCTAATCCGAGAAACAACATGCGGCCGCCCTTATAACTGCCAAGCGCTTGCATGGCCGCATCGTTGATGATCCTGACTGGACAGCCAAAAGCTTTTTGAAAGTTAAATTCCATCCAGCCGCCGCCCAGGTTGTGGGGCTCGCGAAGTAGGTGCTGATTAATGATGGGGCCGGGATAGCCTAGCGATACACAATCGAACTTCCAGTCCCGAACCGACTTCTTGACCAGGCGGACCATTCTGCGCGGGGTCAGGGTGGGGCCAGATGGATACTTTCGAGGCTCCTTTTGCCCGGTAGCCAACATCTTGACGTTTGTACCGCCGACGTCGATGACAAGCACTCTTGGGGATTTTGCCGCTTGTGCAGCTTTCATCGCTGCTCCTTCGATGCGTGTCTGAATGCACTGGGTGTCGTTGTCGAGACAATGTAATTCTAGGATAAATTGGCCGTGCAGCGGAGCAAATTCGAGGCCTTTGCCGTGAGTGGAGGGCATTAATTCAACCGGCCTCATGGAAAGAGTTGCGCATTTATTTTCTGCGACGAATCACGTTCGACTCGGTCATTCCGGGGTAGCTCACCGGGTCGCTGGTAATTCTTACAGTGCGACTCGGTTCCCTCGTTCACTATCCTCGGATCACCTAAATCGGACCGGTTCGCAGAAGGAGCAAGCAATGGCACCGCGCAGGCCAATTAGCCTCTGACCGTGATATTTCGAGATGGGTAGAGCGAGGCACTACGGGACTTCGTATTGAGCGAGAAAGGAAATGAAGCATGACCATGCAAATGACAGGCCGCGAAGTGGATGGCGTGTTCGTGGTAACACTAGAGGGTCGCATTGTTCTTGGCGAAGAGAGCCATTCTTTTCGTGAGAAACTGAAGAGAGTTCTTGCCGAAGGAAAGAAGAAAATTGTCTTGAATATGGCTGACATCAAACACATTGACAGCTCGGGCCTAGGCGCTTTGCTCGCCGCGCATTACAGCGCCAAAACTCAGAGCGCCTCCATGCGTCTTTGCAATCTTGGGGGGAAAATTCCACGAAGTTTTGCAAGTCACCAAGCTATTGACTGTCTTCGATGTTTATGATTCAGAAGCAGCCGCTGTCAGCAGCTTTCAAGGGTCATTAGCGACAAGCAACTAACGGCGAACATCATCTAAAACCCAAGCGAGTGTTGCGCCGACCGTCTGAGCCGGCACTAGCCAGCCTGCGCCGGAAACCGGTCGCAGCAATGCAGCAATTGCCGACCAGCGCGTATGCTTCCTGCGCAGAAATGTAAACTCAAAATCCTGTTTGAAACCCGTGTCTAGGTTTTCGAACAGCTTCTAAACAATTGGCGGTGTGGGCCCATCAAGATACTTGATAAGCACCACATCGTTGCCCTTTTCGTCGTAGATCAGTTCATCGACTAGCTTTTTCACTAGCAGCATGCCGAAGCCGCCTGGTCGCAAGCCTTGCTCCTCGCGAACCGCCATATGGCTAAACAAATCCTCAGGTGAGCTTCCGACGGCTGCGTGGCGAAGCTCTGCGAGAGAGAATCCTTGCCCGGGATCCTTCACGCGGCAGGCTATCGCGCGACGAGAACGGATGAACGAAATTTCCACGTGCTGGCTGGGATCGAAGCGCGCGCCGTGCTCCATGGCGTTGATCAGAATTTCCCTGAAGGCGGAAATGACCTGCTCTTTGTCAGCCTGTGGAATACCTCCGAATCCGTGCAGGAATTGGACCAGGCGATCGGCCGTAAGTAGATCACATCTGGCTGTCAAGCGAACCCAGGCGGGCGTGGCAGAAAGGACTTCGATGCCGTCATCCCAGTAGGGCTCGGCCATGGCCGCACGCACCATTTCGGCGAGCGCAGAAGTCTCAAACGGAGCCACGAGATAACTGAAGGCCCCTTCGCGCATGGCCGCGATGATATCCCCTGGAGTCCACTGATCGGTCAGAATGATGAGGCGGAGGTGAGGGCGAGCGCTTCTGATTTTGCGAAGAAAATCGATATCCTCGGGGCCGCAGGTCTTCCGTCCAGTGATGATCAAGTCGAACGGTTTTGTTTCTGCAAGAGAAAGCGCATCTTGATTGTCAACAACGCGTTGCATGCTCCAGCCTTCGGCGACCAAAACACTCATGAGCAGTTCGTCGATATCGCCGCCGGAAGCAACAACGAGCGCGGTCTTATGAGGAGTAGGAGCAATTGCACTGGTAAGGGAGGTTGTCATAGGACCACGACGAGGAAAAGTGTCTAACGTAGCTCATCGATCAGAGCTGGCTCTCTCGAGACTCATTGGTCGCCTGTCAGTTTTGACAGCCGTCGAGCGAGCGGGGACTGGAAATGAGCATGACCTAAAGGGCGAGCTACTAACCGAGAGTCACTGAGATGCTCAATTTGAGAACCTTCCAGGGAAATCCCGAGAGAAATCCTACTGGTCTGTCGGGCATTTGAAGTAGTACTTCACTTTTTCGATAACCGGCATTTCTCGTACAAGTTAGTTAACACAGACCGTTTCGGCGTGGGATTGGTCTTTGCCAATTCTCGGGACGGCAGGGAGGCTTATAAGCTGACTGCTTTTCGCGGGTTCCTCTCCCCTGGACCGTAAGCCGATGACATCTAGCAAAGTGAATTCTTCATAACAGCCTTTTATGAGGCTGGCAAAAATGCCAGTGTCCCGGCAGACAAACTCGTGGCGATATTGGGCAGAAGCCGGAACCGGAGGTTCAGCTATGCGACAACGTCTGCTTTTTGCCATTTTGACTGCACCGCTCGTCATCGCGGTTACGGGTCGGGTAGGCATCGCCAGGGCATCTTTCGACGATGCTTTTTGGGTCAGCTATTGGGCGAGGCCCAAGACGATTCTGAATGGCCCCGAGGCAGAGGCCTTTTATCGCGGCGTAAAAGAACTGGTATTCGCTCGGAACGTTTATGATCGGTGCGAGAATCCCAGCGACCTGGATGACGATGCCCGATGGTTCAAGGAACACCCAGGCGTGCACTTCTATATCGACGGATATGCCTCCAAGAGGGGCAACCAAGATTACAATTTGGTAATTTCACAACGGCGAGCGGACTGGGTCAAACAATCGCTCATAAGACGAGGCGTAGCAGAGGATCGCATCAAACTTTCAGTGGGATGGGGCGAATTGTACCCAACCTGTCTGGAGGACAGCGATGAATGCCACGCTAAGAACAAAATCGTCCGTTTCACATACGTTCCAGGTTCTTAGAATCGTGCTCCCATCGCGAGTAGAGTGCGCATGGTCGAATTACAGGACGAGTTCCCCGGGGCCGATCGCCATACAGCACCTCTGCGTTCGCCTAATCGCGTGAGCTCAAAACCGCTGTATTCGCGCCCTTAGGACCCTTGATTTACGTCTTAGCTCTCAACTGGATTGGACCCTTCGAGTCCGGCGTGCTTCCCAGGATTTCCCGGAATAATGAGTTCGCTGGTAAGCAAGTATTGATACAGGGAATCCAGCGGACCTGAGGGATGCAAATTGTCTGCACTGACCATCCGATCTATCTCCTTCCATCTCCATCCGGTCAGTCCCGCCGTTTTTACTCTCCTTTGCACTTCTTCCGCTGCCATTGGATAGACGCTCAGCCGCACATTTTGCGTGAAAAGCCGGGCAACTCCTTCCAGCAGGCTTCCCGCCAAGTCTTTGTAGCGATCCTCAAACACATGTACGAGTACGGTAAGTTCGATGGCGAAGTGAATCCGCGATTTCGTGTACCGATTCACATACGCGCTCATCGTGTAGAGTTCCTTGGCGCGAAATATCATCACGCCAAAGCCCAATTTTTGCAGCGTTTTTACGCGCTCGATAATCTCTTTGCTGTGCACTCCCTTGCCTTCCGCGCTGGTGCCGCCGATCGACAGACAAAATAGCCCGGTTGCACCTTTATTTCCCCCTAGCTCCTCCTCTGGCAGTTGCGCTAGGGTGTCCTGGATCAAACTCGCTTGGAGCTGACTGACGTTGTCGAACCCGCCCGGCGCCAGTACAACCGTCTGTTTATAGAGCAGCTCGTTCGGCGGAACCAGTTGGTTGTCCGTGGGGAAGACAACCGCTTCGGCGTATCCGCCAGCCACCAGGAAAGCATGAATTTCCTCCCCGTCGCAAAATTGAAAGGAGGGTCCGGCCAATTCCAGGCAGTCGATTTCCACTCGGTGTTGTCCTAGCTCCTCGAATACGCTGGCGAGGAACTTCTCGGCCGACCCGAGGGCATGATACGCCGCGTAGATCAGGTTCACGCCGAGAATGCCCACCGCTTCTTGCTGCCGCACGTTGCTGGGATCCCGCAGATTTACGTGCAAAATCACGTCATTGGGCCGTACCCCCGGTTCTGGCATGAAACGCAGCCCCACCCATCCGTGGCAGTCGTTCGTTCCTAGGTAGTTCCGCGCAGAGACTGTATCCACAAACGAGAAAAACTTGGTGTCTGCTCCGCGGCTGCCGTGCAACTGGCCTATCAGTTGCCCCCACTCGCTTTCGAGCATAGCTTGGAGGCGTGCTTTGGAAACGTAGCGTGTCCCAGCTCCGTAAAGATGGTCGCTGACCTCCTTGTCATAGGCTGAAATCGTTTTCGCCACCGTGCCGGAAGCACCACCTACGCGCAAGAACCAGCGAGCCACCTCCTGTCCCGCGCCGATTTCCGCGAACGAGCCAAAAATCGTGGTGTCGAGGTTCAGGGAAAGTGCTTTGTGATGTGTGTCATGTTTCTCGTGGGTGGGCATAGGGGAGTTACCCTTGAAATTGTGGATGCGACTACTGGGCCTGCACTAGGGGGAGTTGCGCCGACAACTGGAGATCGACAAGTGCCTGCACCCGGCGTTCGATCTGGAAGAATGTCGCCACCTTCGAGCCCGACACAACCTTGCTGAAGACCGGGAGATATTTGATCCGCAGTTGCGCGACTCTCTCTTCAACCGCCAGCGCCCGATTGGTTAGACTGATGGCCTGATCGTCCTTCATGTTGCCCCAGGCGTCCGCGTATTCCTTGATTACCGCGTACTTCTCGTCATTGATCTTCGTGAGTTCCGCAACGTACTGGTCGTAGATAGGCCAGAATTTCGTCGCGTCGGCATCCGTAAGTTGCAGGTTTGCCGCGATGGTCTGTTTCTTTTTCGAGCGCAGGTCCTGTCGGAGCATCTGGATATCACGGTCGATGCCGGATTGCGACGTGGCAGCAGATTGGGAACGAGGCGCATCTCCGGACTGGGCCATCGTTCTAGGAGGGCACAGCATCACAGCACCTGCGACGAAAGACAGGACGGCGAGTGTCTTTTTCACGAACTTCTCCCTTGTTCTTGTGAAGCGAATCGACGGATAGGGTGCCCCCACCGTTGCATTAGGGGCATCACCCATAAAGCACAACGAACATACCGGATGAAGTATTTTCGAGGGTAACCTTGGGGCCTACTGTCAACACTGCCAGTGAGCCGAATCAATCCGCGATAGGAGATTTCTCGCGGGCTTCAGGCTCATCGATTTGCGAGATTGCTAAACGTCTGGATCGAGTTGAACTTTTTAATCGACGCTGGCGAGGTCATATACCGTGCGTCTCGCCCAAAAAATTGCCGAGTTCGGCCCAGGAACACGGAAGCCTCTCATCCTTATATAAAGGTGAGAGGCTCGTGCTTTCCGCATCTATCGTAGCCGTTACTTCTTGTCTTCTTTGCGCTTCTTGGCCCAACGTGCTTTAGCAAGCAAGGAAAGCTTCTTCCTCGCGGCCAGACTCATTGTCGGTCTGGTCCCGCTGACGGTCGCGGCGCTCTTGGTCGGTGGCGCGGCTCCGTTCAGCGCATGACGGTAAGCGGCTATGCCAGCATCCAAGGCACGTAGCTCCGCAGACAACGAAGCCCTCTTCTGCAACAACCCTTCTAGAACTTCACTCATTCTTTGTTTCCTCCCAGTTTGGAATTGTACTACGCGGATGTAGGATGCGCTAAGCGGGAGACGTTTCCTCCGCTTCCAGTCCCGCCTAGCTTCTTCCAATCGCTTCTTTAAACGGGGTCGACGTTCCTGGCGGACCTGCACGTAACCCGCGAACTGTTTTTCCGAACTGAATCAATTCGGCATCGGTCATGCTGCGTAAACGCTCCTGCAATTTCTGGAGAATTGCTTCGTCAGACTCGAACCCGATCATGTGTCGCTCCGGGGGTGGAGCAACGGGAAGCTAAATTCTGCGTTGTCTTTCTGGTCTTGTCCTGCCCCGGCCTGCTTCACCTCGACCCCAAGCGAATCGCTTATTCGCGAACGGTTCAATTTTCACTCGCTTGACGACAGGCGATTTCTTCCGCCTCGCAGCGTGTTTCGCCCTCGAAGCGCTAAAGAGCAGTCGATAAACTTGCTGATTTGTCCTAGTTCGCTTGGCGAAAAGTAATTTCGACGGGCACCCGCGTAGGCACAGGCTTACCATCCTTCATCGCCGGTTTGAATCTCCATTTGCGCACAGCTTCGATTGCCTTTTCATCCAAGCCCAACCCCGGACTCTTGGCAACGCTGATGTCGGTCGCCTTGCCTTCAGAAGTCACCACAACGAAAAGAACTACGACGCCCTCATACTTCTTCTTTTTTGCTTCCTTAGAATATTCTGGGTCAGGACAATATTCACACCGTGGCATGCCTACGCCGTTGACGCCAGCGCGCGGAATCTCCGGTTTCGATTTGTCGTCAGCGGGTTGCTGCGCCATGACAGCCGAACCGGCAAATAGAAAAAGCGGGGCAAGTCCAAGGAAAAGACGCTGCCGGGAGGACGGGCAAAAATTCATGGAGCGGAGCGTATCATGGAGGGCATTCAAGAAGGAATCTTTTCTGGTGGCGGAATCTTGCGCAGTCTATCTCGCAAATTCCGCAAAACTTCTTCGTATGATTGAAAACTGATTGCCATTGTCGCTCCGGGCGGAGCAACGGGAAATCGGATTTTACTTCGATGTACTCGTTTTGTCCTTCTATTCCACTGGATTCTGGGGCAACTCTTATTTCCCGTGTTCCCGCCCGTCACTCGGCCATTCGACAGGCCATTCGACAGGAAATAACTTGCCGGCCTCTTCGGGCGTAAGCTTAAGGCCAACAAGACCAGCGGCATCCGCCGGAACGGGATCTCTTCCTGAAGCGAGATCAGCAGATGTAGGAATAAGGGCGTACATCAGGAACCACGCCGACATGTTCCAGACTCTTTCCATCGCTCATGATTACGTCTGCCCCAGTGATGGAAGCAGCATAAAAAGTCATTACCATGATCCGAATCCTGTGTGGATATAGCAGACTTTCCATCACGCTACCTGACGACAGGTCTCCAACTACCGTGCCACGCTGCGTCAGATGGAGCTTTGGATTGCGAGCATGCCGGTCCTGTATACACAATCAACCCGATGGCACTTTCAGAGAAATCTGGCTCGATAGAGACTCTTTTCCATAACGAGCGGAACTCCAATCCAGACCAGAAGAACGGAGAGCAGTTCATGAATGACAAGCATCAAGCGGCTGGATGGTCTAGGGCTCTTCGTGGTTGGCTAAGAGCACTGGGGTGTTTGACGATAGGCCTCGGGGTGTTTGGCACCGGCTCGCTTCGGGCCCAGCTAGCGGTGCGTCATCCCGAGGGCGTGACGCATGGGTTTCTGCTGTTGCGTACTCTGGAGAACGAAACCCTGGCGGTGGGCGATGTGATTCAGAACAGCAACGGTGATCGAGTGACCGCCCAAGTGATTTTTCGTTTTAAGGATGGCTCGGTACACGACGAGCGGGTGAGCTATTCGCAGAAGCGCAGGTTCCGAATGCTGGAATACCGGCTTTCACAGAAAGGTCCGGCATTCAAGACGCAGTCGGAACTATTCATCAACGGAACATCCGGGGAGGTGACGGTTCATTCCTGGGACGAAAAGGGCAAGGAAAAAGTTGAGACCAGCCACGAAAAACTTCCGGCGGATCTGGCTAATGGCATGATTCCGATCTTGACGAAGAATTTGCCAGCGGATGGCTCCGCCCCAACACTGTCGCTGCTGGTGGCCACGCCTAAACCGCGACTGACGAAACTGGAGATTGACCGCGAGGGCGAGGACGCTTTTGGGGTGGGTGGAAGCAGCCGCAAGGCATCGAGATATGTGCTGAAGATCAGTATTCGGGGTGTAGCTGGAATTGTCGCGCCCTTGTTAGGCAAAGGCCCCCCGGACATTCACGTGTGGGTGTTGGAAGGAGAGGCCCCGACGCTTCTAAAGTCGGAGGGTCCGCTGTACGAAGGTGGGCCGGTGTGGCGAATCGAACAGATTTCACCGGTGTGGGCGAAAGAAGCAAAGTAGGGTAATGCTGCTGCAAGAATCGACATGGGTGTTGTCGTTCGAACCTACGCCATCAACCGTGCTCTGAAATTGCCTGGTGAAATCTTCTGTGCGATGGCTGCTATTCGAATGCCAGGGTCTCGAACTTGTGATTCAGTCGAAGCCCTTCATGACCAAAACATTAGCCTACAAGGCGCGCCTTTAATACCCCGACCGCGTCCGAAGGAGATCGGAATCGGCGTGGTTCGCGTAACCAATAGTTGACTTCCCGGAATATACCGTGGACTGAGTTTGCGCAAGTCTCAGTAAACGTTGCACTTATTTTCTCTGTTGCACTGGCTATCGAAATGCACCATTTAGCAGGCGTCACCTGCCAGTGAGGTACGGCCTATGAACATCAACCAAGCAAAATGGTTTTTGCGAGTCTTCGCGAACGGTAAGAAGCTAAACACACTGACTATCAGAGACCTATACTTGTCGGGCTACCTCGGAATCGAATTGCGCTCACCCGGAAAAGAGCCACTTCCTACGGTCATAACCGAAAAAGGGAAACGCGTCTTGGAAACCTGCAGCCGCAATTTTATCCCGCTCTGGCACTCGGCGGAGCCCAGACTTCCTTTCTCGACTTAAATTCGGGCTCTCGCTTCATGCAAGTGCCGCTGGAACGGATTTTCCGTAAGTCTCCGCACTTGTTTTCGCGAAGGGAGCACGCCTAAGCGATAAGACCGACTCGGCCCTGGGGGTGGCATCGTGCAAGAAACCATTATTTTTAAGGGAATAATCATCGGCGAGCGTCAGCGATTGGATTGTGAGGTTCGGGCCACCAAGACCACGCTCGAGACCGACCCACCAGTTTATTCTGATTACAGGGTAATTGAATCTGATGTGACCGATAGATTGCCGGATGGCAACTACGATTTGCTGGCGAACCGTGAAAGAATTCGATTCAGGCGAATCGATGGACGGTTCCTCTCACGCTCATAAATCGGTACAGAGTCCGCTGTATTGCATCGAACTCAGCACAAGCATCAACTCGATTCGTGGCTAAAACAGTACTGATCGCCGATGACAGCGCCTCCATACGTCTATCGGTGCGGCTCTTGCTTCAAGATCGGCACAAGGACCTTGTGGTGCGCGAAGCTGTTGATGGCGTTGACGTGATCGAGAAGGCGAAAACGTGGCACCCCGATTTGATACTTCTGGACCTTTCCATGCCTCGGTTGAACGGAGCAGAAGTGGCTGCGGTTTTGAAGAATGAGATGCCGGAAACGCCAGTCATCCTATTCACGATGACCGAGCTGCGTGTTGATAATTTGTGCGCAGCCATCGATGTTGATTTCATCTCGAAGGCGGACGGTATTCCGAAGCTGCTGGAAAGGGTTGATGCTTTGTTCCCACCAACTGTCCAGAACGAGGGAGCAACTCTGTGGTAGGGCATCAGACAGTAGAGAGTTCGACGTGATTCGTTGTTGCTTTGTCATTTCGATTTCTTCTCATCGGTCAACATATTCAGGGGAACGTTATAAACCAAGTCGCCGGACGCAACACGGACCATCAGAACGGATTTGTCTCGTCAAATGTGTACGACCTGGCCTTCCACAATTTCGCCCGATTGAACTTTGAGGCGAACCGTCGCGCCTATCTGGGGTGTGGGTTTGTTTTTCTCGACCAAGTTCGTCGGCCTTTCACCTAGGCTTACAGAATAGGTGCAAAACGATACTTTATTTAGCCGCCAGACATCCGAAGGCGTCATATCTGGAAATCAGCTCGCGCCCGGCAGGTGGAATTATGAGCATCACAACCGAAATTTTGAGCTTGCGGCGGAATCAGTCCAGCAGCGTTGAGACTCTAATGGCGAAGATCGAATGGCTGAAGGTCGCAGGGGAAGAAGCACACATTTTGACGCGTGGGTTTGCGGTCAGAGAGGCAGCAGACATTGTGCTGCTAAATGTCGCCACTCATGCCGCCGAAGCCTTGAGCGAGCCGCCTGTGATTCATAAGACCCCACGAGTGCTTTCGACCTCTCGGCGTAAACGCCACTTCGATCCAAGCCGGTTGCAACAGCGTAAGTTGTACGATCGATATAGATAGTTATTAATCACTTTGCCCACGCACAGGCTGCGTTGGGCGCTAATCCGAATAAGGATTTTTGCCCCATGCCGAAAAAAAAGGGCTCTTGCTACCGTTTTGCCCGCAGACAACTTTCAGCCTCTTCGTGGATATCGCATCTCTTTGCCATCCAAATCACCGAACACAAAAACGCGAATTCGCAGCCAACCGTGCCACAAATTCTCACATGGAAAAATCTGTGCGATGGCTCCTCTTCGAATATCAGGATCTCGAAGTCGTAATTTTTGTCGAAGTCTTTCAAGACGCCTTGTATGGTATGGCTCTACGTTTGACAATATCACGCATAAATTGGACAATGCGCGTATATACGTGCATACCCAAGTATATTCGTGCACAATGAGCCGAATGAAACCAGAACCGGAAGCGGGCCAAATCGCGCTCAAGGAAGAGCGCCACCAGTACATCCTGGAGCTGCTTGGCAGTGAGGGCCGAGTCCTCGCTGCGGAGCTTAGCAGTCGATACAGGGTCTCTGAAGACACGATCCGTCGAGATCTGCGCGAATTGGCGAGTTCGGGAAAGATCCAACGGGTACACGGCGGCGCCCTGCCGCGTCGTGCCGAGGCCGTTCCTTTCGTGTCTCGCCAACAAATCGACATGGAGAGCAAGATCGGAATTGCTCGAGCGGCGGCTGGATTGATCCGCGACGGTCAGGTGGTGCTGATTGATGGAGGTACCACGAATCTAAGAATTGCTTCCTACCTTTCAAGAGAGCGTTCGGCGACGATTGTCACCAACAGCCCACCGCTTGCGCTGGCGTTGGCGGATCATGCGAAGTTGAGCGTGCTGATGCTCGGAGGAAATTTTCTCAAAGAGGCGCGGGTCACGACAGGCATCGAGACCATTCGTCGAGTCGAATCCATTCGCGCTGATCTATGTTTTCTCGGAATCTGCAGTTTGCACCCGGAGGTCGGAATAACCGTCGGCGACCAAGAAGAAGCTTACGTGAAGCAAGCGATGATAAGAGCTTCAACGGAAGTGGTTGGCCTGATTTCACTTGGGAAAATGGGGGCATCTCTGCCTTACCTGGTCGGTCCTGCTTCCCTACTGACACGTTTGATCACCGATGCATCGGACCAAGATGTCCTGAATCCCTACCGCTCCCAAGGCATAGATGTCACAAGTACGTAAACCGAAGCGGTTGGGCGCGCGATCGTCCGGCTTGTTCCTGGCATCTTCGGACCATGCGCGCCCTAGCAGGAAGTCTTCTTCTCTTTCGTTGAAGTCCTTCACGCGCTCGATTGCATTCCGTCTTCACTCGAGGAAATTTGTCATGTATGAATTTCGCTACGCAAAGGAACAAGCAATAGCTCGGCCCTTGCATAGGGCCTTCCAATTGGTAGAGAGGTGTTTGCTGCTGGGACTGATGGTCGCGGCCTCGCTTGAAGCACAACAGAGTTCTCCGTCTGCGCCAGCGTGGACCGGTGTCGTACGCATGGCTGCCGGTGAACCTGTGGCCGGAGCGAAGGTAACGGTATACACGGCGGCCGCTAAAGAGAAAATGACAGCAGTGACGGGAAGCGACGGATGGTTCGCGATTGCGGACATTCGACTCGGGCCACATACCGTGAGCGTGCAACTGCCCGGGCGAGGTTCGACAGCGCCAACTGGAGTGGATATTACCGGCATAGCGGTTGTGCTGACGGT